>Ga0326727_10003978_pt1 | contig 45754 bp, 33 predicted proteins | sample MB2enrmetagenome_FD_207643 | JGI IMG/M metagenome (GOLD analysis project Ga0326727, IMG submission 207643) | Lab enriched peat soil microbial communities from McLean, Ithaca, NY, United States - MB29MY | ecosystem: Environmental > Terrestrial > Soil > Wetlands > Peat | place: USA: New York... | reverse complement strand
CTCCACCCGCCAAGGACTCTGGATGCCCAATATCGCCGCGTACAACTCGTGATCCTGCATGGCAAATATTCTGCCAGACAAGCCCTCTACCACGCCGACTACCCACTACAAAGCCGGAATTCCCGAATATGTTCGTCGGCCGTCCCCCGGGCAATTATGATCGTCTGCTCGATTTCAGCCGCGCGGTCACCGGCAGTTTGTTCTTTGTGGCTTCAGCGACGTTTCTGGACAACATCAGCGGAGATGAGCCGGGTTTAACGGACACCGTCGCGTTGCAGCCATCTGACCCGCAGTCGGCCCCGTCCGCGGATGATACATCACTCAAGATTGGATCACTTAAAGGAGAGAGAGATGAATAACCTCCATCGAGAACTGGCGCCAATCTCTGACGCTGCATGGTCGCAGATTGAGGCAGAGACAACGAGGACGCTGAAACGGTATCTGGCTGGACGACGGGTTGTTGACGTTCCATCACCGGGAGGAATTGCTCTGCCCGGAGTTGCGACCGGCCACCTGCGCTCGATCGCTCCTCCCGCAGATGACATCATCGCGAGCCAGCGAGAGGTCAAGCCGCTCGTCGAGCTGCGAGTGCCTTTTGAACTCTCCCGTCAGGCAATCGATGACGTGGAGCGCGGATCGGACGACTCCGACTGGCAGTCTGCGAAAGACGCTGCGAAGAAACTTGCCTTTGCCGAAGACCGGGCCATCTTCAACGGATACGCCGAAGCGGATATCCAGGGAATTCGAGAAGGTACCAGCAACCCAATCGTCACGCTCCCTGCGGATGTGCGTGATTATCCTGATGCGGTCGCCCAGGCACTGAGCCAACTACGCCTCGTGGGAGTAAATGGGCCCTACTCGGTTTTGCTCGGAGCCGGTGAGTATACGGCGCTCGCCGAGACCCGCGATCACGGATATCCCGTCCTGGAGCATGTCAAGCGCATCGTTCACGGCAACCTTGTCTGGGCGCCGGCAATCGAAGGTGCTTTCGTCCTGACTACGCGCGGCGGCGACTTCGAACTCAACGTTGGGCAGGATGTTTCGATCGGCTACCTCAGCCATACCGATTCTCTCGTACGGCTGTATCTCCAGGAGACGTTCGTTTTCCGTGTCCTCACCAGCGAAGCCGCGGTCGCATTGTCTCCGCCACAGAAATCCTCATGACGAGTACGTGTAGTGCACGCGAATTCGAGAGACTTTCCGCTTTTTCAGCCTCATGGCAGAAGATCAACAAACCACCCGCATCACACGTAAGTATCTGTCATGATGCCGAATCTATTTATGCAACCAGTTCTAGTCAGTTCGCCGCGCGAGGCGTCAACTCCTCCCAGGACAGCGCTGCCATCGCATTCTGAAGATGATCTGGCTTGGATTGGAGTGCGGATGAGAGGATGGAAGGGATGAGAATACAAAGAACGCTTGCACTGGCCGCGGCGCTTGTATGCGCTCTTGCATCGCACGCACAGAATGCTGAGTCGTGGAGGATAGGGCCTTTTGCCCGGCCGGAGAGCGTTAATCCGGTGATTGCGCCAAGGCCTGAGTCTGTCTTTATCGACCCCATACTCAAGACCCCCGCTCATTGGGAGACGCTGCACACTTTCAACCCAGCGGCGATCGTGCGGAACAACAAGGTCTACGTGTTATATCGCGCTGAAGATGATTCAGGCACCATGGAGATTGGCGGGCATACCTCGCGGCTGGGCCTGGCCGAGAGTATGGACGGCATTCATTTCACGAGGTCCGCCGCCCCGGTTTTCTTCCCGGCTGAGGATGCCGAGGAGTCCAGGGAATGGCCTGGAGGCGTCGAGGACCCGCGCATTATCGAGTCGGATGACGGCACATATGTTCTGACTTATACCCAGTGGAACCGCAAGATCTATTCAGTCGGCATTGCTACCTCAGCCGACCTGAACCATTGGACCAAACGTGGACCGGCCTTTCTTGCCGCTGCGGGTGGCAAGTATGCCCAGCTCAAATACAAGTCGGCGGGAATCGTGACGCATCTCGACAAGGGAAAGGGCCGGCTGATTGCCGCGAAGATACAAGGAAAATACTGGATGTACTGGGGCGAGGGCGCCATCCACCTTGCCAACTCGAACGATCTGATCCATTGGGCACCGATTGAGGATGCGCAAGGCGCTCCCATTGAGTTGCTGCGGCCGCGCCCCGGCCATTTCGATAGCACATTTCCTGAGACCGGACCTCCGCCGGTCTTGACCGGAGCGGGAATCTTGGTGATTTACAACGGCAAGAACGCAACTGAAGGCGGCGATCCCGAACTGGGACCCAATGCCTACGCGGCAGGCGAGGCGCTCTTCGATCCGATGGACCCCGCCCGCCTGATCGCACAGGCGGCCCAACCCGTTCTTAAGCCAGAGCTGCCCTACGAGAAGACCGGTCAATACAAAGCAGGAACGACCTTTGCCGAGGGGTTGGTTTACTTTCATGGCCGATGGTTTCTTTACTATGGCTGCGCCGACTCGTTGGTAGCCGTTGTCACGGCAGAGGAAAGGTAGGAAGCGCATTGGATTCATCGTTCAGCGAGCTGGCCCTGTGCTAGACTAGCTGCCAAATGAAAGTCTGCCTGCTTCCCGCTGTTCTCGTCCTTTGCGGAGTCCCGCTTCTGGCCGAGTCGCCCGCATCAGCGCCAGCAGTTGCGTCGTCTCGGACCTACTCAAACGACGTGGGCTTCAGTTACAGCTTCCCGGCCGACTGGGAGGTTGTGGACATGAGTTCGACACTTCCTGCAGCTCAGCAGCAAGCTCAGCAGCGCGCTACTACCGAGACGGAAAAACGGGGCGCGGCTTGTACCCAGATTGCCCTGAGCGCGCGGCAAGGAAGCCCAGCTTCCACGGTTGTTGCCGTGGTGCTGCCCTTTGCTTGTCTTGGAGCGGATATGACCGAGCGGGACCTTCCCGGCATGGGTTCGGGGGCTATGGAGGGAGTCGAGCAGAACTTCGACGTTTCAGAACCAAACTACGGAGTCTATTCGCTGGGCAGTCACAGCCTTTGGATCGAACGCACGAAAGGCACACTCAAAGGCCACCCCGAGGCCAAGTACACGGTGGAGACCGTCTGCACCATTCTGAAGAAGGGTGCAGTCTGCTGGATGGCCATTGCCGCTGACGATGCGGCGTTGCAGTCGTTCGAGCATGGCGCGGTCACACTGGATGGCGAAGTCCCTGTCCCATTGGTTCCGGCCGACGCTTTTGTAAGAAAGCCTTCCTAGTGCGTGCTTGTTTCCGGGACATTGACTGAACGCTTCTGATTTGAAAGGGATATCTTCAGGGGCAGAAGATCAGCTGGAGATTCTTCGACTCTTCCTGGCGGAGAATTGAAGCCTGAAGGATTCCTGCCGCGGGTATCGGCAACTTGTCTTCTCAGATGACATGTTGTTGAGGCGCACCCTACAACCTCAAACGCATGGGTGAACAAATCCCCGCCAAAGCAAGTGGGCTTGATTCCCTCAGGACCGGCGCGCCATGTGGATTTGTCCGCTGAGAGCGTTGGTATCATCGGAGGCTTGATCGCGATGACTCAATTCTGTTTACGATCTGTCCGCGGGATTCTTGTGGCAGGAATGGCAAGTGCATCCTGCGCGTACGCATTTACGCAGAGCCCGGCGAAGGATTCCACCCCACCTCCCGTTCCAACGGCGGCGCAGGTTGGGATGACAAGCCAGATTCAGAACCAGGGCCAGTCACAGAATTCCGCGCCAAGCCAGGACGAGGTGCGGGACCTGATTCCGGTGCGTATCGCGCCGTTGCCTCACGGAGAAGGCGCGCGGCGGATGGGCGAGCGGCTGCGGGCGATCTTCGACGGGAACGACTGGAAAAGCGACCCCAGCAAACCATTCGAACGAATTACGTACTACCAGGCGCTGCTGAGCAGAAAGCTGCCGCTCCGCGATGAGATGGCCGTGCGCATGGAGTTGGGCAACGAGCAGTTGCGTGCCGGCTTCAGCGCGCGGGCCGTGGATACCCTGGAAGCTCTGGTCAAGGTGATGGATGCCAACCTGGACAAGTGCTCACGCTCGATTCAGGCGCAGATTCACCAGGAACTGGCGCTGGCTTACTTGCGCCTGGGTGAGCAGGAAAACTGCATTGGCATGCACAATGCGCTTTCTTGCAACTTTCCGCTCCATGGCGCCGCCGTTCACCAAAAGAAGCGCGGCGCAGAGGGTGCGGTCCGTGAATACACGCGTGTGCTGGAATTGAACCCGGGGAGCAATCTGGCGCGCTGGTTGCTCAACATTGCTTACCAGCAACTGGGCCGCTACCCGGAGGACGTTCCCAAGCAATGGCTTGCGCCGGCGGATTTGTTCGCCTCGGAATATGACATTGGGAACTTTCCTGATGTTGCGGCGCTAGCCGGGATCACGAACATGGAACTGTCCGGAGGGGCCATTGTGGAAGACTTTGACGGCGATGGGCTCCTGGATGTGATGGTTTCGTCGTCGGGTCCTCTGGATCCGATGCATTTTTATCACAACAATGGGGATGGAACCTTTACGGATCGCACGAAAGAGGCAGGACTGGGCGACGAGATAGGTGGGCTGAACTTGGTGCTTACCGACTACAACAACGACGGGCATCCGGACGTGTTGGTGCTGCGCGGGGCTTGGTGGGGGAAGTTCGGCGAGTATCCGCTTTCGCTGTTGAAGAACAACGGGGATGGAACCTTCGATGATGTGACCGAGGAGGCGGGGTTGCTGACGGTCGGTCCCACGCAGACCGCGGCCTGGGCAGACTACGACGGTGACGGCTGGCTGGACCTTTTTGTGGCCCACGAGTCGAAGCCGGGAGACGTGCATCCCTGCCAGCTGTTTCACAACAATCGCGACGGTACGTTTTCGCTTGTGAAGGCGCCCGGTGCGGGGGCGGGGAAGCTGGGCTCGAACCTGGGTTTTGTAAAGGGCGTGGCGTGGGGCGACTACAACAACGACGGCCGGCTGGACCTCTATATCTCCACGATGTTCGGCCCCAGCCACCTGTATCGCAACGATGGGCCGAGCGATCCGCAGCATGCGGAGACGGGCGAGTGGATCTTTACCGACGTGACCGAGCAGGCCGGGCTGGGCGGCGACCGGCACACCTTCCCCACTTGGTTCTTCGATTACGACAACGACGGCTGGCTGGACATCTTTGCCGGCGGGTACGCGACCACATCGGAGGAGGATGTGGGCTCGTTTGAGCTGGGAAAGCCCCACAAGGGCTCGGTCTCGCACCTATTTCACAACAACCACGATGGGACCTTCACCGATCTGCCTCACGCGGCCGGGTTGGACCGGGCGGTTACGGTGATGGCGGCGAACTTTGGCGACCTGGACAACGACGGTTGGCTGGACGTGTACCTGGGGCTGGGCGATTCCTCCTATGAGTCGCTGTTGCCCAAGCGCATGTTTCGCAACGACCACGGCCGTCACTTTCAGGATGTGACCACCACGGGTGGCTTCGGCAATCTGCAAAAGGGGCACGCCATCGCCTTTGCGGATATAGAGAACAACGGCAATGAAGATGTATTCGAAGAGTTGGGTGGGGCCTATCCGGGCGATAGGTTCATGCCCGCGCTTTATCACAACCCGGGCCAGGGAAATCACTGGGTCACGCTCGTGCTGGAGGGCGTGAAGACCAATCGTGCGGCATTTGGCGCCCGTATCAAGGTCACCATCGAAGAGGATGGACGGCAGCGGTCGATCTACCGGGCGGTGGGCTCGGTCTCCAGCTTTGGCGGCAATGCGATGCGCCAACATGTCGGTGTGGGCAAAGCTGCGTCGATCCGGGAGATCGAGATCTGGTGGCCAGTTTCGGGCTTGCGGCAGAGGTTCCGCAACGTGCCAGTGGATCGGGTCTTTCACATCAGGGAAGGCCGGAATGTGCTAGATCGGATCGTGTGGGAGCCGTTTGAGATTGGAAAAGCAAAGATTGCCCATTCCATGCATGAGCACGACCACTGAACTCGATCTGCGCCGCATCACCCGCTATACTCGACATTCGGGGCGCAGCGGCGTAGACCGACAGCGAGCCCAGGGAGATTCCTGTCTTGTCCTTTACCCGCCGTGGATTCCTGAAGTCGCTATCGAGATCGGCGCTGGTTTTGCCTCTGGAAGAGATTCTGCGGTTGTCGCGACCGGCCCTTAGTTTTGCGCAAGGCGCCAATCAGGAAATCTCGCACGGGACGATGGGCAGTTCGCGCCAGGCCTACGATGCTCCAGTTCGGCCGGCTCCCAAGGGCCTGCCTTCGCCAGTGACGGGTACGCCACTCGGCATCCAGTACGTCGATGTTGCGAAGCAGGCCGGCCTCAACATAAAGACGATTTATGGCGGCGAGCATCGCAACAAATATCTTCTTGAAACCACCGGCTGCGGCGCGGCCTTCTTTGACTATGACCAGGATGACTGGGTCGACATCTTTCTGGTAAACGGCTGGCGGCTTGAGGGCTTTCCCAAGGGCCAGGAGCCGGTTTGCCATCTCTTCAAGAACAACCGCGACGGCACATTTACCGACGTTACGAAGCAAGCTGGTCTCGCGCGTTCCGGATGGGGCCAGGCATGTTGCGTGGGCGACTACAACAACGACGGTTGGAACGACCTGTTCGTCACCTACTACGGGCAAAATGCGCTCTTCCGCAACAATGGCAACGGCACGTTTACCGAGGTGACCAAAGAGGCAGGGCTGCTGCAGTCCAGCCTGCGTTGGAACTCAGGATGTACCTTCCTGGATTACGACCGGGACGGCTGCCTGGACCTGTTCGTGGGCAACTACATTGACCTCGACCTGAAGACCGCTCCCAAGCCCGAAGATGCAAACTGCACATACAAGGGCATCCAGGTAGCCTGCGGTCCTCCGGGCCTGGCGAGCGGCAAGAACCTGCTGTACCACAACAACGGCGACGGCACCTTCACCGATGTAAGCGAAAGAGCGGGGATGTGGGGAGCGCTTGGGAGCTATGCGCTGAGCGCGGCTGCGGCCGACTTTGACAATGACGGCTGGCCCAACATCTACGTCGCCGACGATTCGACGACCTCGACGTACTACCAGAACCAGAAGGACGGCACCTTCAAGGATGTGGCCATCGAGTCAGGCATCGCCTACTCTCCCGACGGCAAGCCCCAGGCGGGCATGGGCGTCTCCATCGGCGACTTCAATCGCGACGGCTTTCTTGACATCGTGAAGACCAACTTCGCAGGCGACACCGATTCGCTTTACATGAATCTGGGCGATGGCACCTTCGACGATCACACTTACCAGGCCGGGTTGGGAGTGAACACCCGCCTGCTGGGCTGGGGGGTGAGTTTTCTGGACATGGACAACGACGGCTGGCTCGACATTCTGGTTGCCAACGGCCACGTGTACCCCGAGGTCGACGGAACACAGGTTGACGCGGCCTACGCAGAGCGCAAGTATCTCTACCGCAATCTGCGCAACGGCCAGTTTGAAGACGTCAGCTTAAGCGGCGGCAGCGGCATCACGGCTGCCGTGCCGGCCAGGGGCTTCGCCGTCGGCGACTTTGACAACGACGGGAATCTGGATGCGGTTGTGAACTGTGTGAATGCCGTGCCACAGCTTCTCCGCTGCACTTCCACGTGGAAGAGGAACTGGATCAAGATCCGCGCCGTGGGGACCAGGAGCAATCGCACGGGAATCGGCGCGCGGCTCAAAGTCGTGGCCCAGACCAACACGCCGCCTGTGGGCGCCAAACCGGGGGCGTCCCTGGTCCAGATCGACGAGGTCCGTTCCTGCAATGGCTACTACTCGGCAAGCGACTTCAGGGTGCATTTCGGCCTGGGCGACGCAATAAAGGTGGACCTTGTGGAGATCCGCTGGCCATCCGGCGCGGTTGACACGCTGAAGGACCTGGACGTAAACCGGCTTTATGTGATCCAGGAGGGTGGCAAGATCCTCAAGACCGATGATTTTGCCTCACCGAAGAAGAGCGCCTGACCATCGGTTGCCAGTCCCTGTGGTTTCTTCCCCTGCTTGCCAGAGGAGCACTTCTGCACAATAGGATGAGGGCTGGGTGAGGCCGATGGTACGTTCCAATGTTTATGGTCCAGGTCTGATCGCCGCGAGCCTACTCGGCGCAGGCCTTGCAGGAGGCTACGGTCCACAGGCCGTTGCCAGCCAGGCCGCGGCGATCAACGATCCAAACGCCGCCTGTGCCCCCTGCCATGGGGCGATCTACGAGCGCTACCGCAAGACGCCCATGGCCAACGCCAGCGGCCCGGCGGCCGATGGGCTCACCCCGGCCGACTTCCGCCACGCGGCTTCGGGTATCCACTACAAGGTCTTCGAACAGGCGAACCGGGTCTGGCTGAGCTATGAGCGGGAGGGCGCCAAGGCGGGGCACGAGTTGAACGGACGTCAGGAGCTCAAGTATTTCCTCGGCTCCGGCAAGCGCGGGCGAACCTACCTCTTTGAGCAGCAGGGCTACTGGTTCGAAGCGCCCATCAACTGGTACGCCAAGAAGCAGCTCTGGGACATGACGCCCAACTACCTCTCGGCGTCGGAGATGCCGTTGACCCTTCCGGTGGACCCCGGCTGCCTGCACTGCCACGCGTCCGGGGTGGTTCCGGCACTCGCCGATGCGCGCAATCACTATGCCGCCGCTCCCTTCGCCGATGGAGGGATCGCCTGCGCCACCTGCCACGGGGACGGGACCGCGCACATCGCCTCGGGCGGGAAGGTTTCCCTGGCCAACATCGATGCCATGGAGCCGGTGCGGCGCGACTCGGTGTGCCTGAACTGCCACCTCGAGGGCCAGGCTGCAGTGGTGCGTCAGGGCAGGCAACTGGTGGAGTTTTCTCCTGGCGACAACCTCTTCGATTACGCGCTGTTTTTTGTGTACCAAAGCGAGAACGGCTCGGGCGGCCGCGCCACCAGCCAGTGGGAGGCGCTGCTCAAGAGCGAGTGCAAGCGCAAATCCGGCGACCGGTTAACCTGTACCACCTGCCACGATCCGCACGGTTCGCCCTCGCCCCAGGAGCGGGTAATGTTCTACCGCCGGCGCTGCCTGCAGTGCCACAGTCAGGTGGGCTTTGCCGAAAATCATCATCCTCAGAATCCCGACTGTACCGAGTGCCACATGGCGCGTCCGCCCTCGAACGACATCGCGCATGAGCAGGTGACCGACCACTGGATCAAGCGACGCGTTACGGAGGCACGGCCGCCGCTGGCTACAAGCGGGGAGCTGGAGGCCGTGGGCGGTTTTGCGGCCGGCGACCGGGACCTGGGCCTTGCTTACGCCCAGATGGCGGCCCGCGGCAATCAGGCGGCCGGCGTCCGCGCCATGGGGCTGCTGCGTGGCGCTGAGAAGCAGGCCGACGCAAAGGGCGATTATGAGATCCACAGCCAGCTCGGCTTTCTGGAACAGATGGCGGGGAAGACACAGGAAGCGGGAGACGAGTACCGGTTGGCCCTTGCGGCCAACGCCTACGATTCACTGGCGGCCGGGAATCTGGCCTTGATCGAGGCCGGGCAGCGCCACTACACCGAGGCCGCCGAGCTATGGAACTCGGTCTTCAGCCACGACCCTGTTCAGTTGCGAGCGGGGCTGAACCTGGCTGTTGTCGAGTGCGGAACGGGGCAGCGCGGCGCGGCACTGGCGACGCTTGACCGCCTACTGCTCTTTGCGCCGGACAACGAGAGGGCACGGGCCATGTCGGTGGAGATTCGCTCCGGCAAACGGAGCTGCGGGAGCCAATGAAGGAGCCCCCGCCATGGGGGAATTGAAATAGCCGGCAGACAAACGCGCCGTTCCCTCCAGAACCACGAATGCTATGCAAGAACAAGTCTCTTGATAATACTGCAATTATTTTCGACAATACGGCGGCAACACGTTTCGGTCAGGCTTTCCTGCAGGGAGCGAGCTCGAGAAGCAAGGGCAGATAGTTAGTAAATCGTTTTGTAGTGGAGCGAGGGAGAAAAGTCGCAGGCGCGGTGGCCGCACGGGGCTGAAGATGTAAATGTTTCCAAGGTTTCCAAGCCAGATTTGATAAATCGTTTGATCTCGGAAGCCCTGTAATATGTTGCCTTTAGGGGTTGACAGTAGACCCCTCCTTGCGTATGGTTGCTACTGCTCCGGTGTGCCCTCTTTTTGCTTCCCTTGTCCTAAATTCTGACGGAACGGCCACACCGGTTTTGGAGCGATATTGCCATCGCGGTAGGAGAGTCATGCATGCCGACGGGCAGGGTGCAATCTGCCAGGCAAGTGGATAGACCACAAATTCACACAAAAAAAACAGAAACACCTCCAGGAGACGCTATGACCAGGATTTTTCGTACTGCACTCGTGCTTGCGTTATTTCTTTGCGCAAGCATGCTGCTCACCACTCCATCCAGTGCGCAATCGGTCTACGGATCGATATTCGGCACCGTGTCGGATAAGACCGGGGCCGCTGTTCCAGGAGCCTTGATCACGGTAAAGGACGTGGCCAAGGGCACCATCGTTTCCGTCACCTCCAACGGCGCAGGCGACTACAGTGTCCCTCACCTTATCCCAGACGTCTATGACCTCAAGGTCACGGCCAAGGGCTTCAAGGCCTTCGAAACCAAGGGCATCTCAGTTGAAGCCGATGCCGCGCCCCGTATCGACTCCACCCTCGAAGTAGGCGGCGGCACCGAGACCGTCGAAGTGAACGCCGACCAGGAGCCGGAGTTGAAGACCGACCGCGCCGACGTTTCCACCGTATTCGACGAGCAGCAGGTTTCCTCGCTGCCGGTTGGCGACCAGAACTTCACCAACCTCCAGCTTCTGCTCCCCGGCGCACAGCTCCTTGGCTGGTCCCACGCCGCTGACGAGAATCCGCAGGCCTCCAAGCAGATTCAGGTGGACGGCCAGGCATTCGGCGGGACCGCGTTCGAGCTTGACGGCACAGACAATGAGGACCCGATTCTGGGCATCATCGTGATCAACCCGGCCACGGATGCGGTGACTGAAACCAAGATCACCACGCAGAACTTCGACGCCGAACTGGGCAAGGCAGTCTCCGCGGTGGTTACTGCCCAGACCCGTTCGGGCACCAATCACTTCCACGGCAGCGCCTACGATTTCCGCACCGGCAACGCCAACCAGGCCCGCGATCCCTTCTCGCAGCCTGCATCTGCTGGACTTCCCGCCGGCCTGAAGAATCGCATGGGCGGTAGCATCGGAGGCCCGATCCTCAAGGACAAGGCTTTCTTCTTCTTCAACTATGAAGGTCAGCGTCAGAAGGTCGGCACGTCGGCCACTGACACCCTGCCCACCACTAACCTGATCGAGTCCTGCCTGGGCAACTCTACGGGCTCCGGCGCGGGCGGAATCAAGGGATGCGACTTCAGCGAGTACCTGACCCAGCTTGGCGCCGCCGGCACCATCTACGACTGGACCAACACCTACGTGGACGCCAAGGGCAATAAACGCCCGACGGCGTTCAAGAACAACGTCGTACCGACGTCGTACCTGTCCAGCCAGGCTCTGGGCCTGCTCAAGCTGCTTGAGCCTTACACCAAGGGAATCGTTCCCAGCGCCACCGGCTCCGTGGGCGGTCTTGACAAGAACTTCAACGAAAACGGAACCGGCCTGTTCAACAGCAACCAGTGGACAGAGCGTGTGGACTACACCTTCAACGAGAAGATGCACGCATTCGAACGCTTCTCGCGTTTCACCGATGTTCTCTCCGGCGCGGTCATGTTCGGCGCGGCGGGCGGCCCGGGATTCGGTGTCAATAACTACGGCGGCAACTCCAACGGCGCCAACGACAGCCTCGCCGCGGGAATGGATATCGCCCTCAACCCGAAGCTGCTCACCGACTTTCGTCTCGGCTACTACCGCTACAACGTCATCGACACCAAGCACGACCAGAGCGTTGAGTTTGCCAACTCTCTGGGCATCCCCGGCATCAACCTGGGCACCTTCTTTACCAGCGGCGCTCCGGGCTTCGTGTTTGACACTCTGCCTGGCGGCGGCGGCGGCACCAACGGCTGGTCCTATGGCGATGGCCTCGGCGTCAACCGTTGCAACTGCCCGCTGACCGAGCGCGAAGACCAGGGCCAGATCGTCAACAACTGGACCTTGATCAAGGGCAACCACTCGATCAAGGTCGGCGCCGATCTGCGCTACGGCCGCAACCTGCGCGTGCCTTCCGATACGGACCGCGCCGGACAGCTCAACTTCCACGCCGATCAGACTTCCGACACCGGCGCCACGACCCCAGGCGGTCTTGGCTTTGCCACCTTCGTGCTGGGCGACGTCAGCAGCTTCGGCCGCTATGTCTCCACGTCAACTAACGCCAAGGAATTCCAGAAGCGCACCTTCTTCTACGCCCAGGACACCTGGCGCGTTACAAGCAAATTGACCCTGAACCTTGGCCTGCGCTGGGATCTGTATTTCCCGGAGAGCGTCAATGGCCCCGGCAACGGATCGCTGATGGATATCAACACCGGCTACATGCATATCGCCGGAATTGGCGGCATTCCCTCCAACATGGGATGGACCGTTGACAAAACCAAGCAACTTGCTCCTCGCATTGGCATCACCTACCAGTTCGATCCCAAGACCGTCATTCGCAGCGGCTACGGACGCAGCTTTGACACAGGCGTTTTCGGATCGATCTTCGGCCACACCGTTACCCAGAACATTCCAGTTCTGGCCAACCAGCAGATTCCCGAACCCTCCAAGAGCACCCCGGCCTTCACCCTGGCTCAGGGCCCCGCGGCTTACGTGGGTCCCTCGGTTCCCGCCACCGGTCTGCTGCCTGCCGAAGGCTACGCGGTTTCGCCCAGTTCGCGTGCCAACCCGCTGCACTTCACCACCATCGATGCGTGGAATCTGAGCGTACAGCGCTCCCTCACCCCAACCCTTGCGTTGACCGTTGCCTACGTGGGCAACAAGGGAACCCACACACTCGGCGACGGCGATTCGAACGGCATCAACCCCAACGAATCAGCCAACTTCCTGCCTGGCGCTTTCAGCGTCACTGGCCAGACGTTAAACTACGATCCCAATGGCTTGAGCGGTAACGATGCTCATGGCAATCCAATCTTGTTCCCGACATCGTACTCCGGTGGTGTCTCGAACTCCAAGTTCCTGCAACGCTATTACGGTGGCAAGCTCATGGCGTGCCAGGACTCCAACTACATCTCCCTCGCGGGCCTGCAGGCAGCGGACGGCGGCGACCCGAACCTGTCTACCGGCATGTGCGGTTGGACCAACGGCATTGCCTACCGCGCCGACACGCAAAACACCGAATTCGACGCCCTGCAGATCACCCTGGCCAAGCAGATGAGCCACGGCCTCTCCATGACCGGGAACTATCAGTGGGCCAGCGCCTTCGGCGAGGAGTCCGGCTACTACACCTGGGATCACAGCATCACTCACCTTCGCGACAGCAACGTCCGCGACCAGCAACTCGTTGTCTACGGCAGCTACGATCTGCCCTTCGGCAAGGGCAAGGACTTCCTGCAAGACGCCAACCACGCCACCGACCTGATCGTCGGCGGATGGCAGTTGAGCACTACCCTCAACTGGTCGGGCGGCTTGCCGTTCTCGCTCGGCTACAACGAGAGCGGGTCGAACATCGCGGATGGACCGGGAGATCCGAGCCAGTCGCATAAGATGGCTACCAGCCTGACCGGCTTCACGGCCGGCAGCGGCGGCACCGGAACTCGTACCTTCTACCAGAAGCATTCGCTGGGAGACGGCACGTTCATCAACCCCGGTCTCGATCACTTTGGCAACGCGGGCCAAAACACCTACCGCGGCCCAGGGTACTTCAACGACGACCTGGGTCTCGTCAAGGCATTCAACATCTGGGAGAGCGTTGCGCTGAAGTTCCGCATGGATACCTACAATGTCTTCAACCACATCAACCCCGGCAACCCTGGCGGCAACATCGAATCCACGGGCACCATCTCCAGCGAGGCGGCTGGGTGCGGTCCTGGCGGGCAGGGCTGCGGGCCTCGTGCGCTCGAATTCTCTCTCCGCGTGCAGTTCTAATTGCGCAGAGGAGCTGCACTTAACCTGGAGGGGAGCTTCGGCTCCCCTCTTTCCTTTGGGCCCACCACAAAGTCGGAGCTTGCTCCACGCGGCAAGAACGCCTCCGGCTCTCTGGAAAAACCGCGCCACGGGAACTAAACTGTGAGTCAGGCCTGCCCCATGCAGCGCAAAGTTCTCACAACTCTTCTGCTTGCTCTTCTCGCCATCACCGTCCGCGCTCAGGCGCCGCAAAGCGGAACCTCGGCCACCGGCGACGCGGCAGCGCTCGCCTCATCGTCTTTTGAAACTGCGCAGGACCTTGCCGCCCGAGGCCGCCTGGATAAGGCGCTGGCCGAGCTTGACCAATTGGCGGCGCAGGTACCAGAGCAGAAAGGTGTAGAACGCCTGCGAGGCATCATCCTTTATCAGAAGGAACAGTTTCCCGAGGCAATAGAAGCATTCGCTAGGGCCGCTGCCCAGGACCCCGCCGACCGCGAGTCGATCGAAATGCGCGGTGTCAGTCTCTTCCGCCTGGGCCGGGCCCGTGAGGCTCTTCCCTTGCTGGAAGAGGCTCATGCCGCCGTGGACCGGGCCAACATCGACCCCCAATACGTTCTTGGCCTCTGCTACGCCGACCTCCAGCGCTACGACGACGCCCGTCACGCCTTTGCCGCGCAGTACGGTTTTGCTCCCGACTCCGCTGAGGCTTATCTGCTCGCCGGCCGCCTCTTTCTGCGCCGCGAGTTCGCGGCCGAGGCTGCATTCCAGGCCGGCAAAGCCCTCGAGATCAATCCCGCCCTCCCGCTTGCTCATCAACTTCTCGGCGAAGTTGCGCTGGCCGAAGCCGACCTGCCCAAAGCCATCCGCGAACTGGAGGCCGAGCGCAAGCTCAACCCGCTCAACGGGGTTCTTTATGATCGCCTCGGCGACGCCTACCTGCGCAACGAGCAATATCCTGAGGCAGAACAGGCCCTCAACCGGGCTGTTCTGCTTGAGCCCGGCTCCACAGCCCCGTATATTCTTCTCGGCCAAACCTTTCTCAAGCTCAAGAATCCTATCCAGGCTCTCCACTACCTCGATCATGCGGTCAGGATGGACCCCTCCAACTACATCACCCACAACCTGCTCGGCCAAGCCTACAAGGCGACCGGCCAGATGGCCGAAGCGAACCGTGAGTTCAAGATGGGCGTGGACTTGCAGCACAGCGACAGGCCGCAGGCTGCGGGAAAATAGGTTATGCAACCCAATCGCGACGCTTTCCGTCTCGTCCTCGCCGGCATTCTGGCCACCGTAACACTGGCCCTTGCTGCCCAGTCGTCGAGCCGGCAAAAAGTTGACGCGCTCAAACGCGCGGACGCCGCCTTTCGCGCCGGCTATGCCGCCCAGCAGGCGGGGAACCTGGAATTGGCCCGCGCCCGCTTTGCCGAGGCTGCCCGTCTTGCCCCCCAAATTCCGGAGGCCCACGAGGCCCTGGGCACAGTTCTGATCCAACTGGGCAAGCCCGCCGAGGCGGTTCAGGAACTCGAAGCCGCTCTTAAGCTCAAGCCCGGCAACCAGGGGATCGAAACCAATCTCGCCCTGGCCCAAGTCAAAGCCGATGAGCCGGCCAAGGCCATTGCTCACTTCAGCGCAGCGTTCAAAACCTCGCAACAAGCCGGCCAGCAACCGGTGGATGCCGTCTTCTGCGAGACGTATGCCTACGCACTCGCGGCCGCCGGCAAGAAGATCCAAGCCATAGACATGTTTCAGTTGGCGGCTGACCGGGGTGGCGGCAAGCCTGACGTCTTCGACGCCATCGGCTCGCTCTATGCTCAATTAGGCAAGTGGGATGAGGCACGGGCCCAGTTCGAGCGCGCCCTGTCCATGGATAACTCTTATGTGCTGCCGCGCATTCATCTCGGCATCGTGTATCGCCAGCAACTTCAATACGAGGCAGCCCTATCATCTCTTGGGGCAGCGGTCGCCCTGGAGCCGGCCAATGCCTTGGCCCAGTTTGAATACGGGCGAACGCTGGAGGCTATCGGTCAGGACGAAGCCGCCACGCCTCATCTGGAAGAGGCGATCAAGCTCAACTCCGAGTTGCCCGATGTTCAAGACGAACTGGCCATGGCCCTCCAGCGGCAGGGCCGCCAGCAGGAGGCAATTCCATGGTTCCGCAAGGCCATCGAGCGCGAACCGCACAACGTGAGCGCATTGACCAACCTGGGCCTTGCCCTCACACTTACCGGCAAAGCAAACGACGCCCTCGCCGACTTTCAACAAGCGCTCGCGTTGTCTCCCAAAGACGCCGTCATCCACAAAGACCAGGGCGTGGCCCATGTGCAGCTTTCCGCGTTCGACGAAGCCATCGAAGACTTCCAGGCCGCGTTGACGCTGGACCCGAACGACCCCCAGCTTCATTACGATCTCGGCATGGCCTACAAGTTCAAGGACCGCGTAGATGACGCCATTGCGGAACTCAGCCGGGCGGGCCAGATGGACCCAACGCTTCCGGACTCCCCCTACACATTGGGAATCCTCTACATGCAGATCGGACGCCTCGACGAAGCTGTCGTCGAGTTGAAGAAGGCCGTGGCCCTTCGCCCGGAGAATGGCGATGCCTGGGCGATCCTGGGCAGCACGCTGAAGCAGGACTCCCGGCTGGAAGAGGCCAGGGATGCGCTTGAAAAGGCGATCCCGCTCCTGCCCGGCCAGCCTGGTCCGCGCGTTACATTGGCGGCTGTGCTGGCTGAGCAGGCCAGCGCCACGGCCTCAGCCGCCGATGCCAGCGAGGCGGCCGGAGACCACCAGAAGGCGAATGAGCAGCGAAACCAGGTCATGGAACTGCACAGTCAGGCAGCCGAGCTTCGCCGGCAGGCCGCCGAACTCAGCCGCGCGGCTGTCAATCGCCAGAAGGCATCCTTCGCCCTGAACGCTGGCAATCAACTGCTGTTGCGCGGCCAAATCGCCGATGCAGTCGCCCGTTACCAGGAATCCATTGCGGCCGATCCCACCTTCGCAGACGCGCACAGCCAGCTTGCCGTCGCCTTCGAGCGGCTGGGCCGCACGGACGATGCCGCAGCCGAACGGGTTAAGGCGAAGGATCTTGCGCCAGCCAGGTAGGATGCTCTTCGTGCACGGTCTCCGGCGGTTTTGGGGGCATTTCCCGAATCGGTCTATAGCGGCCCAGGAGGGCCAATTGGCCCTTCCCTTGAGAATATTCGCCCTCAAAAGGCGTTGCGGCTTCAAGTGAATTGCAACGCTCTTTCAATTGAGTGGGCATTCTGGCATCGGCAGGGCGGCTCTCGCCTTATTTGCAAAACAAGTCGTCTTCCCTCTTTACTGGAACAACTTGGATGACTGTTAGGAAGCAAATCAGAAAGATGCATGATTTGGTGCTTCACGAATAGGTGCATTCGCTAAATAGCTCGCCAAGTGGGTCTTCAGCTTGGTTTCCAGGGTTGGGTTACTGTGTTTCTCTGCGAGCTCTAGAGCCTCCTGTTCAACTTCAATTGCTTGAGCGAAGCGGCCATTCTCGGCGAGAGCCTCAGAAAATGTGTCTAGAACGGCGGGGTTTTTCCCGCCGGTAAGCTGCTTTGCTCGATCGGCCAGTGCAAGAGCCTCGGCGCCATTGCGGATCGAGGGGTCTGGACAGGTTGCCAGAAGGCCCGCGGCAAGATTCAGCGCGAAGAGGCGATTGGGCTCTTCCTCCAGCGCCAGACGCAATTGCGTGAGCGAATCGGGGAACCGCGCCTGCAAATAAAGTGCGTAGCCAAGATTCTCGTGCCCTTGCGAGAATTTGGGTCGGATGCGAATCGTGTTCTGCCAGGCATCGACGGCCTCATTGAGCCGGTTTGCTCGTGCCTGCAAGACTCCTAGATTGTAGTAGGCCTCAAGAAAGTTCCCATTAATTCGAGTTGCTTTCTGCAAGTATGGAATGGCGGCATCGGATTTTCCCAACATCCCAAGGACGACTCCCACCCCGTTGTTTGCGCGCGCGTCATCGGGATCCATGTCCAGGGCGTTCCGCCACTTAGTCAGCGCAGAGGCGATGTCTCCCTTTCCCTGCAAATCCATCGCCTCATCGATGATGCGATAGAAGTCTGACGCAGGCACGTCGATGTTCTCGATGCCATTGGTCGAGGTATTGACAAACTCGGGAAGGTTGACGGCCCGGTTGGCGGCAGTCGAGTTATCGACATAAATGGGCGGACTGTCATTCCCCTTGGCGTCGATGTGCGTAAGAAACATCTGCGTGTAAGGTGAACGGCTCTTGGAAGAGAAAACCAGCCAGCGCCCGTTGGGTGAAAAGCTATGCCAGGAGTTCATCGGCGACATGTTGCAGCGCATGCGGCGCGCAACCCCGCCGGTGCGCGGAACGATGTATAACTCGCTGTCGGGGCGCATCAACTGTCCATTCCGGCACTTGACAAAAACAATCCAGCGACCGTCGGGAGAAACTTTGGGAAAGTTGTTGCTCATGCCATTGTTGGATGCACCCGCGATCGGCTTCGCCTCGCCGCCCTGTCCGCCATTGAATGGAACGCGGTAGAGGCTGTATTGGATCTGCACTTCGTTCGGGTCGTTGGCCTGGAGCGGCGATTTCTGTCCCTCCGGGTCGGGGTCCTTTGCCTCCGCGCGGGCAAACACGATGTATTTCCCATCCGGGCTCCAGACGCCATCGGTTTGGACGTAGTGTGGATCGTCGGCGCCAGGCAGTGGCTGCCTGCGGCCTGTGGCACGGCTGTACCAGGCAAGGATGCCACGGGTGGGATAAAAGACCTGGAGGAAGCGATAGTCCTTGAAATTGGTCACGAAGTAGGAACTGGGAATGCTCTGATCGTGCCCGGCGAAGGTGGACAGAACATATTGGCCGTCCGGCGAGACTTGCGACATGAAGCCGACGCGCGACCGGCCGAGGTGCAGATCGGTATTCCATGACACCATATCTTTGTTGCGAATGGACATGTGCTGTTGGACAGGAACGACGGCATATAGGCCCTTGTCGTTGCCGGGCCCATCCACATCCATGCCCATTGTCCTACCGTCGCTGGAGAAGGAGTGACAGTTGCCGCACGTATGCAGATCGTGCATCACTACCCGGCTCTCGGGCTGACCGATGTCGCGAATCCGCCAGTTGATCAGATAGAGCAGGGATGGGGACAACGGCTGAACGATGCCCTTCTCGCCCTCGGAGGGCATCAACGGAACGTCGCGATAAAAGACGGGCGCGCCCACCGGATCGCTGGATGTGGACAAAGTGATGCGGCCTTGAGCCAGTGCGCGATCCGAAGCGTCGAGGCCGGTAATTGTCACGATGGCGGAGTGCCCCAACGAGTGTCTCTTGATCAACGCCCAGGTCTCCACGTTCGGCTTCCAGGTGTGTGCGGCGGCTTGTTCCGGAGTCAGAGAAGGAGGTTGATTGGCGCTCGAAACACAATGTGCGTCGATGTCGCCGATACGCATCGGTTCGCCCTGAGAGGTTGTATGGACGGGCTTCGAACCATCGGCAAAGGAGACATCAATGCGCCATGTCCTGGCCGAGGCATCCTCATCGCGCCAGATGAAAGTGGGCGGCGTGATCTCAGGGGGAAAAATGGAGCCGTCTTCCGGATAGTCGATCGTGATGGATGCGCTTCTGGAGTCCGACAGTACCAAATGTTCGCTCGGAACCAGTCCGGGTGACCTCGAAGTGGCTCGTACGACCGTAATGCCCGGACGATCAGCACGAAATGGTAGTTCATGAAGCAGGCCAGACATAAGCAGGAGGGATGTCCCAATAAGAGGAACACGGAGCTCTCTCAAACGGTGGGCGATGTGACGGGACAAATCCTGCTTACCTCGATCCTACGGCTTCAACTCTATCACCGAATCGCTCTTGCTCAAGGAACTCGCGTTCCACGTAATTGATGAGCGTTGCTCAGCAATGCTATAGTTCTCGCTGTCGGCGCAGGAGGCAAATCATGGCTGCGTTCTTTTCGTGTCGTTCGCGTGCGGGACTCCGCTCGCTCGCGCCGGTTGCCCTCGCAACCACTATCCTAACGATTTGCAGCTTTTCGCCGGGCACGCCCGGCTTCGGGGCACACGCTCAGGCCCCATCCACGTCCAACCCCTGGTGGAAGCACGCCGTCATCTACGAGATCTACCCGCGATCCTTTCAGGACTCCAATGGGGACGGCATCGGCGACCTCAACGGCATCACTTCGCGCCTCGACTACCTCAAGAGCCTGGGCATCGATGCCATCTGGATATCTCCCATGTACCCCTCCCCGCAGGTTGACTTCGGTTACGACATCTCCAACTATGAGGCCGTCGACCCCCAGTACGGCACCCTTGCCGACATGGACCGTCTTATCGCCGACGCGAAGAAGCGCAATGTTCGCGTCGTCCTCGATATGGTGCTCAACCACACCTCGGACAAGCATCAGTGGTTTGTCGACGCCGCCAGATCCCGCACCGATCCAAAGCACGACTGGTACGTCTGGAATGACGGCAAGCCTGGCGCAGGTCCGAACGCGCACGAAGGCCGCGTACCACCCAATAACTGGATCTCGGACTTCGGGGGCTCGGCCTGGGAGTGGGTCCCCGCCGTGCATCAGTTCTACTACCACGAATTCTACAAGCAGCAGCCAGACCTCAACTGGCGCAACCCCGCGGTCGAGAAGGCGATGTTCGACTCCATGCGTTTCTGGCTTGACCGGGGCGTCGCCGGTTTCCGTCTCGACGCCATTCCCAATCTCTTCGAAGATGCGCAGCTCCGCGACGAGCGCGAGCTCGGCGGCACCAATGCGCAGGGCGATCCCAACCTCGACGACTCACTCACCAACAATCTCCCCGAGGTCCACGACGTCATTCGCCGTATGCGCGCGATGGTCACGCAGTATCCTGGCGACCGCGTGCTGATCGGCGAGACCTACCTGCCCAACACCGCTGAACTCGACAAGTGGTACGGCGGCGCCGCCCACGACGAACTCCAACTGCCCATGGACATGCTCATCGGCTTCCACGGCGATCGCGACAAGCTCAACGCCAGTAGCTTCCGCCAGCACATTGAAGAAGTCGAAACCCAGATTCACGGCTCACAGCCTCTCATCGTCTTCGACAACCACGACAACGTCCGCGCCATCGACCGCTACGGCGACGGCATGCACAACGACCAGATCAACAAGCTGCTCGCTACCTTGCTCTTCACCACCCGCGCAACGGCCCTGATGTACTATGGCGAAGAACTCGGCATGACTACCACCACGCCTACGCGGCGCGAAGACGTGAAGGACCCCATCGGCATCACCGGCTGGCCTAATGAGAAGGGTCGCGACGGCGAACGCACTCCGATGCAGTGGAACGCAAGCCCGCAGGCCGGCTTCAGTACCAACGCGCAGACCTGGCTGCCCATCCCGCCGAGCTACAAGACCGTCAACGTCGCAGTCGAATCCAAAGATCCCAACTCCGAGCTTGAATGGTTCAAGCATCTCATCGCTCTACGCCGCACCAACCCTGCTCTGCGTGACGGCAGCATGACCATGCTCGACACGTCCAATCCCGACGTCCTTTGCTACCTGCGCTCGAATGACTCAGGCACTGCGGTCGTCGTCGCGATGAACTTCACCGGTGAATCCCGGACCATCTCGCTCGATCTCACGAGCGCAGGCATTACCGGCGCGGCCGTCAAGACACTGGCTGCGGACGACGCCTCGCTCAACTCCACTACCACGTTGAAAAGCGTCACGCTGCCGCCTTATGCGAGCTGGGTGGCGAGTGTAAAGTAATCCGGGCGGAGCAGCGGACCCGGCGGAACGAGCCCTCGCCGGGCCTGTTAACGCGAAATTCCAGACGAGTTTACATGACTATGCCCGCAAAGCCGACACTCGCAGCCATCTTCTTGCTTGCTTCTTTCACGGCGACTGCGCAGTCACCCACCACGGCGAACCAGGCTGACATCCGTGAGTACATCGCCAGTGGCTGGGATACGCTCTCCCGTTCTATGTCCGAGTGCAAATCCGTCGCCGACCTGAAGGTACAGACGACGCCCGTTCTCTATCTCCCCGCCGATCTCCCCACGCCACCTGCGGTCGCCGCCATGTATGCCAACTGCCAGGTCGAGGTCGACCATCTCCCCCGCGTCATCCATCGCATCGGCGAAGTCCGCCCCACGGAGCTGTCCGTCGAAGGCCTGCTCTATTTGCCCAACCGCTACGTCGTCCCCGGCGGCCGCTTCAACGAGATGTACGGATGGGATAGCTATTTCATCCTCCTCGGCCTTGTTCGCGACGGCCGCAACGATCTCGCCCGCGGCATGGTTGAAAACTTCTTTTTCGAGATCGAAAACTACGGCGCGATCTTGAACGCCAACCGCACGTACTTTTTCACCCGCTCGCAGCCGCCCTTTCTCTCCTCGATGATTCGCGAAGTGTACGAGCACCCTGCCGCTGGCACGCAGCCCGACCTCAAGTGGTTCGCCCGCGCATACGACTACGCGCAGCGCGACTACGCTCTGTGGACATCGGCCGAACATCAGGCAGGAAACACAGGCCTCGCCCGCTATCACGACCTCGGAGAAGGCCCCGTACCCGAGATGGCCGACGACTCCAGCTACTATCCGGACGTGATCCGTTGGCTGCTCGCGCATCCCGGCGTCCACCCGGAGTACCTCGTCGATGGCCCGACCAAACCAACTCCAGCACAAGCCGCAGCCTTGGCCAAAACAAGCTGCGACATCGCCGCTTCCCACGTGTGTGCCTTGGCCGTCGTCGACGGGCATAGGCTCTCTGCCACCTACTACCGAGGCGACCGCGCCATGCGCGAGTCGGGCTTCGACACCAGCTTTCGCTTCGGCCCGTTCTCCGGCTCCACCGATCAATATGCACCGGTCTGCCTCAACAGCCTGCTCTTCAAATATGAGAAGGACATGGCGCATTTCGCCACACTGCTGGGCCGCCCCCTCGAGGCGAAAACCTGGGAGCGCCGCGCCGCGGCCCGGCAGGACGCGATCGACCGCTACCTATGGGACGCCGACCAAGGCCTCTACCTGGACTACGACTTCACGACCGGCAAACGCTCGTCCTATCATTTCATCGCGACCTTCTATCCGCTATGGGCGGGCGTTGCCAGTCCCAGACAGGCCGCCGCCGTCCATGACCATCTCGCGCTCTTCGAGCGCCTCGGCGGTCTCGCCACCAGCGACTACGCTTCCGGCGTGCAGTGGGATCTTCCCTTCGGCTGGGCGCCAACCAACTGGCTGAGCGTCTCCGGCCTGGACCGTTACGGCTATCACGAGGACGCAGCCCGCATCGCACGGGATTTCTCAAAGTCCATCCTCGACAACTTCCTGCGCGATGAAACAATTCGCGAGAAATACAACGTCGCCGATGGCTCCGCCAATGTCAAGGTCGCCGCCGGCTACACAAGCAACGTCGTCGGCTTCGGCTGGACGAACGCCGTGTACCTCAAGCTTCAGGACATCTTCGCAGCAACGCCGGCCACTCACTAGCGATTCCATCCTTGATGCCAAGCTGCGCTGGCATCACCAGCTGAGCGTCACCACCTGGCCAACATAGCCGATCCCCGGCCCAAAGCTCACCCGCAACTCATCTCCAACCAATTCGGCGCCTTCAACCTTCATCGTCACCGCAACATCATTACGACATACTCGCAGCGACGTTTGCGAGCCCGCCACTCCCTCCAGGTCCAACCGCAGCGACCGTCCCTCGATGTTTTCGCCAAGCACCTTCATCTGCGCCGTTATCGCTCCGCGCAGGGGCAGTCCATGCGCCACGCTCACCTCCACGGCCGGCAGCGGCAGACGCAGTGTCAGCCCATCTCCAGCCGCGCCCTCAATCCGCACCGGTACGCCCTCCACTTGCAGCAGCGATATCCTCATTACCGCGCCTTCGCGCTTGTAATTTACATTCACCAAGGACTCGCCCACGCGCAACCGCCTTACCTCGGCGCGATCCCAGTCTGCAGGCAAGCGCGGCGTCACCTCCACTCTATGATTCAGTCCATCAGCCTCAATCCCGAACATTCCCCGCAGCACCGGCGTCAGCACCATTGCCGACGACCAAAGCTGATGACTGGTGCTTCTTCCAAACGGCTCGAAGAAATCCCCTGACAGCAATTCTGTCACAGCACCAAGATCCTGCGCCGTCGTCAGGTCGGCATTCTGCATCGTGCTCTGATATCCGGCTAGAGAATCGCCCGCGCGATACTGCGCCATCGCTGCCCACCCAGTAAAAAGCGGCCACACCGACCCCTGGTGATAGCTCATCGAATCATAGAGTGGATCGCTGCTCGCCACATCGCGCAGACCCCAATCCGTCGCAAAGTCATGCGATGCCCACCGCCGTAAACTGGCCTGCGGGTGATCCAGTCCCGCGCCGCCATTCCACCATGCAATCGCCGGGTAGATCGTCGCCGTCGCGTCCACCTGACCGCCACCATTCCAACTGAACGCATAGGCATCTGCATCGGCCCGGTAGTACTCATGTTCGATCACGTCATGCAGTCTTTCCGCGCGCATCTTCGCCTCGTTCGCAAACGAGTCCTCGCCCAGTAATCCACACAGCTCGGCCATCGCCCGCGACGCCTGCTCATCCAGCAGCGCCAAATAGATCTCCTGCTTCGGCATCCCAGGCGGCCAACTCTCCACCCATCCCGTGCCTTGTGAGTTGTCGTAAATTCCATCGCCATCCGCGTCATGCGTCGTCTCGAAGTTCCACGCCTTCATCACCGCCGGGCGATTCGCGCGCAGAAACGCCACATCGCCGCTGGTCCGCACGTAATCCGACATGGCGGTCAGAAACAGCGGTGTCGAATCCGCCGCGGCATACTCATATGGCAACGCCTTCCAATCCGCCGTCGCCGCTGTCTGCGAGTACTCATGCATGATCTTGCCGTCTTCGCGCTGTCGCCTGATCAGAAACTCCAGCTCTGTCCGCGCCAGCGCAAAGTCGCCATAGCTGTCGATTGCATACAGCGCGTACAGTGCATCGCGCCCGAAGAACCACCCAAACCCGGGGCGAGCCGAGTCACCCGACGAATAATATCCCGCGACCAATCCCGTCTCGCCGCTCGGAGCCTTTGCCCGCAACTGCCAAATCGATGTCTCCGCCCAGCCGAAGTCCGCATTCAGTTCCGCATCCGGCGTCACGATCTCGGTCAGCGTCCTCTGCTGCTCGCGATACCGCGCCGCATGCTCGGTGTAGATTTCCTGCAAACTCTCATCCAGCCCCGCGAGCTTGGCCTCCAACGCCGCGTTCGTGGCCGTCTCTTTCGTTTCCCCAACCGCCATGAGCAGCGGATATACCCGACCCCGATCCGTCTTCGGATCCACATGCAGACAAAACTCCAGCGGACGTGTCTGGGGCCGCTCCTGGTACGGCACCATCACGCCATGCGTCGCACCCGGCAGTGCGACAGCTCCCGCGAAATCGGGAAAGTCCGTATGCAGTACGTAGAACCCGCTCGTCGCGTGCGCCACCCATTCCGCCGAAGGCGACCCGCTGTTCAGTTCCGGCCACATCTTTCGCATCTCCGCGGTGAAACGAAACGTCAGCTCAACCGGTCGCACTGAGTCCACCTGGAAGAGCGCCACAGCTCCCGTCCCCTCGGGAACGCCCTCCGGCGCAAACATAGTCTGTCTTACAGTCAGTGCAATATGCGAATAGGTAATCGTCGTCCGGTCGGGTCGCACCTCAATCTCCCGCGCCATTGCATTCAAATCGATCGGCACCGGGTATCCTTCTACATTTGCCTCGATCGTCAGGTGGCTCAGCAGCTTCACCGGCAGCACCCACGCCTCAAACACGCCTTGCTGTTGCCCGACGATTACCCCTTGCGGTCCCGCCACCGTAAACGGCTCTCCTGTCTGCACCGCCTGTCGCAGCATCGGTCCATCCTCACCCAGCGGAAATGCGTTTCTCAGATGCAAAACAGGCTGTTGCGCCATCGCGCTAAACCCGGCCATCAAACCGCAAAGCCCCACCACTTGAGAAATCATGTGGACACCTCAAAAAAGCAGCCCTATTCTACCCCGCAAGCTTGATCTTCAAAGCTAACAGCGCTGGCGGCATGTACGCCAGCAAGGCGGTTTCTGTCCATGGCTCACTTCGCCCCAATTGAGTTAGAGAGATTGAGCTTGTCCTGAGAAGACATAAAGCAGAAAGGCGTCATCCGGCTGAAATCCATATCGCCGGTTTCTGTGAGAGCCACGAGTCCCTGGAAAATGCCTTGGAACAAGGTCCAATTTAGGGAACGCGTCAGTTTGCGCAGCGCCCTATCTCCGTCAGTTGAGAATCGAACTTACCGATAAGCGAACATGGGACGCATTCCTGAAGTCTTCTCCGAACGTGTGATCTACGGCTGATTGTAATAGCCGGTATTGGTACGGACCGTAAGTCCCGGTTGTTCGACCTGCACCTTTAGGTCGTGATACTCGTCAGGATGATTCGCATGGGGAGGATCGAAGGAAAGCGTGTAGAAGGCATTTACTTCCGCAATGCAGCTATTGATTTGGCCGGCAAGGTCGTTATCCGGGCCCAGGATGCGTCCACCGCTTTGGAGAGCAAGCACCTTCAAGGCCAGGTTTCCGGTGTCCGCCTGCTGGGACGATTTCACCCCTTTCAGAAAACCCTGATACATGAACCTCCGGTCGGGCATGGCACCCAACCCCGGATCGGCCGCATGAACGCTGTAGACAGTTATGCGCGCCTCGCGCAGTCTGCTGGAAGTCTCAACGATGGTATCGAAGTAGCGTTGTTGATCCTTGTCGGAAAACAAATAGTTGTCGCTGTCGAGCATCGGCCAGCCGGGGCCGACCCAGATGAGCAGCTTTCTGCCTGGTCTCCTGGCCTCGTTTTCGCCAATTGTAGCCATCTTCCGGACGGATAACTGGAAGCGCTCAAGGTCGCCTTCCGCGCCTTCCGCCGAGTTGATGGTATGAATGCTGCCCTTGATCTGATCGACCACGGTCACCAGGGCGTTGCCGTCGACGGAAGGCCGAGGCTGGACCCGCAGGCCGGCATCGGTCAGCAGCATGATCGAAACCGGTTGGGCCAGATGGCCGCCGTTTTGGCGCAAGAATCTGACGATCTCCTGGCGCGTAAACGAGACCTGCTGGAAGGGGAGGTTTGTCGCATCGATGAGAAGAATGACCTCGACCGGCGGGTCGGGCTTTACGCTGATTCCATCGAAGGAGCGGAAGGAGAGAATCTTGCGCGGCTGGTTGTCGTCCATGATCTTGAAGTCCAGCGGTTCGAGGCTGAGGACCGGCTTGCCCGCCGCGTCGGAGACAAGGACATCGAGATGGATGCGGCCCTCCGGAGCCGCAGTGCTCACCTGCTTCGGCGGCGGACGCTTGACCAGCACCGGGTTTTGAGGAGCGGCTGACGGAAGCGCAGGCGAGGGCGCTGGCTCCGTCTGCGACGCTGTTCTCAGTTGTGTGCTGGCTTGCCGAGCAGATGCCAGATTAGAAAGACAAAAAAGAAACACCAGGAACAGCCGGCATGGCTTGCTCATACGATTCACGCAACTCGGAGTTGACCCCGGATTCCAACCAAGAATATACCCCGCCCCCAACACAGCTATCCGTGGGGAACAACCTTGAGCAGGAACTTGCGCCCACACGCGCACTGAGTGCTGCTATTTCCAAAGCCGTTCTCAAAGCTTTGTTCGACCATTCTCTCTCACTTGGTCTCGGTCGCCATCGGCGGGGCATAAGTTGCCGCGGTAGCCACGGAGCTAACGGGAATCTCGAATGTTCCCGATTTTCGCGAGCCCAGTCGTAAACCCCGATCGCCAGACAGACAACCGCATTGGGCAGGTCGATCTCCAGATGCGCCGGAAGGCCGGAGCGCTGGACCTGTGCGTAGGAAGTGGCTTTAAGGGTGAAGTTTCACCAAGTTGGCTACATCCGGTCCAAAGCTGGGAGGCTGATATTCCGGGCAAGAGCGAGTTCTTCGATTCCGCTGCCTCAGCGAACCGAGAAGAGCGAAAAGGAGTCGGCGGGAACCTCGAGTTGGACAGCGCCATTGACCACGAATGCCGTACCGCTGTCAGCCGGTACGAGGGGTTGGAGTTGGTTGCAACCCTCCAGTGCCGTGTTGCCGGCGGCGATGGTGAGGCTGCGTGGCACGGGCTTCGTGTTCAGGACGACGAGGACGGCTTCCTGGGCATGATCGGCTGTGCACCCACTGGTATTGGCGGTGCGGACGAAGACGAAGGCAGTTTCGTCCGCGAAGAGATCCTGTTGAGGAGCACCCTGAAGTGTGGGATGGCTTCTGCGGGCGGCGAAGAGCGCGGCGGTCCAGGCGAATGTCGATTGCTGGTCGGCGGTCCGGGTAGCCGCGGAGAAGGCTGAGGGCTGGGTGTTGGATTCCTCCGAGGGGAATCCACCGGGAAAGTCGCGCCTGTTGTCCGGATCTTCACCTCCGGGCATGGCGATCTCGTCTCCTGCGTAAAGCTCTGGTGTGCCGCGGAGCGTTGCGAGCAACCCTAGTGCTTCCTTGAGGCGTGGGAGCGAACCCTTGGCTTCGGTCAGGAAGCGGGTCGTGTCGTGATTGCCAAAGAAATGAATCAGGCGTTCAGGACGGGGATAGAGGGAGTCCTCTCGGAGGATCGCAGCCAAGGCGGTCATGGGCTTGTCATGGGTGAGCACATCGCGAACGGCAAAGTAGACGGGGAAATCGAAGGGGGTATCGAGCCCGGAATCGATGCCCATGTGCTCTCGGCCGCCAGCGAAGAAAGAGGTGACGATCGGATCGCGGTTAAAGATCTCGCCGACCGTGGTCAAGTGCGGATAGGCTTGGTGAAGCGCGGCGTGGAAGTCATGCCAGAAGGCGCGTTCGACGTAAGGGAACGTATCGATACGGATAGCGTCAATCTGAGCCGTCTCCACCCACCAAAGAGCGTTTTGAATGAGATATTGAGAGACCAGCGGGTTCTCCTGGTTCAAGTCCGGCATGCTATCGACGAACCAGCCCTCCGTGAGTTGGCGCCAACTCGCCTTAGCGGCATGGGGATCGATGAGGTTGTTGAAGTCTCCCTCGGAATGAATGTGGTTGGCAACGGTGCCGTGGATCCAGTCCGGTGCCGGGGGATCGCCCACCCAAGGGTGCAGGACTCCGATGTGATTGGGGACCATGTCGATCACGAGCTTCATGCCCCGAGCATGGAGGCCGGAGGAGAGACGCCGATAGTCGTCCAGCGTGCCAAAATGGCGGTCCACGGCATAAAGGTCGGTGGCGGCATACCCGTGGTAAGAATCGGGCATGGCGCCGTTGTCATAAACGGGAGTGGTCCAAAGGGCAGTGACGCCCAGCGACTGCATGTAGTCCAGGTGCTGTTCGAGTCCGGCAAAATCGCCTCCGTGCCAGCCTCCTGGCCTCGACCGATCAAGACCGGCCGGCTTGCTCATTGGTTGGCTGTTGCCAGTGTTGCCACGGGCGAAGCGATCGGTCATGACCAGGTAGATCAGGTCGCTGGGAGAGAATCCGCGGTGCGCCTCTGCCGGCTCAGTGCGAGGCTTGAGTTCCCAGGAGTGGCTGGCGCTGCCTTCGGCGCCGCTGGCTCTTATCTGGATGATTTGCGGGGCAGCCCCGGCGGTTTTAAGCCAAAGAAAAGCCCAGTGGTCATTTGCCGAGACCTGGGTACGGGCCAGGGCAACGCCCTGTGCATTCACAGAAAAATGCGCCTGGGCCAAGCCGGAACCGTGGATCAGCAGCATGGGCTCAGGGAGTTGAACGAACCAATCGGGCGGGTCGATGTTGTCGATGACCGGCTTCTCGGCTGAAAGTCGCGCCCCTGCGGATACGGCGAAGAGCAGAAGGAAAAAAGTGCGGAAAAGTCTCAATCTGAAACCTCCTTCCCTGGCTCTAAATCGATGCGATTCTACCATTCTCAAGGAATCCCTTGCGACCTTTACGCGAGGCCGCAAAACAGGGCCCTCCCAGACTTCGACTTTGCGCCTGATCGTTGCCGCTGTCCGGCGGCCTTGCCCAGATGCCGCCAACCTGTATATGGTTACGCCGTGAGATTCCCGCGTTGTAGTGGACTCCTGTTGCACTTCACTTCGTTGCCCGGTCGCTTCGGTATCGGCGATCTCGGCCCGTGCGCTTACGAATTCGCCGACTTCCTCAGCGCTGCCGGGCAGACGTTGTGGCAGGTGCTGCCGGTGAATCCAACCGGATACGGCGATTCCCCGTACCAGTGCTTCTCGGCTTTTGCTGGCAACCCGCTGTTGATCTGTCTGGAGCGCCTGCGCGATCAGGGCCTGCTCCAGGAGTCGGATCTGGCTCAGGCGCCGCCGTTTCCTGAAGACTCTGTCGCCTTTGGGCCGGTGATCGAGTTCAAGATGTCGGCTTTACGGCGGGCGGCGGCGGGTTTTTTTGCCGATGCGTCCAGTGCGGATCGCGCCGCCTTCGACCGTTTTTGCGAGAACGCAAGTTCATGGCTTGATGACTATGCGCTCTTCATGGCCTTGAAGGATGCGCACCACACAACTGCCTGGACCTCATGGGATGCACAGATTCGCCGGCGAGACGCGCGTTCTGTGAATGAGTGGTCGCGGAAACTCGCGCCACAAATAGGCGCCTGCAAGTTCTGGCAATTCGAGTTCTTTCGCCAGTGGGAGGATCTCAAGGCCTTTTGCGCGCAGCACGGCATCCGTTTCATGGGCGACGTCCCAATCTATGTTGCGCACGACAGCGCCGACGTCTGGGCCCGTCCCGAGTTGTTCTATCTCGACGGGCAAGGCAAACCAACCGTGGTCTCCGGCGTGCCTCCGGATTATTTCAGCGCCACCGGGCAGCTTTGGGGAAACCCGATTTATCGCTGGGACGTGTTGGCAGCCAGCGGTTACAAGTGGTGGATCGATCGCTTTCGGGCCACGCTGACGCTTTTCGATATGGTGCGGCTCGACCATTTCCGAGGCTTTGAAGCTTACTGGGAGGTTCCCGGCAGCGAAACGACCGCCATTCACGGGCGCTGGGTCAAAGGTCCGGGAGAGAATTTTCTGTCAGCACTCCAAAACGTATTTGGCGCGCTTCCGATTGTAGCGGAAAACCTCGGCGTAATCACTCCTCCGGTCGAGGAACTGCGGCAAAAATTCGGCCTGCCGGGCATGAGCATCTTGCAATTCGCGTTCGGCGCAGACCCCCAGGGTTCAACGTTTCGCCCGCATAATTACAGCCGCGATCTGGTCGCCTACACCGGCGGCCACGACAATGACACGACCCTGGGCTGGTGGTCGAGTTCGGGCGCCGGCGACAGCACACGCACCGCAGAAGAGGTTCGCAAAGAGCACGAAGTCGCTCGCGCGTATCTCAACTTCCATGACGATTCCGAAATCAACTGGGTCATGATCCGTGCGGTGCAGGCTTCGGTCGCAGATGTTGCGATTGTGCCATTTCAAGATGTGCTGGGACTGGGCAGTGAGGCGCGCATGAATCTCCCCGGCACGGTCAGCGGAAACTGGAAATGGCGGTATCGTCCGGGCGCACTGAGAAGTGAGTTGAGCGCCAGACTTCGATCCCTCGTCGCGCTGTACGATCGGTAGAACAATCCCCACCAGGAGAATCGAGTCCATGAACAAACCACCGCGCACGTTTTGGCAGATTTGGAATCTCAGCTTCGGTTTCTTCGGCATCCAATTCGGTTGGGGATTGCAGATGGCAAACATGAGCGCCATCTACGAATACCTGGGCGCGCGGGCCGACCAGATCCCAATTCTGTGGCTGGCTGCGCCCTTAACTGGATTGCTCGTACAGCCGATCGTCGGCCAAGCCAGCGACAGCACCTGGGGCCCCCTCGGCCGACGCCGGCCTTACTTCCTGGCCGGCGCAATCTTGAGTTCGATGGCGCTCATTCTCATGCCGCGCTGTTCCGCGCTCTGGATGGCAGCGGGCTTGCTCTGGATACTCGACGCCAGCATCAACATCAGCATGCAACCCTTTCGCGCGTTTGTGGCCGATCTGCTTCCCGAGTCGCAGTGCACGCGCGGCTTTGCCATGCAGAGCCTGCTCATTGGGCTGAGCACGGTGATCGCCTCGGCGCTTCCATACCTGCTTACCAATGTCTTTCACGTGACGGGAGCTAGGGCCGCGGGGACAATTCCTTTTACTGTGCGTTTTTCTTTTTACCTGGGCGCCGCAGCGTTCCTGGGCGCGGTGCTCTGGACCGTTTTCACAACCAAGGAATATCCGCCCGAGAATTTGGAGGAGTTTCGCAAGCAGAAGGCCGAGCGCGCGGGCATTGCGGCCGGGGCTAAAGAAATCCTGGTAGCGGTCCGCAAGATGCCGCGTGCCATGAGGCAACTCGCCTGGGTCCAGATCTCGACCTGGCTGGGGTTGTTCTGCATGTGGCTCTACTTTCCAGTCGCGGTGCCGCGCAACGTCTTCGGTGCCTCCGACACGAACTCTCCCCTGTATTCCGCGGGAGCGGAGTGGGCAGGCGTTTGCTTCGGAATGTACTCGCTGGTGTGTTTCGGATTTTCCTTTGTGCTGCCTGAGCTTGCACTCAAGTTTGGGCGCAAGGCAACCCATGGCTTGTGCCTGATATGCGGTGGCCTTGGACTGCTCTCCGTAGCCTTGATCCACAGCAAATATCCGCTGTTGCTCTCCATGGTCGGAGTGGGAATTGCCTGGGCCAGTACGCTCTCCATGCCCTACTCAATTCTTTCCGGATCGCTGCCTGAAGGGAAGACCGGAGTCTACATGGGGATCTTCAACTCTTTCGTTGTGATTCCGGAGATCATAGCATCGCTTGGATTCGGCTGGATCATGGGCCATCTGCTCCACAACAATCGCATGGCCGCGGTGCTGGCGGGCGGAACCTTCTTCATCCTGGCGGCTGTGCTGACGGAGCGCGTGGAGGACCTGGGCGACCCACATCGTCGAAGCAATTCGGTGGCGGGCAATGCCGTCGCAAGTTCCGAAGGTGTGTCAAGGGAGGAGCAAAAGTAGACCACTGTGGCGGAGTAAGAGTAGTCCGATAGCGCAAAGGATCAGTGAGCCTTTTTCGGGAGAGAAGGGGCTCTGGAGCGTGGCGGAAGAGGCTGGACTGTCCGGTGATTTGTACCAAGGTGAGTTGGACTGCGCCCCTAAACTGAGACAGTTAGGATGTCGACACTTTTTCTTGAATGGGGAGGGTCGATGGGCAATCCGAAGCGGTACTCGAAGGAATTTCGGGAGCGAGCGGTGCGGCGCATGAAGCTGGGCGAGAACGTAAGCCAGATGGCGCGGGATTTGGGCGTGCACCGGACCTGTCTCTACTCATGGAAGCGAAAGCTGGGACGCCAGCCTAACGGCCGCGCGCGTGGGTTGGAAGCCGATTGGCGGGACCGAAGGATTGAGGAACTTGAAGCCAAGGTTACACGCCTTGAAGGGATTGTGGGCAGACAGTTCGAGGATCTGGATTTTTTCGAGAGTCCCTTGCGAAGGATCGACGCGGATGCCGCGATGAGCGTTACTGGCGGGAGTGCCTCTACGCCGAAGGATGGGCAGCGAGTACGTTTTTTACATGCTAGACGATGCCATCACCCTTCTGCCCGAAGCCAAAATCCGCGAGCTGGTCGAAAACTACTTGGACGCGGCAGAGCTTTGTTCGGACGGGACGGAGAAGGAGAACCTTCTCGCCAATGCGAATGCGTTTCGAGAAGCGAGCCTGTCCGGCACTTACTACAGTGGGGCCACCGATTATGGCAAGAATTGTGAGGAAAATCCCCTCGAAACGCTGGCTTAGATCGCCGATTGCCGTCGTATCCTCGACAGATGGATGAAACAGGCGACTAAACAGAACGCCGCCGAAGTGTGCCAGGCGTTCGAGATCGTATTTGGCTTGCTCGATCATATCGACGTGCGCAAAGACGATGTGATTTAGTTCGCCGACGAAGGCGTCTCGTGGCAAATGGGTTTCGAATGGGAGAAGGTGTTGCCCGCTTGGTTCAGGGTCTTGTCCACGACGGTCGAGCCAGCGCTGTATGCACCCCGCGTCGCCGCGGTTCTGGATCGTCACTACTCCTACAAACGCGCTGTCACGGCAGAGGTCGCGGGTTCGAGCCCCGTCGTCCCCGCCAGATTTAAAAGGACTTAAGTCCTTTCTGGCATGTGACATTAAAGTACAAAATAGTACAAACATCTGAAAGCTAGGGGAATCGCCTGTAGGGACACCACGCAAAGCCCTGCGAAACCGACTAGGCAGCGACGTTTCCAACGCCTCGGCGCAGGCGGCCGTTGGGCCCCTGCTGGACTGTAACCGGATGACGACCAAGCCAGGAAACCGCCTCTTCCTTCGATTGTGTCGCGAGATCCAAGCTGATGTTTCTCTTCGATGTGTTGGAGCGCCCGAGTCAAAAACTGTGCATTCTTGCGGCAAGTCTCTGCTTATAAAATGGCACTCCATAGATGCTCTCTTCCAGCTTTTTCCACGCGACCTTTGCAAGCGAGTTCTGCGGGGCAAAGCCCAGGAACTCCGCCCTTTTCGCAATACCCGCGTAGCTCAGCGTTGTCTTCGTCTCACGTTTCAAGGTTACGAGCTGTTCTGCTGTGCAGGAACCTATCGTAACGCCAAGACGAAGCAGGTCATCGCGAAACATGCTCTCTGGATAGATCATTTCGGCTGCGAATATCTCGGCGCCAATTTCGATCTCAGCGGACTGATTCGACGGATCACAGAGGGCAACAATGCTGTCTCGATCGACCAGGTGATGCTTCAGCTCATGGCCCATTGTGAAGATCATCGGATCGTCCGGTAGTCCACGCGCGAGCATAACGGACGCACCCTCTGCATCGTTGAAGTATGCTCCACGCAGCTTTCTCAATTTATAGGGCCACAAATCGATATGAATCCCCTGATCCTTGTAAATGCGTCGCAGGTCGCTCTTGAGGACACGTGGCGTTTGGAGACCGTACTGATCTCTTATTTGGCCCGCAAGTAGACGCATCTGGCGATAGTATTCAGAACGACTCAATCAGGGTCTCTTTCTCTGCTTCGTCCCTTTCTGCAGGCTACGCGCCCTCCGGTACTCGGCATAACGCCGCAATTCGTCTAAATCGTCCTGGTGAAGCGATTGCGCGGCGCGCAGCAGGGCATCCACCTTCTTGCTCTTAGGGTCTTGTTCTTCAACTTGCGGGAAAAACTGCACGATGGATACTCCGAAGAATCTTGAGAGGCGCTCCAGGTCATCGAGCGTGGGCTCATACGTGCCTGTTTCCCACCTCGAGATTGTGTTGGCGGCCACCTTTAAGTCGGCAGCCAGCGCCTCCTGCGAGATTCCATCCTCACCATATGCCGATCTCAATTCCTTGATGCGTTTTCCGACGTAAGCTCGAACGGTTTCGTTCGACATTTTACCCCCCGTGTCTCAATTATCCTCTTTCAGGACAGCGCTATCCTGAACAGGTTGACAGCCGCGACAATGTCGTGCTGTACTAAAATAGGATGCTACATCAACGCATACAGGATGCCAAGTGCCCAATATGGGTCATTGGAGAGAGGAGAAATCATGAAGAGGAAGCGGATTGAATTCGAGGCTCATACAACGGTGAAGAAGCCGACCAAAGTGGCCTTCGAAACGAAGGACGGCCATGAAGTCCGATTCAAGGCCAAGAAACCAACCAAGGTGCCGGTCCATGTTTCCTTTCTTGCCAATCGCGAAGTGAAGTAGGCCGTTTAAACGCTGGCAGAAATCGGGACACCCGGACTCAATCGGCAAGTAAAGAATCTCTGATCAGAGAGAAAGCGGTGAATGGAATGCACAAGCTGACGTTTTTCCCCCTGGGCAATGCGGATTGCTGCAGAATCGATCTTGAAAGCGGAAAGCAGATCCTTCTCGATTACGCCGATAAGAAATGCTATGAAGATCCGTCTGATAAGCGGATTGCTCTTCCGAGCCGTCTGAAGGCTGATCTAAATGGTCGCGGCTATTACGACGTAGTCGGTTTCACGCATCTGGATGACGACCATGTTCTTGGAAGTTCTGAGTTTTTCTACCTGGAATATGCGACATGCTATCAAAGCGACGAACGGGTCAAGATCAATGAGTTGTGGGTTCCAGCTGCAGCCATCGTCGAAGATGGTCTTGAAGACTGCGCCAGAGTGATTCGACAAGAAGCGCGGCATCGCCTGCGCGAGGGCCGCGGCATCCGTGTGTTCTCAAGGCCGGAGTTGCTCAGAAGCTGGTTGGAAGGTGAAGGTATCTCCCTGGAGTCAAGGAGTCATTTGATTACCGACGCTGGCAATCTAATTCCTGACTGGAATAAGGCTTATGACGGCGTTGAGTTCTTCGTCCATAGTCCATTTGCAATGCATCTTGACGATCGCAGTCTCGTCGACAGGAACAAGGACAGTCTTGTCCTGCACGGTACGTTTTCGGTTGGCGGTGTAGATACGAAGGTCTTCTTCGGTGGAGATGTTCACCACGAAGGATTGGAAGATATCGTGCGCATTACTCGATATCACGGCCGCGAGGAGCGGATCGAGAGCGATGTCGTCAAGATTCCGCACCACTGCAGCTACTTGTCCCTCGGACCGGAAAAAGGCGAGGACTGTACCCAGCCCACTGAGAACATCGCCTACATGTACGAGAAGAAGCTAAATGGCAACGCGATATTAGTTTCGTCAAGCCGGTCAGTGCCGTCCAGTGATGAAGACGTACAACCTCCGCATCGGCAGGCCAAGAAGTATTACATGAACCGGGTCAAGTTAAACGGCTCGTTCGAGATCACCATGGAACACCCCAGGCCCTCTGCACCCGAACCCCTGGTCATCGAGATCAGTACCAATCGCGGAAGAATCAAAAGGGCATTCTCTGTCGGTGCGGGAATCGCTACGGCATCCACAGCCCCACGTGCAGGTGTCTGATGTTTCTTGAGGCGCCTGGCGCGCCGAGTTCTGCCACAGAGTTAACGATCTCGAAGGCATCTGCCTTCGCCGCCTATCTCTGTTCGGGGAAGCATGGATACGCGGAGTTCGTTGAGATTCGGAACGACCCCGAATCTGGAAGAGAAACTGTTGTCTGCGATGTTGCAGTGGAGGTGAGTCAGGATCGCGTAAATCCCATCCTGGACAGGGAACGTCTCGCGGTCTCTTTTGACCCGCAAGATGACCAGATGCCCGAGGTTGTGTCGCTCCGCGCTGACTTTCCATGGGTTCCGCATCTAAATCAGAGGGAGAGCGAGTTTCCTCGAAGTCTGTGTCTATATGAGCTGCCGTATAGTACGGTGAAACTCCGTTGGACTCCAACTGGATACGTTGAGAGAATTCGACAGTGGCTTTCTCTGACTGCCGAAGGGAGACTTCATCAGGAGGATCAGCCTCTTGAGCACGTGTTCCTTGGAGCATTCCCGCCTCTAATTCTGCCGTCTGATTTCCTTCAGACGATCAACCGAGAACCCGGGCCGAATGAAGGGATGACATACTTTGGTGTCCACGCAGTTGGCGCGAGCCCTCAGGACATTACGGGATTCGTGGTGACGAATCCAAAGTTAGCCGGGATGCACGTCAGACCTGACCATGTGGCGACCGCTGTCCTAGCGGCGCCCCAGAAGCACGGGGTCATTCGGAACACGCCCACGACACTCCGCGAAGTCATCAATGTGATGAACGAAGTGAATGTTGATCTTCTCCACATCCTACGGCAGCGAATCCGGCACTGGCGTGACGCGGACGCCGCCGTCATTGGAGCCCGCTTGGTCCTCGTCTTGATCTTCCCGAAGATGCGCGAAGAAGGTAAGCCTGAAGAGACGTGGGAATGGGATATGTGGGGATTCCTTCTCTTGGATTGCCTGCGAGATGTTGGCAGCAAGCTCGGCATTTGGGAGGTCACGCCTGGCGGAACCATCGCAACGCTGATTGTTCCGGATGCAGACAGGAGCGCCGAAATCGCAGTCCAAATCGTAAGCCCAGTGACGCAACTTACGAAGGCGATGGCGGCCAGGTACAACGGGATACTTGATGACCAACGGAAATGCGCGATGGTCGGGATCGGTGCCCTGGGATCGATGACACTGTTGAATCTTGCCCGGAAGGGATTTGGGTTTTGGAGCATCATTGATGACGATCTGATGATGCCGCATAACGGAGCGCGCCATGCGCTACCAGTGGTAGGCTCGGGCGCTCCTAAGGTAGTGGGTGTAAAGCAGTTAATCGACGTCCTTTATGAGGACTCAGCGGTTGCTGCAATCTCGCGAGCGAACATCCTACGTCCAGGCACGGCGGAAGCTGCACTCAATGCAGTATTTAACGATGCCGATGTGATCGTGGATTGCTCTGCTGACGTCGCCGCGGCTAGGCATCTTGCTCTCGATGTGAAGAGCCATGCTCGACGCCTTTCTTTGTTTCTGTCTCCGAGTGGAGAGCAATTGGTGCTTCTGCTTGAGGATGCGAGGCGCGCCATCACCCTAGATAGCCTGGAGATGCAGTTTTATCGCATGCTTCTGAGCGTCGAGGTGTTGAACGATCACTACGCGTCGGCCGGCAATATGCTTCGATACGGACGATCCTGCCGCGATTTGTCGGCAATCCTCTCCGCAGATGCAATTACGTTATTCGCTGGCATCGGTAGCCGAGCGATTGAACGACTGCTTGCAGATGAGAAACCTATCATTCGGGTTTGGAAGACCGCGTCTGATTTCTCTGTGGAAAGTTTCGACACATCGCCCAGAGCAAGCTTCCAGATGGCGGTGGCGGGATTCAGCATTGTTTGGGACGAAGCTATCGTGGAGAAGTTGATGTGGCTACGGGGGGAGAAACTGCCGAAAGAAACCGGAGGCGCTCTCCTCGGCAGCTGGGATTTAAGCCGACAGATTCTTTACATCGTCGATGTCACCGGTGCACCTCAGGACAGCGTTGAGAGACGGACCGCATTTATACGGGGGTCAAAGGACCTATCAACCTGGATCGATGCCATCTCTCGGATTACCGGCAAGGCGGTAGAGTATGTCGGTGAATGGCATTCGCATCCTGACGGCTACTCAACGCACCAGAGTGGCGACGACAGGCAGGTATTCCGATGGATCGACGAGCATTTGTCGATCGATGGGTTGCCTGCTGTAATGCTCATTGTCGGAAGAAAAGAGCTTCGCTGGATTTCTGGCACGGGAGGAGATGGCGACGTATGGAACTGTCCAAATTGAAGCTGGAGCTCTACGATCTGGCCGCGATCATTCTCCCGGGATTCTTCCTGATCGGTGAGCTGTTCGCCCTAGTGAAGGGGCTTCCTCCGGTTTTTGTGTCACTGCAATCCATCAGCGGTGCAGAGTTGACGCTGCTCATCCTTTGTTCGTTCGCGGTGGGTAACTTGGTCCAGGAAGTTGGGGACAGACTCATCAAGCAACTCAAAGGAGACCGATTCTTCAGGCAAGCTCGGGATCGCTTTTGGGCTTCAGAGCACAAGCAGGATGTCTGCGACAAGATTATCAAGCTGGGAGGACCGCCAATAAAATCGGTCGACGTGGCGTTCGACTATTGCCTGACAAGCTTGGGCGGAACCTTCGCGAAGCGCGATGTCTTCCTGGCGATTTCAGATCTAAGCCGTTCTTTGTGGGTGCTTTCGCTTCTTGGACTTCTTCCATTGACTCGGAGTGTGTTCGATGCCTCTGGCTGGGAGGCTCGACTTACAATAGGGGTGGAAGGGCTTGTGCTTATTGCTGCAGCTGCGTGGCTGAGTTGGGTAAGAATGTTGAGGTTCCGCGAGCTTAGCGAGTCTCCCGTGTTCAATTCATTCCTTGCTCAATCGGCGAAACCGGAGAGTTCGAAAACACAAGCTTCGGAACCTGACCACGATTGAGATCCAAAACGGCTAGGTCTCCTCGTCGCAAATCAGGCACAAGTGCAATTCAGAGACCTAGATCATGATCGCTTGCTCTGACGAGTGAGGCAAGCATTTTTGTTTGACATCCTTCTGGCAATTGCCCCGTTGCTGCGTCACAAATTCTTGTCGGGAACATCAAAGATTCCGGCGACCCGGTTCAGCGCCAAGCGCTTGGCCTCGGTGCTGCCCTGCTGGTAGATATCAAGTGTGATACGTGATGTCGCGTGGCGAAGCAATTCCTGAACAGTCTTGACGCCTTCACCCTGCTGACCCAGGAAACTTGCCAGAGAGTGTCTGAACGTGTGCCACGTCACGCGCTTGGTTATTCCGGCCTTGGCCGCGGCCGGCTTTATGTGATCCTTCAGGGCGGAATCGGGCCAATATGGACGCTTTCCGTTCGTGAATGGGGACGCGAAAACCCAGTCATCCTCCTGGTTATATGGGGTATGATCACGCCAAATCAGCAAGGCCGCCGCCAACGCTGGAAGCATTTCCATTCCCTTGCGGGATGCCTTGGTCTTCATTTTCGTCTGGGCCTTCGAGACGTATCCACGTTGAAGGTTGAACCAGCAGGTGCCAAGGTCAAGGTCGTCCCATTTGAGGCCGCGCACTTCACTCCGTCGAAGCGCGGATGCTGCTGCAACAGCCACCATCATCTTGATCGCTGGCGGCTTGATGTTCCCGAGGATTGCTCGCATTTCATCGAGCGTCAAAATGTCCGGATCATGCTGCCGGACCGCGCTCTGGCGGACTGATGCGATGGGATTCAGCTTGTCGTAAAGCTCGTGGCGGATGCAATGCGAAAACAATGCGCTCATATGGTTCCTGATTTTCGCCTTCGATGCAGGAGCGAGATCAAGACCCCGGAGCCACTTCTCAACAGCGACAGACTTAACATCATTGAGCGCGATGTCCTTCCACTTCGGGAGTATTCTGCTCTTGTAGTAGTCCAAATAGCTCTGGATTGTTGTCGGCGACCGATCAACGTCTGGATCGCGCAGTTCATTGGCCTGAAAATGGATCCAGGCCCCACCGACGGTCATGCCTACTGTTTTCTTTGCCGCCGCATTGATCTCGGCGCGGAAGTGCTCAACGGCGCGTTTGGCTGCACCCAAGGTCGGGTAACGATTGACAGTACCGATAAGCTTGCCACGATGGGAACGGCGTCCGCCGCCTTCTGGAGTTTCCCACCAGCGATAGATCCACTGGTCCGGCCCGTTGGCGCGATGCACGCGTTCGATAAAGCCTTCTTGATAAGAGCTGGACTTGCGACTGCTTACCATCTCTACACCAAGGGCCCGCTGGGCTCGGCACATGGTTGAATCTGAGATTCCGCCCACGACCTCAGATCGCAAGTGCGAAAGCGCCAGTGCTTGCCCAGCCTGATCGCGGGAAGTCCATGGCTGCGTGCAAGGCGGAGAGCCGTCTTCGGGTGAATGCGGAGAAGATCCGCGGCTTCGATGGGTGTCAGGAGTGGCTCCCAGACACGTTGGACCTGAACATTGTGTGAAGTTTCTGCTTGCATATTGTGACCGTATCCTTTGAAGAATTGCGTCATGTGCTGATCTTGCTACTGCTGCTTCTGGAGCTGCCTTTGAGGCTGCGGACTACGGATTTGCTGCTTTGTCAATTTGCCGTGACCATCCCGGTATTTCCGCGATTTTCCGAAGAAGACGGGGCTGGATTATGAAGCAGCGGCACTTACCTGGTATTGATCGTCAAAGTACTCCCAGTTGGCCACCATTCCGTCTACGTTGAAATCGAAGTTGCCGTCTTCAACCTGAAGTTCCCGAAGCGCCGAAGAGCGGGACCAGCGACGGTCGAGGATACGCTGGTCAACGAACCGCGCCATCTCTGGGGTATTGCCGCTCCGATCAAGGATCTGGCGGTCCTGAATCTGGTTTGCGTTGTCAATCATGCTGCCGAGCGCGAAGAGCGCATTGGTTTTGATGCAGTCCTTGCATCCTTCTCTGCCACGGGGCGGAGAGTCCGATTTCCAGAGCTTCATCGCCACTTTCAACAGGGGATCGAGAAAGGCGAAGTCGACGTCGAATTCGAGCGGTTTAGGTACAAATGGCACCCAGACTTTCCCTTTGTCATAGTGGTCAGACGGGTCGTCGATCACCTCGGCACGTTGAACCTCCCAATAGAACAAACCCGCTTTGGTCACCTTGCCCAAGCCCAGCCCGTTCTGTGCAATGTCGGCATACCCAATTGTCTGCGAGTTGTAAATTGGGAGAAACGGATCGCCCGTGCCTTTGTTCATCGCGGTCTTGTGATCAATGACGCATTGCGATCCATCGGCCAAAGTAAAGATTTCATCGGGAATTCCGTAAAGAACGACACCACTCTTGTGCTGGTAGCGGAACTTCGACCAGTGTTTGGGAAACTTGGTACGAGACTTGATGGAGCAGAAAGGTGAGAATTCCTTCGGCAGACGCCCATTCTCCTCGAGGTGATGCCCGATTTGCGCCTCCTGGATCTGCTGCATATAGGTCCATAGCGCTCCGCCGCCATGATCAAACGGAGGATGGAACCTCATGCGAATGAGGATCCAAAAGCAGAGTGGGCAGAAAGTCTGAAGCATTGTAAGGCCAAGATTGCGGGGTGAGATTTCAAGGACAGTATTCAAAGACGTTCTCCTGAGTAGATTTGTTGATTGCCATCTGCAGTGTGAGGTGGGCGGATCCAGCAAATGCAGATATCTGAGAGGTGAAAATCAGCGATAGTCTTGAGATATCGCCTCTTTTCTCTCTAGTATAGGAAGAACCCTTCCGAGTTACGGTGTGTCCAATACGCGTTTGACGTGTTGGTCATTTGCACTCTCTGTTGTTTTCATGTGTTGCTCCTTAGTCTTGGGGCGACCAACCATTCTGTTACTGCAAATGCAGTATCGCCCTTCGGTGTTCCGGCGCATATAGAGGTAACCACCTACCCCGACCCGGACTCCCTAAGGTCAGTCAGACTGACATTGAGAATTTGAAAACGCACTTCTCATGGCCCAAATCATGCGGTAGTGCAGGCACGATGCTTGTGCTTTAGGCAAAGGGGGAACGCGCTGAAGGTATGGATCTCGTGCTGCCGAAGCAGCTACTTCGACTCAGCTTCCCGGCCTTCTAACCATGACTCCATCGCGCAGACACCGCTGGACTCGTTGAAACGACTCCCATAGATCTGGATTGTGGTGTTGATGTTGGAATGCCAGAGCATCTTGGAAAGGGTGAGATAGTCCTCAGGGTGCTCTTTTAACCACGTAAATGCCACGATGTCTCGGAAGAGATGGGGAGTCACGCGCCTGCCTCCGTGCCTCAGCGTCAGCGTGGAAACGGCGCAAGACACTTCATCACTCGCCATTGCTTTCCCGGCTTGGTTGACGAAGAGTGTTCCTGGATCTGCACCGTGAATCAGGTGGGGTCGGAACTCCCTTAGATATTCCTCAAGAGGTCCAATCAATGGACGAGGTAATACAGCGTGGGCGTCAATCTTAGTCTTTGTTTCATCGCAGTTGAAGCGAAATTGCCAGAATTCAGCCTCCGGACTCTCCTGTTCTTCGCGCTGGGCCCATTCGGGCTTGTCTATGCCGCAAAAGGGCGGAACCTTCCCCTTGAATAGATTAGGTGTAGTCCCACTTATTCGGCATTCACGGATGTTTCTTTGGCGCCACGGAAGAACTGTCAACCATCTGATTAAGAGCTCTTCCATGGCCAGAAGCGCAACACGATCAACCCCTTGTTTCGCGGCCGCGGACCGCTCGGCATGGATTTTACGTGGAATGGATTCAATCACCTTATATTCGAGACACTTCGATGCCTTCCGCTTCTTTAACTCTGACTTGGGCTCTATTGGAAGGCTATTCAGAAGGGGCTTGAACCAGCTGAAATCCACGGATGCATAAGACGGGTGCTGACGCATGGCTGCGGCTAGCAGGCGGAGATCGCATCCAAGACTGTATCCCTTCACTTTGCGCTCATTAATCGACCACTCCAAGTACCCACTGATAATCTGTTTTTGAATAAGCTGTGACAAGGAGGAGACCTCCGATTCACCGCGAACGTTTATTGCGAATCCAAGCAGTGCACAGAGTATCCTTTGGAGCTTCTGCGATGTGACCGCCCTGTGTCGGCCGCCCTTTGGTCTGTCGACAGCAAATTCAAGTTGCTTCCACTTCAATAATCCATGTACTTCCCTCTTTAGACCCGGCGGGAATTGTTCGAGAGGCACACCGAAGTGGTTCTCTCGCAGAAAGCATCTCGGAGTTTGTTCCGTGCAGCCGCAGTCGCGAAGTAGCCGCCAGAACCACGTCTTCTTGTTCCTCGCATAGGCATAGGAAAGACCTTGCTCGCATCTAATCTGAGTCCATTGGTCCAGGTCTTCGATCATGACATCTTTCGGTTTCTTCCTGATCCGCGCGAGGTATTTAGCGAGATCATCGCACCGTCTCCCTTTTGCAAGCACCAGCACTGCGCGCCATTCCTCCGGAAATGACTCGTCAGGCTTCCATCCGAATTCGCGCGCGAGATTGAGCAGAATACGAACATGATTCACGTACGTGCGGATTGAGTTTTCGGCGTATTTCCGGCTTTCCAGGAATGGCCGGACACCGCCCCTGGCATCGTTGACGGAATCAATTGTGATTTGATCAGTTGGCTTATCGAGGTAGGACGCGAGCATTACGCAGGTTGAACGCAACATCGCAATTTGACGAGGAGACTGCTCTCTCCAAACGTTCAGAAGATCACCGAGCGTCTTGAACTTCCGCGCCTCGAGGGTGCTATTTGCTGAAGCCTCGCGAATATCAGAAGCAATTCGCGTACCAAACTGAAGAGCTGAGCTTATCATATATGCATCTCCCTGCTGTTGTTCTGTTAGAAGTACATTTCAAAAACGCATATAAAACGCGCAGCGGTAGGAAGCTCTGCGAAGCGCACTGCAAACTCGCTCCATATGCGCAGAAGTTGGAGATATAACGAAAAACCTGGGACCTTTTTGCATGATCCATCGGCGTCATTCTCGTACCGGACAACTGCGTCATCGCAGCCAAGTAGCGGGGCCCCGGTCTTCTTGGACAGGGTGTCACCGGCCAATTCGACCGGCGGCATTCCTGTTTGCTTCAATGAGCGAACTCCGAGGTGTCGAGCTATATGGGACACCTCGATCCGATGCGGGCATCCAATCGGACGTGATAGGGTGGCGAAGTTTCCTGAAATGGTAGGCACGTTCATCCACTCCTCCTGCTGGCCAAGAGGAAGTCTTCCAGGTCCTGGGTCAAGAACTTCGCCCTTCCGGGCAGGTTACGGGGAATCAGTTGCCCGGAAGCAACACGATTCTGGATTGCTCTGATGGAGACATCGAAGATTCTGGCAAGGTCCCCATTTGTGTAAGTCGCCTGGAGAGGAAGCCCCTTGATTGTGAGGATTTCCTCCAGAAGCCGATACTTGGTCGTCTCTGAATTGCTCATACTGCTCTCCCATGGGATCCTCATTCAGACACAATTCAGGCTTGCGCGCCCAAGGTGCACTGATGCGGGCCAATTATTTCTTTACTGAGAGAACCGTAAGACGCCCGGTCGGAAATGGGGATAGGGGAAAACAAGTAGCGACGGTTTATCGCGCACAACAGGCGCGGGCTGGTCGTCGGTTCGCGTTAATCTATTCGATGAAGTTTCTTTTCGAGGACGCGAACAGCAAGCCCAATGAGCGCCATCGAGATCAGATTCCCGATCACGCGGATCATGATCAATCGCATGTTGCACCACCTCCTTTCAACTTTGCAGGTCCTTCCCAGTGTGGGCCTTTGGTAGGAATGCTGGGCAGAGCATGATGAGAGAGTTGGTAGGAGGTCCAATGCCAATCAACCCGGGAGGCCAAATGAAAAACTCATCATCGGCGATATGGCGTTGCCCTCAGAATGCGTATCCCTAAGCGGGCCGGTTTCGAGAGATTAATTCATCTCGTAGTCGTCGAGGCGGTGGGAATGTGGAAATCGGCTGTATCGATTTCCAAGGGGAGTGGGAAGGG
>Ga0326727_10003975_pt1 | contig 45770 bp, 38 predicted proteins | sample MB2enrmetagenome_FD_207643 | JGI IMG/M metagenome (GOLD analysis project Ga0326727, IMG submission 207643) | Lab enriched peat soil microbial communities from McLean, Ithaca, NY, United States - MB29MY | ecosystem: Environmental > Terrestrial > Soil > Wetlands > Peat | place: USA: New York... | reverse complement strand
TCTCAGCCAAAGCCCGTGCCGCAATCCTTGCCGGTCCCTCCTATCTAAGCGTGGTTTCCTACTGGGAGGTCATGCTCAAGAGCATGAAGGGCAAGCTCGACGTCGGCGATCCGCGCACGTGGTGGCGTGACGCACTCGCACAGCTTGCCGCTACTCCACTTGTTCTGCGGGCCGAACATATTTCTGGCGTCTGCATTCTACCTTCGCACCACAAAGATCCTTTTGACCGCATTCTGATTGCCCAGGCAATTGCCGAAGATGTTTCGCTCGTTACCTCCGACGGTGTGTTGGCGAGCTACACCAGTGTGGGGCTCAAGATTATCGTGTGACCCTCGCTGCCGGCACGGCCTTCGTCCACTGTCCACCGCCCACCGTCCACCGTTCTGTTACGCTGATTCCCATGCAACCAGCGGAGCGCGCGCTGGCCGGGAGCGGTACCCCTTCCGCACGGCGAGAGCGCTCGTGGATCTTCAGCCTTCTCATTGCGCCCGAAGCGGTCATTTCCGTTGGCCTCATCAACGGCGGGCTCAGCTACCTCCTGCGCGACGAAGGAGTCGATCCGGCGCGCGCGGCCAGCATCGTGGCCCTGCTTACTCTGCCCCACGCCATCTACTTTTTATGGGGCCCGGTGACCGATTTCTTTGTTCGCCGGCGAACCTGGCTCCTGCTTGCGGCCGCACTCGCGGCGCTTACGCTGCTTCTCGCGTTTCATGAGCCACGGCTCGCTTCTGCACGGGGAGTGGCGCTGCTCTTTATCGCCGCGTGCATCGGTGTCGTGGTCCCGGCCGCCTGCGGCGGAATGATGGGTACGCTGCGCAGCGAAGTCAGCCGCCGCCGCGCCGGTTCCTTTTACCAGGTCGGTTCGCTCACATTCGGCGCCATTGCCACGTTCCTGGTTGTCTCGTTCTCAGGGCGTCTCAGCCTCTTTGCAATTGGCTGCATCATCGCCGTGCTGGTTGCGCTTCCCGCGCTCAGTGCGCTCGCCACGCCCGCGCAACCGCTCCTCACCGGACAAGGCGCCGGCCAAACCGCCCTCCTCATGTGGCGCGAGTTCAAGTCCACTTTTCTGTGTTGGCAAGCCATTCCCTACACGCTGCTGGTTACCTTCCCCATGTGCAGCGGCGGCATGCTTGGCCTGTTGCCCGAGCTCGCCCGCGACTACGGCGTGAGTGGCTCGGCAGTGGCGTGGATCAATGGCGTGGCCGGGGCTCTGCTCACTACCCTGGGTGCGCTCGCTGTCTCGCTCATTCCGGTGCGCGTGCGGGCTTCGGTTGCCTTTCTGCTCGCCGGGCTGGCCAACGCCGCCTCGCTCGCCATCCTCGCCATCGGACCCCTGCGGCCGTTCGTCTATTACATAAGCACGGTGCTCTTCCTCTTCACCATCGGCGCCTGCTATGCGCTCTTCACCGGGGTCTCGCTTGAATTTCTCGGAAGTTCAGGCAAAAGCGGCAGCACGCGCTACGCCATCATCAACTCCCTCGGCAATCTTCCGGTCGCGTATATGTCGTGGGCCGACGGCCGCGGCTACGCGCACTGGGGACCGCGCGGCATGCCCGCCACAGACGCCGTTTTGAGCACCGCCGGGGCCGCGCTCCTGCTCGCGCACTTCATCTTCAGCCGCCGCAAGCGGTCCGGTGGCCACTGACCACGGTTCGCCGTCCACCGTCCACCGCTCACCGCCCACCGTCCACCGTCCACCGATCTCAATCCGCTGCCCGGCTCCCGGCCTCTTCAACCCGCCCGGAATCCAGCTGCTCCTGCCACCCCGGCAGATACTGGTCGCCGGTGATCAGCCGCGCGCCGCGCCTGAAGGTGAAGTACGTCCAGATCCATGTCCAGAAAACAAAAATGCGATTCCTGAACCCGATAAGGAAGAAAATGTGCACCGCAATCCACGTGAGCCACGCCGGCAGCCCGCTCAGGTGCGCCTTGAAGGGCCACTCCACCTTGGCCACGGCGGCCATGCGCCCGATGGTGGCCATATCGCCCTTATCGAAATAATGAAACGCAGGCCTCGGTTGTCCTGCCAGATCGGCGGCGACGATCTTCGCGACGTGGTCGCCCATCTGCATGGCCGGCTGCGCCACCCCGGGAATCTGCCTCCCGTTCTCAACCAGGTGCGCCAGATCGCCCAGCACAAACACCTCGGGCAGCCCCGGCGGATTCAGACGGTCGTCCACGATCACGCAGCCGCGGTTGTCCACCGGCGCGCCCAGCAACTTGCCCAGCGGCGACGCCTGCACGCCTGCGGCCCACAGCGTCACCACCGACTCAATCCGCTGGCCGGTGGCCTCAACCCATCCCGGCCCGACGGCTGTCACATGCGACTTCAGATGCACTTCAACGCCCAGCTTCTTCAGCTCCTCTTCCGCCTTGGCCGAGAGATCCGCCGGATACGTTGCCAGCAGCCGATCGCCTCCATCCAGCAGCAGCACCCGGCTCTTGGCCGGATCGATGTGCCTGAAGTCGTGCCGCATGAAGAGCTGGGCAATGTCGCTGATGGCGCCGGCCAGCTCCACGCCCGTGGGTCCGCCGCCAATCACCGCGAAATTCAGCGGCGGATGCTTTCCGTGCTCCAGCATCTGCCGTTCGGCCAGCTCAAAGGCCAGCAGCACCCGCCTCCTGATCTCAAGCGCGTCCTCAATTGTCTTCAGTCCCGGCGCAAGCGGCGCCCACTCCTCGTGGCCAAAATACGAGTGGCTCGCCCCCGTGGCCAGCGCCAGGTAATCGTAGGCCATCTGCGCACCCGAGCCCAGCGTCAATTGCCGCGCCGCGACCTCAATGCCCACCACCTCGTCCATCAGGACTTCGGCGTTCTGCTGCTGGCTCAAAATCGACCGGATGGGCTGCGCGATATCGGCCGGCGACAGCACCGCCAGCGCCACCTGGTAAAGCAACGGCTGAAACAGGTGATGGTTGCGCCGGTCGATTAGCGTCACGCTCACATTCAGGTCCTTGAGCGCGCGCGCCGCATGGATCCCGGCAAACCCCCCGCCGACAATCACCACCCGCGGCCGACTCGCCGTCCCGGCACGCGGACCGGCAATCTCCGCTTTCACCTGCGCCGTAAGCTCGCACAATTCGGTTGACCTCACTACCTACGAGATGCTTGAAGGTGAGATTTGGTGACGGGAAGATGGCCTGAAGCAAGTCGGCAAGTTAGCAGGTCAGCGAGTCAGCAGACTGGTATCAGCCAGTAGCCGGAAGCCCGCAGCTCGTGGCTAAGAGCTGAGAGCTGAAAGCTGAAAGCTGGAAGCTGATCCCTGGCCCCTGACCCCTGATCCCTGACCCCTGCTTTGTTAGCATCCACCTATGCTTGCTGGCGCATCCTGGCAATGGTGGATCGGGTTCCACGCGGCCATCGCCGTGCTGCTCGTGGCCGACTCGTTTCTGCCCGGCTTCCGCCGCCAGGCCCGCCACGCCCCCCAAGCTCGCCAAGAATTGATCTCCGCGTGGATCGGCGCGGGAGCGTTTGTCCTCGCCGCCGCGGCCTTCGCCCTCTGGATCGCCTTCGCTAGAGGGCGCCAGCCCGCTCTCGAGTTTGTCGCCGGCTACACCATCGAGGCCTCGCTCTCCATCGACAACCTCTTTGTCTTCCTGCTGCTCTTCCAGGGCTTCCAGATCAGCCGCCAGCGCCAGCACACGGCCCTCGCGTGGGGGGTCTGGGGCGCCGTCGTGCTCCGCGCCCTCTTCATCGGCGCGGGCATCACGCTGCTGCGCCGCTACGTGTGGATCACCTGGCTCTTCGGCGCATTCCTGCTCTGGGTGGCCGTCAAGCTGCTGCGCGGCGGCTCGGCCCGCGCCGTTATTCCCGAGTGGATTCGCCGCCTGCAGCCCGCCCGTGGCTCGCTTCTGCCGGTCATTGTCGCGGTCGAATTCACTGACCTTCTCTTCGCCACCGACTCCATCCCCGCCGTCCTCGCCGTTACGCACAACCCCTTCATCGCCTACACCTCGAACATCGCGGCCGTACTCGGCCTGCGCGCTCTCTACTTCGCCCTCGCCGAAATGCTCGACCGCTTCCGCTACCTGCGCTACGGCCTTGGCGCGCTGCTCGCCTTTGTCGCGCTCAAGATGCTCCTCGCCCACTGGATCGAGATCCCGATCCTGGCCTCGCTGGTTGTGCTGGGCGTGATTCTGGCCGCGTGCGCCGTGGCGGGGGCGGTGCATGGAACAGGGACTAGGGAATAGGGAATAGGGAAAGGGAGTGGAGTTTTGAGATCTGCGACGAAGCTCGCCGCGCCATCCCTAACTCCGCTAGCTCCGACCTTTGAGTCCCTCAGTCCCTGCTCTCTCACGGCCCCTCACCGCCGGTTCAAGGTGAATTCAGTTGACCAAAGCTCCCTGACAGCCCATAATTTCGCCATATTTGCCGGGATCCAGGGGCACGGCGGGAAATCAAGCCATGCTCTCATATTCAAGCCAGCGCGGTTCAGCTTTGGCGGCATTGCCAGCCAGCCGTCGCCGGCCTCCCGGCCCCATCCCCAGGGTGATAAAGATGATTAAGAATCAGCGATTTAGCATCATAGCTCTGGCGGCTTTCTGCGCCACTTTTCCGGCCTTCGCCCAGACTCAGGTCACCAGAAGCGCGGCCCCACGGCTTCACCCGCCCTACACCGTGGAGCTCAAAACCACCCACATTCAGACCCTGGCCAACGGAACCACCATCACCACCGAAATCAAAGAGGTGATGGCCCGCGACCAGGAGATGCGCCGCATGAACTCCATCACGAATATGCCAAGCGGCGACCGGCCCGCCTTCACCACCGTCCACGTTAACGACCCCACCACCGGCGACGAGATCAGCTGGAACTCGACCAGCCAGGTCGCTCACGACATTCGGCGGCCAGTGGGCGCCGCGCGCCACGGTTGCTGGGCCACGCCCTCAGGCCGTTACCGCGCCAATTATGGGGGCGCCAATGCCAATGAGGGCGGTGTGCTGCTGCAGCCGCCTCCGCCACCGGGTAGCGCAGTTTTGCCTGCCGCTTCGCCCCTGGTCCAGAACAACAGCGCGCCACGTTTCCCCACCGTTGTCACCGGGCCTGACGGCCAGGATATAACGATGGTCGGCGTCAAGCCTGTGCCGGGCGGAGCCGCTCTCCCGGCCTCAGTTGAGCACAACGTGACGCGGCAAGACCTGGGCGCCGACACCATCATGGGCATCGAAGTCCGCGGATCGCGCACCACCGTCACCACGCCGGCCGGCGCGGCGGGCAACGATCAGCCGCTGGTGCACATCGACGAGGTGTGGATGGCGCCTAGCCTGGGTCTCGACCTGCGCTCTGTCACAGATGACCCGCGCATGGGCAAGACCGTTCGCGAGACCGTCTCGCTCGACCTCAACAACCCCGACCCCGCGCTCTTCCAGCCCCCCGCCGGCTACCAAGTTGAGACCGAGGAGATGCAGCCGGTGGCTTGCCCTCAGTGAATAGGAATGGGTAACCCAGAGCCCGAATCGTACAACCTGAAGTTCACTTGAACTGTGATCTTCACCGGCACGGGCGTTTTGCCATCCTTAATGGCTGGCGTGAAACGGAATTGCCTTACCGCTTCGAGCGCCTTCTCATCCAGTCCCATGCCCAGAGGCCTCACCACACGCGCGTTCTGTGGATTGCCATTCACATCCACAATGATTGAGATCAGGCAAATGCCCTGGTACTTAGCTTGCCGCGCCTCTTCGGTGTATTGGGGCAAAGCCTGATGAATCACTACCGGCGCTGTGACGCCGCTACCAACGTGGTAAAGGTTGTGCATTGCCGCATACCATGCAGGCGTCCCGGGAGCCGGCGGAAGCTCAGTAAGAGCATCTTTCGGAGGCTCTATCAGCTCGAACGTCTGTTCCGGCGCGGACCGCAGCTGCAGATAATTCTGCTTCTTGCCCTTCTCGTCCTTTTTCTCCATCCAGCATGCCTGGAGCTTCATATCGTCGGCCACGGCCACAATGGCGGGCGCGCCATCAACCGCGCCCGGCTTGAACTTGTCCAGTTCCACAACGTGCAGAGCCATCGCGTCAAGGTCGTTGCTGAGGGTCCTGAGAACCTTGATCAATTGGGGAGTTCCGGTCCGATCCACGGCAATCAGAATCTCCTCCTCCCCATCCAGTTTTTTGCAGTGGCCAATCGGGTCAAACGTGCCGCTCACCGATAGAAGCTCGGGCGCGATAACTCCCGGACCTTTGTAGTGGATCGTCAAATCGGCGTCCGGCTCGGCCGTCGCGGCGGCAGGGGCGGCCGATTCGGGCAGTTGCGGCTGCGCCATCGCGCACGAAGCGGCCAACATCAATGAAAATGCAGCGACTATTTCGCGCAACATACCAATCGCTCCAGCGGGGAAGGATGAATGTAACACAGCCGCTACGCCCGCCCGGGTATAGCCTGAAAAGGGCGCCCCGCGATCCGCTGGAGGCTGAGTTCAGAGCGGGCCACTGCCCAGGGAGGAACCGAGATGAGTTCTGCAGTTGGGTTGCCCATTCCATCCGGCAACGGGGCTGGGCGCAGCTCCACGAGCGGGTTGCCGCTGTGGCGCCTGTACACGTTGCGGGCGTGTTATTTTGTGTTGGCTGCCGGGCTTGGCACGTATGTCTGGCCCACCGTACTCAATCACACCAGTGGGTTCGCTGAAACGGAAGGGATTCGTTGCGCCTTGTTAGCCGGTCTGGGCGCGACGGCCGTGCTGGGGTTTCGCTATCCGGTGCAAATGCTGCCGTTGGTGCTGTTCGAGTTGATCTGGAAGGCGGTCTATCTCGCCGGCTTCGCGCTTCCATTGTGGCGCGCCCACCAGATTAACGATGCTGTGGCGGCAAATATCCAGGCCGTTCTGATGGTGGTGATTTTTATTCCGCTGATCCCGTGGCGTTACGTGTGGGCGCACTACGTACTGCAGCGTGGAGATCGATGGCGATAGGCAGACGTGGCCGGAGCACGGGATAAAAGAGCGCCCCGCAACCCGCTTGAGATGGAGCTTAGGTCGAACCACCGGGCTATCAGGTTGTCACCGAGGAGGTGCAGCCGGTGCCGTGCACGCAGTGACCGGCGGGAGATGCACGGCGATCCAAGCTCCGGTTCGGCCCAGTCAACCATTTCCCGCCCTAGCAGAGCTAAGACGGGGCACCCCGCTTTCTGGGGGAAGCACGTCGTCAGGGTTTAGGGTGGGCACCCGCCGTTTGAGATAGGGCTTAAGATGGGCTACCCGCCCGTCATTCCGAAGGACCGGACACAACGCGCCGGCGTTGTGTCTGGCATGTTACTTCTTCTTCATTGGGACCACTGGCCCGTCCTCGTTGCCGATGTCGGCGACATCTTTCCAACTGCCGTCGGCCTGCTTCATGTAAACCTCGACATATTTGCCCTTCTCCGTGACCGCCTTCTTGGTCTTCGGATCCGTATATGTACTAGTGTAGCTGCCCACCGTGTAGGCCAAGTCGCCGGACTTTGAGACGACAACCTTGTCGGATGCAAAACTCAGCGAGAAGTTCTTGTCGGCCAGCATTGGCCTCATCATTGCCACGATGTTTGCCCTGCCGGTGGCCACGGGCATGTCTGCCATGAAGACCGATGCATCGTCCGCGTAGAATGCAGAGATCTTATCGACATCCTTGGCAGGCATGGCCTGCAACCAGTCTGCTTCCAGTTGGCGAATTGCCTTGGCGTCTGCGTCGCGGGTATCGGGAGGGGCGGGTGGTGGCGCGGGAGTGCAACCGGCAAGAAGAAAGGCGAGAGCAATACTTGCCGGAAAGAGCGTCTTTGCTTGCATATCATTCTCCTTGGGGGAGGCACTTGGAATGGGATTTCCTTTTGAATCGGGAATCTGCGGAATTATACGCCTCTCTTGCCCGGTTTCGACATCGGAGAACGCCGGTGACGCCCGTTCCGCAATCGACGGGTGGCGGGCGGCCCACCGCAATGCCTCCGGATCGGGGTGCCCCGTCCTAGCTCCGCTAACACCGCTAACTCCGCTAACGCCGCTCGCTCCGCTGCTACGATTGATTCGTGCAGACCATCCGCGTTGATACTCCCTCGGCCCGGTACGACGTCTTCGCCGGAAGCGGGCTCCTCGAATCCCTCGCCCCGCGCATCGAGCGCGCCATCGGCCCTCTGCCGCGACGCGTCTTCGTCCTCACCTCGCCCGAGATATGGTCGCTGTGGTCCGCCGCCTTCCTCCGCTCCTTTGCCGAGCCGCCCATCACGCTTTTTCTTCCCCCCGGCGAGCGCCGCAAGACCATGGCCAACGTGGAGCGGTTCGCCCGCGAGATGATCCGCGCCGGAGGCGACCGCGGTTCGCTGCTCATCGCCTTTGGCGGCGGCATTGTGGGCGACGTGGGCGGATTTGTGGCGGCCATCTTCATGCGCGGCATTTCTTACATCCAGGTTCCCACCACGCTGCTCGCGCAGGTTGACTCGAGCGTGGGCGGCAAGACCGGCGTGAACCTGCCCGAGGGCAAGAACCTGGTGGGCAGCTTCCACCATCCCCGCGCCGTGTTTGCCGATATCGGCGTGCTGGGCACTCTGCCCGACCGCGAGCTGCGCGCCGGCCTGATGGAAGCCGTCAAGTCCGGCATCATTCGCGACCGCACCCTCTTCCGCTTCATGGAGAAGCACGCCGGCGACGTGCTCGCCCGCGATCCCAAGGCCCTCGAACGCGTCATCGCCGGCTCTATCCGCATCAAGGCCCTGGTGGTAAACAAGGACGAGCGCGAGAGCGGCCTGCGCATGATCCTGAACCTGGGCCACACCGTGGGCCACGCCATTGAGCAGGTAACGCGCTACAAGGCCCTGCTGCACGGCGAAGCCGTCGCCTGGGGCATGGTGGCCGCGCTCCATCTCGCACGGCAGCGGGGAACCATCACCGCCGGCCAGTTCGAGCGCATGGAAGACCTCGTCTACCGCTACGGCCCGCTGCCCGCCTTCAAGGTCAGCCCCAGAAAGCTGGTTGCCGCAACCGCCGGCGATAAGAAGAACCTGGGCGGAGTGCGCCGCTTTGTGCTGCCCATCGGCATAGGCGACGCCGGAGTGGTTGAAGACGTGACCTCGACAGAGCTGGAAGCCGCGGTGGGCTATATGCTGGGAAGGGCAAGGGACTGAGGGACTGAGGGCCAGCAGCCGGTAGCTACGAGCTGCAAGCCCGAAGCTAGAAGCAAAAGGCTCCGCCGAACCGAGGACCCGCCGGCCACTGACCGTCGACCACTGACAACTGACCACTGACCTCTGACAACTGACCACTGACAACTGACAACTGACCACTGTCTCACTCCGCGACTATCGCCCCCGCTCCGGGTCTACTTATCAGACGAGTTCGCATCCGGCTAGGCACTCGAAGCCAAAGCCGGATCGGCATACACTGAAGAGGCTCTCGATTGTCCGCACCATCCTTCATGGGCCGGACCGCAATCATGACGGTCGCGCTGGCGGCGCTGGCCATTTCGGCGCACGGCGTCCCGGTGACCTCTGCACACGCCCACGGCAAGGCCGCGGGCCCGCAGACGGATCACCATACGCGGGCGCATGAGCGCTTAGCCTATAGCCCAGCCCATCCTCGCGAGAAAACCGCCACGCTCCACCGGACTACAAAGACAACCAGGCGCCCCGCGGGACAACCCGCAGGCGGGCCCAGAGCTCAAGCCGCCGCCCACAAGCCCACTCCTGAAGAAGTTGGCCGCGCCGCCGGGCTCAAAATCCGCGCCGAATTGGATCGTCGCGCTGCCATGCGCCTCGGCCACGCCGGACGCCGCCCCGAGCTCGTTCGCACCCGCTACACCCCGGTCCACATCCCGGCTCAGGCCGCCCGCCCCGCAGAAGCCGACTTCAACGAGCGGCCTTCCAGCCAGCCTGAATCGGAACCGATGAATGGGACCACGCACTACGAAGCGGTAGACGCCCAACACGAGACTTCACCCTCCGCCGATACCGACCCTGGCCGCACCGATCCGGCCTCGGCCTCCGAAGCCTCGGCCTCCGAATCTGAAGCGACGGCTCCCGAGCCTGCCGGCCGCAATGCTGTGCAGCCCTCGTTCGCGCGCCACGCGGCCGTCCGCGCGCCCCAGGCCGCGACGATCCTCGACGATCGCGCCGCCACGACCGCAGGCGAGAACACCAGCGACTACAATATCTCAGAGGATACCCGGCTGAAGGCTGAGACCGAGGAAGCCTCGCTCTCGATTGCCCGCGGCTACATGCCCGCTCCGTTGCGCGGCAACCGCGCCTCACTTGAACGCCAGAACGAGCGGCTTGAAGCCGAGGGCCTGGAGCGCATCGAAGATGAGGACGACCTCGCCTCGCGCATCTCCCACCACCTTCTGGTTCCCGTGCCGGCCTCCAGCGCGCTCATCGTGAACGGCAACCTGCCCGCTACTCACCGCTACTGCCGCCCCTGGACCGCGCGCTTTCTCGCCGACCTGGCCGCTGCCCACGAAGCCGAGTTCCACCGGCCGCTCCAGGTCAGCTCGGCCGTGCGCACCGTGGAATATCAGAAGAAGCTGATGCAGGTAAACGGCAACGCCGCGCCCGCCGAGGGCGACGTGGTGAGCCCGCACCTGACCGGCGCCGCCGTCGACATCGCCAAAGACAACCTGAGCCGCGCTGAGATGGCCTGGATGCGCCGCCACCTGCTGGCCATCGAAGCCGAGGGCAAAATCGACGTGGAGGAAGAGTTCCAGCAGTCCTGCTTCCACATCGCCGTCTACAAAAGCTACTTGCCCGCGTACCACGCCGCTCCGCGCCACAGCCAGACTCCCGCGCAGGCCCACACCGGCGGAGCCAAAGGCCGCACGCTTCACGCCCCGGTCGCCGAGGGCGTCTCCACCCAGGGGCTGTGAGCCTGCCGGGACGGCGTTCCGCAGTCAGTTCAACCGGGATTCCACTTGGCATTCGCCTTTTCCTCATGAAGATTTCACTCGTTCCCATGCGTCGTTCCGGGGTACAATCGCGGGCGAACGCATTTGACTGAAATTGCCTTGTCATCCGCCGTTGCGGCGGTTCCGGGCAGATGCGCAATCCGTCTTCATCGAAAGGTAGGATTATGACCGAGCCTGAGATTCAACCCGCAGCTCAACCCGTTCCGGGCCTCACTCAGTGGCAGCGCATCACCAACACCTTCGCCGCGCCCTCCAAAACCTTCGAAGACATCAAGCGCGGCAACCGGAGTTGGTGGCTGCCGTTCATCCTTTTCGTCGTGATTGGCACCGGTCTGTGGGTGACGGTGACGAGCAAAGTCTCGTGGGAGCAGGTCCGAGACAACAACTTCAGGATCGCTCCCAAGAGCGCTGAGAGACTCGATAGCCTCCCTGCCGATCAGAAGGAACAGCAATTAAAGTACGCCACCATTGGCCAAAAATGGACCTGGGCATTTGCGCCGGTCGGCATTCTCATTATGGATCTGATTGCTGCGGGGGTCTTGCTGGGCACTATCAACTTTGGCTTTGGAGGCAAAGCGACCTTCGGAAAAGTCCTCGCTGTCATCTGGTACGGAGGTCTGCCGGGGCTCATCAAACTTCTAATCGGCATCGCCGGCCTCTACGCCGGGGTCACAGCCGAAAGCTTTCTGCCGGGCAACCCTGCCGGCACAAATCTGGGCTACTATCTCGACCCGGTCGACACAAACAAGGCACTCTACTACCTGGCGGTCTCTCTCGACCCGATCACTATCTGGAGTCTTGTGCTTACCTCGATAGGGCTCGCGATAGTGGCCGGCACCAAGCGCAGTGCGGGTTATGCCGCAGTATTTGGATGGTGGATTGTCACCATACTGATCAGCGTTGGAGTCTCGGCGGCGTTTAGTTGAGGCACAAGCTCCAACCAGACAAACTGGCGCGCAAACCGCATGGTCTGCGCGCCATCTTCGTTCCAGCACTTAATAACTGATCCCTGACCCCTGATCCCTGTCTTTACTCCACCCACCGCCGCATGATCAGCGACGCATTGATGCCGCCGAATCCGAACGAATTCGACAGCGCCACATCGACGCTGAGCGGCTGGGCCGCGTTGGCCACGTAGTCCAGCGTGCACTCGGGATCGGGGTCTTCGAGGTTGATGGTCGGCGGCACAATCTGGTTCTGCAAGGCCAGCACTGTGATGCCGGCTTCAAGCCCGCCCGCGCCGCCCAGCAGGTGTCCGGTCATCGACTTGGTGGCGCTGATCTTGAGCTTGTGGCTCAACGCGTGCTCGCCAAACACCGCCTCAATGGCGCGGCTCTCGTTGCCGTCGCCCGCCGGGGTTGCAGTGGCGTGCGCGTTCACGTAGCCCACTTCTTCAGGTGCAATGCCCGCGTCCTTGAGCGCGGCTCTCATGCTCCGCTGCGCGCCCGCGCCCCCGGGCGCGAGTGACGTCATGTGGTAGGCGTCGGCGCTCATGCCGTAGCCGATGATCTCGGCCAGGATCTTTGCGCCGCGCCTGCGCGCAAACTCCAGCTCTTCCAGAATCAGGATGCCCGCGCCCTCGCCGATGACAAATCCATCGCGGTTCTTGTCGAACGGACGGCTTGCCCTGGTCGGCTCGTCGTTGCGCGTTGAGAGCGCGCGCATCGACGCAAATCCGCCCACCGAGAGCGGCGTCACCGCGGCCTCGCTGCCGCCGGCGATCATCGCATCGGCGTCGCCGTGCAGAATCATGCGCACCGAGTCGCCGATGGAGTTGGCGCTGGTGGCGCAGGCCGTAGCCGTGGCCGAGATGGGCCCCTGCGCGCCGTACCGGATGCTGATCTGGCCGGCAGCCATATTCACAATGGCCGCGGGAATAAAGAAGGGCGAGATTTTGCGCGGGCCGCCCTGCAGAAGATTGTTGTGCTCGCGCTCGATGACCTCGAATCCGCCGATGCCCGAGCCGATGAAAACGCCAATGCGGTCGGCGTTCTCCGGCGTGATCTGCAGGCCGGATTGCTCCATCGCCTCATGCGTTGCCGCAAAGGCAAAGTGAATGAAGCGGCCCATCTTGCGCGATTCTTTTTTCTCGACGAAGCTCAGAGGGTCGAAGTTCTTGACCTCGGCGGCGAAGGTCACCGGGAAACCAGTAGCGTCGAAGCCCCGGATCGGAGCCATACCGCTGGCTCCGGCCAGCAACTGCCGCCAGATTTCGGGAGCCGTATTGCCGACACCGCACAACAGCCCCACCCCGGTAACAACAACTCTGCGGGTCACATCCTGGGTCAAAGCCTACTTGCCGCCTTTCGCGTTCTTCTCGATGTAGTCGATGGCGTCCTTCACCGTCTTGATTTTCTCGGCGTCTTCGTCGGGAATCTCAAGGTCGAAGGCCTCTTCGAACTGCATCACCAGCTCAACCACGTCCAGCGAGTCTGCGCCAAGGTCCTCCTGGAAGCTGGCGCCCGGCGTCACTTCCGCTTCGTCCACCTGCAACTGCTCGACGATGATTTGCTTCACCTTTTCTTCAACAGCCATGCGTGCGTCTCCTCGTGTGTTTCAGAACTTCCTAAAATACCGTCTTCGGAGCCGTCAGAAAAAGGCCGTCCACCGCTCCGCTGCATAACAATACCGGTCTACAGCAGGGGTGCACAACCTTCGCGCCTCAAAAAGTTGCGCGCGGTCCCGAAACTCTAAGTCTAACGGGCTGGGGTGGGGGTGTGTAAAGGCGGCTGCCTGTGGGGAAAAGGCTGAGAAACAAGGGACAAGGGACTAGGGACTAGGGACTGAGAATCACCGGTCGGGTCCGCGGCGGAATTTACGCGGAATTTCATTCCCCGATAGCGTACATTAAGCGAAGAGGAAAAATTCAATATGCAGTCTTTTTTGGCGCAGCCTGTTGCATTGCAGGCGCTCATCGGCGGAGCTGCCGCACTAGTGGGGATTCTGGCCGGGATCCTGATCCGCGGCGCACTAGCAAAATCGGAAAAAGAAGGGTTGATCCATCGCAACGAAGAGCTGGCCAATGCTCTGACTCAGGCTGGCAATGCCTTGAGCGAGTCAATGGCCCTGGCGGCGAAGCGCGCCGGTTTTGAGTCGCTGGCCGAGGAGCGCGAAAAGCGAATGGGTGAACTGACCAAAGAGCTGGAGGAACTTCGCATCCTCACCACATCAAGGATCGACGCCGAGGCGCAGTCCCGCGCGCGCATCAGCGAACTTGAGGCCGACCTGCGCAACGAGCGCGAAAACGTAGTGGAAAAGATCAAGCTGCTGGACGAGAGCAAACAGATCCTTGCCAATCAGTTCCAGGCTCTGGCCGCCGACATTCTCGATCAAAAATCGAAGACATTATCTGAGGGCAGCCAGAAAGAGCTGGGCAACTTGCTTACGCCGCTTCGCGAGCAGATCAACGACTTCCGCAAAAAGGTTGAAGAGGTGCAGATCGACTCTAAGACCGGCGTCACCGAACTGAAGACGCTGATCGGCGCGATGGGCAATTTGAACCAGGCGCTCACTCAAGAGGCGCACAACCTGGCCACGGCCTTGCGCCGCGACACCAAGGCGCAGGGCAACTGGGGCGAGACGATTCTGCGCAACATCCTCGACAAGTCAGGCCTGCAGGAAGGCATCCACTACAGCTTTCAGCAGAGCTTTACCGAGATGAATGCGGATGGCGAGCCGGTGCAGCGCCGCCAGACCGACGTCGTGGTCAAGCTGCCCGGAGGCCGTCATCTCGTCATCGATTCGAAGGTCTCGCTGAACGCCTACAACGACAGCGTGAATGCCGAAGACGAGGGTGAACGCGCCGACGCCCTCAAAAGGCACCTGGTAAGCGTTCGCAACCACTTTACCGAGCTTGCCGGCCGCAACTACCACGCGCTCGATGGCATCCAGTCGCCCGACTTCGTAGTGATGTTTGTGCCCATCGAGCCGGCGTTTCTGCTGGCGCTCCAGAACGATGAGACGCTCTGGCACGACGCTTACTCAAAGGGCGTTCTTCTCTCCGGCCCCACCACGGTGCTCTTCGTGATTCGCATCGTCGAGGATCTGTGGCGGCAGGAGCTGCAAGTCCAGAACGTCAAGAACGTGATGAAGCGCGGCGCTGAACTCTACGACAAGTTTGTAGGATTTGTCGCGAATCTCGAAGCCGTGGGTGACGCGATTCTCAAGGCCCGCAATGCCTATGACGAGGCCAGCAGGCAGCTTTCAAATGGTCCAGGGAATTTGGTGCGCCGGGTTGAGATGCTGCGCGAACTCGGCGTCGCGCCGAAGAAGCAGATTCCCCCGCGGCTACTCGACGCGGCAGGCGTGGAGCAGGTCACTATATTCGAGGTCGGAGAAGACAGCACCGTAGAGTCGGTAGTCGAGCAGGGAATCGCCGAGTCTGACGCGGTCTGAGTCAACGGTCTCGATGGCGGTTGTCGAAGGCGCTGTCGGGATCGAGTCGGAGTGGAAGGCACACATGATGCCCAATCGTTTCTGAACCCTCAACAGTGAATTCAACCTAAACGGCAAGAGCCGGCCAGGGGGGCCGGCTCCGGACCAAAGGTTCTCCCTGCCATAATCTAGCGCGCTGCACCCGAAGTTGACCTGCGCCTGAGTTTGCGCGCAAACATGAGGCTCGCGGTGCCAAAGAGCACAAAACTGCTGGGCTCTGGAGTAACGGTGCTACCCTCCGTTATTATCCTGGCGAAATCGCCTGGCTCTGAGAAGTTGCTATTGAGGAAAGCCATGTTGCCAGCGAACGTTGCCGTTTCGCCTGGTTCGTAGCCGCAATTTGGACAAAAGGCCGGGCCTTCCTGGTATATCAAGCTTGGCAGCCCAAGGAAGTCGCTCGCCGCCCAACCACTGCTTCCATCCTCAAATACGATTCCGAGGACAGGCGTACTAAACGTGACTGTTGTCGATTGAGGCCCACCGACGGGATCGTTAAAGGCAACAAAGTAGCTGCTGACGAGGGTGCCTGCGGGGATGGTTCCGGTGTCCGTCGTCAAGCTGGAGCCAAGCAGGACATTTTGCCGCTCGTTGAATGCGTCTGCCGGTGTCAGGCCGAGCGTCTCCAAAAAATCGGATCCGACTATGCTGCCGGCCGGCGGCGTGATTTCGGTAATTGGTACATTCGAGGTCAAACCAATAATGTCGGCGCGCGCTGAACCACAAATCAGCGCAGTTGCTGCCAGCATCATCAACATGCGAAAAGAATGCTTTCTCATATTGCAACCTCCGATTTACTTGTCTTTTGAAACCCAGAGTTGTTCGGGCCTCAGTGGGGATTGCGATTCGGGGCTTCCCAGTCTTTCATGGGAGCCTATTCTACACTGGAATAGTCCAATTTGAGCGATTTTTCTAAGGGCGATTTTCACTCCTCGTTGCGCCAGATTGCGCTTGCCATAATGAGCAACTGGTTTCCCCACTTCTCGAAGGAACAGCAAGCGCTCGAACCTGCCCCGCTTTTAAGCAGTTCCCCGACACCCCCGCCCATTATTGCCCTTGCCTCCGTCCATCGGATCCTCATCTGAAAGGGCCTATCTCTATTCCGGCGGGTGGCTCACCCCTAGCTTTTCATCGGTCCAGTTCAAGTGAATGCAGCCCACCCGCCAATCTGCGGTTGCGGCGATACAATCGCGTGGATTCAGCGCTCACAGAGTTCCCGGCCTGAGTCGTATTACTATTCCCTGTGAACGCGGTGAAGTTCACGATCACGCTTGAGGTGGACTTGCCTCCTTTCAAACAGAACCGAATTCCTATTCGGATTGGAGATTCAGATGACCGTATCGCGGCGACGGTTTCTTGAAGGATCGGCCTGTGCGGCGGCAATGTCGACTTGCGAACGTGTGCTGGGCCACGCCAGTCCGGCGTCCCCCGTTAGCTCGGACGAAGCGGCCGCCGCGGCGTCAGCCGCTAAGCCCGGGGCTTTCCCGCAGGCGTTCCTTTTTGGAGCGGCGACCTCGTGCGTTCAGATCGAGGGAGCGGCAAAGGAGGACGGTAAAGGAGAATCGATCTGGGATCGCTTTTCGAGCAGACCCGGGACCATTAGCGATGGCTCGACTCCATCGGTGGCGTGCGACTCCTACCATCTCTGGCCGCAGGACCTCGCCCTGTTGAAGACGATGGGTCTGAATTCGTACAGGATGTCGATCGCCTGGCCGCGCATCTTTCCCAGCGGCAAAGGCGCGGTGAATCAGAAGGGACTCGATCACTACAACCGGATTATCGATGCGCTCAGAGAGATCGGAGTCAATCCGCTCGTCACCTGTTTCCACTGGGATTTGCCGCAGGCGCTTGATACTGCGGGCGGCTGGCCGAATCGGGATACGGCCGCGCGCTTTGCAGACTATGCGTCCTTGTTGGCAAAAACCTACGGCGACCGGGTGCAGAACTGGTGCCTCCTGAACGAACCTCAGGCCTTCACCGTTGCCGGTTATGGTTGGGGCGTGCATGCGCCGGGAATCAAAGACCGCAGCCTGATGCTGCGGGCCATACACACCGCCAACCTGGCCCAGGCAGCGGGATTCCGCGCCATGAAGGCTGAGCGCCCGTCGCTCAAAATCGGAATCGCTCACGATATGTTTCCGTTTCAACCCGCCAGCCCATCGGATGCGGACCGGCAGGCGTGCGATCGTTTCGACGCTTTCAGGAACCGCTGGTTTCTCGAACCCGCATTCACAGGGAAATATCCCGAGGCTTTTCCGGGCGGAAATCCGTACGAATTGATGGGCTTTCGGCCTGGAGATGAATCCCTGCTGTACGCGCCGCTCGACTACTCCGGCATCAACTACTACAACGGGCTGGCATTCGTGGCCGCCGGAGATGGGCCGGAAATCTTCCGCGGGCTGAATGCTCATGAGGTCCACGAGCGAGCGGTCGAGTTCTACTCCAGCGGCATGAAGGAAGTCCTGCTCGATTTTAAAGCGCGTTATAAGCGTCCGATCGTCATTACCGAGACAGGCTGCGACGAGAAGGAAGAGTTGACGCCCGGCGTGCCGGTGCACGACCTGGCCCGCATCAGCTATCTCAATCGTGTGCTCAAATCGGTGCAGGAGGCCATCTCGGCTGGAGCCGATGTGCGCGGCATTCACGTCTGGAGTCTGATCGACGACTGGGAGTGGCAAGACGGCTTTCAATCGCGTATCGGACTGGCCCAGGTCGACTACAAGAAGCCCGGCAAGCGGACATTGAAGGATTCCGGAATCTGGTACGGACAGGTGGCACGCAGCCGTACTCTGCCGGCTTCGGCATGACGGCAGGGCTGCGCGCGGCCCGCCGTGGCTTTTCATCGCTCCACCAAAAACGAGAGTGGGAACCACCACCGCAGACAAGCCACTCTCAAGCCCTCCATCCCGCGAGCCGCCCTCGATAGCGAGGCTGCGCTCTTTACAACTGCGGTGCTGGTGGCGCTGGGGGAGCCGGTGGCGCTGCGGGCGCGGCAGGCGCTGCGCCTTCCTTCACCCGCGTCAGTGTCAGCTCCATCCCCGGGAAATCTCCGGAATCGCTCTTGGTGGTCATCTTGATGGTGTCGCCAGTCACCGTGCAGTCGTGGTGAATGGTCATGCCGTTGAACGACACATCAAAGGTGAACTTGTCGCCGTCCACCTTGCCGTTGCTGATCGGCATGGGGTCGCCGCCCATTGGGCTCAACACCGAACCCGTCACGGTGGCGCCGTCCTGCTTGAAGGTGAAGGTCAACTGCATCGAGTTTCCGTCGGGCCCCTGCATCGAGGTGGTCCACGAGCCGGTCACGTCGGCGGCCATCGCCTTCGCGGCGCCCAGCGTCATTACCAGCACAGCACATATCGCAAGCAACTTCTTCATCCGTCCCTCACAGTCCGGATTGGGAATTCACTTGAGGAGTCTGAGTGCCTGCAAGGTGCCGTTTTCTTGAAGAAAACGGCACTTATGGGCATCAACTCTCCCCACACCAATTCCTAATCGGGTATAGCCGTTTTGCGGCGCATTCGTCATGCAGAGGGGCCGCAGGCAACGCGTCACTCCCCGTTCGCATGAAGTTCTGACTGTGTGACGGACGCCGTGCCGATTTTGACGCTTACTTTTCGCTCTGATCGCAATTCCTGAGTTGCTGTGTCCCCAAGCCGGAGACGTCAAGTCGCCGCGACCATCCCGGGGTCCCCAGTGACAGGTCTTCGTCGTTAAGGTGGGACCATCAGGGAGTCGGCGGCCTGGCACAAGTCTCCAAAGGACACACTCACTCAGGAATTGCCGTAATCTCCGCGAACGCCTGGCGCATCCGCCGCCAGCTGGTCGCCAGGTCTTCAGGCAGCACGCGCGTTTCGGCAATCGTGGTGATGAAGCTGGTGTCTCCCATCCAGCGCGGCATGGCGTGCAGATGCACATGCCCGGCCACGCCGGCGCCGGCCGAGCGGCCTACGTTCATCCCGAAGTTGAACCCTTGGGGCTGGTAAACCCGGTCAAGCACCCGCTCGGTCTTCTGGGCCAGATCCATCAACTCGTGGGCCGCATCAGCCGGCAGCGCCGCGAGCCGGTCGAGATGCGCGTAGGGCATCGCCATCACGTGGCCGCTGGTGTAAGGGAAGGCATTCAGACAGATGAAGCAGTGCGTACCGCGCAATATGAGCCCGCCAGCCTCTTCGGCCTTGTTTTGCTCCATTCCCTGTGCAATTGCGTGATCAATCGCTGCAATCAGGTTACAAAAGACGCAGCCCCGATCCCCCTCCCAGGCGCTCAGCGCCGCGGGAACACCCGCTCGTCTGGCGCTATCCGCCTCAGTCACGTACGCGTAGCGCCAGGGAGTCCACAGATAATCCATATCGCTCTTTCCGATTTCATCGGCGTCGCTGCCGTTCGAAACAGTATAGTGTGGGCGCGCGCCGGCGCGATGCGCCGTTCAATTCCCATCCCCATGGCCGCATTCGAGATGCGTCGCGCAATGCAAATTGCGGCCGCCAAATCCTGATTGAAGCGAGCTTTGTCAACCGCATATTAACCAGCGTTTGGTTTGACCTTTATTTGCAATGATTGCTACACTCGAAAGCGTAGCTTCCTGCGCGGATTCCAGCAGTGAGTTGCGGCCGCCCTTCCAGCAAGCCGTTGCCTGCCGGGTGTTTCCCAAGGAGACCAAAGGCCTTTACCCCGAGGCAATCATCGGGCGTGAGGCCGTCGCTTTGGAAACGGCAACCGGCGAGTTACCGAGCGCTGCGACGGGAACCTGGCTCAGTGCGCCTCAGGCTGCGGTTCGCCGCAGCAGGCTCAGAGGCCGTAGAATGGCGGGCCCGATCTACCGCTGGACGACGCAATCCCGGAGCTTGCAGTAATGGCAAACGTCCTCAATCCCGAAACCGAGAGCATAACCCTGAACACCGAACTGGAAACGCCAACGCTTGATCCTGCGACGGAGCTGGAGACTTTACAGAGTCTTGACCAGCCGTCGCGTGAGTCCACGTCCAACCCTGAAACAGCCGATACCGTTGAAGTACCCGAGCTGGACGCCGATACGCAATCAACCAAGTCCGATGAGCCCGTTGCCGAGGCAGAACCTGAGAGCGCGCCCGTAGCAGCGGCTGCGGAAACCCAGTCTGAGCCCATTGCCGAGGATGCACCTGAGAGTGCGCCCGTGGCCGTGGCTGCGGCAATGCAGTCTGAGCACGTGGCGCCGGCAGCAGAGTCCGCAGAGGATTTTTCTGCCGCCCTCGAAGCCTTTGAGCGCGAGCAGGCCGCTGAGGCCGCAGCCATTGAAGCTTATGGTGACAAGGTCGTGTCCGGCACGGTCATCAAGCAGACTGAGAAGTATCTGGTGGTCGACGTAGGTCTGAAGAGCGAGGGCCTTGTGCCGCTCGAGCAGGTGGTTGACCACACCGGCGCAGTCAGGTTCCAGCCCGGCGAAGTAATTGACGTGATGATCGAGCGCGAGGAGCCCGAAGGCGGCTACCTGGTCAGCTACGAGCGCGCGCAGCGCCTCCGCGTCTGGGACACGATTGAGAAGGCAGCCACCGACAAGACTCCCATCAAGGGAACGGTGGTGAGCCGCGTCAAGGGCGGGCTCACCGTCGACATCGGCATCAAGGCGTTCCTGCCCGGCTCGCAGCTTGAGATTCGCCCGGTGCGCAATCTCGATGGCTACCTCGGCCAGCAGATCGACGTCCGCGTGATCAAGCTCAACAAGAAGCGCGGCAACGTGGTGGTCAGCCGCAAAGAGATTCTTGAGGAAGACCTGAACAGCAAGCGCTCGGCCACCTTGGAGCATCTCTTTGAGGGCGCGGTGCTCACTGGCACCGTGAAGAACCTTACCGACTACGGCGCCTTCGTCGACCTCGGCGGCATCGACGGCCTGCTGCACATCACCGACATGAGCTGGGGCCGTCTCACCCACCCCCGCGACCTGGTCAACGTCGGCGACGAGATCCAGGTGAAGGTGCTCAAGTTCGACAAAGACAAGCAGCGCGTCTCGCTTGGCTTCAAGCAGCTCACGCCCGATCCGTGGCTCGACGCCTCGGAGCGTTACCCGGTCGGCGCCAAGGTTCATGGCCGCGTTCTCTCGGTCACTGACTACGGCGCGTTCGTTGAGCTCGAGCAGGGCATCGAGGGCCTGGTTCACCTCTCTGAGATGACCTGGTCCAAGCGCCTCAAGCACCCCTCCAAGCTCATCAAGCCGGGCGACGAGGTCGACACCGTGGTTCTGAGCGTGAACCCCACTGACCGCCGCATCTCGCTGGGCATGAAGCAGCTTCTCGCCAACCCCTGGGAGAATCTCAGCGAGCGTTATCCCACCGGCGCAGTGGTTGAAGGCCGCGTCCGCAACCTCACTGACTTTGGCGCATTCATCGAGATCGAGGATGGAATCGACGGCCTGGTGCACGTCTCAAACCTGAGCTGGACCAAGCGCGTCAAGCATCCTTCTGAAATCGTCAAGAAAGGCGAAAAGGTGAAGGCCGTGGTTCTCGGCGTCGAGCCTGCCAACCGCCGCCTCTCGCTGGGCATCAAGCAGCTCCAGCCCGATGTTTGGGAGAGCTTCTTCGCCAGCCATCGCGTGGGCGACGTGGTGCACGGCAAGGTTCTGCGCACCGCGCAGTTCGGCGCTTTCGTCGAGATCGCCGACGGTGTCGAGGGCCTCTGCCACATCTCCGAGGCCGGCGACGACGGCGACCACTCCAAACTCGAAGTGGGCGTCGAGCACGACTTCAAGATCATCAAGATCAACGTCGAAGAGAAGAAGGTGGGCCTCAGCCTGCGCGCGGTCAGCGGCCACGAGGCCAGCCGCGTCCAGGTCGAGCACTACAAGGCCGATACCCACAAGCACCCGGTCTCAAGCTCCACCACCACCCTCGGAGACCTCATTCACTGGAAGCGCGAAGGCTGAAAAAGACAGCGGTCAGTTGTCAGTGATCGGTGTTCAGCAGAAACGGCCACCCGCAAGGGTGGCCGTTGTGCGTTCTCAGCCACCCACAACCGGCGCGTGTCCCATCCTTGGCGCGTTTTCGCGTTTGCGCCAAGGGTGGGATAGCACGAACCTCAACCAACGCACCCCACCACGCACAAAAATTGGGTGCCCCAGGTCCCGCTTTTGGGACCTGGGATCGCACGAACCCAAAACAGACCGTTTTGTGTCAGGGCACGGCTTCAGCCGTGCCGCAACACCACCCCTACCCGCAAGCTCGGAGGAAGAAGAAAATCCTGTTCGGGGAAATACGGCCGGTAGCTCTTCGCCATATCCAAAGATTCGCATCTTCCTCAAACCCATTCAATAATCATGTGCGAAGAATACGTGATTAATCGGACACGCGCCTGGTGGAGCGCACCTCTTCCTTAATACGTTGGATGTGGCCGCGGCCCAGGGCCTTGACCTCGCAGCCAAGCTCAAAATACCGGCGGATATCGGCGTCTTTGAGGATGCCAAAGCAATCGATGACGCAGATCGGCCCGCCGGCCCAGCAGACAACCTCGTCCGGCTTGAGGTGCAGATAGGTTGTGTGCCGCACGGCGAGCACAAGCGCTTCCACGCCGCGCAAGGCCTCGGGCAGGTCGTTCTGCACGCGAATTTGGCAAAGATATTCCTGGCCGCGGAAGAATCTGGACCACGAATGTCCCGGCGCGGGATAGGTGTCCTGATTCTCCAGTTCGTACCAATGATCGACATAGGAATCGTGGACACTGACCTCGGCGCCCATCTCGGTGAGCTTGCGAACCACCAGTTCGCTTCCGCTGTAGCGCGTGTCGCCCACGTCTTCGCGGTAGCTTGCACCGGCGATCAAAACGCGCGCGCCGGCGATGTAACGCCCCATGTTGCGCAGCGCGTCGCGGGTGAGCTCGGCCACATGGAGGCCTCGCGTATCGTTGACGTCGATGGCGGCGGTGCTGATCTTGAAAACGTTGTCGCCATCCTCAAAACCAAGGATATGACGGTATGCCCAGTAACCCAGGCCGCCGTCCTTCGGCAGGCAGTAACCGCCGATGCCCGGACCGGGAAAGATGATGTTGCTGTGGGTGGGGCGCACCTTAATGGCGTTGACCACTTTGATAAGGTCAACGCCATTGCGCTCGGAAAAGATCGACCACTCGTTGAGGAAAGCCAGGATGGTCGCGCGATAGGAGTTTTCGACAATCTTGGTGGTTTCCGATTCGATGGGCCGGTCCATCACCGTGAGCGGGAATTTCTCGACGTTGAGCACCTCGCTCAGGAACTTGGTGACACGGCTCTTGGCTTCGCTGCCGCAGCCCGAACAGACCCGCCAAAAATCACGGATGCTCTTGACGTATTCCCGGCCCGGCATGACGCGCTCGAAACTGTGGGCCAGCAGGGGATCGCTCTCGATACCTCGGGCGCGGAAGGCTTTTTTAAGAATCGGGAATGCCACGAACTCCGTGGTGCCGGGGGCGACTGTGGTCTCGATAAGCACCAGGCAATTCGGCTGGATGCGCTCGCCGATGATCCTCAGGGTGGCTTCGAGCGCGGCCATTTCTGCCTCGCCGGTCTTCATATTGCCTAGATGTTGTTTTGTATAGTCGCACTGCACATCCACTACGACGCAGTCAGCCAGGGAAAGGCAGTCTGGATTGTAGGTGGCCGTTAGTGTCTTCTTCTCGAGGACGCAACGGGAGATCATCGGGTCCACTTCAGGGTCTTCCGATTTGACGGGCGACTGACCGCGGTTCAACATCGGCGTCTTCCAGTAGCTGCGCGTGCTGGGCCGCTGGCATCCAATGACGAACTTGGAACGGCGGCCCGACTGCTTATCGACGGTATCTGCTACGATGGCGGCCATCACGGCCCCGACGAAACCGAGACCCATGACCACTACTACTTCCTGGGACTGCGCCCGCGCGGCATCCGCCAGCGCCCGGACCCGCTCGAACTCAACTGCGTAATCTGCCTTGTTGGGCAGTTCAAACTGCTCACCGCTGGGACTCTTGGAATATTCAGACATGCTCTCCCCTTCGAATTACGGCAGTAAAAGGCGCCCTGTTACGCGCCACAATCAATATTCAATCGATCTGCCGGATTGGCTTCCATTCTACGGGCTGCGGGTCGAGCCGCTCCAAGCGCTGATCCTGACGGAGAGCACTCGGCTTTTACTCCGCGCTTGACAGCATGATCAAGCAAACCAATTGGGGTCTCCAGGCCCTGCAGAGCTTTCGCACTCCGGCCGGCACTCTCGACAAATAAATGCCGATGTGTTGTGTTATTGCCAAGTCATTCTATGTAATCCCGGAAGGGTGGGAAACCATCCGCCTGAATTTCAAATCAGTCCCCCAAAACGCCGCAGGTTTACCTTTCTCACCTCAAGCCAACTGACCGACCACCCCGCACCCCCACTCTGCCGCCCCGGCCACGCAACGCCCCGCCCGCGCCGACCAGCTGACTTGCTGACCCGCCGACTCGCCGATCCCTGCTCCCTGCTCCCTGATCTCTGCTCTATGCCTTTTGCATTTAATTTCCCCCACACGGTGCACAATCAACTCAGGGCAAGACGCGCCGTCGGCACGCTCCGGGCGGTTTTGCACCTCAGCAAGTGCAAAACCGCAGCCGTAACTCCTGTGTTATGAGGACTTTACATGTTAAGCTCTTTGTTTTCAGTTAGTTACAGGAAAAGGTGAAAGGTACAAGTAGCTCAAAATAAACCACTTAACCTCAAAAAGGGGGTATATAGGGGGGTGGGGTACAGGCCTCTGCCTGCCGGCAAAGCGAACCCAGCCGCACAGGCCGAATCTCCTTGACTTCACGGTACTCGCAGCGTACCTTCGGTGAACCAGTTCTTCTTTCCCCTTCCTCAATCGGGCCCCTCCAAAACACGCACCTTGGAAATGAGGCTCAGCTTGTCAGCAAAACTTCGCAGTTCCCTGTGCAAGGTGATGATTTGCGCCTTGCTCCTGACGGCAACCGCAACAGCAAAGGCCCAGATTGGCGTGAGCAAGAGCGACGCTGCCTGGATCGGAGTTGCCATCGGCGCAATCGGCGCGGGGATCGGGATCGGCATCTTCTTCGCCTTTCACCATGGCCACTCTCTCAACGGATGCGCAGTCTCAGGCTCCAGCGGCCTCCAGTTGCAGAACCGGGGCGACTGGCAATCCTACGCTCTCACCGGAGAAGTGGCAGCAATCATGCCCGGAGATCGCGTCCGCGTCTCGGGCAAGAAGGCAAAGAAGAGCAGCGGCGGTGCTCAGGATTTCGTGGTGGAGAAGCTGACCAGGGACTACGGCGCCTGCAAAATCCAACCGGCTGCGCCTTGAAGATTGCGCAAGTCAGCAGCCGTTCCCGGTTCGTCAAACCCCTCAGTCTCTCCGAAACCGTGATGGCTCGCAGTGCATCGAACGCCCGGGTTCAGACCGGCGTGTCGCAGAACGCGCACATCCGTCCAACCGTTGTCAGGCCCAGCAGTTCGACGCCCGGCGCAACATAGCCCTCGCGCACCGGTTCCTCGCGCATCAGGTCGGTGCTCAGGTATTTCCGGTTGTCATCGGGAAACACCGTGACCACGACTGTATCGGGACCCAGCCGCTGCTGCACCTTCAGCGCCGCCAGAAAGTTGCATCCCGACGAGATGCCAGCCGCCAGTCCCAGCGCCGTCGCCAGCTTCTGCGCCATCAGAATCGAGTCGCCATCGGGTATGGCAATCACTTCATCCAGCCTCGACAAGTCGATCAGCGCGGGAACGAACTCGTCCGAGATGCCCTGGATGCGATGCTTCCCCACCTTGTGCCCGGTGGAAAGAGTGGGCGATTCGGCCGGTTCCACCGGATGCACTCTGATCTTCGCATTGCGGCTGCGCAGGAACTGCCCAACGCCCATCACCGTGCCGCCCGTTCCCACGCCCGCGACAAACGCATCCGGCACGAGGCCCGCGCACTCGAGCTGCGTCCATATCTCGGGCCCGGTAGTGATGGCATGCGCCTCAACGTTCGCGCTGTTTGAGAACTGCCGCGGAAGAAACACATCGCCGCGGGCCGCCGCAAGTTCTTCGGCCAGGCGGATGCTGCCCAGAAATCCGCCCTGCTCTTTGCTCACCGGGACAACCTCCGCGCCGTAGCCGCGGATCAGATCCTTCCTCTCCGAACTCATCCAGTCGGGCATGAAGATGCTGACCGGGTGCCCCAGCGCCCGGCCGAGCGCCGCAAAGGATATTCCGGTGTTGCCGCTGGTGGCCTCCACGATCGTGTCGCCCGGGTGCAGCTCCCCGGCGGCATGGGACTTCCTGAGGATGTGCAGCGCCATGCGGTCCTTGATGCTGCCCGTCAGGTTCATCTGTTCGCACTTGGCAAAGATGAACCGCTCCCGGCCCCGGTAGCTGCATTGAATCCCCAGGAGCGGCGTATTGCCCACCAGCCGCCCCAAGGCCGTCAGCCGCTCTTTGATCGACTCGTCAGTGCCAAGCTGCATCATTATGTCCGGGTACTTCACGTCGCTGTTCCTGAGCGAACCGCGCGGCAATTCTAGCAAACACCCTGGCCGTGCCCCAGTGATCGCTGACTCTTACCAGCCCATTTGCCGCATCCGTTCAAAGATGATCGCGCTGTAGTGATCCATGCGCGCTGGCTTTCGCCTGCGGGGATCGGGCAGAATCGCGGCCAGCCGCGCTCCCTGCTCCCGGCCAATACTCGCCGCCGGGACGCCGTAGTAGGCATGGGATGCTGCCTCGGCGCCGTAAATACCCTGCCCCCATTCGATCTCATTGAGGTAGAGCTCCAGAATGCGCTGCTTGCCCAGGACGAGCTCGGCGACCGGAACCAGCGTGAACTCAGCGCCCTTGCGCAGGAACGAGCGGCCGGTTCCGAAAAACAGGTTTTTCACCAGTTGCTGGGTAATGGTCGAGCCGCCGCGAATGCGTCCGCCGTGTATGTCGTCTTCAGCCGCGATCTCAATTGCCTGCCAGTCGAAGCCGCGGTGCTGGTAAAAGCGCGCGTCCTCAGCGGCGATAACGGCGTGCTGGAAATCGGGCGAGATCCGGCTAAGCGAAACGAACTTGTAGCGCTCCTGATACGGCTTCTGATGAATCCAGGCTTGCAGGCGGCGCTCGATGTGCACCGCGGTGGTCGGCGGGTCGATCCACCTGGCGGCCACCAGCAGCAGCACCGCAAGCAACCAAAGCGACGCCACGCCGATGGCAACCCATCGGACAAAAGACCACAAAGAGAACCTTCGAAGCGGAGGCCTGGACCGTGGAGGAGGAGTTGCAGTCACATTTCAGGATAATGGCTTGGGCTCAACGCTCCAGATCGCGCCGCCGGCCTTACCAGCCGCGCAAAACGAGGGCTGCAGGGGCCCTCTTTCATGCATGGCTCAATTCGGCCACATCGAGCGAAGGCTCGGCTGCCTTGGCTGCTCCCTCAGTGCGCTCAAAGCGCAGCACTGTTATGTCGTCTTGCTGGCCGAAGTTCTGCGCAGCGGTTGCCAGTTCCTCGGCGTCGCGCCCCTCGCTCACCAGCTCCAGAGTCCGTTCGAACCCGAAAAGCTGTCCCTTGCCATCGTGGGCTTCAACCACTCCGTCAGTCAGCATCACCAGGCTGCTGCCCGGGTCGAGCCTGAACGAGATGCTCTCGAAATCGGCCTCGGCCACGATCCCCAGCGGCACGCTGCCGGCCAGGCTCAACTCCTGGCCATTCCTGTAGGGAGGCAGGTGTCCCGCGCTCGACAGGGTTACATCGCCGCCGGGCGCGATGTAAGCGGCCAGGCATGTGGCGAACTGCCCGCTCTGCCGGCCGATCATGCGGCGATTGAGCCCGCGCAGCACTTCAGCCGGATCGCGCGTCGTCTCAGCGAGCGTGCGCACCGCACCCACCAGCTTGCTCACCGTCATGGCCGCGGGCATGCCTTTCCCGCTCACATCGCCAATCACGGCCAGAACGCCGCCCTCGGCATCGGGAACGATCTGAAAAAAGTCGCCTCCCACCTGCTGCGCGGGACGGTATTCGCTTTCGATGCTGAGTCCGGGCACACGCGGCAGCGCCTCGGGAATCAGTAATTGCTGCACCTGGCGCGCCTGTTCGATCTCAACGCGCATCTGCTCGCCTGCGCGCAAGCCCTTAATGAACCGCCGCGACAGCAGCAGCGAGACCATCGCCAGCTGCAGCAGAATCGAAATCTGCGACAGGTTGAGAATGATGCCGAAGAATCGGACGAAAGTTTGTATGTGCAGGAGAACCAGTTCAGTCTGGTAGAGTCCCGGGATCATCAGCAGCACCGCCGGCAGCGAGAGCCAGCCGTCCAGTCCGCGCCTGCGAATTCCGTTGAAGGTAACCCACAGCATCAATGCGCCCAGGGTGAGCCTGCTGATAATCGAAAGCGGCATGAGCCAGCTTGAGGCGCCGAGGGGAATCAGCGTTCCATAAAACGGCGGGCGCAACAGGGCCATATTCAGCATCGAGAGCAGAACAAAGGCCCAGGTCATCAAGTGGAGCGCGCGCATGCGGTCAAACTTGAACCAGTAACCCCAGAAGAGGGTCCAGGCACCCATGCCGAGCTCGGCCAAAACCACGTCGGTGGCGATGAGCTCGCGGGCCATCGAAATCCACATGGTGTAGTAGCCCATGAGGACAACCAGCCGCAGGAGGACAGAGACCGAGCAGGCGATGCCCAGCCAGAGATAGGCCAGATCGTGGCGGTCGAGCCAGAAAAGCGCGAACCCGGCGAAAGCCGCGACCAGCAGAAAAGCGCTTTCAAGAAAGTTCCCCGCCTGCGACCGGGCCACATCGTCCCAGTCGAGGCGCAGCATGGCGCCGATGGAGGGCCGCTGACCGATCAGCGGCGCTCCATGAAGCCCCCCGGCGTCGGAAGTGCCAAGAGGCGTGGAGGAATCCATCCACATCCTCACGGCAATCGTGATGGGTCCTTCGTGCAAATTGTCCGGAAGAAGGAAGGCCCGTGGCTGGGTGTTGTAGAACGTAACTCCGCTCTTGGTGAAGTCTCCGAACTGGCCTGCAAACCGGCCGTTCACGTACACCTGGTATGCGTCGTCCACATTGTCGGGCATCTTGATCGCCAGCCTGGACTCTTCGGGAGTGGCGGCGTTGTTTACCACGTCGAAGGTCAGCCGGTACCATCCGAAGCCGGTCAGGTTCGGGTAACCTTGCGATGTCCATCCCGGAACAAATCCGCCCGTGCCGAGATTCGGATCGAAGGACCCGGGCGGCGGAGACAGGTTCATCGTGCTCCAGCCCGCGTCGTTCAAACCGGGCTGCGCCCAGTCGGAATTGTCTCCTGCGTGGAAGCGCCAGGGGCCGATAAGCGCCGACACCGAATTGCCGATCCTGACGTGGCTCTGCGCCTGAACCGTGCCTGCGGCAGACAGAATCAGAATTGCAATGAAAGACGCAGAAATACGGGCCCGTTTCACAAGGAATGTACGCAAGGCAACGATACTCATCGATCACCCCGGAATGTGCTCGAAAGTGTCTGGCTTTTGTTTGTCAGGAGAACCGGTGGACATTACCTGATTGCTGGAATCATAAAGCACCGGCGTAAAAGGCAGTAACTTCCTGGCGTACCAGGGCCTGTTCACACCACCCGCGAGGCGGGCGAAGCGGGCGGCGGCGGCCGCTGCGTGCGGGGGAGTCTCGCACCATCATTCGAAACACAAAGGGCAATCATATTCGCAGGCTGTGCGCAAGGAATTGCATATCGCCCATTAAGCGAGAAGCGTATCTTATTCAAAATAAACAGGAAGTGATTGGCACTCAACGTGCGATCAAGTAGACAAAATAAGCCTTTTTTTGGCGTGGTCGCCTTCTCGGCCATTTCCAGATTCTGGGCGCCTCCGATGGCGTCCCGGAAGATTGTTCTTTTGCCCTCAGGGTTAAACGGCCCTGTGGCGTAACACCTGAATCCAGGAGAGTCACTGATGAAGAGATTTGGTTCTGCAGTTTTACTTTTGGCCCTGGTTGGCGCGATGGCTGCGGTTCCCGCATCCGCCGGCACCCTCTATGACAACACCACAGCTTCCTCGTACACTTTGGCCGGCTACTACGACCAATCCGGCTACACCTACTACTCCATCACCGATTCGTTCACACTTTCGAGCGCGGCCACGATCACGGGCGCGACATTCGCGTCGTGGACCGACCCCGGCGCCACAGTGTCGGGCATGCAGTGGGCGATCGGAAACTCGGCATTTGGCACTAATCTTGCTTCGGGATGGCAGTCGAATCCCTATACCGGATACATTGGGTCGTATTATGGGTATTGGGACATCGATTCCAATGCTGTTTCGATCGGGAGCCTGCTGCTTGGCGCCGGCACGTACTGGCTCACGCTTTCCAATGGCACGGCAACCGATTACGGCACCGTGGCGTGGGATGAATCCAACGGCCCTTCGTCGGCCATTGACCTCGGCTATGGTGACATCTTCTCGGAGACGTTCACAATCCAAGGCAATACTGGCGTCACTCCGGAGCCGTCGAGCTTGCTGTTTTTGGGCAGCGGGCTGGCCGCTTTGGCGGGCATGCTTCGCCGCAAGGTCAGGGTGTAACTCTCAACAAGATTCGATCGAAACTGCAAAAAGGGGCTGGGCTGGTGCGAGGAGCGCCATTCCGGCCCCTCTTTTTTTTTAATCTCGCTGCATCCGGCGCCTGCGGTGAGGCCGCCGGCCTAGACGTGCGACGTGTGCGCGTAAACGCTTTCTGGCAACCGCGCCCCGCGCTATAATGCCTCTCAAAATCAGTTGGCCATCTGCAATTCGCACCTGCCAGGAATGAACTCCTGCATTCGATCGATGAAAAACTCCACTTTGCTCCGGTCTCATTCGAAAGCTGTATTCGTTTCGTTTCTTCTTCTCACTGTTGGTCTTGCCGGCTGCGGGTCGGGCGGCGGCTCCGGAAGCACCCCTCCTCCGGGCACGGACTCACTCTCAATCTCTCTCTCCAGCAGCAGCGTGACGGTGCCCGCAGGCGGATCGATCGGCCAGGTGACGGCAACCATCGCGCGCACCGATTCCACAGGATCGATAACCCTGACTGTCACTGGACTGCCCCAGGGAGCGATGGTCGGCTACAGCCAGCCGGGGAGCGGCAACACCGGCGTCATCGCGTTGAATCCCGGCACGGCATCACAGGGCACCTATGCGCTCACGGTCTCCGCCACTGACGGCGTGGCGAATACCACCGCGAGCCTGTCGATGATCGTCAATGCGGGCCTGACTTCGCTGCTTACTACGCCGATCACATGGAGCTCGACCGGCCCGCTGGTGAGCCCCATCCCCGACGCGACCCACGACATTGTCTCGGTGAAGGACCCGACGGCCTTCTACTACAACAACCAGTGGAACGTGTACTCGACGAATGCATACGCCGACGGCGGCTGGGGCATGCAATACATCAGCTTTACTGGCTGGTCACAGGCCGCCTCAGCGCAGCCCTACTTCATGGACCAGAACCCCAACTTCTCCGGCTATCACGACGCGCCCGAGGTGTTTTACTTCACGCCCACCAGCACCTGGTATTTCATTTTTCAATCGCCGCAGCCGCAGTACTCCACCTCGAGCGATCCTACCAACCCGGCCTCATGGTCCGCGCCGCAGAACTTCTTTGCCTCGCAGCCGGCCTCGGTTTCAAACTGGATCGATTTCTGGGTCATCTGCGATTCGGCCAACTGCTATCTCTACTTTGCCGGTGACAACGGCAATATCTACCGCAGCCAGACCGCGAAGTCGAGTTTCCCGCAGGGATTCAGCGAGCCCCAGATCATTCTTCAGGACGCCAACGAGTTCAATCTTTTCGAGAGCGACAAGGTGTACGCCTTGCAGGGACTTAGCCAGTACCTGCTCACCGTCGAGGCCCTGGGCCCCACCGGCACCCGCTACTTCCGCGCGTTTATCGCGAACGACCTCGGCGGCCAGTACACGCCCATTCCCGATGCCGATAGCTGGGACACTCCCTACGCGGGCGAGAACAATGCTTCGTACCCTTCGGGCGTGACCAACTGGACCGACGACATCAGCCACGGAGAGATGATTCGCGTGGGCTACGATGAGACCCTCACCATCGATCCGAACAATCTCCAGTTCCTTTACCAAGGCGCGAACCCAGCCGCGGAAGCGAGTGCCCCCAACTATTCGCAGATTCCCTACCAGTTGGGACTGTTGACGAGGACGAACTGAGAGTTGCCGGGCGCACGGTCCTCGTATCCCCGGCAGTTTCGCACCGTTTTGCCTATTTGCCCAAGAATCCCAGCAACTGGAGCCATGCAGCAAACTGGTCGATCCAGCCATCGGCGGGAATGCTCTGCTTGTGCATCCCAAAGCCGTGGCCACCTCTGGCGTAGACGTGCAATTCGGCCGATTTGTGAGCCGCGGCCCACTTCTCGTAGAGCTTGACGCTCTCCGGCGCCAGTCCAAGCTGATCGTCGTTGGCCGCTGCAATGAAAATGGGCGGCGCATCGGCTGGAACCGGAGCATCGATTTGAACTCCGCCTTCATAAATCGGCGCGGCGAACGCGGGCCGGTTTTCAGGGGTGTAGTGTAAGGCAACAAATGTCGTAACCCCTCCGCCCGCCGAGAATCCCATGATGCCCACGCGATCGGGAGACACTCCCCACTCAGCGGCGTGCTGCTTGACGTAGGTCACCGCCGCCAATCCATCGGCGTACGCCAGCGGCGCCACCTGCCGCAGCATCTCGTTGAATCTCGACTTGTCGGCAAACAGCGTTTGGAACTCCGCGCTCGCGTCTACGCCGGTGTGCGCCAGGCGATACTTCAACACGAAAGCCGTCACACCTTTGGCAGCCAGGTATTTGGCTGCATCGTTGCCCTCGCTCGCGATGGAAAGGGCCATAAAACCTCCGCCCGGACAGATCACCACGGCGGTTCCGTTCCTCAATTCCGGCGCGGGCTTGAACACGGTCAGGCTTGGCCGTGTCACGTTGGTTACAATCTCAGTGTTCCAGCTCTTTGAGAAGTACTCCTTCTCGGGATAGTCCACTTTCGTCGAGCCAGGCGCGACGCCGGGGTAAAGCGGAATTACTTCCTGGGCGCATGCAATTCCGCCGAAGTACGCCAGCAGATAAAGGGCAACGACAACGGTTCTTTTCATAGCCGGCTCATTTTAGCAAAGGGTGCGGGCCATTCCCCGGCCGCGCCGTCGGCGCGCGTCCTGTCCGCGTAAACTGGCCTTATGGGCTTCGGCTTCCACATCGAGAACTTCGGCTGCCGGGCCGCGCGCGCAGATGGCGAGGCGATCGGCGCCCGCTTGCTCTCCTCCGGGCACTGCGTGCGGCAGGCCTCCGAGGCCGATGTGGTGGTAGTCAATACCTGCTCCGTCACCGCCGAGGCCGACCGCCAGGCTCGCGCTTTTATCCGCCGCGCCAACCGTCTCAACCCCGGCGCGAAGATCGTCGTTACCGGCTGCTACGCGCAGCGCGCCCCATCCGAATTAGCCGCATTTAACGGCGTGTCCGTGGTGGTGGGCAACAGCCACAAAGCGCTAGTGCCTGAGATCGCGGTTGACCTCGCGCATAGGCCGCGGCCGCAAGCACCCACGGCGAGTGCTTTCGTCAGCATTCAAACGCTGCTGGCTGGTCCGGCTTCCATCCTCGCCGATGATATCTTCGCCCACTCCTTCATTGAAGAGGCGCAGCTCGTGCCGGGTGCGCAGACGCGGCCCAACCTCAAGATCCAGGAGGGCTGCGCCAATCGCTGCTCATTCTGCGTCATCCCATTCACTCGAGGCCCGTCCAAAAGTCTGTCCCACGCAGCTGTTCTAAAGCAGGTGGAGGGCTTCATCAACGCCGGAGGCAACGAGCTGGTTCTTTCGGGCATCAATCTCGGGCGGTGGGGAAGGGACCTGAAAGAGCCGGCGCCTTTTGATAGAGAGAACTGGCCTCCCACCCTTGTGCCAGGAAGTCGGCGCAAGGACGGGGCACCCAGTTTGTCGGCTCTCGTCCGCAACATCCTCGCGCACACGGCTTTGCCGCGCCTGCGCCTCAGCTCTATTGAGCCCATGGACTGGGACGAAGAGCTGATCGACCTCATGGCTGACTTCGCCGGCCCCGATGCACGCGAGCCGCGCCTCGCCCGCCACGCGCATCTGCCGCTGCAGTCGGGTTCCGACGCCGTGCTGCGCCGCATGCATCGCCGCTACCGTCCCTGGCACTATGCCGATAAAGCCGCCGCGCTTTTCGGCGCCGCCGGCCCCGAACTCACCCTCGGCGCCGACGTCATGGTCGGCTTCCCCGGCGAGACTGACGCCGAGTTCGAAGAGACGGTCGCTTTCATTCGCGCGCTGCCCTTCGGTTATCTCCACCTCTTTCCGTTTTCGCCGCGGCCCGGCACGCGTGGCTGGGCACTGCATCGAGCGGAGCCGGTTGCGTCTGAGGCCGTGGAAGAACGCATGGCCACGCTCCGCGAGTTCGCCCGCGAGAAATCTTTCGCTCACCGGTCGCGGATGATCGGCCTTGAGCTGCCGGCGATCACTCTGCACACGCCGCCTGCGCTTGCCGCCCGCGGACGAACCGAGGCGCTCACTGACAACTTCCTGCCCGTCGCGCTCGATGGCTCCTATGCCGCCAACCGGCTCCTCCGCGTTGCGGTCAAAGGCCTCACTCCCGAAGGCGACCTGGCCGCGCGGCCGGTGCCGGCCGATGAAAACGCGCTGCAATTTGCCGCCCGGGCCGCCGATTGAAAATCGCCGCTAACCCCTTTGTTCATGTGACCCGAGCCAATGCTATACTCAGTGTGCGTTCGTGCGTCTGCGCGCCGCTTGGTCCGGCGTTGCATCCCGCACTGCACCAACTCAACAATTCACCTGGAGGAGCACCATCGCACTCGATAAACGTTCGGCCAAGTCCTTTATCCGCATCAACGATAGAATTCGCGCCCGCGAAATCCGCGTCATCGACGAAAACGGCGAACAGCTGGGCATCCTGCCGCCCTATGAGGCGCTGAAAATCGCCCGCGAGCGTGGCCTGGACCTGGTGGAGGTTTCACCAACTGCCGTTCCGCCCGTCTGCCGCATTCAGGACTACGGCCGCTTTCTCTACGAAAAAGAAAAGAGCGAGCGCGCCGCCCGCAAGAAGCAGAAGGTCATCACCCTTAAGGAAGTCAAGTTCTCGGTCACCGTGGATGAGCACGACTACCAGACCAAGAAGAACCAGGCCGTGCGCTTTCTGGGCGACGGCGACAAGGTGAAAGCCAGCCTGCGCTTCCGCGGCCGCCAGATGGCCCACCGCGAGCTTGGCTACAACATCATCAACCGACTCATCATGGATATTGGCGACGCCGGCATTGTTGAGTTCATGCCGCGCATGGAGGGCACAATCCTGCACGCCATCCTCGCCCCGGCAAAGAAGGACGCGGCCAAGCCCAAGCCGGCCGCGCCGTCGCAACCCCCGGCTCCGCCACGCCCGCCCGCGCCGCAGGCCTGACGCAAGGTTCCTACCCACGCTCTCGCAACGCAAAGGGCCACCCACGAAGGCGGCCTTTTGCTGTCTCCGTTCCCAGCTCTTGGCGTTTGCGAAACCCCTAGTTCAGCCACCGCATGCTCTTCAGCCAGTTCCCGTGCCCGGGCGGCGGCAACGGCAGTACGATGAACCCCTCGCGCCAGTGACCCTGCTTGCGCCGTGGAGGGTTGCCCACGATGCGCACGGCGGCAATGTTGCGCTCCGCGATTGCCAGGCCCGGCAGCCCGCCCACAATCGCCTGCAACTGGTCGTGATTCGGCGGGCGATTGCAACTCATCGGCGCCAGTGTGTTCAGCGCGGCATAGGCCTCGGCCAGGTCGCTCACCCGCGCCCGCCTTTTGCTGCAGAGCGGCTTCAGGCCCAGCGACTTCCACGCCGCATGCGGACAGCTCTCAATCAGCACACGGTCTTCCAGCGTGGCAGCCCGGTCACCGGTCGAGAGCCGCCGCCAGCCGCGCCGGCACAAACCGTCGTACACATCCATGCAGAACTCGGCAAAGGCCCGGTAGGTCCTGGGCGCCACCACGCCCGGCAGTCCGGTTTTGGCCGTCGTGTTCAACTGCCGCTCACTCACCCGCGCATATTCGAGCCCGTTCGCGCCCGACTTCCACGCCTGCGGCCCGTTCAGCACGATGGCGCGAATGCCGCGCATGTTCGACAGGTGATTCAATCGCCCGGCCAGAACCTCGGCGTCGACCGGGCTCGCAGATTGCCGTCCCAGGCCAAATGAGCCCGGGCCGCCATTCGAGTCCGCGGCCGTAAACCGGATGATCTCGCATTTCACGGTGCCCGGCTTCACTGCTGCTCCGTATGCATCCACGAGGGCGGTTTGCGACTTGACCCGATCGAGAATCACGATTCCCAGATCGGACCAGCTTCGGTGCGCGAGATCGACTGACAGGATAGCCACGGCCCCAACGTAGCCCCGCGCGGATCGAGCCGGAACATCGAAGTCCGACGAAAAACCGTGCGCTGAACTGAATCGGAACGCGGCTCCAATTTGGGAAGGAGCTCAAACGCCTGGAGCGCGGCCGGAATTGAGACCCAGGTACAGAAGAATGGCACGCTTATGTGCTAGACTCCGGGCGTCATGAAAATCAATCGATTTGCATTGCCTTACCTGCTTTTGCCTGTCTGCCTGACCGCCGCGGTTCTCAACGCACAAACGTCCGCGCCCCATCTTGAAAAGCGCGGCCAAGCCACGCAGCTCATCGTCGACGGGTCGCCGTTCCTCATGCTCTCGGGCGAGTTGCACAACTCGTCGTCGTCATCCCTTGCATACATGGAGCCCATCTGGCCAAAGCTCGAGGCCCTCGGCCTCAACACCGTGGTAACGCCGCTGAGCTGGGAACTGATTGAGCCGGTAGAGGGCAAATACGACTACACGCTCGTCGATGGACTGCTGAAGCAGGCGCACGCCTCGCACGAAAAGATTGTCTTTCTGTGGCTGGCCTCGTGGAAGAACGGGATGTCGAGCTACGCGCCTTTGTGGGTGAAGAAAGACACAAGGCGTTTCCCGCGCGTAATCGCTCACGGCGACGTTGTTGAGGTGCTGAGCCCGCAGGGCGCGGCTACCGAAGAAGCCGATTCGAGGGCCTTTGCCGCGCTGATGCGGCACATCAAAGAGGTGGACTCGAGCGACCACACCGTGGTGATGATGCAACTTGAAAACGAGGTAGGCGTGCTGGGCGACACGCGCGACCACTCCGACGCTGCCAACCAGGCCTTTGCGGGGCCGGTTCCTGCCGAGCTCACTCGATATCTCAAGGCGCATCACGACTCGCTCTACCCCAGGCTGCGTGAGCTGTGGGACGCGAACGGCGGCAAAACCACAGGCACATGGACCGAGGTCTTCGGCGACAAGCAGCGCGCCGACGAAATCTTCATGGCCTGGCATTACGCGCGTTTTATCCACGCCGTGGGCGCCCGCGGCAAAGCGGAATACAACATTCCCATGTATGTGAACACCTGGCTCAACGACTATGACGCGACGCCAGGTGGATATCCGAGCGGGTGCCCCGAACCTTGGGTCGTGGACGTGTGGCGCGCGGCGGGATCGGCCATCGACATTTACGCCCCGGATCTCTATGCCACAGATTTTCAGGAGTGGTGCAGGCGCTACCATCGCGATGGAAATCCGCTCTACATGCCCGAGGCGCGCGGCGAAGCAACCGGGGCGGCTAACGTGTACTATGCGCTGGGCGAAGAGGCCGGCCTGGGCTTCTCGCCTTTTGGCATTGAGTCGGAGGCGAGCGATAAGGACCCGCTGGGCGAGAGCTACGCGACCATCGCGAAACTCGCGCCCATGATTTTAACTCACCAGCAGACCGGCGACATTCACGGATTCGTGCTCGACCGCGACCACCGCTCGGTGGACTTCAATATGGGCGATTACGCGCTGCACGTTTCACTCGATAACAGCTTCGACGGCCCGGCACAGAGCGGCTTTGGACTCATCGTGGCCACGGGCAAAGACGAGTTTCTGGGCGCGGGCAAGGGCTTCCGCGTCACTTTCACTCCGCAGCCGCGCAGCGTGCCCCAAGTGGGTATTTCGTACGTCGACGAAGGGGACTTCAAAGACGGCAAGTGGATCCCCGGCCGCCGCATGAACGGCGATGAAGACGAGCAGGGCGTAGCCTGGCGTTTCAGCCCCCACGGCCAGACCATCGAGAAGGTGGTTCTCTATCGCTACGAATGACCATGCGGGAATAACGAATGGCGGCAAAGCCTCGCGCTAGAATTCTCTTATGCCCGCATCCGCAATCGCTCCCGAGGTACTGGCAAAATACGAGCCGGTCATCGGCCTTGAAGTTCACGTGCAACTGCTCACCGCGACCAAGGCCTTCTGCGGCTGCGCCAATCGCTTTGGCTCCGAGCCCAACACCAACATCTGCCCGGTGTGCCTCGGTTTGCCCGGCGCGCTGCCCGTGCTCAACGCCCGCGCCATTGGATTCGCCACCCTGGCCTCGCTCGCGCTCAACTGCGCGGTCAACCAGCGCTCCATCTTCGCGCGCAAAAACTACTTTTACCCCGATTTGCCCAAGGGCTACCAGATCTCGCAGTTCGACAGGCCGATCGCCGAGCATGGCTTCATCGAGGTTCCCGCGGCAGGCGGTGGATTGAAGAAAATCGGCATCACGCGCCTGCACATGGAAGAGGATGCCGGCAAGAGCCTGCACGATGGATTTCCCGACTCGGCTATGCGCACTTATCTCGATCTCAACCGCTGCGGCACGCCGCTGGCCGAAATCGTCAGCGATCCCGATATCCGCACTCCCGATGAGGCATTCGAATATCTCACGCGCTTGAAAGAGATCCTGCTCTACACCGGCGTAAGCGACTGCAACATGGAAGAAGGGTCGCTCCGTTGCGACGCCAACGTCAGCGTCCGCCACAAAGGCGCGGAGCGCTTCGGAACAAAAGTCGAAGTCAAGAACGTTAACAGCTTCAAGTTCATTCGCGCTGCGCTTGAGTACGAGATCGAGCGCCAGATCGACGTGATCGAAGAGGGCGGCCGCGTGGTACAGGAGACGCGGCTGTGGAACGCGAACGAGGGCCGCACCTATTCCATGCGCTCAAAGGAGCAGGCGCACGATTACCGCTATTTCCCCGAGCCCGATTTGCCGCCATTGATCTTGTCGCACGAGTTTTTGGAACGCAAAAGAGCGGAGCTCCCGGAGATGCCGGAGGCGCGCCGCGCGCGCATGATCGCCGAGTACGAGCTGAATCCCAAAGATGCGCAGACGCTCACCGCATCGCGCCAATTTGCCGACCGCTTTGAGTCCGCGGCCAGGACGGCGCGCAATCCTCGCCGCGTGGCCAACGTGCTGCTGAGCGAGGTTGGCGGACGGCTCAACGCCCTCGGCATCGAGCTCGATCAGGCACCCGTCACCATGGCCGGAATCGTGCAGGCCGCAGACCTGCTCGACGAAGGCATGATCAGTTCGAAGCAGATGAAGCAGGTATTCGATATCGCGTTTGAAAATGGCGAAGACTTCGGCCCGGTCTACGAGCGCGAAAAACCGCAGCAGATCACCGACACGTCGGCCATCGAGAAACTCATCGACGAAGTAATCGCCGCCAACCCCAAACAGGTGGAGCAGTATCGCGCCGGCAAAAAGACCATCGCCGGATTTTTCGTCGGCCAGGTGATGCGCGCTTCAAAGGGCCAGGCAAACCCGGCGCTGCTGAACGAGCTGGTGACGAAGAAACTGGAAGCGTGAAGGCAGGGACCAGGGACCGGGGACAAGGGACCAGGGAACAGACTCGGCCGGCACGGCTCACCGTCCGCGAACGGCCAGGCGCCTTGCCGCATCGCGCCACGGCATCCGCGCCGTGTACGCCGGTGTCGCGGTCGCTGTCTCTTTCCGCGTTGCCAGCAGCCTGCGCTTCACAAGCCACGCCACCGCGGCCTGCGCGGAGCTTTTCGAAACCCCGATCGACTCGGCCATGTCGCGGTAGCTCACGCATACCTCGCCCCCGCGCCGGTCCTGCTCGGCGGCGATCCAAAGATACACCAGAAAACTTGCAGGCTTGCGATCGTGACCCACCAAGTCGCGCATCAGCGTATCGATCACGTATTCATCGAATGTAGCCATGCTGTACCGGATATTACTATAGCAACGTCTGGCAGATTGCACGCCCCGGCGCACCGCGCTATGCTCGCTTCAAATCTCGAGGGAGGTCAGGATGATTCGGGGTATCAAATTCGTTAGCATTCCGGTGCGCGATCAGGATGCCGCGCTCAAGTTCTACACTGAGGCGCTGGGGTTCAAAGTGGTCACCGACCAGCCGTTCAACGACAAGCAGCGCTGGATCGAATTGATGATCCCCGGCGCCGATTCGGGCCTGGCGCTCTTCACGCCTCCGGGTCACGAAGGCCGCATCGGCGAGTTTCAATCCATCTCGTTCTGGTGCGACGACGTCTTTGCAACGGCAAACGTGCTCAAGCAAAAGGGAGTGGAGTTTGAGCAGGAGCCGCGCAGCGAGCAGTGGGGCTCGGTGGCCATCTTCAAGGATTCGGAAGGGAACAAGTTTGTGCTAGGGAGCAGAGGCAAGCCAAAGTGAATCGGCAGAGGGGGCCGGGCCAACCCAAACGAAATGCCGGCGCCCCGAGCGCCGGCAGCCTTACTTCAGCCGCAGCTCAGTGACAAACTGCGCGCGATCGTCCCAGGAGCTCACCGTCTTCACCGCGCTCTTCTTGCCGTTTTTCTCGGCCCAGAGATCGAAGTCCTCAGCCTTGTTTACCTGGGCGAAATAGAAGTGCCCGTTGGCCAGCGAGGTAAAGCTGCGGATGGTCTTGGATTTTTGGTTTTTCAGGAAAACCGTTGCCCCCTGGACGGGATTGGATGAGTCATCGAACACCGTGCCTGTAACGGTGCGTTCGCCCAGGTTCTGAGCCTGCGCCACAAAACCGTTGATTGCGCTATATGAATTAACAAAGAATACTCCCAATACCAGCGCCGCCAGCGCCAGCAGACGTACGGGCCCACGATTCACTCTTCCTCCTCTTCGTCTTCGTCGAGGAGATCTTCGTCGTCCTCGAGTTCGCCGTCGATGCGGGCCAGCTCCAGCGGTTCAACGCCTACCACCTCGTACTCGGTGCCGCATTCTTCACAGGCGACCACGTCGCCTTCTTCCACCTCATCTTCTTCAATATCCAGCTCGTTCTCGCATTCAGGGCAGCTGGGCATGGCAGCCTCCTCTCATTATTCGATCTTCCGCAGCGCGGTCTCCGGCTTCAGGTACCAGCCAAAATATCGGTTGATTTCGAGTTTTGTACAGCGGCAGTCCCGGTCTGCAAACTTCCGCACTTCCTATTTGAAACCATACAACTCGAATTGCGCCACACCACCTGCCCTTAAGACTCCTGAAGACCCGATCGGGTTTCGTTCTGGTTAATCAAGGCGGTATGTGGACTCGTGTTCCGCTATAGTTTTAAGGGCAAGCCCGCCTCAGGTCAAGCCCTTGGAAGCGGCTGCCATTGTACTCCGTTTGCCCTCCGAACCCATATGCATAGGCTCCTCGATTGCGCCGCTTCGCACTATTTTGAGTGCTGTTTGTTCCGAATCGATGTCCCGTGCAACACTATCTCAGTGCATTCTCTCCCATAGCGACCCCGAAAGGGCCCGAACAGGGCACACCAACTCCGGTTTTGCCGTAACCCGCCCCAGAGTTTAACCTAATCTTTGCCATGGCTCGAATCGGCTCAAGCCAGCTTGCCTTCCCTGACTTTCGCGGCGCCACGCGCCGCATCGTTCTCGCCAATCTGGTTGCCTTCTTCCTGCTGCTCGTCACCGGCCTCGTTTTTCGCAGCCGGTTCAACGACATCGTCCTGTGGCTTAGCTTCATCCCTTCCGACTTCCTCCATCATGCGTACCTCTGGCAGCCGCTTACCTACAGCTTTGTGCATGTGGGCATCTTCGGCACTTTCCTTGAGCTGCTCTCGCTTTGGTTCATGGCCGGCTTCCTTGAGATGATGGGCCATCGATCCGCCTGGGTCATGGGGCTCTACGTCACAGCAGTCCTGGCCACGGCGGTTTCGGCCCTGGCCGTTTACGGCATCGCCGCTGCCTTGGGCTATTACATCGGCCTGACCCCCATCACCGGCACCTTCGGCGCCATCTTCGCCATGCTTGCCGTCATCGGTGTGCGCTATGGCGAGACTCAGTTCATGCTGTTTCCCCTGCCCATCGGCATCAAGGCAAAGTACCTGGCCATCATCTACACGCTCATCGCTGTTGCCATGCTCTTCACTTCCCAAGGTATCTACGCCTTCGCGCAGCTCGGCGGCGGCCTGAGCGGGCTGCTTTGGATGAGACGCGCCCCCAGCCGGGGATACGGATTGGCGCTCAGCGAGAAGTGGTATGGCCTGCGCAACCGTTACTACCGCTGGAAGCGCCGCCGCGCCGCCCGCAAGTTCGAGGTCTATATGAAGTCGCAGGGCCGCACCGTGCGCTTTGACGGCCAGGGCCGCCAGATCGACGACGACCCCAACGACAAGAAGCGGTGGAACTGAGAGAAGCAGGGGTCAGGGACTAGGCACCAGGGAATAGGAAACAGGGACTAGGGACTAGGGAACAGACCTCCGTGCCCCATCCATTCCGTAGTCTCATCACGGAATGGGTGGGAGACCTCGCGCCGTAGGCGCAACGGATGTTAGCCCCGAGTTTTACGGTGGGAGCAGCAAGGCTACCAGGAGAATAATAAGTCCCGCAGGGGCGACGCGACTGACGCATATTCGCCTTTTACAGGCGCGGGCTGCCATCGCAAATCCGCTGGAGCCCCCGCGCGATAAAATAATTCTCGCAATGTCAAACAGAATCGCCTTTCTCTTTCCCGGCCAGGGAGCGCAGGCAGTGGGCATGGGCCGCGAGCTCGCCGACAGGTTTCCCGTCGCCGCCCAAACATTCGCTGAAGCCGATCAGGCCCTCGGGTTCCCGCTTTCAAAGCTCTGCTTCGACGGCCCTGAAGAAGATCTCCGCCTGACGGAGAACACGCAGCCCGCCATCATGACGGTGAGCGTAGCCGCTGCGCGGGTGCTCAAAGAGAAGGGAATCGAGCCCGATCTTGCCGCCGGCCATTCGCTCGGTGAATGGTCCGCCCACGTGATCGCAGGCACCTTCAGCTTTGCCGACGCCGTGCGCGCCGTAAAGACGCGCGGAGCAGCCATGCAGCGTGCTGTTCCCGCGGGCGAGGGAGCCATGGCCGCGGTGCTCGCGCTCGACGCCGCCCAGGTTGCCGAGGCTTGTGCCCAGGCCGCCCGCGAAACCGGCCTCACTGTGCAGGCCGCCAACCTCAACTCGCCTACGCAGACCGTCATCTCCGGCGCTGCAGCGGCTGTCACCAGGGCCGCCGAGCTTTGCAAGGCCAGGGGCGCGCGCCGCGCCGTCATGCTTCCCGTCAGCGCTCCCTTCCATTGCGCGCTCATGCAGCCCGCGCAGGAAGAGGTGGCCCGAGTGCTGGGCGGGCTCGCCATGCGCGATCCCCGCATTCCCGTTGCCGCCAACGTGAGCGGCGTCATGGTGACTATGGCCGTTGCCGCGCGCGACGCGCTGGTGAGGCAGGTGACGGGCGCGGTGCGCTGGGTGGAATGCGTTCAGTCGCTCGCCGGCCGTTCGCTGTCGTCGGAGAGCCACGTCCGGGCGGCGGATGTGTTTGTTGAGGCCGGCCCCGGCAAGGTGCTCTGCGGCCTGCTCAGGCAGATCGATCCCGCGCTCCGATCATTGAACGTGGAAGACGCGGAAAGCCTCGAGAATACGCTGGCGGAGATCAAGAGCACTTAGGCAGCCTTGCGGCTTTCGCGGATGGCTTCCAGAGTTCTTTGCCCGGGGCGAAGAACGCAACTAATAGAGCCTGTAACGCACTTCGACGGTGATTCTGACGGGTACAGGTTTGCCGTCCGTGGTCGCGGGCGCGAACTTATACTGCTGAATGGCCTTTGCTGCATTGGCGTCGAGGCCGTAACCTAGAGACTTTTGAAGACACAGGTTTTGTGGGTCACCCTGCTCGTCCACAATCAGACCAATCAGGACGGTGTCATCGAAAGCTCGAATGTGTTTCTTCTTAAATGCCCGCCTTGCTTGATCGGTGAACTGGGGATTAACCAAGTGAATCACCCTGGGGGGCGTCCGTCCCTGCTTAACCTCATCGGAGACTTCAATCGTCTTCTGGCGATCAGCAAGGTTCACGGTACACAGCGGCACTGCCTGGTCTTCCGCTGTCGAATCGGGGGATCGCGCAGTGACTGACGATTGCTGCGCGCCCTGGTCAGTAGCCGCGTTTTGCTGTTGCGCCCAAGAGCACGCTGCCAGAAACGCCAGCACAACCGCAGCAAGTACAGTTCTCAGCACGGTCTTACCCCTCGATGGAACTGAGATCGGAGCCAATCTATCACACCATCCCCAGCTCCCTCAGCATGAACGCGTAATCGAGCGCAATCTCCTTCAGATAGTCGTAGCGGCCGCTTGCGCCGCCATGCCCGGCCTGCATATTTGTCACCAGCAGCAGCGAATGCGAGTCCTTCTTCAGCGTGCGCAGTTTCGCCACATACTTCGCCGGCTCCCAATACATCACCTGGCTGTCGTGCAGGCTGGTCTTCACCAGTATCGCCGGGTACTCAGCCGCGCGCAGGTTGTCGTACGGCGAGTAGCTGAGCATGTAGCGGAAGTACTTCTCCTCGTTGGGGTCGCCCCACTCCTCGTACTCGGGCACCGTCAGCGGCAGTGTCGCGTCGAGCATCGTGTTCATCACGTCGACAAACGGCACATGCGACACCACCACGCGCGCCAACTCGGGAGCCATATTCACCACCGCGCCCATCAGCAGCCCGCCTGCTGACCCACCCTCAATCGCCACCCGCGCCGGGTCGCCATAACCCTCGGCCGTCAGGCGCTCAATGCAGGTAATAAAGTCGGTGAAGGTATTGCGCTTCCCCAGCATCTTGCCCGCATCGTGCCAGGGCTCGCCGAGTTCGCCGCCGCCGCGAACATGCGCATAGGCCATCACCACGCCGCGGTCGAGCAGGCACAGCCGGTTGCTGCTGAACTCGATCGGCAGTGCGTATCCATAAGAACCGTACCCGTATACATACAGCGGATTTCTCTCAGGCTCTCGCTTTTCGAATCTGTCCTTGCGATACACAATCGATATCGGAACCTCAACTCCATCCGCGGCCTTCGCATGAATCCGCTCGCTTGCATAGAGTGTGCGATCGAATCCTCCCGGAATCTCGAGCTGCTTTAGCAGAGTCGAACTCCGTTCCGCCACGTCATACTCATACACACTGCTCGGCGTAACCAACGACTGGTAAGCATAGCGGAACGTCTTCGTCTCAAACACGCGATTGATGCCGGGAAACGCATCGTAGGCCGGCTCGGGGAACGCGATCTCGCCCGCCGTCTGCGCTTCGGCGCCCTGGCCCTTGAATCGCCATATCCTCAGCCGCGGCAATCCATCTTCGCGCTCGCAGGCCACAAAGTAATCGCGAAACAGGTCCACCGCTTCCAGCGCCACATCGTCGCGATGCGCGATGCGCTCCGTCCAGTTCTCGCGCCCCGGCGCATCCACTGG
>Ga0326727_10003973_pt1 | contig 45775 bp, 40 predicted proteins | sample MB2enrmetagenome_FD_207643 | JGI IMG/M metagenome (GOLD analysis project Ga0326727, IMG submission 207643) | Lab enriched peat soil microbial communities from McLean, Ithaca, NY, United States - MB29MY | ecosystem: Environmental > Terrestrial > Soil > Wetlands > Peat | place: USA: New York... | reverse complement strand
CAGTTACATATCTAGCGGCCATATTCGGCCCCCCTGGTAGCTTGTCGAGCTTGTCGAGCTTGCCGTGTCAAGCCAGAATTTCGGCCTGACCTGACAAGCGTTGGACCCCGCGACATTGGGCGCTCAATGCACGGGTAGGCGCCGGAAGGACCCTGCGATTTTTTCCCATGCGAATACATAACGCACATCACTTCTGCGCCTCGCTCACGGTCGGCGCCGTTACGCCCTTGTACTCGAGCCACGCGGATTCAAGTACCGCTAGGTTCTCCGGGCTCGCGCGCTCTGACTGGAGGTATGCTCGAACGTGCCGGAGCTCTCGTGCTTGGCGTGGCCATGCAGGGCAATGGATCGCGTACTGTGCCAATGCGCCTATGCGGTCGTCACGAGCCTTTTGGCGTAGCAGGTAGGAATAGAACAATAACCGTTTACTCATGGTGGTGTACCTCATCGCTTACGAACGCGAGCAGATCGATAACGCTCTGGTGCTCTTGCTCATCCATAACGTGATCAGGCGCGATGATTGCCATATAGACACTGTGGGTATCGGAGGCAAGGCCGTGGAACTTGCCCGCCTCATCTGCGGCGGCGAACCTGGCCTTGAGGTCGGCGTCTGTGGGTAAGGGCGTTGAGACCGTCGAGGGGGAAGATGGCATCAAGGCGGGTGACTGAGGGGCAAGGTTTTCTAACTCGCCCGGGAAAAGATCGTCAATATCGGGTGACGCGGGTGACCGAGAACTGTCTTTCCCATTCCGTATATCCTTTTCTTGATTTTTCCTTTCACGGACTTGAAAATCAGGAAGTGGGTCACCCGCGTCACCCGATGAGCCGTTTTCTTTCGCTTCCGGGTCATTTTCAGTTTTCAGAGAGACACCCTTTAGCCTTCGGGCACCGTGGCTTCGTGTGGGTGTTATAAACGGGTACCGCTTCGTGAGCATGGCCACGATGTCCCGCATTGAAGGCTTGGCCTCGCCGGAGAACTCTATCCAGGCATCCTTGACGGTCCCGTAGTCCACGGCGCCGGACTCGTCCCTGATAAAGTAGGCGCTGAAGAAGAGCTGCGCGGTATCGTTTGCGGTCCTATAGGTTTCTTTCGCCCTGGCGCACTCGGCGGATTCGTAGGGCTTGCCGCCGCGGCTTCGCATCTCGATCCACGTTCGAGCGAGTGAGGCAATAATAGCTGGGCGCTCGGTGAGGAGGTCGGCAAGGATCGCGGCCTTATCCCCGGCGGGTTTGAGGCGAGCGGGCGATATTCCTTCCTCGATCCGGCGTTTATAGCTGGCATCGTCGGGATAGAAGATCGTAGAAAAGAGGAGGACGAATACACGCGAGAGGAAGCCGCCATCGTTGGCCGGGAAGAAGTGGGGAAGCTCGTTGCAGGTTATACTGAAGCCGCCCCAGGTTTGGGGAAACTCGATGCTATCCTGTCCCTTAGCCTCGCCCCGGATAGTCCCGAGGCTCGTATACCTTTTTATCTGGCATACATCGAAGGTTCCCGAGGGCTCATCGAAAAAGACCATCATCGAGCCTTGAAGCTCGATCTCGCCGAAGCGGCGGGCGCTAGGATCGCCCTTCCAGAGGATGAGGGCATTTTTCGCCATGACGGCCCGGCCAGGGACAAGGGCGCGCATGAAGTCGACTAGGGTAGTTTTCCCGCCGTCGCCCTCGGCGTTGTTCCATATCTGCACGGTCTTCGAGGGCTTGCCGGAAATGCAAAGGGCGAGGCATTCGCGGGCGCTGTGTCGCGTGTCGGCATGATGGAAGAGCATTTCAAGGAAACGGTCAAACTTAGGCGCGGCCGTTGCGTTGGCGATCTCCTCGGCGGAGCATGGTACACGGTCGCGGAAATACTCGCCGGGCCTACGGTCGCGGACTATGAGCTCAGGGCCGCTATAGTCGAGGATCTTCGTACTAGTGGCGATGCACTCGGGCGAAGCATTCCAAGGAATCCCGCCAGAGATAAGGACTTCATCGGCGAGGAATGGCAATACGCCATTTATAAAATCATTACTGCGTGCTTTTTGTCGAGCCTTCCCGGCGGCGGCGTATAGCTCCTTGATCGCGGCGCCTTCGGTCTCGGGCTCGAGCGATTCAAGGGCGATCCTAACAGTCTTCTCGAGTATCTGGCTAACCGTCTTCTTGACCGTATCGAAGGGGACGTGTTCAACGCCGTCGAGGATGTAGAAGTCAGCCCGGCCCGAGAGTGCTAGGCGCTCGGCTATAAGGGTTTCGGGCTCATCGTCGTTTAATATCTTGGCTACGAGGCGCGCGGCAAGGGCATTGCTCGGGGCCTTGAGGATCTCGCGCGCCAGGTCGAGGAGCTCGGGGGATAGCTTGCGGTCGGAGTCGAGGAAGGCGATACGAGGGCGTGGGCGAGAGGCGAGGGAATTAGTCATAGCACGCCCGCCTTCGGCGCGATCTTGCTTTTACTGTGAATATATGGTAACTTATCTATGCGGTCGTTAGGCCCTTGAGCCGGCAAGCTCGGGGCCTTTTTTATGCGGTCGCGCATGATTAGAAGCGGGCCTTCGACTCGAGGGGTTCTACTCGGTGCTGCGCTACAAAGGCATCCATTTCATCGAGGTCAAATACGATTCGGCCGCCCAACTTAATGAATGGTACACGTCGAGCAGATACCCAATTTTGAAGCGTGCCCTTCGCTATACAATATCGCGCCGCGGTTTCGGCGTAATCGCCATACTTTGAAGCGTTCATCGCGCTACCCTCCGGTCGTCCCATCTTCACTGGGGACAACTGGAAGGTAGCTGTCTTTTTTATTTCGTACTATTCCAAAATCACTACCAAAGTGTTACGAGGATTTGAAGGCTTGTTGAATTGAACTTATTTTGTAATCAGAACCATCAGGTTTTTTTATCCATCGCTGTAGGTCATTCTCTAACATTGTGTTCATTCCGTCAGCGTAATATTTTTTTAATTCTTTGGCAATGGGCGGAAAACTCTTGGTAGCAAGAACAGTATTTCCTTCTACTCGAACAAGTCCATTGCCGGAATCGATAAGTCTTTGTATTTGGTCAGGGAATGTAGTTTTTTCTTTTTGCTTCTCCATCGACTGGCGAAGCATTTCTATTTCGCATTTTTCACGGCTAGGAGGAACAGAAAAACCGCCTTCATGGAAGCCTAATTTTTGTATTATCTCAATCGGTATCCCCTCATACATTCCCCTTTGTTTAACCTCTTCCGCATCCTCGCGGCTATATGGCTTTTTCATTTCTTCACCTCCGCCTTCCCGGCCTTCTCGGTGAGACGTTGCACGGCATCGGCTTGACCCTTTATGAGCTCAAGCCTCCAATGCGTATAACCTTCCTGCACTTTGGGGTCACTCCATCCAAGGACCGCGCGAACCGCTTCCGGCGCCGATCCTCCGGCAAGGAGTAGGCTATTGAGGGAATGCCTGAGACTGTGCGGCGTGACTCCTCGCTCGGGCTCAATGCCTAGCTTTCCCATCGCGCGATGAAAAGAATTCTGCCAATACTCGGAGCCGACGCGACGGCCGTCGGGATATGCGAACACTAGAGGACCCGGAGAATAGGGGCGCCATTCTCGGAGGATGGTCAATGCAATAGGGGCCAGAGGGACGAGGCGCTTTTTATTCCACTTCGGAAGGCCTACCTCTGAGAAATTAGAATCCTTGAAAGCCCGGCATATACTTATCACGGCCGCGTCCATGTCGATATCTTCCCAGTAGAGCGCCAGGGCCTCGGATCGGCGAAGGCCGGTCAAGGCGACGAAACGGAAAATCGCGGCCGCGAGGCGGTCGCCCTCGAAAATATCAGGATCGGCAATAAGGCGGCGGTATTCTGTCGGGGTGAGCGTGCCTTTCTCTTTCGATTCTATTTTTATTCGTCCGGCAAGTCGCATAGGGTCTTGCGCAATGAGTCCGCGAAGGAAGGCCTCGCGTATGATCGTCTTGAAGACTTCAAAAACCCGTTGACTCGTCCGCCTGAGTCCGTTTTCCTTGACGATGCGGTCGCGGAAGGCAAGCACGTCGGCTTGAGTAATGGACGTGACAGGGCGCGAGGCGAGAGGGTCTTTCAGAATATAGTTTTTGATTATGCCGAGATTGTTTCTGATAGTATGCGGCGAGAAGGTCGCGCCCTCTGAACTGCGCCGCATGACGTGCGGACAATCGGGACCATAGAAAAGCGAGGCCCAGGCCTTCAAGGGCATGTCAGGGTCATAGGCCATGCCCTCGCGCATAGCTGCGTGCTTCGCGGCCGCGGCGGCCTTCGCGCGCTTTTCGATCTCGCCTTGAGCCCAGTTTTCCGCGGCAAGTCTGCTCGTCTGCCCCGAGCTCTTCGCCGAGAGGTAAGCGCCGTCCGGCCCGCGGAATTGGACGTAGAAAACCTTTTTACCTTTAGCTGTTTTCCGCTCTTGAACTGAAAAAGGCGACTTTTCCACGATTGCCCCCGAAAAGCAATCTCAGTTTTAATCTCAGTTTTGCCCTTTTTCAAGCCTTCAGAAATCAGCTAATTCCTTATGGGACCAAGAGGGCTCGAACCTCCGACCTGCTGCTTAGAAGGCAGCTGCTCTATCCTGTTGAGCTATGATCCCTAACACGTGTACAAAACCCATCGAATGCACCGCACATGATGTTCAGGTTCAGGATCCCGCATAAGTCCCTTTTCGGGACGGTGGGATTTGAACCCACGATCTTCAGCTCCCAAAGCTGACGCCTTAGCCTCTAGGCTACGTCCCGATAATTCCTTTCAACATATTACGCTTCTCGCTTCCTTGTCAAGGATGAGTCCGTTTTTGACCCTTCCTGCAAATTAAGCACAGTGGGTATGCGGCGTAAAAACTTGGTTGACAACTTCAAGAAAGCGCCGGAAGCTAATGAGAAGATTGCTTGTGGAATGGCAAAAAACATACCTTCCTCAAAGGTATATGCCGCATAGTACCTACATAAGGAGTGTTTATGGCGAATTCGACCGAAGTCATCCGGAACGTGGCCATAGCCGGTCACGGTAGCACAGGCAAAACTAGCTTGCTCGAGCACCTCCTTTTCCAGAGTGGCGCACTGCCTAAACCCGAGCTGGTCGAATCGGGCAAGACTGTCAGCGATTACGGCGAAGACGAAATAGCTCGGAAAATTTCGATACACGCTTCGCTCAGCCATATTTCGCATAGGGATTGCAAGATCAATTTCATCGATACGCCTGGCTCCTCCGATTTCGTCGGCGAAGTCATACTCGCCTTTCGCGCCTGCGAAGCCGCGCTCGTCCTCGTGGACGCAAAGACGGGCGTGCAGATCGAGACAATCAAGCTGTGGCGCAATTTGGATAGCCGCAAGAAGCCGCGCATGGCCTTCGTCTCCAAGCTCGACGAGGAACGCGCCTCCTTCCAAGGCGCGTTCGAAGACCTCAAGTCGAAGTTCAAGATCGAGCCCGTGGCGATCACCATTCCGATGGGAGAGGGTGCTGCCTTCAAGGGCGTCGTCGATGTCCTCAATAAAACAGCATATCCCCTCCCCTCGTCGCACGATCAGAAGGAAGTGGGAGTCGAGGTGCCGGCGGACATGGCCCAGGTCGTGGCCGATTACCGCGCCAAGCTCGTGGAGGCGGCGGCCGAGGGCGATGACGCTCTCATGGAGAAGTACTTAGGCCTTGGCGAGCTCACTCAGGAGGAGACTCTCCTGGGCCTCAAGGAAGCCTTCGCCGCAGATAAGATAGTCCCCGTCTTCGCGGGCTCGGGCACGCACAACTCGGGCACCGCCGCCCTTCTCGACTTCATCGCGTTCATGGCCCCGAGCCCACTGCTGCTCACGCCGGAGCCTGTCTTCGGCAAGGACGGCAAGCGCTTCCAAGTGATGGTCGATCCCGACAAGCCGGCCTCCGCCCTCGTCATCAAGACTCAGATAGACCAGTTTTCGGGCCGGCTCTCCTACGTCAAAGTTTACGGCGGTAAGCTTCAGCCCGACCTCGAGCTCACAAACGTGCGGGACGGACGCAAGGAGAAGCTCGGAAAGCTCTACGTCATGCAGGGCAAGAAGCTCGAGGAGGTCCACGAACTCGCGGCGGGCGACATTGGGGTACTCGCGAAGGCCATGGATCTCAAGACCAACGACACCATTTCCGCCTACGAGGAGCTCTTCTTCTTCCATAAACTCCGCCTACCCACTCCGGTACACACGCTCGCGATTCAGGCGGTCAATAAAAAAGAAGAGGACAAGCTAACCGAGAATCTCGTCAAGGCGGCGGAGGAGGACCTCACCTTCCAGGTCGCCTTCAACGTCGAGACCAAGGAGACGGTGATCGCGGGTATGGGCGAGCTCCAGATCAGCATGATCCTCGAGAAAATCAAGGCCGCCACCAAAATCCAGGCCGAGATCCGCGTGCCCCGCATCGCCTACCGCGAGACGATCACCAAGAAAGCGAGCGCGGAGTACACGCACAAGAAGCAGACCGGGGGTCACGGCCAATACGCGAAAGTCGTCTTCGACGTCGAGCCGGTCGCTCGCGGCTCGGGCTATCAGTTCGAGAACAAGCTCTTCGGCCAGTCGGTCTCGAAAGGATTCATCCCTGGCATCGAGAAAGGAATCCGCCAGGCCATGGAGATGGGCGTCGTCGCGGGCTACCCGGTAGTGGACGTGAAGACGGCTATCACCGACGGCAAGGAGCACCCGGTTGACTCCTCGGAGATGGCCTTCAAGCTCGCGTCGCGCGGCGCATTCCGCGAGGCGACAAAGATCGCCGCACCCGTCCTCCTCGAGCCGGTCATGAACCTCAAGGTCTTCGTCGAGGAGAAGAGCCTAGGCGACGTTATGTCGGACCTCTCGAGCCGCCGAGGCCGGATCTCAGGCCAAAATCCATTGGGCGGCGGCATAGTCGAGATCGACGCACAAGTACCCCAGGCCGAGCTTCTGCGTTATGCGATCGACCTCCGATCGATGACGAGCGGGACTGGATCCTTCGAGATCGACTTCGACCACTACTCTCCCATCACCGGCAAGATAGCCGATGACGTCATCAAGGCGGCCGCCGCCTTCAAGGTGCGCGAGGACGAGGAAGAGTAGTCAGGATCAGAACAGGATCGCCTCCCCCTCGGAGGGCTTCGCATCGATGGCCTCGCTCCAGAGCTGATGCTCGTCCTCCTCCACGACCTCGGTCTCGTGCTTCTTGATGAAGCGGCGAAAGACTCTGTAGCTGTCCGAGTGGAAGTGGATGACGCGGCCCAGGCTGCCGCCCATATCCTCCGAGACGATCGGTATATGCTCGGCCTCGAGGTAGTCGCGGATGAAGCGTTGGTTAACCTCGTTCACGCAGAGGAAGCGGTCGGTCGCGGAGAAGCCGAGGACGGAGGCGCCGCCGAAGATCTTGGCGCGAAGGCAGGATCTCTTGGCGCCGAGCTTCTGCATATCGGTAATGAGGAGCTCCATGGCGTGTATACCGTAGCGCCCTGCGTCGGTGGCGGTGAAGGGCATGTCCTTTGCGTATCGGGGGGCAGCGAGGAGGAAGTGGTTCAAGCCGGCGACTTTGGCCGTGGGATCATAAAGGCAGGCCGCCACGCAAGAACCGAGTAGAGTCTTGATATCGGTCGCCGACGCGGTGACGTAGCGCCCACCGGGCTGCACTTCGACACGAGGTAATCCCCATTGGGGGGCGAGCATTCCAAAAGCCTCACTGAGAACAAGAATACTGCCCCAGGGGCTGTTCATCAAGTGATGACGCGTCTTTCACCAGAGGACCATCTTTTCCCGGTCGGGCTCGAAGCCGGCGAGGCGGAGGGCCTCGGCGAAGTCAGATGAGAAAGCGGGTCGTCCATTCACCGTTTCAAGGACGATCCGACTCTCAGGGTGGACCGCCCGCGAGCGGGCGGAAGCGTAGAGACCGAGTATCGAGCAGAGCCGGGGATCCGCCGGTTCTACCGCGAGGGCCAGCGCCCGATACGAGCGAGTCGAGGCCGCGACGATCCTCCCCCGGTCGATGCAGATGCGATTGGACGATATGCGGCGGGGAAGGAGAGAAGGCTTTGGGGTGAGAGCATACAGCGCGCTCGCCGCCGGATCGAGGGTGTTGATCCACGAGACGCGGCCTGAGCTCGAGTCTGCCGAACTGGAGAGGTCCAATGCCTGGTAGGCCGCGAAGGCGGCCGAATCGAGGAACTGCGGACCCTCGATGCCCTCGAAGAAGCGGCCGTAATACAGTTCACCTGCGAGCTCGAGGCGGCGCATCGCGGGAAAGAGCTCGCCCCAGCGCAGGCCATCTCCCTCACGCTCCAGAATACCCCTGCACAAGAGGCCATAGCGCGAGGAGAGCGCGCGCACTCGAGCGGCATCGAGGCCGATCTCGTCGAGGAGATCGCTCTTCTCGACCTCTTCCTCCGGATTTTCGAAGTCGAGCGCGAACCAAAGCCCAGAGAGCGGGGAGCCTGTGCGCCACCTCTCGCGCAAAGCTCGAGGTATGCGCCGACGCGCTCCGAAGGTCAGCCCCCGAGAGGCGGCGCCCAACGCGGGCTCCGCTTCGCTCGCGACGTCGGGCAGCTGAGCGCCGAAAAGGTCCGCTATGCCTTCGCGAACGTCGCGGAAGGAATCAGAGGCGGCTCTTCCCTTCCAAGCCTCCGCCCAGAGCTCGAGAGCGAGGGCCTTCGAAGTAAGCCCCGTACGCTCTCTCATCGTCCAGAAGTCCTCGCGTCCGCCATTCGCCGCGAGGACCGAGGAAGCGCGGCGCGAACGCCCGCGCTTGGGGTTCAAAAATAGCTCGAGGTCGGAAGCTAGGGCTATCGCGACGAGACCCTTCCCCGCGCCGAACCACTGCCAGCTCTTCGCGGAAAGGAGCTCGTCGAGGTCGGCGCTCCGATAGCCGGGAATGCGTGCAGGCAATACCTCGGTCTCCCAGAGCTCAGGCGGGATGGCCGCGCCGGAGAGCGAGGATAGAGCGCGATCGAGGGTCGCCTGCGATGGTGATTCGCCTAAGCCTGGCATAGTAACGCCTTGGACCTCGAGGAGGAATCGGCAGAGATCCTCGCTTGGCCGAGCGACCACCGCCGGCCGCGCGGCGTGTCGGCTCCGGCGCAGGAGTATCTCGAGGTTCTGCGCGTCGACAACGAGATCCTCCCACTCGCCCACGGCGAGATCAAGGACGACTGTTCCCTCCTCCTCGAGCTCGCGCAGGGCGGCCTCGAGAGCCTCGCCACGAATGCCAAATAGGGAAGTAATGCGATCCTTGGAAACGGCGGCCTCCCGCCTGAGCCACTCGGAAATATGCGCGGCGGGGTCGGCCTCGAGCTTCGCCCGGCGCTCGGCGTGGACGAGGACCTCTTCCGAGGCCCCCGGAAGCGTTAGGCGAACAAGCCTCCCGCCGCAGCCCGGATCCGAGGCAAGTGCCTCGGCGAGGGAAGGGGGCGCGCATGCGACGATCTCGGGCAGCTCGGAGGAAGGGATGAGGACTCGCTCCCTCGCCCACTCGGCGAGGGAGCGAGCGTCGTCGGGGGCCCAGCCGGGTACGAGGCGTTTGAGCCGCGAGGAAAAGTCGGCGACGAGATCGCTCTCGAGGCGAGGCCTTAAACGGCTCGAGCGCAGAGCCTCCTCGACGACGCGGTCGGAGACCGAGGACGAGGCACGTCCCTGAAGCTCGTCGGTACGGTACATATTGTCGCCGATCTCCTGCCAGAGCGCCTCGCGCGCGAAGGGAGAAGGGACGCGGCTCGAGAAGGCGCAGAGTTCGATTCGGCCTTCGGCGACGTCTTGGGCCAAGGCGCGCGCACCGGGCAGGTCGAAGAGGTCGCCGAGGCAGGACCGCCAGGTCTCGACGGTGACAGGGAAGTCGGGAAGGCCGCGCACAGCCTCGAAAAGCTTTCGCGCACGCATACGCGAAACCCAGAGAGGCATGCGCTTGCCCGGTAGCCCCTTGGGGAGAAGCATGGCCCGCCCCGCGTTCATCCGGAACTGCGCGCCGAAAAGCCCCGAGCCCTCGAGGCCGGAACGGACAAGAGTCTCGAGCCGGTCGCCGGAGGCGAAGCTACGCAGGGTCGCCTCGAAGGAAGAGACAGGCTCGAAGCCTTGGGCGACCGGGACCGAGAGGAGGATGAGGTCGTCGTCGACGATGCGCTGCACGGGAAGGCCTGAAGCCTCTTCGAAGGCGGCGGCGAGGGCGAGGGACAATGGTTCGTTGATCGCGCGGCCTCGGAGCGTGTGGAGGACGAGCCTGCGGTAGTCGCGCCGCGAAGCCGACTCCTCGTGCTCCTCGAGCACGATCCGGCTCGAGATCGGCAGCGAGGGCCTGCCGAGCCCGGCGGAGGCTTGGGCGCGAACAAAGCGGGAGCAGGCGTCCGCCGCGTCGGGAGAGAAGCGGTAGTCGCGGGCAAGAAGGGCGGCGCCGGAGAGCTCATCGAGATCGGACAGCTTATCGAGGAGTTCGAGGGCACGGCTGCATACCTCGGGGCTGCGGAAGCGCGGCTCGCCCTTCCAGAAGGGCACGATATCCGGATCGGGGGGAGCGCTCTCTACGAGGACGGCCTCACTCGTGATCTCGACGATGCGCCATGTTTGAGAGCCGAGAGTGAAGACTTCGCCCACCCTGCGTTCCCAGACGAACTCCTCGTCGAGTTCGCCTATCCTCGTCTTCGAGCCCGAGACGCGCATGCTGTAGAGGCCTCGATCGGGTATCGTGCCTCCCGAAGAGCACAGGAGGGAGCGCGCCCCCTTGCCCGCCGCGACCGTGCCGCTCGCCCCGTCGATCGTCAATCTCGGTTCGAGTTCGCGCAGCCTCGTGCCGGAGTACTTCCCCGCGAGCATCTGTAGGGTCGAGTCGAAGAGGAAGCGCGTCAAGCGCTCGAACGGGGGGAAGGAGAGCAGTATGTCGTATAACTCGTCGACTCTCCGCGGTTCCCCTCTATCGCCTTCGAGAGCGAGTTCGAGGATGACCTGGGCGAGCACATCGAGGGGGCAGGACAGTGGGCGCGTCTGCTCAACCGCCTTCTCCTCTACGCCCTTGGTCGCGGCCGCCGCAAGCACGAGGTCCATGCCGTGGAAGGGGTAGAGCGTTCCCGTCGAAACCTCGCCGACGCCGTGCCCCGACCGTCCTATCCTTTGGAGGGTCTGAGCCACGGTATCCGGAGTCCCCGCGAGCAGTACTTCGCCGACGCTCCCTATGTCGATCCCAAGCTCGAGGGAGGCGGTCGCGACGACGCAGCCGAGCTCGCCCGCCTTGAAGCGCTCCTCGATGACACGGCGAGTCTCCCGCGAAAGGGAGCCGTGATGTGCCCATGCGGCGCCCTCCCCTGCCTTCTCGTTTATAAGGAAGGCCAGACGTTCAGCCCTGCGGCGCGAGTCGGTGAATACTAACAGCCCATCGGCGCCGCCCATCTTTTCGAGGATGGCGGGGACGAGAGCCGCGTATCGGGGGGCCGTGTCCGAGGCCCGGCTTATAGGCTGCTCGCTCGGGCCTGGCGGGGTCTGGGGCCATTCGACCGAGAGTTCGATGCGCTTTTCCACCGGGGGGGCGATGACGACGACCTCGCGGCGGCAATACGAGGCCTTGCCCGAGAGGTCGTACTCGAGTTTCCTTCCCCCTACGAACTCGGCGAGAACCTCGACGGGCCTCGCGGTCGCGGAGAGGGCCACGCGCTGGAACTCGCCCGCGAGGAGGGCGAGCCTTCCGACCGAGCAGGCAAGCATGGCGCCTCGCTTATCCCCCGCAAGGACGTGGATCTCGTCGAGGACGAGGAGCTTCACGCCCTTGAGCATCTCGCGGGAGGAGGGAGAGTCGAGCATGAGCGCAAGGCTCTCGGGCGTGGTCGCGAGGATCGCGGGCGGATACTTAAGCATGCGCCGCCTATCCGCCTGGCTCGTGTCGCCCGAGCGGGTCGCCGCGCGGATGGGGGGCCAGGCTACCCCGTGAGAGGTGAAAAGGTCTGCGAGCTCGCCAAGGGGAGATTCTAGATTTCGCCTAATGTCCTCCCCGAGGGCCTTGAGCGGCGATACGTAGAGCACCGAGAGCTTCCCCGCGGGAAGTTCGCCCGAGGCGATGCGCGAAATGGCGCCGAGAAAGGCGGTCAGGGTCTTGCCCGAGCCCGTAGGCGCAAGAGCGAGTACATGCTGCCCCGAGGCTATCGCTGGCCAGGCTTGGGCTTGGACCGCGGTAGGCTCGCCGTAGCGACTAAGAAACCACTCGCGAACGAGGGGGTGGAAAGAGGAGAGGCTCATCGCCAACCGCGCACTCTAGCTTTCGGCACGCGCCTTTTCACTATTGCGAGGAGGCCTTCCATCTCGGCGCGCGTGTAGGGCTCGACCCTGTCGAAGGTCGGGTCGAGGCAGCCGCCTGGGCGGAACTCTTGGAGCAGCACTTCGTCTCCGCTCTCGAAGGAGAGCGAAAGCACTTCGAGCTCGGAAGGGCCGACGATGCCTGGCGCGCAGGTCACACGAATCTCGAAAGGCGTGCCCGAGGAACGGAGGTAGGCCAGGGTCTCGAGGACCTTCGCACCGGTCTCGGAGATGCCGGGCGCGACGCGGCCGTAGGCTGCTCTCGATGTTTTCAGGTCTAGGGCTACATAATCGGCGCCTACTGCGGCGATACGCTCGGGATAGGAGCCGTTCGTGTCGAGCTTGACCGCAAGGCCTTTTTCGCGGATCGCGTCAGCGATGGCCGGGGTCTCCTCGTGGAGCAGGGGCTCACCTCCCGAGATCACGACGCCCGAAAGCAGGGACTTGCGCTTATCGAGGTAGCCGTAGAATTCCTTTAGCGGGGCGAGGTCGTCCTCCGCCCCTGCTCGCCTTTCGTCCACAAGGGCGGCGTTGTGGCAGTAAGGGCAGCGAAAATCGCATCCGCTCAAGAAGAGCACCGAGGCCAGTCTCCCCGGAAAGTCGATGAGACTGGTCTTGAGATAGGCGACGCGGCCGAGCATTCTCTGGCACTAAAGCGCGGCCTGGGCGAGCTTCGTGCGAAGCCCCTTCACGTCGAAGGCTCGGAAGGCCTCGCGCCCATCGGCGTCGAGGCCGAGGACGGTCGGGGTAGCCAAAACACCCAGATCACGGGCAAGTGCGAAGCCCGCTTCCTTGTCCACGTCGACGAAGACCGCCTTCATGCCCGACTCGACGACGTAGTTCTTGACGGGCGGACAGTTGGGGCAGGCTTCGCGCGTAAACACGAGGATCCCCTTGCGCAAGTTCGCGGCCGAGCCCGGCGTTGGGGCCGCAGAGACCACTGCCTCTGGCTGCGCCATGGGAGCCGCGGACAGGACACGAGCCTCGCTCGCGCTGCGCATGGCTTCCCCCGCAGGAAAAGCGAAGGGTAGGCGCTGGCCGTATTCCTCGCGCTTGCCCGCGTTCCAATTGCGCACCGAGCGATAGTAACCGACAATGCGGCTATACACTTCGGTCGGTGTCCCCTCTGTGCTCGCGAGCTCTCCCCGCAGCTCGGCCAAGCGCCTCTCGATGTTCTTTCGATCGGTCATATGTTCCCCCCACTTTATAATTTCAATTTGTCGTCGCGAGCTCGGACTCGAGCTGGCGGATTTCGCCGCGTAGCTTCTCTTCCTTCTCGGCCTTGCACTTCGGGCAGTTGAAGTGCTCGCCCGAGAGATAGCCATGCACTGGGCAGATCGAGAAGACCGGCGATATCGTGTAGTACGGTATGCGATAGTTCGACGCGATTGCCTTGACGAGGTCGCGCACGGGCCGCCAGTCTTCGGGCGCCTCGCCGAGGAAGACGTGGAAGACCGTCCCGCCGGTATAGGAAGCCTGCAGCTCCTCCTGATGGTCGAGGGCGTCGAAGAGATCCTCTGTGTGGCCGACAGGGAGCTGGCTCGAGTTCGTGTAGTAGGGCTCAGTCGTACCCGAGGCGATGATTTCCGGCCACTTCTCCTTGTCGTGCTTCGCGAGTCGATAGCTCGTCGACTCGGCCGGCGTTGCCTCGAGGTTGAAGAGCTGGCCCGTACGCACCTGGTATTCCTGCAGCCGAGAGCGCATGTGTGCGAGCACCTCAAGGGAGAAAGCGCGGCCTTCCTCGGTCTCAATGCCGACGCCGAGGAAGTTCAGGCAGCACTCGTGCATGCCCACGAGGCCGATCGTGTTGAAGTGGTTGTCGAAGCTCCCAAGGTAGCGCCTCGTGTAGGGAAAGAGGCCCCCTTCGAGGAGGCGGGAGACGACCTTTCGCTTGATCTCGAGGGATCTAGCGGCGAGGTCCATAAGATAATCGAGCCTCGAATAGAAGTCTGCGCGCGCGCGCTGCTCGCGAGAGCTCTTCTCGCCGTCGGCGCGACGGCCCCTCGCGAGATAGCCTATGCGCGGCAGGTTGATCGTGACCACGCCGACGGATCCCGTCAGCTCGTCCGAGCCGAACAGGCCGCCGCCGCGTTTGCGCAGCTCGCGCTTATCGAGCTGGAGGCGGCAGCACATGGAGCGCACGTCGCCCGGGTCTAGGTCCGACGACACAAAGTTCTGGAAGTAGGGAGTGCCGTACTTGGCGGTCATCTCGAAGAGGAGATGCGCGTTAGGCGAATCCCAATCGAAGTCCTTCGTGATGTTGTAGGTCGGAATGGGGTAGCCGAAGCCGCGGCCCATCGCGTCGCCCTCGAGCATAAGGTCGATGAAGACCTTGTTGACGAGGTCCATCTCCTCTTGACAATCGCCGTAGGCGAAGCCTGCGCCTTTGCCGCCGACAACGGCCTCCTTATCGCGCAGGTCCGCGGGGCAGACCCAGTCGAGGGTGACGTTGGTGAAGGGGGCCTGGCTGCCCCAGCGGCTCGGTGTGTTGACTCCGAATAGGAAGGACTGCATGCACTGCCGCACTTCGCTTTCGCCGAGCTTGTCCTTCTTGACGAAGGGCGCGAGGTAGGTATCGAAGGAGGACAGAGCCTGCGCGCCTGCCCACTCGTTCTGGAGGACGCCGAGAAAGTTGACCATCTGCTGCACGAGGGTGGAGAGGTGCGAGGCGGGCTTCGAGCTGATCTTGTCGGGAATGCCTCCGAGGCCCTCGGCGATGAGTGCGCGCAGCGACCAGCCCGCGCAGTAGCCCGAGAACATCGAGAGATCGTGAATATGGAAATCGGCCTCGCGGTGCGCCGAAGCTATCTCCTCGGGGTATATGTTTTTGAGCCAGTAGTTGGCAGTGATGGTGCCCGAGTTATGGAGGATGAGGCCGCCCAGGGAGTAATTGACGTTGGCGTTCTCCTTGACCCGCCAGTCGGCCTGAGAGAGGTAGCCGTCCATCGTCGAGCTTATGTCGAGCATGAGCCGGGCAGCATCGCGCATCGCGTCGTGCTTGGCGCGGTAGAGGATGTAGGCCTTGGCGGCCGCGGCCTCGCCTGTTTCGACCAATGCAGTCTCCACGAGGTCCTGGATCTCCTCGATCGCGGGGATTGAATTGGGGTGCCGTGCGGACATGAGGACGCGCAGCTTCGCCTCAACGAGGCCGACGACCTTCGCAAGCGTCTCGGCCTCGGGCGACTGCCCGACCGCCTCGAAGGCCTTGGCCACGGCGACCTCGATCTTCGAGCGGTCGTAGCGCTGAACCTCGCCAGAACGCTTCGCGACATGGCGGGCAGGCTGTGCCTCGACCTTTCCGAGAATCGTCTTCCACTCGGGGAACGTCTGCTGTCCGGCCATCACCGCCCTCCCTCGAAGCCGAATTCCTCGACGCGCCGAATCTCGCGCAGGAATTCGTCCATCGTCTCGAATTTCCTATAGACGCAGGCAAAACGCACGTAGGCCACCTTGTCGAGGTCGTAGAGCCTGCGCAGGACCATATCGCCCAGATCGGCGCTGGGGAGCTCGTTGGAGGCCTTCCCCTTCTGGGCGGCCTCGTCCTCGATCTCATTGACGAGGTTCTCTATGCTGAGTTGAGCGACGGGGCGCTTCTCAAGGGCGCGGAAGACGCCCCGCTCGAGCTTGGCGCGCTCGAAGGGCTCGCGCCGGCCGTCGCGCTTCACGACCATGAGGGGTTTTTCCTCGATGCGCTCGTAGCTCGTGAAGCGCAGCCCACACGAGGTGCACTCCCGGCGACGACGAATACTCTCCCCATTTGCAAGGGTCCTGCTATCAATGACTTTGTCGTCGAGACTTCCGCAATGGGGACAGCGCATCGTTCACCTTATTTGGTATAGAATTTGCTTACATAACCTACTAGATGTAGGTGATATCAATAAACCAGCTACTAGGTATAGTAGGACTAGGCATGCCTGTCAAGGACAGAAATTTTCTTTTTTCCGCCTCCCCAAATGGGTAAAAAACTGTGCCGATACGATTGCCGTGCTATTATTGCATCCGCTGGATATTTGCCGCGAAACACACAGCGCTGTTACCTTAGAGGCAAAGGGGCTTATAGATGGCTTTCCCCGACGAACTCCGAGACATGGTGAACAAGGGTATGACGACTTCGCACGATATCGTCTCCAAGGCCACAGCCCAGGCTCAGACCTGGGGCGAGATGGGTCTCCTCAAGGTCGAGGTCATGCAGTACCGAGCGCAGGCCGAAAAGCTCACCGCTATGCTCGGGGCTGAGGCTTATGCCGCCTTCGCCGAGCGCCATGAGACGAGCCTATCGGCCGATGCAGGGCGAGTGCGCGAGCTCGTAGAGCGCATCACCGAGCTCGGCCGTATCGTCGACGAGAAGGAAGCAGCCTTCCGCAAGCTCGGCGGCAAGGAATCGGACCTGAACTGAAGAACTCAACATCAGGATTGAAGGGAATATCTCCATTTTAAAGATTTTTGACGTCGTCAAAACAAATTTTTATCGATGATGAGAAAGATATTTATCGACGTCAAATAAGATTTTTATCGATGATAAAAATCATTTTTGACGATGATGAGTAACTATTCAGAAGGCCCTCATTCCTGACAGTCGTGGCGCCCGAACGCGCAAGGCTCTTTTCCCTTATTGGGCTTCGCCGAGGTAGGCTTTGCGGACGCCATCGTCAGCGAGGAGCTCCTTGCCCGGCCCCTGGAGCGTGATGCGACCTGTCTCGAGGACGTAGCCGTAGTCGGCTATTTCGAGCGCAGCCTTCGCATTCTGCTCGACGAGGAGGACCGTCGTGCCTTCCTTGTTGATCTCGCGCACGATCTCGAAGATCATCTTCACGACGAGGGGCGCCAGTCCCAGCGAGGGCTCGTCCATCATGAGGAGCTTGGGGCGCGTCATGATAGCGCGGCCGACCGCGAGCATCTGCTGCTCGCCGCCGGAAAGGGTGCCCGCCTTCTGCCTCTGCCTCTCCTCGAGGCGGGGGAAGAGACTGAAGACCCTCTTGCGGTCGGCTGATATCTGGGCCTTATCGGAGCTTCCGTATGCGCCGAGGGAGAGGTTCTCGTCGACCGTAAGGTTGGGGAACACGCGCCTGCCCTCGGGCACGAGGACGACGCCCATCGAGACTATATCCTTCGTAGCCATGCCGGTGAGCTTCTCGCCGTTCCAGCTCACTTCTCCGCCCGAGCTCTTGACGAGGCCGACAATCGCCTTGAGGGTCGTGCTCTTGCCGGCTCCATTCGCGCCGATCAGGGTGACGATCTTGCCGTCGGGAACCTCGAGGCCTATGCCCTGCAGGGCGTGTATGCCGCCATAGTGGACGGACAGTTCATCGATCTTCAGCATCACTCTACTCCCAGGTACGCTTCGATGACCTTCGGGTCGCGTTTGATGGTATCGGGCCCGCCCTGGGCTATGGTGATTCCGTAGTCGAGGACGTACATGCGCTCGCAGATCCCCATGACCACCTGCATGTGGTGCTCGATAAGGAGTATCGAAAGATCGTACACGTCTCGGATGTGTCTGATAAAGTCCATGAGCTCGAGGGACTCCTGGGGATTCATTCCGGCCGCGGGCTCGTCGAGGAGCAGTACGGCGGGTTTCGTGGCGAGGGCTCGAACGATCTCGAGGCGGCGCTGCTTGCCATAGGGAAGGCTCGTCGCGGCCTCGCCGGCTTCCTTGGCAAGGCCGACCTCTTCGAGGAGCGCCATCGCCCGCGCGTTCTGGATCTTATCCTTCTCGAGGTACCAGGGCAGGTGCAAGGTGGCCTGGAAGAGGCCCGCATTCATCTCGAGGTGGCAGCCTACAAGGACATTCTCGAGGACTGACATCTCCTTGAAGAGGCGGATGTTCTGGAAGGTCCTCGCTATGCCGAGAGAAGTAATCTGGTGCGGCTTTCTGCCCGTTATATCGACGCCCTTGAATAGTACCCGCCCCTCGCTCGGCTTGTATATCCCGGTGACGCAATTGAAGGCAGTGGTCTTGCCCGCTCCATTCGGGCCGATGAGGCCTATGATCTGGTTCTTGCCGATCTCAATGTTAAGATCGGAGACGGCGGTGAGGCCGCCGAAACGCATCGTGACGCCTTTGGTGCTGAGTATGTTTTCTTTATTCACGGCCGGCCGCCTTTGCCTTTCCCATCCCCTTCAGCTTGCGGAAGGCATTGCCCAGCATATCCCAGGAAAGCTCCTTGTTGCCCATAAGGCCGCGCTGACGGAAGATGACCACTGCCATGAGGAGAATCGAAAAGACGACCATGCGCAGGCCAGGCAGGCCGTCGGTCTTGAAGACGATGAAGTCCATCGGCTCGTCGAGGAACCTGAGCAGCTCCATTCCGATAGTCACCGCGACTGCGCCGATGACCGAGCCGGAAATGGAGCCTGAGCCTCCGAGCACGACGATGAGGACGATATTATAGGTTAAGGTGAAGGTAAACATCTTTGGATCTATCGTCGTGATCATGTGGCCCATGAGTGCGCCGCCCACCCCTGCCATGAAACTCGAAGTCGTGAAGCTCACGACTTTGACGCGGAAGACGTTGACGCCCATCGCCTCGGCCGCTATCTCGTCGTCGCGCACCGCCTTGATGGCGCGTCCAAAGCTCGAGCGCATGAGGAGGACCATGAAGATCACGGCGATCGCCGCACAGGCCCACACTGCCCAAGTCGTGGCGTACTTGGGCAGGCCTTTAAGGCCCTGGGCTCCGTTTGTAATCGGCTGGAAGTTCGTGATGAGGACGCGGATGATCTCGGCGAAGCCGAGGGTCGCGATAGCGAGGTAGTCGTCCCGCAGCCGGAGGACGGGCGCGCCGATGAGGAAGCCGATGAGGGCCGCCGCGAGGCCCGCGATGAGAAGCGAGGGCAGGAAGGGCAGCGTGATGCCGTGGAGGAAGGGCGCGATCGGCGTGAGGAAGAAGTTCATGTCCTTCTGCGACGCGCTCATCGTGAGCAACGCACAAACGTAGGCGCCGACGGCCATGAAGCCTGCGTGCCCGAGCGAGAAAAGCCCAGTAAAGCCGTTGATGAGGTTGAGCGAGAGGGCGAGGACTATGTAGATCGCGCAGAGGTTGATTATCCTTCGCGAGTAGGAGTCAAAGAAAAGGTCGACGATGACGAGAAAAGCGGCAAAGGCTGCGATCGCCGCGATAGTCAGGATCTGCTTTCGCTTTAGCTTCATGGTTGTCACACTTTCTCGGCCTGGTTCTTGCCCAGGAGTCCGGTCGGCTTCACGAGTAGGACGATAATAAGGAGCACGAAGGCGAAGGCGTCCCGATAGCCCGAGAGGTCGGGAAAGAATGCTACGATCATGAGCTCGATAAAGCCGAGGAGGAAGCCGCCGAGCACCGCGCCCGCGATGTTGCCGATGCCGCCGATGACCGCCGCGATGAAGCACTTGATGCCGGGCATCATTCCCATGAGGGGATTGAGCTGGGGGTATTTATAGGACCACATGATGCCGCCGAGAGCCGCCAGGAAAGAGCCGGTGCCGAAGGTGAAGGAGACGATCTTGTTCACGTCTATCGCCATGAGGCGCGCGGCTTCGATATCGGTCGAGACGGCTCGCATGGCCATGCCGGTCTTGGTCTTGTTGACTATCCAGAGAAGCAAGGCGAGAGCGGCGAAGGTGATGACCGGTATGACGAGGCTCACGGACATCACTGACACGCTTCCGAGCTGCACGACTTGGTTGAGGATGTCTGGTGCTTGCACGCCCTTGGGGCGGCCGCCGAAGATCACGGTCCCGGCGCTCTCGAGGAGGAAGGAGGCGCCGATCGCGCTCACCATTATGGAAATTCTCGGCGAGTCGCGTAGTGGTCGGTAAGCCACCCGCTCGAGGCCGATGCCGAAGAAGGTGGTCACGACTATCGCAAGGAGGACTGATCCCCACCAGGGGAGGAGAAATACGGCCGCGCCGTAGAAGGCGAGGTAAGCTCCCAGCATGAAGACATCGCCGTGGGCAAAGTTGATGAGCCTTAAGATGCCATAGACCATCGTGTAGCCGATAGCTATGAGTGCGTAGAGACTTCCGAGCGAGAGCGCATTAGCCAACTGCTGGAAGAAAAGGGTTAAGGTCATGTGGCCTCGATGAAGACAAGGATAGGATTCACCATGGAGACACAGAGGGAAGAGGGAGAGCACGGAGAGGAGAAAAGGGAAGAAAGATCATCTGAAAGGATGCTCCTTCGAAAATCCCTTCTCAATCTATATTCCGTATCTATATTCCGTGCTCTCCGGGCTGCTTCCGTGTCTCCGTGGTGCAATCGATCTATGCTTTAGGGCTGGATGGTCGTGAGGTAGGTGAACTTGCCGTCCTTGACGGTCTTGATCACCGCGCTCTTCGTGGCGTTACGGTCCTGATCAAAGGTGATCATGCCGGCAGCGCCGGGGAAGTCCTTGGTCTCGTTGATCGCGTCGCGGATCTTCACCGTGTCCAGCGTGGCGGCCTTCTCGATCGCCGCGCGGGCCACGAGGTAACCGTCGAAGCCAAGGGCGGTGACCGCCGCGGGCTCCTTGTTGTACTGCTTGCGATAGGCGTCGAGGAAGATCTTGCTCGTGTCGGTGATGGGCACTTCGGTCGCGAAGAAGGTGGAAAACACCACACCCTCGACGGCCTTCTTGCCTACATCGATGAACTCGGGCGTTTCCCAGGTATCGCCACCCAAGAAGGGAGTCTTGATGCCGAGCTCGCGCGCCTGCTTGACGATGAGGGCGCTCTCGGTGAAGTTGCCGGGCGCGAAGATGACGTCGGGCTTGAACTTCTTGACCTCGGTGAGCTGGGCGGAGAAGTCCTGGTCGCCGGTGTTGTAGTTAAGCTCGGCGAGGATGGACTTGTCGTCGCCGGTGAGCTTCTTGAAGGAGTCCTCGAAGAACTTAGCGAGCCCGACGGAATAGTCGTTGGAGACCTCGCGGATGATGGCGGCCTTCTTGGCCTTGACTTCCTTATATGCGTAGTTGGCCATCACCGTGCCCTGGAAGGGATCGATGAAGCAGACACGGAAGTAGTAGTCGTTGTCCTTGGTTACGAGAGGGTTCGTGCAAGACAGGCCGATAGCGGGGATCTTCTTGTCCTTGACGATCGGGCCCGCGGCCATGGAAAGAGAAGAGCCCCACGAACCGAGGACGACCTGGACCTTCTCCTTGTCGACCAGGCGCTGAGCCGCGTTGGCGGCCTCGACCTTATCGGACTTGTTGTCTGCGATGACGAGCTCGATCTTGTATTCCTTGTCGCCGACTTTTACCGTTGGGTATAGCTGATTGGCGAGCTTGATGCCTTCGACCTCGAGGGCGCCGCCGCCGGCATTGGCGCCGGTCATGGGCTCGAAGACACCGAATTTCACGGCCGTGGGTTTTGCGGGACCGCAGCTCGCCAGGACGAAGGCGAGAGCGGCGACTGATACGAGGGCAATGCCGATCTTTCGCATAAGAACCTCCTTGATAGAAAAGACCGCCATATAGTATGCAGCGAGAGGAAGACTGTCAAACTAAAACCGAAAATACTACATTAAAACATTCATGGTAATGCATATTTCCCGACAGCCATGCAGGAAGCGTATCTATAAGAAGAATTAAGAAAACACTTTGTGGAGTCGGCATACATACATCGGACCCGCCCCACAGGCTCTATCGGGCAAGATATGAAGACCGTAACTCTTCGCCTCCGCTTCGCCCTGGCCTGTATAGACAAGCTGATCGAAAGAAAGGGCCGCACCGTATTTTGCTGCGGCCCGCGAAATAACAGCCTCGTTCTCCTCGGGAGAGAGAGAACAGGTCGAGTAGACGAGGCAGCCTCCAGACTTCAGCATGATGAGGGCGGAGGACAGAAGTGCCCACTGCCGCATCGAGAGGCTCTTCACGCGCGCGAGGCTCCATTCGGCCAAAGCGGCAGGATCGGCGAGGACATGCCGCTCGCTCGAGCAAGGCGCGTCGAGGAGGATAGAATCAAAGGAAGATTCGAAGCGGCGGCACATGGCTGCCGCGTCGCGACCAGTGATTTCGACGAGCGCCCGCGCGCGGGACGGAAGATGCTTATCGAGGACTTCCCGCAAGCGCCTGCGCCTGTCGGCGGACAGCTCGTTCGCCACGAGCCTCGCGCCGGGGGGCAGGCGGGAGGCGAGGACGAGGCTCTTGCCGCCTGGAGCGGCGCAGGCGTCAAGGACTAGTCCGCCGCCGGCGGACTCGCCAGAGGAGGGCTCGCCTTCGGCAGGCATCTCGAGGCAGGAAGCGGCGAAAACCGACGCGGAATCGAGGTAGTAGGGAGGCGATGCATCACCGCTCTCCTCGGCGCCTGCGACGAAAGCGACTGAATTGCCATCCGCGGCGAGGGCCTCCTTGAGAGGCTGCCATCTCTCGCCGAAGAGCTCGGCGTAGCGTTGACGGAAGGCTTCTTCGCCTCGATCTAAGCCTTTGTCCTGCCTTGCCACGGTGATGAGTCTAGCCTATAAACGCGGGCATAGGTCAATTGACCAGGGGCCCAGCTCTTTGGGATACTCGACATAATGAAGAAGGCAGTGATATTCGACCTCGACGGGACGCTCGCGGACACGATTGAAGATCTAGCGAACGCGACGAACAGGATGCTCTCGAGGCGTGGACTTCCCACGCATGATCTCGCTCAATACAAGCTCATGGTGGGAGACGGCTTTCGGAACCTCGTGACGAGAGCCTTGCCGGAGAACCTTCGGAGCGACGACTACATCGAGCTCGCGCGCGCCGAGGCCTCGGCCGACTATGCGCTTCGCTGTCTCGAGCGTTCGACACCCTATCCTGGGATAATAGAACTCCTTGCGGCCCTCGCAGCCAAGGCAGTCGCCTCCGCCGTCCTCTCGAACAAGCCCGACGCGCTCGCGAAGAAGGTGATCGCGGGGCTCTTCCCCGACGATGGCTTCGCTTTCGTGCGCGGGGAAACGCCGCTTTTTCCGCGTAAGCCCGATCCCGCCTCCGCCCTCGATCTCTGCGCCCGCATAGGCGCCTCGCCAGACGAGACACTGTATCTCGGCGACTCGGGCGTCGACATGAAGACGGCCAAGGCCGCGGGTTTCTTTGCCCTCGGCGCGCTCTGGGGCTTCCGCGGGGAAAAGGAGCTCTCCGAGGCGGGCGCCGACGCCCTCCTCCACAGCCCTCTCGATCTGCTACACTATGTATGAAGGAGTCGAAGATGGATAGAAACGCGATACAAGCAAGGGCTCGGGACTATATAGCGAAGGAAGACGACAAGGGTTTCCGCTCTGAGGTCGAGGCGCTCCTCAAGGCGGAGGAATGGAAAGAGCTCGAGGACCGCTTCTATCGCGATCTCGAGTTCGGCACGGGTGGGCTTCGCGGCGTCATAGGCGGCGGCTACAACCGGATGAACAGCCTCGTCGTGAGCCGCGCTACGCAAGGCCTCTGTGACTATATTAAGAAGGCGGTCTCGAAGAGGAGCCTCTCGGCCTGCATAGCCTACGACTCACGGCACTACTCGCCCGAGTTTGCCGAAATTACGGCCCGAGTCTTCGCGGCCAACGGCATCAAAGCTTACCTCTTCTCGAGCCTCCGGCCCACGCCTGAACTCTCCTTCGCCATCCGGCAGCTGGGGGCGGACACGGGCATCGTCGTCACCGCGAGCCACAACCCGTCGAAGTATAACGGCTACAAAGCCTACTGGAACGACGGCTCCCAGGTCACGCCCCCCCACGACGTAGGCATCATCGCCATGGTCGAGGCGGTCAAGGAAGTGAAGACCATATCTAAGGAAGAGGCGCTCAAGAAGGGCCTCCTCGTAATGATAGACAAGGAAGTCGACGACTATTATGTCGCCATGGTCGAGTCCAAGCTCCTCCGGCCCGCCCTCATCAAGGAGATGGCCTCGAAGGCAAAGATAGTCTACACTCCGCTTCACGGTACGGGCGCTCTTCACTTCGAGCGCGTCATGAAGGACTTAGGTCTCTCGGTCACCACCGTGCCCGAACAACGAGAGCCCGATGGGAACTTTCCCACCGTGGCCTTCCCTAATCCTGAAGAGTCCGCGGCCCTGAAGCTCGCCCTCGAACTCGGCGCCAAGATGAAGGCCGACGTCGTCATGGCCACCGACCCCGACGCCGACAGGCTCGGCATTGCGGTGCCGGACAAGGACGGCAAGTTCGTCCTCGTGACGGGCAACCAGCTCGGGTCTTTGCACGCGGACTACGTCCTCCTAACCCGCAAGGAGCTCGGCCTCCTGCCCAAAAAGAGCGCGACCGTCAAGACTATTGTCACCACCGACCTCCAGACGCGCATCGCGGAGAAATACGGCGCGAAGTGCTTCGAGTGTCTCACGGGCTTCAAGTGGATAGCCGACCTCATGCGCCGCTTCGAGACCGCCAAAACCGGATCTCCCTACGCAGGCTACGAGTATGTCTACGGCACCGAGGAGAGCTACGGCCACCTCGTCGAAAACGAGGTGCGAGACAAGGACGGCATCTCCGCTGCGGCGATCACCGCCGAGATGACTCTCTACTGGCGCTCGAAAGGCAAGAGCCTCCTAGACAGGCTCCAGGAGCTCTACCTCGAGTACGGCTACTACGAGGAGAAGAGCGTCAACAAGTACTTTGAAGGCGCTCAGGGCATGGAAGTCATGAAGGGCATCATGGAGGCCTACCGCAAAGACCAGCCCGCCACGCTCGGTGGCATAAAGGTGACGAGGATCCGCGACGTGAAAGAAGGTGTCGAGTGGGACGACGCCAGCGTCGGTGCGAAAACCCGAAGGGCGAACGAGAGGAAAATCGACTTGCCCGAGAGCGACGTGATCCAATGGCTCCTCGAGGACGGCACCAAGGTGACCGTGCGCCCCTCAGGTACCGAACCCAAGATCAAGTTCTATATACTCCTGCGAAGCGACGTCACGGGAGGGGCCGCCGGCCTCCCCGAGGCGCGCGCTGCCTCGGGAGCCAAGGCTGCGGCCATCACGGCCGACATCAGGAAAGCGATAGGCGCGTGAGCTTTCTCGCCCTCGATTTCGAGACCACGGGCCTCGACTGCATCATCGGAAGGGTCGTGGAGATAGGTGCCGTCAGATTCAGCCTCGGCAAAGGAGGCCCTATCGAAGAGGCCACCATATCCTGCCTCGTCGACCCGGGGATGCCCATCCCCTGGCAGGCCAAGGCCATACACGGAATCTCCGACGAGGACGTAGCTGGCGCGCCGGCTTTCTGCGATGTCGCGAACACGCTTCTCGAGCTGGCGAGGGGGACGACAATCGTCGGGCACAACGTGCGCTTCGACCTCTCCTTCCTCGACGCCGAGCTCCTGCGATCGGGCCTGCATCGAGCGCCCTCCGAGACGGCGGACACGGTTGTCCTGAGCCGCCGAGCCTTCCCGGGCCACTCAAGCTACAAACTCGGGACTATCGCCGCCGCGCTCGGTATAGATGCAGGAGAGGCGCACCGCGCCCTCGACGACGCCCGGACCTGCATGAGCCTCTACGCTGCATGCATGGCGCGATGGGCCGGCGAGATATACACGCCGAAGCCAGAGACTGCTACGGCGCGGCAGCGATAACCTCGGCGAGGAAACGAGCAGCCCTCAGAGCCTACTTGCGCCCCCTTAAGGCCGTATGGTACCTTACAATCTACCGATTGGAGGAGCGATCCCCATGAGTACTTCCGGCAAGGGCCAAGGCAGCCCGGCGAAACGGAAGGAAAGGGGAGGATCGCCGAAGGGCGAAGGCTTGCCTAAAGCTTCGCCTTGGACGTAGCGGCTAATACCCTACGGCTGTCGCGGATGGCAGCCGGCGCAGCAAAAGCGTCAGCAATCCGCGGAGCGCCATCGGAATTCGCCCCTGCCGCGGTCTATCCATTGGATAAGGATAGCGGATTCCGTCGGGGAGAATTTCGGGATCTCCATCGGATTGGAGGTCCTTAGGTGATCAGCCTTCAATCCGTGGAAGAGAGTAGCCTTCGCTTTTTGGCGGAGCTCTGTTCCACGTACACTCCAGCGGGCCGCGAAGCGGCCCTCCTCCCTCTCTTGGAAGAGCGCCTTCGCGGCCTCGGCGCGAAGATCGAAGCCTTCCCCTTAGGCGCTGGCAGGGCCAATTTCCTCGCTACATGGGGAGAGCCCTCCGTCCTATTCAGCACCCATCTCGACGTAGTGCCCCCCGACTTGGCCTGCCGCGCGAGCGCGGTCGCGGTCGAGGCGCGCGGCGCCTGCGACGCGAAGGGACAGATCGCCGCCCAGCTCGGCGCGATCGAGCTCCTCCTGGCCGAAGGCATCCGCGACCTCGCCTGGCTCGGCGTCTCCGGCGAAGAGACCGACTCCATAGGCGCACAGGCGAGCCGAAAGCTCGCGAGCCGCTTCGTGTCGTGCCGCGCTATCGTCGTAGGCGAGCCCACTGACTGCGCGCTCGCGACCGGGCAAAAAGGCTTCATGCGAGTTCGCCTAACGTGCAAAGGCAAGACCGCCCACGGCGGCATGCCCGAGCTCGGCAGGAACGCGATACTCGATCTCATGGACTGGCTCGCGGCCATCCGCGCCGCTGAAGGCTCGACGGACCCCGCGCTCGGGCGCGAGATCTGGAACGTCGGCCTCGTGTCCGGGGGCAGGGCGGCCAACGTCGTGCCCGACCTGGCGGAGGCGGAGATAACCCTACGTACGGTCCCTGGCGGCGCGCTCAAGATCGCGATGGAAAAGGCCAAGCCCGAGGGCGCTTCCATAGAAGTGCTTGTCGACGATCCCTGGTCCTTCTTCGACGTTCCCGAGGGCTTCCCGAGGGCTTCGGTGCCCTTCGGCTCGGACCTGCCTACCATGAGGGCCATCGCGCCCGAAGCGGCGGCCATCCTCGCGGGCCCCGGCAGCATCAGACTGGCCCATACGGGCATAGAGAAACTCACTATCGAGGAGCTCTCCTCCGGCATCGCGCTCTTCCGCCGCATCGGCCTCGCCTATGCGGGGCCCGGCGAAAAGGGACGCACAGGAAAAGCTAATCAAGGAGCAAGAGAATGAAGGGACCCATCATCATGAAGTTCGGTGGCACTTCCGTCGCCGACGCGGATCGCCTCCGAGGCGTCGCGAACCTCGCGAAGGAAAGGGCCGATGCAGGCGTCCTCCTTGTGCTCTCCGCCTTTTCGGGCGTGACCGACGGACTCTTCGCCGCGGGCCGCGCGGCGGTATCGGGCGACGAGAAGGAGGCCCTCGCCCTCCTCGGGAAGATGCTCGAACGACACAAGAGCACGGCCGCCGAGCTTCTTTCGGTTTCGCCCAGCGCATTACCCGATAGCGTAGAGGCCGCCCTCGCCTCGGCCGAGTCGGACTTGAGCGCGGTGCTGAAAGGAGCGGCCCTCCTGCGCGCCCTGCCCGAACGGAGCATGGATATCCTCTCGGGCCGCGGCGAGCTTCTGTCGACGGCGATCCTCGCCTCCTATATGGGCGTGCCCTGGATCGACGCGCGAACGGTCATGCGCACGGACTCGCGCTTCGGCTGCGCGAAGCCCCAGACCGACGAGATACGCGCTCTCGCCCGGCAGAAGATACTCCCCTTGATCGGGCCCGGTAAGATCGCGGTCACGCAGGGCTATATCGGAGGCGACGCCTCGGGCGCGCCCACCACCCTCGGACGCGGCGGCTCGGACTACAGCGCGAGCCTCTTCGGGGCCGCGTTAGACGCAACGGAGATCCAAATATGGACCGACGTCGAAGGAGTCCTCACCTGCGATCCCCGCATCGTGAAGGCCGCTCGCCCGGTCGAGACCCTGGGCTACGACGAGGCGGCCGAGCTCGCTGCCTTCGGCGCGAAAGTGCTCCACCCCTCGACCATACTTCCCGCGGTGGAGCTCGGCATCCCCGTGACCGTACGCAACAGCATGCTCCCCGAGGGTCGCTTCACGACGATCTCGCGCGAGTCAGCCTCTGGCGAGGGTGTTACCGCCCTCGCCTCGCGCGCTCCGGTCACGGTCATCACCGTGCGCACGCCACGCATGCTCGGGGGCTCGGGCTTCCTCGCGAGCATCTTCGAAACCTTCGGACGGCGCGGTGTGAGCGTCGACCTCGTGTCCACCTCGGAGGTGAGCGTCTCCGCTACCGTCGACGGCAAGCAGGTGGTCGACGAGCTCGTTTCGGATCTCGCGGAGTTTGGCGAGGTGAGGGTCGAGCGCGATCGGGCGGTCGTCGCCCTGGTCGGCGAGCGCCTACTGAAGACTCCCGGCGTACCAGGGAAAGCCTTGGCCGCGCTCGAGGACATCGACGTCGAGATGATCAGCCTGGGATCGAACGAGATCAACTTGAGCCTCGTGGTCGAGCGCGGCCAGGCGGCCGAGGCGCAGCGCCGCCTCCACGCCGCCTTCTTCGAGTAGAAAGGGAGGCCTTATGAAAATAGGAGTGTTCGGCAGGGGAAGGCTGGGGAGCGCCGTCGCCTCCCTCGCGGAGAAAGAAGGCCTCGAGCTCGCCTGGATAGTCGACAAGGGAGAAAACCCGGCGGGGAAAGTAGAGGCGGTCCTCGACGCAAGTACCGCCTCCGCGGTGGGAGAGCACATCGAGTGGGCCCTCGAGACGGGAACCAACCTCGTGATAGCCGCGACGGGATGGGACGATTCGATACTCCTTCCCCTGCGCGTTCCCGGGACACGGATAGGCGCTATGGCGTCGCCTAACTTTTCGCTGTCAGTGGCCTTCATGCGGCGCGCCGCCGTCGCCCTCGGGCGCTTCGCCGCGATCGAGAAGGGATCGAGCCTCGCGATACTCGAGCGCCACCACGCGGCAAAAACCGATGCGCCGAGCGGCACTGCCAAGCTCCTCGCAAGGGCCCTCGCCCAAGGCTGCCCCCGCTATTCTGGCTGGAACATGGGCCGCGCCGAGGAAGACAAGATCAACGTGGCGAGCCTACGCATAGGCGCCGAGGTCGGCTACCACGAGCTCCGGCTCGAGACTGGGGCCGACACGATCGTGCTCTCGCACGAGGCCTATAGCCGCGAGATCTTCGCGAAGGGGGCTCTCGTGGCCTTGCGGTGGATATGCGGTAAGAAGGGCCTATTCACATTCGACGACCTGGCGGCCGAACTCATCGACCCCCTCTTCGCCTAAGGGAGGACGACATGGACCTGAATAAATTGAAAGGCCTGGGCATAGCCCTGGCAACGCCGTTCAAGAACCCGCGCGCCGGAGACTTCGGCGCGGGAGAAGTGGATATGGTAGCCTTCCGCGAGCTTATCCGCCGCATGGTTGTAGGCGGTGCGGACTTCCTCGTCGTCCTCGGATCAACGGGCGAGGCGGCGACGGTCACTCCGGCGGAGCGCGACGCCCTTGTTGCCGCGACACGCGATGAGGCGAAGGGACTGCCGGTGATCGTCGGCGCGGGCTCCAACTCGACGGCCATAGCCTGCGAACTCGCCGCGCGTTCAAAGGCCTCGGGAGCGGACGGCATTCTCGTCGTCACGCCCTACTACAACAAGCCTCAGGCCGCAGGCCTCGAGGCGCACTACCGCGCTGTGGCGGCGGCGGCTCCCGGCCTGCCCATCATCGTATACAACGTGCCAGGGCGCACCGGGCTAAACCTCCTGCCGAAGGAACTCGCTCGGCTCTGGGCCATACCTGAAGTCATTGCGGTTAAGGAGTCCTCGGGCAACCTCGCGCAGATAGGCGAGATCCTCCGGTCTATTCCTAAGGGCAAGCTCCTCTTTTCCGGCGACGACGCTCTCGCCCTGCCGGCCATAGCCCTTGGCGCCTCGGGTCTCATCTCAGTGCTAGGCAATATTTTGCCGGCCGAGACGAAAGCCCTCGTCGACGCAGGCCTCGCGGGCAGGCGGGACGAGGCGAGCTCTCTCCACGCGCGGCTCCTGCCCGTAATCGACGCACTCTTCCTCGAGTCGAACCCTGCGCCTCTCAAGACAGCTCTCTCGGTCGCGGGTTACTGCTCGAGCGCGGTGCGCCTGCCGTTGGCGAACGCCTCGGAGGCGACGAGAGCGCGCTTCGTCGAGCTCCTGCCCGCCTTCGGCCTCGCGAAAGGGAATCGCTAGATGGACCTCGGTAAGCTCGAAGCTTTCTACTCTCGGCCCATGGAGGTCATCCTCGCCGATTCAGCTCTGCCCGATGCCCGAGAGTCTCTCCTTGAGGCCCTTGAATCCGGACTCGCACGCGCAGCCTCTCGCGCAGCGGACGGGGCCTGGTCGGCCAACGCCTGGGTCAAGCTCGCCATACTCGTGGGCTTCAAGTCGACCGCCATGGTCGAGTACGCGGACAGCCCCCTCGCATCGATCGACAAGACCGCCTTTCCCCCCCGTCGCTTCGGCCTCGAGGATGGGGTGCGACTCGTGCCGGGAGGCAGTGCAGTGCGCCGAGGCGCACACGTCGAACCCGGCGTCGTCGTCATGCCGCCCGCCTACGTAAACGTCGGCGCCTGGGTCGGCTCGGGTACGATGGTCGACAGTCACGCCCTCGTCGGCTCCTGCGCGCAGATAGGAACGCGAGTGCACCTCTCCGCGGCCGCCCAGATAGGCGGCGTCCTCGAGCCGGCAGGGGCGCGGCCGGTCGTCGTCGAGGACGACTGCTTCGTCGGGGGCCTCTGCGGCCTCTTCGAGGGCGTGGTCGTCCGCTCCCGCGCTGTCCTCGCGACGGGCACGGTCATCACCGCCTCGACGACGATCTACGATCTCGTGAACGGCGCCGAGCTGCGCGGCGAGGTGCCCGAGGGCGCCGTCGTCGTCCCCGGCTCACGGCCCGCGAGCGGCGAATACGCGAAGGCGCACGGCATCTCGCTGTACGCGCCCTGCATAGTGAAGTACCGCGACGGGAAGACCGACGCGGCGACGGCCCTCGAGTCGGCGCTCAGGTGAGCGGCCCTCAGGTGAATGCCGCCATGAAGCGCGCATCTCGGCTCTCGGGTCTAGGCCTCTCGCCCATCCGAGCGATGAATGTCGGCGCACCGGCCGGCTGCGTGAGCCTCGGCTTGGGCGAACCCACTTGGGATCTGCCCGAGTCGGGTAGGCGCGCTCTCGCCTTAAGCGCAGGCCCTTGCTCCTACGGCCCTAACGCAGGGCTGCCCGAATTGAGGAGAGTCATCGCGTCCTTCTACGGTATAGCGGAAGAGTGCATAATGGTTAGCTCGGGCAGCCAGGGCGCCCTCTTCGCCCTCTTCATGGCCTATCTCGGAGCCGGAGACGAAGTGCTCGTGCCCGATCCAGGCTTCCTCGCCTACCCGACGCTCGCTCGCCTCGCAGGGGGCGAGGCGGTGCCCTACCCCCTCGCCCCGGACGGCAGCCTCGACGAACTCGCCTTCGCCGCGGTCCTCGAGGCCCATCCCCGAGCGGCCGCCGCGATCGTGAACAATCCGTCCAACCCGACGGGAGGCTGCGCGGGCGAGACTGCCCTCTCGGCGGTGGCCGCCGCATGTGAGGAACGCGGCATTCTCCTCGTCTCGGACGAGGTCTACCGCGAGCTCTACCTCGCGAAGAAGCCCACGAGCCTCGCCGATGTCTCCGACTACGGCATCGTGACAAGCTCGGTGAGCAAGGCCTGGGGGGCTCCGGGCCTCCGCGTAGGCTGGGCCCTCGGCGATCCGGGGACGCTCGAGGGCGCCAGACTCGTGCACAACAGCATGGTTTCCTGCGTACCGAGGCCCTCGCAGGAGGCGGCTCGCGCGCTCATTGAGGACTCGGGCGCGATACTGCCGGCCGCGCGCGCCGAGCTCAAGATGAGGTGGGAGGCGCTCGCCGGGGCCCTCGAGGCCGAGCTTGGCATTGTCGCCGAAAAGCCCGCAGGCGCCTTCTACTACTGGCTTCGCCTGCCCGAGCTCTCGGGCGACGATACGCGCTTCTGCCTGCGTTCTCGCGACGAGGGCAAGGTGATCCTGATACCCGGCAGTGCCTTCGGCGGCCGGGGCCGAGGCTACGCGCGCTTAAGCTACGCGGCCTCGCCCGACGATCTACGGGAAGGCCTGCGCCGACTCGGCCGGTTTTGGAGGAAAGCATGAGCCTATTCGCCTTCAGCGAAGATGAAGCCCTCGCAATAGCATCGGCGAAGGCACTGCCCTGTTTCGCCTATCGTCTCGATATGGCGCGCGAGCGCTACGCAAAACTGCTCGCAGCCTTGCCCGAGCGCGCCATCCTCGCCTACGCGGTCAAGGCCAACCCGGGCCGCCCCCTCGTCTCGGCCTTCTCGGCCCTCGGCTCATCCTTCGACTGCGCATCGATTGGGGAGCTCAAGCTCCTAGGCTCGCTGTCGGTGCCTGGCTCGCGCATCCTCTTCGCAGGCCCCGGCAAGTCCGCCGAGGAGCTCGAGCTCGCTCTCGCGATGGGCGCGCGCATCGAGATCGACGGCATCGAGGACCTCGAGCGCATCGAGGAGCTCCTGAACAGGCGCGCGGCCGCATCCGAGGCGGTGAGCCTCCGCGTCCATCCCGCCTCGGGCGTCGCGGAGGGCTCGAGGATAATCGGAGGGTCCAGCCCCTCGGCCTTCGGTGTCGATGAGGAGGAGCTCTCCCCCTTCCTACGCGAGGCTCGGCGTTTCAAACGAGTCCACATTACGGGCCTCCAAGTCTTCGCAGCAAGCAACGAAAAAAACGCCGGGCGGCTCCTCCAGAACCACCGAGCCGCCTTCGCCATAGGGAAGGCCCTGCAGCGCGAGCTCGGCCTGGCGCTCGACCTCATCGACTTAGGCGGAGGCCTCGGCATCCCCTATGCGGAGGGAGAGGAGGAGCTCGACATCGGCGCTTTCGGCTCGGGACTCGGCGAGCTCATGGCTCAAAACGCCTGGTTCTCCGGACGAGTCGTCGTGGAGCCGGGGCGCTATCTCGCGGGGCCTGAGGGCGCCTATCTCGCGCGCGTTATACGAACGAAGGTGAGCAGGGGCACTAACTTCGCCGTACTCGAAGGAGGTCTCAACCATCTTCTCCGACCTCTCCTCACGGGAAGCCCCTTCCCCGCGATCGCGCCTGGTGTTCGAGGAGAACTTCGGGCGACGAGCCTGGCCGGACCCCTGTGCACCTCCCTCGACCGCTTAGGCGACGTGCAGCTCCCTCCCCTCAAAACCGGGGACCTTGTCATGCTCGGCCAAGCGGGCGCCTACGGCTTCACTGAATCGATGGCTCCCTTCCTGAGCCACCCGGTCGCCGCGGAATACTGGTACGAAGGTTCGCCGATGGCCGCACCTGTGGACTAGTATCCTCGCCGCGGCTATCATAAGGGACTCGACATACTTAATTGAAGGAATCGCTCACGGTGGATCCTGAGGAAAGAAACGGGGCGGAACGGCCCTATTCTCTCTCATATAAAGCGCTATCGGCCATAGTGATACTTATTTTCCTCTTCGGAGGAGGATGGGCCGCCGTTGGCCCCGGCGGCATAGAGGTGGGGATCGGGCGGACTAGGCTCGAGCTTGACGGACTAGGGCGCAAGCTCGGCGCCCAGGCTATCGCGGGGCTCAAAGAAGAGGATGCGGCCGCGACAGCAGAAGACTTGATCGCGGCCTCGCGCATTGGCGGCATCGATCCGCGAGAAAGCCTCGGCGCGGCATTCCCCGAGCCGCACGCGGTCCTCGCCATGCTCGCCCTCGACCGTGATGTCGACAGTTTCCTCGATTACGCCGAGCGGGACGACGAGGCAGGCGATTACTACCGTGGCGAGGCAGGCCTCGCGAAGACCATGCGCCCTCTTCGCTCCCGCTACGAGGCGGCCTACTCCTGTGCGTACTACGCCCTCGCGGGCAACCCCAAGGGCGAAGCTATCGGAACCCTTTCCCTCTCCGGCCGAGGCAGGAAACGGCCATACATCGCCTCGCCGGGCGACGTATGGCTTCCGGCCAGGAACGAGCTGAAATTCAGCCACCCCTACGCGCTGGACGTGTTTTTCGTCCACGTGGATCGTTCCGGCGAGGCCGAGCGCGGACCGGTCATCCGCGCCCTCTACCCCGGCATCGTCGTTGCCTCTGCTTGCGACTGGTCGGGCGGACAGGGCGTAGCGAACTGGAAGGGCGGCGGGCTTTCGCCGGCCGCGGGCAACGGGCTCGTCATCTACGATCCGACGACGCGCCGCTATTGCTCGTATTTCCATTTATCGGCCACGGACCTGTGTGTCGGAGACACGGTCGAGGCTGGACAGGCGCTCGGCAGGGGCGGCAATTCCGGCATGAACGCGCGCAAGAGCGGCCACGGCGGGCACGTCCACATCGAGATATTCGACTCGAACCGCGGCCGGTCTCTCTCTGCCGAGGAAATTCTGGATCTGCTCAAGAGCTAAAAGCCATCCTGGAAATCGGACTCAGGCGGCGTATACTGTTATAGTATTCGCGCTCAAGCACGAGGAGGATTCATGAAGAGAATTATCGCCGTCGGGGCGCTTGCCCTGGCGATCGCAGCTAGCTCCTTCGCCCAGACGACGACACTCGACTCTTTCAAGACGAGCTTCACTTCGCTGGCAGGCTCCATGGCTACAAGCCTAGCCGCCGACTCCACGCTAGGGTCCAACTGGTCCGACGCGTACATCGGTTCCTTTCCCAACTTTGGCGTAGGCGTCACGACGGGTGCCGTCTTCACCGGCTCAGGCAGCGTCCCCAACCTCTCGTCCCTCGGCGTCAGCGGCGCTCCTTCATGGCTGTCGTCCGTAGGCCTGCCCGTCCCAGCCCTCGGCGGCAGCTTCAAGATCGGCATTCCCTTCCTGCCTATCGACGTCGGCGTACGGGGCATGTACGTGCCCTCCTCTCTCACGAATAGCCTTATGGGCTCGTCAGGGGTGAACGCGAGCTTCTCGAGCTTCGGCCTGCAAGTGCGCTACGCAATCATCAAGCAGAACTTGGTCCTGCCTAATCTGAGCATCGGAGCCGCGTACAACTACCAGAGCGGAAACCTCTCGGCCCCGATCGGGTCGAGCCAAAGCTACACGGTTCCGACCGACCAAACAACAACAACCACAATCACCGCCAACAAGCCCAACCTCGCCATCAACTGGACAGGCAACAACTTCGACTTCACCGCCCAGGTGAGCAAGCAGATACTCTTCATTACTCCCTATCTCGGCGTAGGTGCAAGCTTCGGCACGAGCACAGTCTCGGGCGGCGTCAACTCGACGATCACGACCAACTACCCGGGCGGCGTCTCCGCGCTCAACAGCTACCTGACCTCGCACGGTGGCCCGACGGTCGACCCCAGCCAGGGAATCACCTATTCGGTCAGCGTGAATGATCCCCTCTATCGCGTCTATGGCGGAATCTCGCTGCGACTCGTCGTCGTCGATTTCGACATCCAGGCGATCTACCTACCATTTAACAACAGCGAGTTCGGCGCCGCTCTCACGACCCGCATCCAGATCTAAATCGTCTGATCGATATGAGCGAGAGGGCGACCTTTTAAAAAGGTTGCCCTCTCGCTTCCCAATATCCCCTTGATCAAGGAAAGGACCTTTGTTATAGTAAGTGTCGCGTTGGGGAATTAGCTCATTTGGTAGAGCGATAGGTTCGCAATCTATAGGTAGGGGGTTCGACTCCCCCATTCTCCACAAGTACTTGCGTTTCGACGGACCCCTGGAAAGTACACTGTGACTTAACACTGTGACTTTTCGGGGGTCTTCGTTTATGGCAAAGCCTCTTCCTTCAGACGAGCTTTTCACCTTCACCCTCTTCAAGCGTCCCACTATAGACGGACGCGTCGTCTTCTACGCCAGGTTCATCGAGAAGGCTACTGGCACCATCCTCACCCAGCGTTCCCTTGGGACGGGCGACGAGCGGGATGCCGTGGCGCAGGCCGGTAGGCTCATGGCCCAGCTTCCCCTGGCCAAGATTGCCAAGGCGAAAGTCTCCCAAACTCAAGGAAACCTCGAGTCAGCCGAGCGCCTTCGGAACATGGACCTGGCATCCTACTTCATATGGTTCTGGACCCCTGGAGCCTCAGACTACCTGCGCGACCGGATCGACGCAGAGAAGCCGCTGTCCAACTACTACATTCTGGAACAGGGGCGCTCTATCGCAAAGCATGCGATGAACTATGCCCCGTTCAAGAAAACCCGCCTCAGGGAGGGGAGCCTCTACCTGACGGAGAGCTGGATGCACCACCTCAAACGCGAAGGCGTCCGGCCCAATGTCATCGTCGATGCACTGGCGGCCATCAGGACACCCCTCTCCTGGGCGATCAAGCGAAACCTCCTCGATGAGCCCTTCAGCATGGCGGCAATCGTTCGTCCTAAGGAGCACCATGAAAAGCGAGGAATACTCAGCAGAACTGAAGTAGCCAAGATCGTGGCTCTCCCAGCGGTTGATGCGGTAGTCCCTCGCCCTCGCCTCAAGGACGGCATGAAGAATGAAAGTCCCGCCCCGATAGATCTTAGGCAGAAGGCCGTCGTCCTCCTCTCGGAGCTCGCGGCCATGCGTCGAGGCGAGATTCGGGCGCTCAAGTGGAGATGCGTCGACTTCGAGAAGAAGCTCATCAGTATCGAGGAGAACTTCGTCGACTCCGACGGCCTCAAGGAGCCCAAGCGCGAGAGCTTCGGCCTTGTCCCCATAGCGAAAGAACTTGAGACAGTCCTTACCGACTTAAAGGCTCTCGCCGACAAACTCGGTCGTGCAGCCCCTGAGGACTTCGTGATCTTCAATAGCAAGCGGGGTGTTCCGGTAGCCGAGATAACAATGCGCCAGGGCTTCCACCGAGCTCTCGCCCTGATCGGCATCGAGGACGACAAGAAGGCCTCAAAGGAAGGACGACTCCCCAAGCCGGGCAGCCAGCAGGCAAGACGCCTTGTCCTCCATTCCGGGCGCCATGGCGCGGCTACGAGACTGGCGGAGAAGATCGGGGCTCGGGATGCGGCTCGGATTACTCGGCACCGGAGCGCTCAAGCCTTCGCGGGATACTCGGACCACTCGACCGAGGAGTTTCTCGAGCGGGCCCGAGAGGCTCTCAGCGTGGACTCTGACCAGAGCTCAACCTCGTCGAGTCAGGACTGAGCAATCGCCTGCAAGCCTATGCAAAGCTGTGCAATGGAACGACCACTTACTTGCGTTTTTACGATACCCCCTCTGTTAGGCTGTAAGTAGGAGGTATCAATGTTTGACTACTTTGGACCCGAGCCTGAGCATCGGATCAAGCTTACGCCGCCGCAATTAGTTGCGTATTTCCAAGCCCTGAGCGAACGAGCCCGCCATCACGAGAGACTCCCCGACATCTCGCGATTGGCTCACAGGGCAGAGGCCTCAGCCTCACGAGTCTCGACGGCCGAGGCGAAGGCTCGTCATCTTGGTCTTGCGGTGACCGAGATCGGCCTCATCATTCGGGACATCACTGCAAGGTTCAACGAACTCGAGGCTGCGCGAGATATCGATGATCCCGATGTGTTCCGGGCCTACATCGACCAAGCTCAACTAACGCGCGATTCTCTCGTGCTCAAGATTGAGTCGCTCATGCTATCCGCGGATCACAACACCGCTACGCCCAGCCCAACTACAACCGCTGGCCCCAGTCTGATTCCAGCTACCCACGCGATCAGCCAGCAGCCAGCTATCCCAGTGGACTGCATGAACGTTGAGGAGGTCGCGGCCTATCTCCGCATCTCGATCAGCACGGTGTATCACCGATCCGCCTCGGCAAGAATCCCCGTCAGTAGGATCGGCTCGCGTCTCGTCTTCCGCAGGGCAGAGGTTGAGGCCTGGTTACAGGCTGAGGCTGGCAGTATTTCAAAGTGAGCTACCAAGTCGTTCAGGAACGGCACTGCTGGTAAGGTTCTTTGGGCCACCGCCATGTAAGCTGATCTTCGGTAGCTTCGTGACGGTGGCCTTCGACTAGGCTCATCTGTTGGCGATATATGACCTTACAGATTATTCGAACATAGCCCATTAGGCTATTGGCTCCTTCATTATTACGCTTTAGCCTACAGGCATGGACAACATCACTCAACGATCAATCTTCGACTCTGATATTAAGGCCGTGGCAGCCCAGCTTCAGGATTTAGTAACCAACAACGCCAGCCACGCGGATATCGCGATGACTGAATCTAGGTTGCGAGAACTTGTTGCAGCTCGAAGAGAGCATCTCTACGAGCCTAAGGACCCTTCTTATTACATCGACAAGGTCTTCGCCGGTGCATCCTTCGAGGACCGTCGGAAGGCGGCGGAGGAGCTCGAGGGGCCTGTTACCGCGGCTTTGGGTGCGTTTATTAAAGAGGAGAACCAGACCCAGGAGGGCGAGTTCCTCAACTACGATCTGTTGAATGACATTCTCGCTTTCCTACGCTTCTTCAAGAACCGGCGACTCGAGGATTCCGCTCAAGGCTATATGGAAGGCACCAAGCAAGAGCATCCAAGGCTCGTTTGGGGCAATAAGCCAGGGCTTACTGTACGAAGGTTCTGCGAAGAGCTCGTCCAGCGGAAGTTTATTGATCGTGCTAACGCCAATCTTTTAGAAGCGGTCCTTACCGACTACAAATCAACCATTGGTAATCAGCCTACGATACACTGGGATGGTTCTTTAGACTCTCTCACCACCTTCCTGATTATGGGCCAATACTTGGGCATACTAAACCCAGAGACTGCTCCTTCGGTCAATCGTCCCCTTCTGAATGACGTGTGCGGCATAGACCATTACCCCGTCCCGCCGGTCGCTTCGATCATGACCAATTGTTTCACGATCAATGATATGGTCGACCTGTCAAACATCAATCGGGGTCACGCGAAACCGATCATCCTGGATCTTGAGATCATAGAGCTCCGCGTTAGAAGATATTATGAGACCCAACACCTTGGGCCACTTACTCCAAGCAATTTCAGCTGGGACGACGTGGTGCCAAACCTATTTAGGCTACTCGAGCATCCTGCCGTGGGGCGCGATAGGATGCTTCAGGATATCGATCAACTCGACATTGATGTACTCGCGTTCTATAACGAGATGATATCCCATGCAATAATCGATAGAGGTGATGTTGCTAATAGGTTGGCGACAGCACCTTAGTTGCGTTTCCCGAAGCCCTCACTCTTTATCATGAAAGCAGTCCTTGTGAAGGACAATAATGTTTTCAGGATAAGGAGTATGACATGGGACGAAAGTCAGACCTGGTCCCGAGGCAGTTGATCTCTGATCGCTGCCGGGACTATCTCGAGCGCGAGACCAAGGAACACATCTGGTCGCTCACGCCCGAGGCCCTCACGCAGTACAAGCAGGAACTTGCGAAGCTTGCCGGTACGATTGGCCTATGCGCCGACCAAGACACTGGCGTAATGCTCGTCACCAGCGACCACCACCAGATCGACTCGACGATTCGCCAGCGACATCTGGCGAACAACCTCAGGAGCGCCAGACTAGCGGTGGATCTCTCGATTCTCCGGGAGTCAGAAGTCGCCAAGCAGGTCGCTGGAGGCTCCTCGCCAAAGACCCTGAATCAGACCTGGGAGGCAAGAACAGGCTTTGCATCCCAGCGTGCCAAGCGCCTAGCGGATGCTGGCGACGTAATCCGCTCGGAGGGCAAGGAGCTCACCGAAGGCGTCGAGGGCGAGCCAGGCATTCCGGTCGGGGACCTTGCCCGGATGTTATGCAGGCTCCCCTTCTATCCCAAGGTCAAGGCTCGCATAGGCGCAAAGCGGGCGATCGCTGAGATGAAGAAGAGCTCTGTCGATCGGTTCAGGCGGCTCATCACGACTGACGATCCCGACATCATCGTCACAACTGAATCCCTCAAGGCCAAGGAGGAACGCAAGGCCAAGAAGGTAGACTCTTCGGTTCAGGGTGGCAGGCCGGTTCCTCAGCCAGTGGAGCCGCAGAACGAGCACGAACTGGCAATTCGCATACATGCACAGTTCAACAGGAACATGGACATTGCCTACTCTCGCTACGAGGAGTGCCTCACCGACATCACCCAACGCCTCAACACATGGCGAGAGGACAGGGATGAACAGTCCCGCCTCGACCACATGGCATCCCCCGCTCTCAGTGTCCCTGGACAATACCCCTTCAACGATGACGTCCTCACGTGCACCAGCGGCGTCGAGCTTCAGAACCTGATCATGCAGGGGAACAAGGACCTGGGGCGAGGAAGATTGACGGTCGCCGTTGGCACAGCGCGTTTGGCCGACGAGCCGCAATTCCAGGGTCTCTATTCTGATGGCCACGAGAAACGGCTGGGGTTCGTTTGCCATGCTCGCGATGTCCTCGGCATCGGCGAAGATCTCCGTGACATCCTCCGCGTTGGCCGAAACATCATCAAGCACCCGTCCTTCCTCGTTGGCCAGGATGGGCTCGTCACGGACTCGGTGTTCTACTCCCTCAGATTTCTTGACCAGGCATGGATCAACCACAAAGGTGATGCCAAGCTCATCAGGGCTCGCATCGCCAGTCTCTCCTCTCGGGAGTTCGCACACTTCGCCTCCGATCCTGACTACGACCTGCACGGCCCCAAACGGGCTCTCACGCGGCGACAGGTAGAGGACTACTACATCCTCCAGGAGCAGCTCAATGAGCTTCTCGAGCAGGGCTACACAGTCAAGGTCGTCGAGCTCTACAGCAAGGACGAGCGCCAGGTTCTACGCCAAATGATCGAGGACAGTGAGAAGGAGTACGAAGCAAGGCAAAAGGCAGCGGCAGCCCAGTCGTCAGCGTCTACCCCTTCCTCCGAAGCGAGCGATGGCCCTGGCAGCACCGAGATCCTCGGCTGCACCGTACCATTGTCCGAGAACGAGAAGCTCTCCGAGGACAACGTCAACAAGGCCGCCTAATCCGCGAAGGCATGGGAGGACTCCCTCCCATGCCGAATTAAGATCAAGGAACAACCTACGGGGGTACTATGCTAGAAAGCTATTTCGACGACAACGGCGCGAAGCATGGCGGGATTGCCCTATCTCTGAACAAAGCTAACGACGGCAGTCCACACTCTGGCCTTTTTCTGTACAAGAAGAAGGAACCTCTTTCGTTCCCCACCATAGCGCCAAATCTAGATGGCGTTAGCGATGCGGCGTAAACGAGAACAACCACTAACAGTAAGCCCCAGGCCTCGCCCTGGGGCTTCTTCATTTGCAAGCCAAGGCTTTCTCGCCCTAGTGAGCCACGCTCGATAATAATGTTTTCAGGCGTACTATTCGCCGAAAGCCTCAATAATCGTGTTCAATCTTGAAGCGAAGGAGTATGGTTGAATAGCTCCTTCAATAATGTTTTCAGTCTGGATGTCGTCATAGCCAAACTCTTATCTGCGCCGTCTTCATCCTCCTCGCTACTTCTATAGGCATCTCTCCAATCCTACAGGAGCTGTCTACATGAAGTACGACCTCATCTCCGTTCGCTCGACCCGCACGCCCTACAAGGTTTCTCGCCCCGTTGACATCTACGCAGCCTTGAGGCGTTATGCGACCTCGAAGGTTGAGAAGTTCTTCGCGATCTCGCTGGACGGACAGCATGCCATCCTGCACATTAATATTGTTTCGATCGGGACGACCAATCGCTGTATGGTCCATCCTAGGGAGGTGTACCTCGCTGCGATCAAAGACTCGGCGACGGCACTGGTCGTGGCCCATAATCACCCTAGCGGCAACAATACTGCGAGCGTCGAGGACCGCGATATCAGCAATCGTCTACGCGAGGCGGGCGAGCTTTTGGGGATACCGATGCTGGATAGCCTGGTCTTCTCCCGCACAGGGTACTTCTCATTCGTGGAAGGCGGTCTCCTCGATCCCGCGAAGGTCGATTGAGTTTCCTGTTCCCTATCGGAGGCTTCAATGCGTAGACTCGGTCTTCATCGCGACGGCTACGACTTCCTCGATACGGCAGCGTTCAAGCACCAGAGTGGCGGCCGTGCTTCATCTCGTTCCTCTCGTCGTATCTGCAAGACTCTTGCCCGGGCCGACAAGGCTCGCGAGCGTAACACTGCTAGGTTCGCGCTCCGTGATCCTGCCACGCTGTGACGGCTTCGCGTATCCATTCCTCGATGACGACCACCAGTATCAGCGCACGGGCACCACAATGTTCTCGTCTCGGCACATCGGCCCTTCTCTGCAAATTTTTGAGGTTGATCCCGCTTCTTTTCTTTAGATTCGATTGTTGGGTGTCTTCTCGCAATGGTATATAAAGTATAACGTTTCCAACCGGTACATATATATATATAGAATATCTATCCAGCTATACCCACATACCTATCTTCCGCTACCCCGCCCACCTCGATTATCCAAACCTGTTCCCGATCCGCATTTCAAGCACACCAGACCGCGCTCGCAAGGGCCTCCGGCCTTGGCCGTGCTATCGTCCTCCCACCAGTCGATCGCCTAACCTCGCAACGCCTACAGATCGGTGGCCTCGGCCGCTACTTCTACACATGCGGCCGTCGTGGTCTGTCCCGTGGGCAGACCTAGGCCGCCATCACCATCCCATCTTGGAGGCCCTCTATGTCCTCTACCGTCACCCTCGAACGGCCAGTCCGTCAGGCTTCGCCCGACCCACTCGCCATCGATGCCGCGCCCACTCTCAGCCCTCTACCTCGCGATCCCCTCGCTGATCTTGCCACCGGCTCTGAGGCCGCGCTCGCGCCGGCCAGCAGCTCCGCGCCTGCTCTCGCTGATCTCCTCTTCGACGACATCTCGATGCCCTCTACTCCTCCCGCTGAGGGTACGGAGGCCCAGGCCGCCGCGCCGTTCATCATCGACGACATCTCGAAGGCTTCATGGGCGGCCGCCAAGGCCCTCGAGGCCGAGGCTCGCATCGCCGACCGGGCCGAACTCGCCCAGGCATACAAAGCCCGCATCGATGCTTGGCTCGCTGATTCAAGCAAGGCTGACGCCGCTACGTCGGCCTACCTCACCATGCTTCTACGTCCCTACATCGAGGCAGCGCTTTCCCGCAGCAATTCCCGCTCCCGGACTCTCATCCTACTCACAGCCTCGGCCTCCTTGCGGAAGGCCCCCGACCACGTCTCCGTTCTCGATGAAGCGGCGGCCATGGCGTTCCTAGAAGAACACCATCCTACGGCCGTGGTCACCAAGAAGACGATCAGCCTCTCTACCGTCCGCTCGCTGATCTTCACCCAGGGCGAGGCCGTACCGGGCGTCGAGGCCTCTCTCGGCTCCGACTCCCTCTACCTCAAGCCCCGCGCCTAAGGAGGCCCGACATGCGCAATCTCAACAGTCTACTTTTGGAAGGCGTCCTACTCGACACCCCGGTTTATTCCGGCGCTACCTCTGTCGACGCACCAGACTGGTGCACCTTTACGATCGGCTCCGAGCCCGACGCCCCCTCAGTCCCCGTAGTCACCTACGGTCGCCTTGCGCTCCGTTGTTCGCAGATACTCACCAAAGGCTCCGCCATCCGCGTAGTCGGGCGCATTGCCCAAGACGCCGAGGCCACGGCCACCACCGGCACCTTCCGCCTTTGCGTGATCGCAGAGCATATCGAAATCAAGCCTGTCCCCACTCCGAGGCTCATCCCCGAGGAGGCCGCGAATGCCTTCTGATCCTGCCAACCCCTTCGCTGACTTCGAGCTCATTTCGGTCTACAGTCGAGCCGACGCGCTCCGTGACGGAGTATTAATAGACCTTAGTGACCTCGCCCGCCAGGCCGGTTTCCGTATCCCGCTCGCGGTCACCGAGGCCGTCTACCGCTCCTACCTCGACCCATCGCCCGAGCTCGCCAACGAGGGCCAGTCTTTCGCCGGTCGAGCATGGGACCTTCTCCAGATCCTCCGCTTCGCCGCGGCCGTCTACACGGATCGCTCGGAGATCCACTTCAAGGTTCTCTTCGTCCTTTCCCCTGGCTGCCCACCCGAGCCTGTCCCCTTGAAGGCCCTCTGCCATCCGGGCGACAATGGCGAGCCCATACTGACCGTCCTCCTGCCCAACGAGGACTGAGCCCCTCATCCTTCGCATCCCAGCCGAGGCCGCATCATTTTCCACGTGTCCAAGCAACGCGGATTGTGCGTGCCTCGGCTCATCCTCTACCCGAAGGATCAGTCCATGACGCGCTACGAAGTCTTCCAAGCATCACACCAGCCCGACGAGATCTACTCTTCCTGGCTCTCCGATCGCCTTACCGAATGGGCCTCACTCAGCAGACGCACCGACGAGCTCACTAATGAACGCCGCGCCGGTTGGCGCTTCCCCATCCTCGTTTCCGCAGCCCATCACGCTGCTTTCGATCGCTAGCTCGAGGACTGGCTCGCCGCCACGAACGAGCCGAAGGAGCCCTTGTGAAGTTCTCCCTCATTAACGTCCTCGAGTCTTCCGGCCCCTTCATCAGCGGCTACTGGGTCCAAGATCACATCGGCACCCTATCCTCCGCCCGCGAAGCCGCCCGTGCTACTGAGGCCGCGAACCACAACAAGATCACCGTCGCCGTGGTATCCGAGCTCTCTTCGACGACACCGGCTCTCTCCTATTGGCGCAACTTGCCCCGCCTGGACATCGATCCTTAGGGAGTTTCAGCACTGCCTCCAAGGCCGCCAGAATATTAGGCCTATAAGCGGGCAAGATCGATCCACAGACACCACGACAGCTCTCGATCAAGAAAAGTATGGCCTGTACCCATATCGTACCCGCTAGGGCCGCTATCGACGACATAGATCCATTTATCGGGCCTGCTTGATCGACCACTTTGCCAACTAGCTTCAAGCAGTCCAGTCGATTCGCACGCTTTCTTGTCTCGCAGACTCTGTGGACATTGCAGCTTCGCGCACATTCCTGCCTCGCGTATTCCGCTGACTGTTTAAGCGCTCCATCACCGCCCAAAGTCGTCACATCGCCCCGTATTTTGTCGGTGTTCCCATCTCTACCGGGAGGCCCTAGATGTCTATCTCATCCAACAGATTCCTTCAGCCCAGCCACTTCCCTCGGTCCCCAAGTGCCCGAGACGGCATCCTAGAATCCGCACGCGAGGACCTCGAAGCTGCTCGCAACCTCTCGCCGTCTACCTACAGGACCCGCATTTTCTACCTCTGTATTCCTCGATTCACTCTGTACATTCGCATCATCCTCATCGCGGCCATCGTTATACTCACTTCCTTCGCTATTCTTCTCGCTAGGCTCGATCTCGGCATCGAGGCCGTTGCCCTCCTCATCGTCCTCAGCTTTCCGTCTCTCACCCGGCTCTTCGCCGTCATACTCCTCCGCATGATCGAAGGCCTGAACCATTTCTATCGCCTCGTCCGCATTACTTTCTATCGCCAACATCGCCGACGACGATGACTCCAAGCGATCAAGATTCAGGATTACCTGATGTCCCCTCACATGAACGAAGCGCATAAACTTCACGGGCACCAGTACATCACCGCCAGCATTTGACAGTAGCTTCTGCGATCCTCAGCCGATCAATCTCGACTGAGAGTGTAGGAGCCCAACTGTGGACAAGTTATCGATTGACTTTCAGAAGCAGTTCTCGGACAAGCTCATATTCGATAGGAGTATCCTCGACCGTATCGACCCGACCGCGAAGCTACATGATGAGGCCCTTCGGCACCCCTTAAGTAGCGCGGGAGCCTGCCTGAACGTCCTTGGCTCCCTTGGCTCGGACAAGGAGGGTCTGAAGGCGTACCTCAACAGCTTCGGCTTTGGGATTACGAAGGTCTTCGACTTTCCTACCGGGGCCGATGTTGGCGGCCAGGTTTATAATGACCGGGCTTGTGTCGTGTTCGAATGGATCGGGCCTCGCGAATCCCCGATCAACGAACGAGGCGGCGGACGAGGACTCAACAAGACGAGCATCGATGCCTA
>Ga0326727_10003972_pt1 | contig 45803 bp, 39 predicted proteins | sample MB2enrmetagenome_FD_207643 | JGI IMG/M metagenome (GOLD analysis project Ga0326727, IMG submission 207643) | Lab enriched peat soil microbial communities from McLean, Ithaca, NY, United States - MB29MY | ecosystem: Environmental > Terrestrial > Soil > Wetlands > Peat | place: USA: New York... | reverse complement strand
CGCCGTCCGGGAGTCCCGGAGGGACAGCCGATAATAGCCCAACGCTTCAGCGTTGGGTCCAGGCCGCCAAGAAGCCAAAGTCCCGTAGGGACGGCTGAGGCTCAATCCCACAGGTAGCGCTCGTCATACTCGATGCGGTGCTTCCTGAGCAGGGCAAGGAACTCCTCCTGAAACGTTCTCTTCCGATGATGTTCGGCTTGCGCCCGAATATATCGGATGGTCTTGTCCAGCAGCGACACGCTCACCCCAAAGGCGCCGTACTTGATCTGCCATCCAAAGAGCCGATGTTCGGGGAAGCTCTCGTGCACCCATTTGGAGGAGCCGCCCTTGATGAGCTGCAGAGCCTTGGCGATGCACAGCGTTGAAGGCAGCGACACCAGCATATGCACATGATCGGGTGTTCCGCCGATCTCTATGGCCTTGATCCGGTTTTGTCGGGCGACGCCGCCCAGGTACGGCCAGAGCCTCTCCTGGAGGGGCGGGGTAATGAGTGGCAGGCGGGCTTTGGTGCTGAACACACAGTGGTAATAGGAACTGACGTAGGACATGTCTGCCATTCAGCCGTCCCTGCGGGACTTGGGCAACCAAAAACCGCCTACCCAACGCGAAAGCGTTGGGCTATTCTCAGATGTCCCTCCGGGACAAAGAACTGCCAGAGCTACAAAGGATTTGAACTGCCCTAATGGTTACTATTTTCTGTCCTGCGCCTGGCTTCACATCACTTGTTGGGGCGCCCGCTCCTAATCCGCCTTTCGTCCCCCGCGCAGGGGCGCGCGCACGGAGTGACGCGCCCCACCCCTCTCCGACGCTCTCAGTTTTCCGCATTGCGTCGGCTGGGAACGGCCTCTATTGTTCGCGGCTGAAAGACTGAACCGTTCCATCATGAACAAGGCTTTGCAGGTCTCTTGTGTCCAGTTGCACTGGGCGAAATCGCTCGAACGCAGCCTGGAACGCACCCGGCACTATATCCGGCTGGCCGCGGAAGAGGGCAGCCGCGTGGTGCTGTTTCCCGAAACGAGTTTGACGGGGTATTATTTTCCGGACGTGCTGAGGCTCAAGGCGGCGGCGGTCCAGGACGCGCTGGCGCAGACGTGCCAGGCGGCGAAGGAGGCGGGAATATGGGCCATCGTCGGGACGCTGCGAAAGACCGCCGATCGCTTCCTCAACCTGGCCCATGTGATTTCGCCTGCCGGGGAGATTGCGCACGAGTATGCAAAGGTCCATAGGGCGGGCCGGCAGGAGCAGCGGTATTGCCGAGGGGGCAACAAGCTCTCGCTCTTCGAGATCGATGGGGTGCCCTGCACGCTGGTGATTTGCCGGGATGGACGGCATCCGGAGACCTACCGGATTCCGGCGATGGCCGGGGCCCGGATATTGTTTCATCCGTCGTGCAGTTCGGATGAGATCGAAGCGGTCATCTGGAAACGGACCTCCGGCCGGGCGCAACAGCCGGTGGGACCAAACAGCAAGATTTTTCATTGCGTGGCCAACACGGTGGGCCAGCCTCCGGACGGCAGGCAGACCTCGAGCGGGATGTCCTTTATCCGGGAGCCGTCCGGGATGCCGCTGGCCGAGGCGGGCTACTACCAGGAAGAGATGATCACGGCGGTGCTGGACCTGGAGCGGGCAGACCGCAAATACGCGCTCGACAGCGTGAAAGACCCGCCGTTTCTGCGCCGGTATTGGGAGAAGATGATCCGGGAAGTCAGGCGGAGGGCGGATTTGAGGCCGGAGTAAGAGGCCGAGATCGGGCTGGAATCAGCGTTTTACGGGGGCGGTTGGCCGGGCGGGGGTTCGGGGGTCTGGCTGAGCTTTCTTTCAAGTTCGGCAACGCGGCGGAAGAGTTCGGGCAACTGCTGAAGGGCGATCATCTGGCGCTTGGCCCGGCGATCGGGTTGAGCAGGGGTCCAGAGCCATTTTTCGCCATCCGGGATGTTGTGCATGACGCCGGATTGGGCGCCGACGGAGACGCGGTGGCCGAGCTTGAGGTGGCCGGCGATGCCGGCCTGGCCGGCCAGGATGACGTAGTTGCCGAGCTTGGTGCTGCCGGCGATGCCGGCCTGGGAGACAATCAGGCAATGCTCCCCCAGGATCACGTTGTGGGCGATCTGCACGAGGTTATCGATCTTGGAGCCCTTGCCGATGATGGTGGGGCCCAGCGCGCCGCGGTCGATGGTCACGTTGGCCCCGATCTCGACGTCCTCGCGAATGATCACGTTGCCGATTTGGGGGACTTTGAGATGGACGGCTCCATCCTGCACGTAGCCGAAGCCGTCGGAGCCGACGACGGCGCCGCTGTGGATGCGGACGCGGCTGCCGATCTCGGTGCCCGGGTAGAGGGTGACGTTGGGGAAGAGGTTGACCTCCTCGGCGAGCTGGCAGTTGGCGCCGACGTAGTCGCCGCCTTGCAAGACGGAGCGGGGGCCGATTCGCGCGTTGGGTCCCAAGACGCAGTACGGCCCGATATGCGCGCTGGCATCGATTTGCGCCGTGGCCGGCACAATCGCCGTTGGATGGACGCCGGGGGCAAAGACCGGCTCGGGAAAGAACAGGGGCAGGGTTTTGGCGAACGCGATTCGCGCGTTGGGCACGCGGATGAGCACCTTCTTGCCGGCATTGAACGGCCCGTCCACAATGACGGCCGAGGCGGCGCTCTGCTCGGCGCGCACAAAGTAGTTTTCGTTCTCGGCAAAGGTCAGATCGCCCGGTTGCGCGCGGTCGGCAGGGGCAAAGCCCTTGATGAGAAGAGCGGCATCGCCGAGGACCTCGCCCCCGAGGTGTTTGGCAATTTCAGCAGCGGTAAAAGGCATATTGCGTAAGCTTGTCTGGCGCCTGCCAGTATAAAGGGACCCCGGTCTTTTTCAATCTCAACTTTGCGCCAGTGGACAACACGGGCGCAGGCTTGCCGGGACCGGGCCAATGCCTATATTCGGAGTGTGAGCGAAGCCTTCGAGTTACGCGACCCGGCCGGCGCACAGGCCCTCCTGGAGAGCGTCATCGGCGAACTCCGGCATAAGGGGGAAGCTCTTTTCCGCGGCGGGCGCGTGGGGGAGTTGGTCACGGAAGAACCGGGCCTGGCATATTCGACTCGAGTCGCAGCGGACGGGGCAGCGTGGCGGGTAAGCGTGTGCTACGGCACGGGCGAGGGGTGGCGGGGCAGTTGCTCCTGTGCAAGGCGTTTCAAGTGCGAACACGTCTATGCCGCCGTATGCGCCTTGCTGGCGGAGTACCGGACGGTGGTGGTGCGCGGTCTCAGCGCCAGCCTTCGCCCGGCGATGCCCCTTGCCGCCAGCCCGGCGCGGCTGCCGGCCCCCGAAGATGCCGGTCCGATGCTCGACCGGTTGAGGGCGGCCCTGGGCCGGCCCGTTACGATGCGGGAACTGAACTTCGTGCAGCAAGTTAAGGCCGCGTATGTCCGTTGCCGCCAGAGGCAGCGCATTACGCTTTGGGATTTCGGCGAGATGGGTTTGCCGCTGGGGCCCGGCGCCTTCGCCGGGACCGCCCTTGAAATCTGGCCGGAGTTTCCTTCGACGCTCCATGAGTTCTGGCTTTACGCGGCCAACGCCGCGGTCCAACGCGGCGTCCAGTTGCCCGATTTCATGCGGCCGGTGAGCGGCTTGGAAGGCGTCCGCGAGCGCATTGCCGCCTGGGGCCGCGCGCGTGAAATCCAACAATGGAAGCGAACGCTCGACCGCCTCGGGCATGCCGCCGCCGGCCCGGTTGCGGCCGCCCAGGGCCAGTATGACCTGCGGCTGGTCATCGAACCGGAGGCGGCCCGCCTCCAGGTGCAACGTCCGGGGGCCAAGGACTTCCAATCGCTCGAGCACAGGCAGTTCAGCCGCCTCTGGAGCCAACATGAGCAGGGTCAGTTGGAGTTGGCCCCGGGGGCGGAGTTGCTTTGGCAGCTTCTCTGCGGCGGGCCCTATGGCCAGGCCATGATGGAAGTCTATTACGAGCGTTACACCTTGACCGCCCGCGCCATCCTGGGACGAATCCTGCGCGCGCCCGTGCTCGAGAGCCGCATTGTCACTCCCGCCGGCCAGCCCCTGGCGCGCCCCTCTGAACCGTTGCGCTGGGAATTGCTCCCGGCCGCCGGCGAACAGGACGACTACCGCCTGCGTCTGGTTCAGGCCAACGGCGCCCCGGCGCCGAGGTTCTTCTGTTTCCTCCAGGGCCGCCCGGCGCTCTACCTGGCCGCCGACGCAGTGTTCAAAGGACCGCCCCCGCTGGACGCCCAATTGGACGTGCGCAAAGAAATCCAAATCCCCGCCCTCGCCGTCGAAAGCCCCCCGGGCGTGGTGTTCCTGCAGGCCCTGGGGCTGGAGTTGCCGCCGCGCCTGCGCGAACGGGTGCGCGCGCTGCCCTTTGAAGTTGCGATTCATTGTGAGCTCCAGCCCCGGCATCCCTCCGCCTCCAAGGAGGACTGTGTCCTGCGCGTGGTGGCCCAAGCCCCCGACGGCCACAAGGAGGTCTTCAACGGCCGGCAGTGGATTGATTCGACCGAGCGCGGCGCCCTCAAGGGAGACCGCCATGACTCCGTCATCACAGTGTATGACCGCGCGGCCTTGGAGGCGGTTCCGGCCCTGCTCGAACCGCTCAGCGCCAGGCTCGAGGCCTACACCTCGGCGTTGATCCTGCGCGTGACCAGGAGATTCCCGGAGCAGTTTGCCGCCTGGCTCAAAACCGTGCCCGCGCCTGTCCGCGTCGTACTCGAGGGCGAACTGGCCTCGTTCGGCTCGGCGGCTGTGGCCGGGCGCGTGCGATTGGATGTGAGTGAGGCCGAGATAGACTGGTTCGACCTCCGTGTGGTGCTCGATGTGTCCGATACTACCCTGAACGCCGAAGAGATCAAGCTGCTGCTCAACGCCAAAGGCCGCTATGTCCGGCTCGAGGGCAAGGGGTGGCGCCGGCTCCGGTTCGACCTGACCCAGGAGGAAGACGAGCGCCTGGCCAGCCTGGGCCTCAACCCGCGCGAGCTGTCCGCCGAACCCCAGCGCCTCCACGCCCTCCAGCTCGCCGACGATGCCGCCGGGAAGTTCCTGTCCCAAGGGCAATTCGAGCAAGTCCGGCGCCGCGCTTCCGAACTCAAGAGCCAAGTCACCCCCAGCCTCCCCGCCGGGGTGACCGCCGAACTGCGCCCCTACCAGGTCGAGGGCTTTCATTTTCTGGCTTACCTGGCGGCCAACTCGTTCGGAGGCATCCTGGCCGACGATATGGGCCTGGGCAAGACGCTCCAGGGCCTGGCATGGCTGGTGTGGCTGCGCGAACAGTCCCGGGAAGCCCATAAGGAAGAAAACGGCCCGCCTGACGCCGCAACGGGCCCCTTGCCCAGCCTGGTGGTCTGTCCCAAAAGCGTGATGGACAACTGGCACGCCGAGGCGGCGCGCTTCACGCCGGCCCTCCGCGTGAGGGTCTGGCCGGCCACCGAACTGCCCACCCTTGCCGCCCGCCTGGGCGAGGCCGACCTGCATGTCCTGAACTACGCCCAACTCCGGTCGGCTGGCAAGACCCTCGCCTCCATCCCCTGGCTCGCAGTCATCCTCGATGAGGGCCAGTACATCAAGAATCCCGGTTCCCAAACCGCCCGCGCCGCCCGCGCCTTGCGCGCCCGCCATCGGCTCGTGCTCTCCGGCACCCCTATCGAGAACCGTCTCCTGGACCTGTGGAGCCTCATGGCCTTTGCCATGCCCGGCCTGCTCGGAAACCGCGCCCAATTCGCCAGACTCTACGATGCCAAAGGCGATTCCCTGGCCCGCCGGCGACTCTCTGCCCGTGTCCGCCCCTTCCTCCTGCGCCGCACCAAAGCCCAAGTCGCCAAAGACCTCCCCGAGCGCATCGAGGAAGACCTGTTCTGCGAAATCGAAGCGGACCAGAAGACCCTCTACCGCGCCGAGCTCAAACGCGCGCAGCAATTGCTGCTCTCGCTCAAGACGCAGAAAGAGTTGGCCGAACAGCAATTCAATTTCCTGACCTCGCTTCTGCGTCTGAGGCAAATCTGCTGCCACCCCCGCCTGCTGGACCCCCGCTCAAAGGGGGCCAGCGCCAAGACTGACGCCCTCCTGGAGCAACTCGGTCCTCTCATGGAAGAGGGCCAAAAGGTCCTGGTCTTTTCCCAGTTCGTGACGTTGCTGGACTTGCTCCAGCCCGAGCTGGAGGGCCGCGGCTGGCCCGTCTTTTACCTCTCGGGCCAAACGGAAAACCGCGGCGATCTGGTCCGCCGCTTTCAAACTGCCCAAGGCCCCGCCGTCTTCCTCATCTCCCTCAAAGCCGGGGGTTTCGGCCTCAACCTGACGGCCGCCAGCTACGTCGTCCTGTTCGACCCCTGGTGGAACCCGGCCGTCGAAAACCAGGCCATCGACCGGACCCATCGCATCGGCCAGGCCCGCAACGTCATCGCCTACCGCCTCCTCATCAAAGACAGCATCGAGGAGAAAATCCGGCATCTCCAGCAAAAGAAAAAGGCCCTCGCCGAAGAAGTCCTGGGTGAAGAGCGTTTCGCCCAAAGCCTCACCCTGGAGGACCTCCGGTTTCTGTTTGCGGATTAAGCCCCGAACAACCCCGCGATTCTGCGCTGGAATTCTTCCGCTCTGGCCCTGGGGTCCGGAGCGGTGCGAATCGGCCTTCCAACCACGATGTAATCGGCCCCGTTCAGGAAGGCCTGTTCGACGTCCGCCGTGCGCTTTTGGTCGTCGGGATGTTCCCGGTTCTGCACTGGCCGGATGCCGGGCGTCACGATGAGAAACCGGTTGCCGATGTCCTTTCTCAACCTGGGGACCTCGAGCCCGGAGGAAATCACGCCCGCGCAGCCAATCTCCAGGGCGCGCCTGGCCCTGAAGAGGACCAGGTCCTCGACCTTGCATTGAAACCCAAGGGCCTCCAGGTCGGCCTGGTCCAGGCTGGTCAGGACCGTGACGGCCAGGATCTGCACGCCCGTTTGACCCTCGACGGCCGCCTTGAGAATCCCGTCATTGCCGTGCACCGTGGCGAAGCGAACTCCCCTGCCCCTTAACTGTTTGACGGCCAGCTTGACCGTCTCCGGGACATCGAAGAATTTCAGGTCCACCATCACCTGCTTGCCCTTGGCGCCCAGCCATTCCACCAGTTCCCAATAGCCCCCGGCCATCCATATCTGAAGGCCCAGTTTGTAAAACGCCACGCTCTCCCCGAGCAACTCCACCCAGTGCTTGGCCTCCTCGACCGTGGCGACGTCCAGGGCGAGAATCAGGCGCTCCGCCGCCCGAATCGACTTGGCGGAGAGGAGGGAAGCGCCGGGGCCCACCGGTTTTTCTTGGGATGTGATGTCCATGATGCCGGATATTAATTGCCATCGGCCCATTTTCAATCCTCAATTTTCATCTGTATTGTCTTTTCCGCCCTTCCCCCTTTATGTTGGCCAGATGAACGACGCTAAAATGACGTTTGTCAAGGAAGACCCCTGGCGGATTTTCCGGATTATGGCCGAGTTTGTTGATTCCTTCGAGGTGCTCTCCCAGACCGGGCCGGCAGTGACCGTTTTCGGCTCCGCCCGTTTGCCGCCCAGGAATCCTTATTACCGGGCGGCGGTCGAGTTGGCCAGGGGCTTGGCCAAACATAACCTGGTGGTGATTACCGGCGGCGGTCCGGGCATCATGGAAGCCGCCAACAAGGGCGCCGCCCTGGCCAAGGGGAAGTCGGTCGGTTTGAACATTGAACTGCCCAGCGAGCAGAGCGCAAACCGCTTCGCCAACATCCCGATCAATTTTCATTACTTTTTTGCGCGCAAGGTCTGCTTTGTCAAATACAGCGTCGGGTTCGTCTTCATGCCCGGCGGGTTCGGCACCTTGGACGAGTTTTTCGAAGTCGCAACCCTGGTGCAGACCCAGCGGATTCCCCAGTTCCCGCTCATCCTTTTCGGGAGAAAGCACTGGAAGGGACTCATCCGGTGGATGAAAGGCCACGTCGAACAGACCAGGTATATCAGCCCCGGCGACCTCGATCTGTTCAAGATGACGGACGACGTCCAGGAAGCCCTCGGCATCATTCTCGACTACGAACGCCGCACCGGCCCTCCGGCGGCCGTCTCCAAAGCGTTCGCTTAGTGGTGATGAGCATGGGCAGCGGCCTACTCGCCAGACCGCTCCTCGAGTCCGCGGATGGCCTGGCGCAGACGTTGCTCGATGGCGGCCCGCCGGTTGGGGGCCAACACGCGCCCGCCGTCGGTTTCGCTGACGTAGAAGCTGTCGATGGCCGCGCCTTTTTCCGTGAGGATTTTGGCGGTGGAGATGTCCAGGTTCAGCTCGGAGAGTGTCTGCGAGATGATGTAAAGCAGGCCGAGCCGGTCTTCGGTTTCGATTTCGATCACGGTCCGGGTGTCGGAGGCCTCGTCCTCGAAGCGGATTTGAGTCGAGATGTGCTCGCCGGTGTAGGCCTGGTAGAGGGGGCGCGTGATGCTCTGGCGGGCAATGAGCGCAGGGAAATCCACCACGCCTCCGGTGAGGGCCTTTTTAAGCGTCTCCTGGAATGTCTGGCGCTGCTCCGGGCCGGCCAGGCTGCCGCTGTGGGCGTCGCCGACGGAAAAGGTATCGAGCACGATGCCATCGGAGCGGGTGAAGACGCGGGCGCTAAGGATGCTCAGGCCCGCCGCGCTGAAGGAGCCTGCGATTTTGCTGAACAGCCCTTCGCGGTCCCAGGTGCAGACCTTCACAAGGTTGGCGCCCCGGTCCGGCTCCTCCTGCCAGCTCACGACCGGGGCCAGCGCATGGTCTGCCTCGAGGGTCTGCAAGCGCAGAAAGCGGTTCACCAGCTTGAGGTCATCGATGAGGTCGCGCGCCGAGTGGATCTGGTAGTAGCGGTGAGGCAGGGTAGTAAAAAGGGCCTGCAATTCCTGCTCGTCCGAATCGTCGGGCAGCAGTCGGGCGACCTCCTGCCGCAGCAGCCCGCGCTGCATTTCTTCGGTCCGGATAAACTCGGCGCCGCCAGTCATCAAGGCCATGGTCTTGTGGTGCAGGGACCAAAGCAGGGAATCTTTGAAGCCGTTCCAGAGCTTGTCGCTGGTAGCCAGGGAATCGGCAAAGGTATGCAAGGTGAGCATTGCCAGGGTCTGGGGCGTCTGGGCCTGTTTGGCCACCTGGCGGATGATGGCTGGGGCGTCCAGGTCGCGCCGTTGGGAGACGCTGGCCAGCAGGAGATGGTTCTCGATGATGACCCGCAGTGTGTGGGTGGCAGCCCCGTCCAGGCCCAGGCGCTTGGCCACGCGCAGGGCTATGGCGCCGCTCAACGCCGGGTGGCCGTGCCCCTCGGGTTTGCCCACGTCGTGCAGCAGCAAGGCCAGGTAGAGCAAAAAGGGGCGGTCAACCTTGTCCAGCAGTTCCGCATAGTTGCCGTAGGGCGGGTCCTTGGCCTTCCAGACGTGATCGAGCTGCTCCAGGCACATCAACGTGTGCTCGTCCGCCGTGTATTGGTGATAGAACTCATGCTGCACCAGGCACGTGAGCTTCCCGAACTCCGGGACATAGCGGCCCAGCAGGTCCACCTCGTGCATCGCCCGCAGAATGGGCGCGACGTTGCCCGGTTGGTCCAGGATGGTCAAAAAGGTCCTGCGCACGTGCTCATCCGTCAGGAACGCCCGGTCCACCAGGACCAGCTCGTTGCGGAGGAGTTGCGCCAGGTCCGGATGCAGGCGCAGACCGCGCTGTTGGGCGTAGAGAAAGACCCGCATGAGGCGGTGCGGCTGCTCGCGGAAGACAGAGTTGGAGAGGGCGTGAATCTCCCGGCCGTCGAACTTGAAACCATCGACCGGCTCGCTGGCCGGCTTGCGGCCGCCCGGCAGCAGGGAGCGCAGGGACAAGCGCCGCTGGACCGAGGGTTGGAGGGCCAGGCGCTGCTCGATCGTGCGCGTGATCAGGAAGATGCTCCTGGAGCGCATATAGACTTCGCGCATGAACTGCTCGATGCGTTTGCAGGGCGAGCGTTCGGCAAAGCCCAGGTTGTGCGCCACGGCGGGCTGGAGATTCTTGCTCAACACGTCCATCGCCCGGTTCAGGTGATAGTGCATCTCGGTGCGCACCCGCAGCAGAAAATCGTAAGCCCCCTCGAGCTGCTTGCGCTCCGTTTCGCTGATTCGCCCGCGCGCCTGCAAGTCCTTGAGCGACCGCGCGCGGTGCTTGAAAAAGGCCATCCACAGCAGGTTCTGAAAGTCCCGCAGCCCGCCGCAGCCGTTCTTGAGATTTGGCTCCTGCATGCAGGCCGAATTGCCAAACTTCCCCCGGCGCTCCGCCTGGTCTGCCAGGCGCATGGCGATATACTCCTCCTCGTGCCCGTCAACGCACTTGTTGACCAGGGCCTTTTGGAATTTCATGAACAACCGCTCGTCCCCCACGATGAGCCGCGCCTCGATCAGCGAGGTCTTGGATTGCATGTCGGTGTTGGCCACCTTCACGCAATCCTCGACGCTGCGCACCGCGTGCCCCACTTTGAGCCCGATGTCCCAGAGCGGGTAGAGAACGCCGTCGATGACCTTCGACAAATAGGGCAGCGGCCGGTTGGCGGCAATCTGGCCGCTGTGCAGGAACATGAAATCAATGTCGCTGTGCGGGTTGAGCTCCGCCCGCCCGTACCCCCCGATCCCCACCAGGGCCAGGGGCGGAAACTCCTTCTGCGCCTGGCCGGTCAGATTCGCCTTGGCCGCGTCCCACAAATAACGCAGCAACAGGTCAACCATTGCCGCCCGCGCCCTGCACACCTCCAACCCGCCTCCCCCGGCCCGGTGCAGCATCTTGAGACGATGGGTCTCGACCTTCAGGAAGGCCTTGTAACGCGCCAATTCCCGTGCCGGGTCCCCTCCCGGAGGCAGGGTCAAGCGCGCCGCGGCGCTCGCCTCGATTTTCTTGAGCAGTTCCTGCATTCGATGCCTAAGCTTGGGTCAGAAACGGCCCAAAGGCAAGCTGTGTCAAACCTTGTGAGGCCGGCGGTGTTTGATAAACTGGACGAGCATGTCCGCCGAGTTGGAACCCGATGCCGCCCTGATGTTACGCGTGAAACAGGGCGAGGGCTCAGCTTTTGCCGAATTGGTGGACAAATACAAGCAGCCCGTCCTCAACCTGGCCTATCGGATGCTCCACGACGCGACCGAGGCCGAAGACCTCGCGCAAAACGTCTTTGTCCAGGTTTTCCGCTCCGCTCACCGCTATGAGGTTTCCGCCAAGTTCTCCACCTGGCTCTTCACCATCGCCCGCAACCTGGCCCTCAACGAACTGCGCCGCCGCTCCCGCCACCCCGCCGAGTCCATGGACGCCACGCGCCCCGAGCAGGACGACCAGCCCTTGCAGCAGTTCGAAGACAAAAAAACGTTTTCCCCTCCCGAAAACCTCCTCCACGGCGAACTCCAACAAAAAATCGAACAGGCCCTGGCCGGCCTCCCCGAAAACCAGCGCACGGCCATCCTCCTGTGCCGCCAGGATGAACTGAGCTACGAGGAAATTGCCAAGGTCCTCGGCTGCTCTCTCTCCGCCACCAAATCCCTCATCCACCGCGGCCGCGAAACTCTCAAGCACAAACTCAAACCCTACCTGCGCGCCGGCGTGTGGACCGACTCCCCGTGAACGCAACTTTCCTGGCCGAGCGGTTTTGAATCCTATACAACTTTGCACAGGCCATGACAAACGAGCAGACCAACGAGCGTTGGCGAGAATTGAGCTGGCGGCGAAAGCTGACCCCGGCTCAAGCAGCCGAATTGCGCGCGTGGCTCGCCGAGCATCCCCAGGCCCGGGCCGATTGGCAAGCCGAAGCGGCGCTCAACCAGGCCCTCGACCAATTGCCTGACGCCCCCGTGCCCGGCAATTTCACCGCCCTGGTCTTGCAGGCCCTCGAGCGTGAAACCGCCGCCGCTGCTTCCCGGCCGCGCTTCTCCTGGCTGGCCTGGCGCCCCCGTCTCCGCTGGTTGCCCAAAATGGCCGTCTTCGCCATTTTCCTGGGTGTCAGCCTCCTCTCCTATCATCAGGTCCTGGCCATTCAGCGCGCCCAGCTCGCAAGGAGCCTGGTTGCCATCTCCGATGTCGCCTCGCCCAGCCCCCAAATCCTCACCAACTTCGAGGCCATCCAACTGCTGGACCGCGCCCCTCCGGCCGACACTGAATTGCTCCAACTGCTGGCCTCTTCCCAGTGTCCGGTGGACCCGTTCCACGAGTTGCTTGCCATGAACCCTGCCGAGCGCAAGCAGTTTCTCGCCGCCAGGCCCCCGGAAACCCAGAGACTGATTTTGGCCAAAGTCCGCGAGTACGAATCTTCCGGCCCCAACCTGCGCGAATTGCGCCTCAAGGCCACCGAACTCTATTACTATCTCTGGCCCCTGATGAACACGCCCGCATCCAATCGCCCTCCTCTGCTGGCCTTGGTCCCGCAGAATGACCGCAAGGAGATCGGCAGACGATTGCGGGCCTGGGACGAGTTCCCCGCCAACAAACAACAGGAACTCCTCACCAATGCCGCCGCTATCCGCTTCTTCACCGACCTCCAGACCCGCCCCCCTCCCCTTCCGCCCGCCTCCCCCGCCCAACGAGCCAAACTCGAACGCGGTATCCCCCAATGGCAGGCCCTGCCCCGAGCCCAACAACAGAGAATTACCGCCCGCTTTAAACGGTTCTTCGACCTTACCCCGCAAGAGCAGCAGGAGGCCTGCAACACCCTTAGCGAACCGGAACGCCGGCAGATCGAAAAAACCCTGCACAAATTCGAGAACCTCTCCCCGGCGGACCGCGCCAAGGCAATCCGCTCGTTCGAGAAGTTTGCCTGCCTCAGCCTCGAACAACGCCGCCAATTCCTTAAGAACGCCGAGTTATGGAGGCTCATGCCCCCTGACAAGCGGCAGAATTGGCGGGACCTGGTCAACGAGTTGCCCCAGCAACCTCCTTTTCCGCCAGGCTTCTTTCGTCCGCCTATGCCGCCCGGCTCGTTCCCGCGCCCCGGGCAAGCCAGCCCTGGCCGGTCTCCTCAGTGATCGGTTCCGACGATGACTCCCCGGGAACGAGTCCTTGCCGCCGCGCGGCGTGAACCGCCCGACCGCACCCCTCGAGATTTCTGGGCCGAACCGCCCGCACTCCGCCGTTTGCTCGACCATACTGGTTTCCCGGATCAGGACCGCCTCCTCGAGGCCATCGAGGCCGACGTGCGCCGCCTGGAAACGCCCGCCCTGCCCGAACGCCGGCTCGGCAACGGCCTCCTGCAGAACTTCTGGGGCGAGCGATTCATTGAGCAACCCACGCCTTGGGGACCCATGCGCCAAGACGTCAAAGGGGCCCTGGCCGGGGCCTCGAGCCTGGCGGACCTCGAGGCCTTCCATTGGCCCGCTCCCGATTGCCTGGACCACTCCGGCCTGGCCGAGCAGGCCCGCCGCTACCCCCAACACGCCCTCCTTTACGGCTTTGCCGATGTCTGGCAACGCCCCGCCCTGGTCCGGGGTTGGGAAGAGTTCTTCCTCGACATGGTCGAGCGGCCCGAGTGGGTCCATTTCCTTTGTCGGAAATTCACCGATTTCTACCTTGAAGACTACACCCGCGCCGCCGAAACGACCCAGGGCCGCATCGACCTCTATCTGCTCATCAGCGACCTGGCCGGGCAGCGCGGCCCCCTCATCTCCGCTTCCATGTTCCGCGAGTTCGTCGAGCCCTATCTCAAGGACATGATCGAGCGCATCCACCAGCTCGGCGGATTGGCCATGTACCACAGTTGCGGGGCTGTGGCGCCGTTTATACCCGAACTGATACGCCTGGGCGTGGACATCCTGGACCCGCTCCAGCCGGCCGGCCCCGCCATGCAGCCGGAACGCCTCAAGGCGGACTTCGGCCGCCGCCTCTCTTTCCACGGCGGCATCGATATGCAAGACCTGTTGCCCCGCGGGACTCCCGCCCAGGTCGCAGCCCAGGCCCGCCGCTACTGCGAGGTCCTGGGCGCCGGCGGCGGTTACATCCTCGCCCCTGCCCACCTCTTCCAACCCGACGTCCCGCCCGAAAACATCCTGGCGATGTACCATGGCGCCGGCAGCTAAGCAAGACTTGACGCGGCGCCCTCAAATGCCCATGTTGTCCGCATGACTACCTTGCTGCAAGAAATGGACCGGGAGCGGCTTCAACAGCGCGAGCGATTGCGTGCCGAAGTCCGCTGGCTCCTCCGGGAAGCTCTGACCCAGACCATTCCCGGCCGGCGGGTCGTCGTTTTCGGCTCCCTGGCCAAGCCCGGCCGTTTCAGTGAGGAGTCAGACATTGACCTGGCGTTGGAATCCGAGCCCGCCTTCATGAGCCTCTACCAGCTTGCCAGCCAGTTGGCCGAACGGATGGGTCGCAGGGTCGATGTCGTGCTGCTGGACGAGAGCCGCTTGCGGGACAAAATCCTGCGCGAAGGGGAGGCATGGACGCTGCCGGACTGACGATCCTGCTGGCCGAGTTGGAGGCCGATTGCTCGGTGCTCGCCGACGCCGGGCGGAAGGCGGGCCTGAGGTTGCGCGACCCATTTCCCGGCCATCTCGAGGCCTGCGCCTACGAGTTGGCCCGCCTCTACAACGTGCTCGAGAAAATGCTCGAACGCATCTGCGAGGCGTTCGAGAACCACTTCGAGAAACGAGGCGATTACCACGAAAAGCTCATCCAGAGGCTCAACCTGCGTCTGGAAGGCATCCGCCCCGCCTTCATCCCGCCCGGACGAGTGGACGAGGTCCGCGAACTTAAGGGCTTCCGCCACGTCATGCGTCATGGCTACGATCTGACGCTGCGGCCTGACCGCTTGTCAGAACTGGCATCCGTGGCCGAGCGTCTGGCTGCCGAATTGCCCGCCTGGTGCGCCGAGTTCGGCAGCAAGGTGCGCGCCGAGCAGCACTGGGAGCGGGACGGTTGACAAGATCGGTCCGGGTCCCGCTCAACTCCGTGTCAACTGCAGGCCGCTCTCCGAAAGGCTGAACTCGACGAACCGCGCGCGGGAGTTGGGCGGGCGGCGCGTGAGGGTTTCTTTGATTCTGGCGGCGGCCTCGGGGTCTTTGCCGAAGAGCAGCAGGTAGCCGCCGCCGCCGGCGCCAAGGAGCTTGGCGGCGGCGAGGTAATCCCCGATGGAATCCAGGATTTGCTGCACTGCCGGCGGGTTGGTGCCGGCATCCAGCCGCTGGTTGAGCCGCCAACTGTTGCGAATTGCGGCCAGGAGCATCTGGTAATCGCAGGTCTGAATTGCCGCGCCGGCATATTCGGCGTTGGCGCCAATATCGGCGATGACGCTCAAGTGCGACGGCGAGTTCAGAAAGATGCCGCGCACGATCTCGGCCAGGATATTCTTGGCCAGGCGCGTCAGGCCGGTGTAGTAGAGCAGTATGGAGCGATTGGCGTATTCGTGGCTGAAGAGGTGATGCGGCAGCCAGCGGAGCGTCGGTTTCTGGGCAAGACCGGCGGCGGTTTCGATCAGCTTAACGCCGCGGAAAATGGCGCCGGCCTGGTCCTGCCAGCCGCCGCCCGTGGTGAGCATTTGTTCCAGGGCCAGCGTGCGGCTGAACAGCACGTTGCGGTCCCATCCCAGAGCGCACAAGTCGCTCAGCGCCGCCAGCACGGTGGCGGCCAGGATGCTGCTGGTGCCCAGGCCCGAGCCTTTGGGCACGGCAGAAAGCAGGGAAACCTCGAGGCCGCCGCCGAAATCCCGCAGTTGGTCCTCGAGCGAGGCAAAACCGCCGTTGGCATGGAAGCGGGGGAGAAACCCGGCGAGCGCAAACGCCGCCTTGGCCAGGGCAAAAGGGCTGTCCGGCCGGGCGAAGGTGTCCAGTTCGGCATAAGTGCGCGCGCGCTCCTCGACCCCCAGGTCTATAGAGCGCATGATCAGCTCCGGCCGCTCTGCCAGCTTGGCGAAGACCTGCACGGGCGGCTGGCCGTTGAGGTCGGCCGCCAGGTTGAGCACCTTGCCGCCGTGCTCGATGCAGTAAGGCGGCGTATCGGTCCAACCCCCGGCCAAATCAAACCGGACCGGGCTGCGCGCCCAGACGATTTGGTCCTCCATCACGTTGCGGCGCGGCAGGGCCGGGGAGAGCTGCGCCTCGCGCGCAATCATCTCGCGCAAGCACGCAAACGCCTCGGCCTCCAGCTCCCGCCAATGGACCGCCTGGCGGTGCCGCAGCACTGCCGAGCGGAACATCCGCTCATGCACCGGGTGCATCGGGTCATCGTGCTCGTTGAAGGCCAGGTCGGGCAGGTCCTCTGGGCCCGCCGCAAAGGCCCTGGCCGTGGATTCAAGGTCCAGCCGGAAAAAGACGCTCCAGCGAAAGTTCTTGAGCATCGGCAGCAGGCAGTCCTGCCGCAACCGCGCCCGCTGGCCAAAAAGGCGCTCCAGGTTCACGCGCTCGCCGATTTGCCCGGCTGAGAGCCGGGGCAACGCCCGCCAGAGCGGCGCAAGCTGTGCCGAATCCCGGGGCGCGGACGCGAAGAGCCATTCCACAAAGGCCGGCCCGAGTTGGCTCCCGGCCATCACCGGAAAGAGCCTGCACTGTTGTATGTCCGCTTCCACATCGATGCCGCAGTCTTCCGGCCTCAGACCGCGCGCGCGGAACCACTCCCGCGCCGGGCGCCCCAGCCAGCCGGTGGTTTCATCGGCCAGCTTGCCCCTGAACGCGTCGTCGAAACCGTAGGCCCGGATGCAAAAATCGCTTTGGCCGACCGGCACAAAATCAAGACACACGCCCGCCGTCAGACGGAGGTCCCAATCATTCTCCGGCACGCCGGTTATCACGTGCTCGCGCGCGAGCTGCCAGCCGGAAGGCACGACACTGTTCTCGACCCAAAAGGTGTGATTCTCCTCCCGCCGCAACCCGGCGCCGAAACGCGAGTTCTGCGTGACCTGGTCCGGCCGTTGCCGCGCTCCCGCCGTGCCCACCTTGGTCTCGTCCAGCACCAGGGTTTGCAGGGCGGCCACCGACTCAACCATCTGCCGGCTCGTGCCGAAGTGGTGAAACTGCGCTTCCGGAAGCGGCACGACGGCGCATTTGAGCGCGCTTACGGCGGGGTCCGGGACTGCCGGAGAGGCGCCCAAAGCCAGGCCAAACTCGGCATAAAGCTCATAGGACCGGGCCCGGCCGCCCGTGAAACGCCCTGCCTCCCAGCCGCATCGCTCCATGAGCACCTGCACCGCCCGTTCGCTCAAGAGCCACATCCCGGTGTCCACCAGGCAGAGATAATCCTCGGCCAGCTCACGAATCCTGGAGGGCGGGGGCTTCTGCAGGAAAAACGCCAACTCGGTTGGCCGGCGGCGTGGCGAGCAGAAAACGCCGAAGTCCTTCGCCCTTTCAGGCGCCACCCACATTCCCAGGCCCAGCACGTCCACCTCGGGAAACACCGGCAGCTCGCGCGCAAAACGCAGCGCCACGTCGCCGCTGGTCACCATGGCCACGGCGCCGGCGCCGGCGTGGGCCAGTGTGCGCTCATAATCGGGCACTTGCAGGTCCAGCAACGTCTGGTCGAAACGCTGGCCGCGCCCCCACCGGAATACCGGTATCGGCATCAGCAGCTTGCCCGTCGGCGCGTAGGCCGGCAGCCGCCTGCCCTGCCCGCCGGCGTGGAGGATGAGCTTGCGGCTGCAGCGGAGCCACTCCCCGAACGATTTCTCCGGCCCGGTCGCCCGCCAGGCCTCCGCCAGCAAGCTGGCCGTGCCCCCGCCGGAACCCAGGGCCGGGCCGGGCGGATCGCACGATGCAAACCACTCCGGCCGCCTGAGCCCTGCCAGGGATTCGAAGGCCTCCGCCATGCGCGGCGGAAGCGTCAGCAAATGCTGCATCGGCGCTGCGTCCATTGGCATAATCGTCACGCGGGCCACAAAAAGGCCCGGTAAAACCGGGCTGAAACCGATCTCGTTCCTGGAACTCCTGGATGGTGCCCGCGACAGGACTTGAACCTGTATCCGGTTAAGGACTAGAACCTGAATCTAGCGCGTCTGCCAATTCCGCCACGCGGGCACGTTGACCTACAGCGACTACAGATACACCAAGGTTCCGGGCTGCCGCAAGCACGCAATTCGCGGCTTGTGGCGACGCAACGGGAAGTCTTTCGCCTGGATCACCGTCGAGGATGACGCCGGACGCAAGGCGGTCAAATGGGTGTACGGGCATTTGAGCAACGAACACGCCCAGGCACAGGCGGCGCGGATGAACTTTGGACCGGCGATTACGCCACTGACGCAGGTGGCATCGGCGTGACACTTTGGGTCAACACGCGTAGAGTCACCACCATGAAATCGCAAGCCGTTGTCCGCGTCACTGGCGTTGAGAGTCGCATACACGTACTGCGCAACAAGCGGGTCATGCTTGATGCCGACTTGGCGGAACTCTACGGCGTGCAGACCAAGAACCTGAACAAAGCCGTCAAACGCAATCGCGAGCGTTTCCCGGATGATTTCATGTTTCAACTTGAGCCAAAAGAGGTTGCGGATTTGCGGTTCCAATTTGGAACCGCATCGCCTAAACTGGATACCGAGATGCGGTTCCGAATTGGCACCGCATCCCGGCGCAACGTGCGTTTCTCACCGTACGCCTTTACCCAAGAGGGCATCGCCATGCTGTCAGGCGTGCTGCGTAGCCCGCGTGCGGTGGCGGTGAACGTGGAAATCATGCGGGCGTTTGTGCGGCTGAGGCGGATGCTGGTGTCGGTGGATGTATTGGCCCGCAAGGTGGAGGCGCTGGAGCGCAAGGCCATCGCGCACGACACGGATATTCAAGCCGTGTTCCAAGCACTCAGGGAACTGATGACGCCGCCGACCAGGTCCCGCCGCGAAATCGGTTTCCACGCCCGGCCAGACGAATGACGGTTTAAGGAATCTCTTTTTCAACAGTTCTTTCGTGATGCGCATTGGGATTTTCCTTTCTCGTTTACGCCATTGGCCTCTTTTCGGCGTCCGCCCCACTCCGCGATTGTTGACGGTCCAAGCGGGGGCTGGGTGTGGAACCGCCTCGCCAGGCTTCGGACTGGGCGGGGCAGTGTCCGTGTTCACTTCGTTGGCGCTGGCGCAACGGGAACGGTGGCTGGCTCAGAACTCGGCGCCTCCAGGGTCTGAGCGCCCTTCTCGTAAACGGTTTGGGTGATCAGTTGTTCCTCAGCAAAGACGGCCCAGTGCTGGCCCGCCTTTCTGACCTCGATAGTGACAGGTTTTTCACACATTAGCAAATCTACTGACCTATCCGAGGTTTGTAAACAAAAAAAGGTGAGGCCACTTGTGGCATCTATCGAGGGGACTTAAGCCAAGGCGAAATAATCGGCGGCGTTTACCAAAGGACAGGAGTCCGGGTCACCCGAAACGTCGAGCCAGAGCCCTGATTCACTTCCGCAGTTCCCACCACGCCCACAGCGTGAGTAGGGCGATGGCGCCCCCCACTGACTCAAAGAGGCGGCCAAGGTCCACATCCTTCTTTTGAGCCTCCGTAACAAGCACGTAAATCCCAACTATTATTAAGACCACCGGAAATACGGCGTTGGCTCTATTATGTGGGACCGAGAGGGGCTCAGCAGGTTCCTTCTTTCCACAGCCGGGACAGAATTCCGCATCGTAAGCAACCTCGCGACCACAATGCACACATTTAGGCATCCCTTGGGAACCTAGAAATCCTCCTGGGCCATGTCAACACGACATTCAGCACTGCCATGGGATGGGATGCGAGATGCCGCGCAAGATAACGCAAGGTGAGGCAGCCGGCAGGTTGCTCCGGTGCCGCTGTCGCAAGTGCTTGGTAATCAACATGGCGCGTCGGGCAGGACTTGAACCTGCACCCTTGTGATCCATGGGCCAGAAACCCCGCTCTGTGCCACCTTTTGTGCCACTCTCGCAGAAATCTCGGGCAGGCCGGTAAACAGGCGCTGGACTGCGCTCCGGCTCAATGCCGGCAATAGTCGGGTGAAGCACCGTGAACCGGAGCGGAACGTCCTGAATCTGGCGCGTCTGCCAATTCCGCCACGCGGGCACGTTGACCTACAGCGACTACAGATACACCAAGGTTCCGGGCTGCCGCAAGCACGCAATTCGCGGCCCAGTGGTTCCCACGAGTTAGAAGAACCCCTGGGCCCACGTTCAGGTTTTCCCCACAGTTCACTCCTTTCTATTTGATGGAATCGTGCTTCTGCCGATAACCACTGCATGTCAACAGCAGCAGACATTTTAGGTTCCAACCGAAAACCCAAGGTGCCTGCCAAATGGGCCGCTCATTTCCGACGCCTCCTCGACGAACGCAACAGGTTGCTCGCACGGAACTTCTCTTCCCCGGCCCCAACGGCTGTCAAAATGGATGATCTCGGTGACGCCGCCACCGAGGAGACTCAGCGCACGCTGGCCTTTGTGGCAGCGGGTGCGACGCAGGAGACAGTTTTTGAGGTGCTTGAGGCCATTCGGCGCATCGAGTGCGGCGCCTATGGGATTTGCGAAGTGGCCGGGGAACCCATCGAGGAGGCGCGACTGCAGGCGATTCCCTGGGCGCGTTTCTCGTTGCGGGGGCAACAGGAGGCGGAGGCAGGTGGATCGGGTCGAAGGCTCGGAATCCCCGCGCTGCAATCCTCGTTCGCAGACGAACTGACCTCAGAACCGGAAAGCGAGGAGCCGGAACGGGAACAGGCGGCTTAATCAATTTGGAGCCCGTTTACGATTAGCCGTTGCTTTGGCCCAGTTGCAGGCCGTCCGAGCAGATAAGGCAACCCGGCAGGCGGTCGAGGACTGGCACTGCTGGGTGCAGCAGGGTTACGAGTTCCGAGCACTACCTATGCTCAGATGAACAGTTACTCTTTTCGGGACACAATACAACGCCAAAAACGACGTTCACTGAGCTGCCAAGCGGGACTGCCCAAGCAGCTTGTCCACAGCATCGGCGAGATCCTGCCCCCGCACATTCCGATATCGGATTACACCTTTGCGGTCTAGAACATAAACAGTGGGCCAGCTTTGGACGTTCCAAGTCTTGGCAATGGGGCCGGGCATATCGCCATCTCGAAAGGACGCCCATGTGATCTTCTCTTTGGCCGCGACCAGTCTCGCTCTGGCGAGGTCCTTGTCGGAGTTAATGCCAATCAACGCAAAGGGCTTCCCGGCCATGCGCTCCACCAACTTTCGTTCGTCCGGAACCATGGCCATGCACGGGCCGCACCAAGTCCCCCAGAAAACCAGCGCCACGACCTTACCGCGATAATCACTGAGCTTCATTTGCCGGCCATCCAAATCTTCGCCTTGAATTTCCGGCGCTTCCTTGCCCACGCCCAGCAGGCGTAATTCGACCAGTTCCGATTCAGCGCGGTCCGCCAATTTTTGGCCGCCAGCCTCGACTTGGCCGTAATCCCTAAGGACGCGCTCAAACAACTTCGCGGCAACCGCCGCCGCTGGCTCATCAGCCCCATAGTTCGCCTGGTCTTTCGACAGCATGGCCAGCGCAAAGCAGGCATTGGCCTGGACTTCTGGACTTGGGTTTTTGTCCAAAACAGATTGGAGCAATTTCGTCGAGGAGCGATAGCGCAATCTCAGTAATTGCTGGCAGAGATACACGAGGTTGGAGCTGCCGAGATGATTCTGGAGGATAATCGCGGCCGCTTTGTCATACTCGGGGCCCTCGGCTGTGTTTAAAATGAGCCAGGTGGCAGTGTTCAGCCCGAAGGGCGATTTCGGATCCTGTTCCGCCAACTTTAACAGAGTTTGCGGGTTGGGGGGGGCTTGGGCTTTGCCGGTCTGTTCGCCGGTCTGGCTTGGCGCACGCGCAAGATCTTCGGAGAGGCCCGTTCGATTCCAATATCCGATCCGCCGCATATTGCGCACATCCACCACCGGCGTGCCTATCTGCATATTTAAACCCGAGAACGTCCACGATGCCGGGTCCACCCGCACGTTGAGGCGCGCCTCGCGGCGAACAAAATGAGTTTCAGAGCGCATTTTCCCCAACCCATCGGAAAAAACGGCCAGAACATCAACTGGAATCGGGTCCTCGGGCCGCGAGGCGTCGAATCTCGATACGGCGGTATCCCAGGCATATTGGCTCTTGCGTTGGCTCTTCACCAAATGGGACGGGTGGCCGACATCGATCCAAAAATCCTCGTTCATGTCCCATTTGTCCAAGACTTGGACGTGCCACGCGGCAATTCCATCCAGGTTTGCCTGGCCCACCAGTTTGACAGACTTTGCCTGGCCGTATGCGAGGCAGTTCTCGATGGTAGAGGTTGGTTGCATGAAAGCGGCGCTAAGGCCAAAGATGCGAGGATCGAACACGTAAGCGGCACTGCCTTTAGCGGGGTCGGTGATTTGCGCCTGGGGGTGCTGTCCACTGATTTCCACATAACTCAGGAGAGCCGACCCGTCATAGGCCGTGACTTCATGCCTCTCATATTCTGTCAACAATCCCGCTTGCACAGCCCCCTCCCGGTCCAACCCCAACTCTGCTATTTTGGCTTCGGTGACCTGGGCCGCGTCCGGCCCCATCATGACGTAGGAATATCCGCGGCCAAACGTTTCGAAGCGGCGATGTTCACCCTCAAAGACGACCTTGAATCGCTGGTGATTGACTTCAAACTCCATCTCACCTGAGGTGATCTTGTGCCTGGCCTCGGCAACCGTCTTGAGCAACTCGATCGGGTTTGGCAGGCCGGTCGGCTGGCGGTTTTCGGCCATAATAACGCCGACCGTGGTCGCGAGTGTGACGGCTGCGCAGATAGCGGCGGTTTTCAATTTTACCCGGGTCATGCTTTTAGTGGTTCCTTTTGCAATGGCGGGGGTCGAAGCCGTCCCCGCGGCTCCTTTCAACAAGGCGGTGGTTAGTTGTCATTGATTGGCAGTCCGAGCCCCTTCATGCCTGTGCCATACGTTTAGCGTGTGGCGTGCCATGGAGCTTTGCCATGACTGCCGGTGGGAAGGCGGCCCCAGGTCTCGGTCCCTGAGAAATCCCGTAACTGCCTTGCCCGCAACAACCGCCCTTGGGCAATTCTTCCCGGCACGGGCTGGGAAATGGTCAGCCGAGGTATCTCCAGGGCCCAACCCACGCCTCTGGTCGACGTTGCAAAGCGCATGATTGGGCGGTTATGGTCGTGCGAGTTGCAATGCCCTTACAAGCCGCCACATTCGCGAACGAGGACGCCGAAACGTCTTGATTAGCTTACGTTGAAGAGGTTAGAGCGGCGGCGGTGTAAATATTCGGTGAACGTGTTTGCTAGCTGCCGAGATCCGGGCTTTTCATCCCCGGGGCCGCGCTGCCTTCTATCCAGGCAAGGCGACGGCGGGGCTGCCGCGACGCGGCGCAGGCTCTCATCACGCCTCAACCACCAACGGTTTCTTCTGGATGGCGTTGTAGCCGGATTTGAGCAAGGGGCGGGGCATCGGCTGGGCCAGACCATTGGCATCGATGGTGCGGCAGCACAGATCATATTTGCCTGGCCGGAGGTCGGTCAGCAAAGCAGCCCAGTGGACGATAGTGTTGCGCAGCGGCCAGGTTCGCGGATTGCCCGTGGCCGGGTCGATCCCGAACGTGTCGGCCGGCAGCCTGCCCTCGGGTAACCGTAGTAGAAGACCCGCCGGAGGTTGGCGGTGGGCCGGGTCAGCCGGATGACTTCGCGCAAGGGCACGCCCTCCCACAGGCCCATGCCGAGCGGCGCGTGGGCATTGGTGCAGGACATCACGTGCAGGAACCGGACGGCGTGCTTCTCGGCCAGTTGCATCAGGCCCTCCCAATTCAAGGCCGTGCCCAGCGCCGTTGACAGCGGATGGTCCAGCTTGGTGTCGCTGTCGGCATCGGGCACCACTTCGAGTTGCCAGGTCTCTCGTGCCAGGCCCACGGCGCGGCGCTTCTCCAACGGCAAGTCGCACGGGGGCGGATTCCCGCGCCCGAAGCTGACGAATTGTTCGTCTGGGGTCAGATAGGCCAGCCGCGCAATCGCCTCGGCCAGTTGCGGCGAATCTGCGTTCGGTTGCGCCCAAAGCTGTCCAACGCTCAGACCGCTCATGCCGGCGACCCCGAGGCTGAGTCCGAGAAAGCGGCGGCGGGTCACATCGGGTTGCGCTCCCGGAAATCGTTGGGATGAGTTCACAATTTAATCTGCCCCATGGCAACGCAAAGGGCGGGCCGTGTAAAGGAAAACCGACTCCCGGCCAAGAGGGAGAACATTCTTGCTCCCGTCGAAGAGCAGTGCCGCTGGCTTCGGCAGACTGGATTCGCCGATGTTGACTGCTTCCTGAAAGTTTTCGAGTGGGCCTTGTTTGGAGGCAGGAAAGTATCCCCTTAGTTTGGCCGGTAAGGCGCTCAGGTCCAACTACGCGCTGGCGGTGGTCGTTGAAACGGCTGCCGCTGAACCCGCCTCTTCGTCGCGACGACGCTTCTCGGCCAGCGCCGAGGCGTTGCCAGTTCGCGCGGTGTCTTCCGTGGCGATTGTCGCCAGCCCCCAGCCAAAGCCCTTGAGCTGGTTGTGCCAAAGCCCATTGCCCGTGAGCGGATCGAGACAGAAGACTTCGCCGTAACAGGAGGCGAGAATCGTTCCGTTGTCCACGACGACGTTGACAAAATCGGAGCCTTTGAGATGGGTAGTCCATACCTGCTGGCCCGTGGCGCGGTTCAGTGCCACGACCGATCCTTTGATGCCGATGAAGACCAAGTCTGAGGTTTTCATAAAATATCCATTGTCACTGCCTCTGTTTGTACGCAGAGCACGTAGCCGACCACCCTGCTGTGAGTTTGCGCTGGCGTGTTCATCATCTGCCTGAGATTAGGGCTGCGGGCTGGGTTGTTCAATTACAAGGACGATCAACTTTTGTATGAACCGTCGCGCAAGGGGTGTTCCGGGCGGCTCCTTTGAGCCGGACCAGCAGCCCCGAAAACCGCTGCTCCGTCCGGTTGTTCCGCACGGCCATCGCGAGCGCCTTCCGCTGGCCGACGACTACAACCAGCTTCTTTCCCCGCGTGATGCCCGTGTAAACCAGGTTCCGCTGGTGCAGGAGGTATTGCTAGGTCGCCATCGGAACCACGACAGCCGGAAACTCGGACCCCCGGGACTTGTGGAGGGTGATGGCGTAGGCCAGGGCCACCTCCTCCAGATGTCCGGCCTTGGTGCTGTGTTTCAGGGTTGTGCGCAGCCTCCCGTTCCTTCATCATCTCGGATATGCCGTCCTGAACATGAATGCCAAATGTCCCAACGCAAAAACCGTGAACGCGCAACGCTGCACCTGCACCTACGCGGGCTGCCCCAGGCACGGACACTGCTGCGATTGCCTGCACTACCACCTGAGCGAGCGCCAACTCCCGGCGTGCTGCTTCCCGCCCGAGGTAGAACGCACTTACGACCGCAGCTTCGAGCGGTTTGCTCAGTGCGTGAGCGGGCGCGGGTGACCTCGGTTAGGCGGACTCTAAGGTCCTTGGACATCCCGCGCTCCAGGTCGGCAACCGCGGCGGCCAGCCGTCCAGGCCCGTCCCGTGGACGCTTCCAGGATGGCCCCGGCGCTTGGGTCGGTCCTTGAGGTCCCTGACGCGCACGCAATGCGTGTCGTGGGGCCTCCTGGAGCCTGCGCTGGCCACATGGGGGCTACTAATGGCCCGTGCGCTGCTGGCGGCGATGGGCGTCACCGAGGATCGGCTGCGGGGGGGATGCGGGGTGGAATTGACTTGACTGGTGGGCTGGTTTACGCACAGACGCCCGGCGAGGCAGCCCAAGCGCCGGGAGAGCATCTGCATCGGTTGCAGCAATGAGCCAGTGATTTTTTTCGATTAACACCATGAGCCGATGGACGAGTAAAGTGGAGGCGTGAAAACGAGCCCCTTAACACGCGACCTCAAGCGAAGGAGCGCAACAGTTGTATGAACACACGTAGCATTTGGTCACGCATTCTAGTCCTTGTCGGCTGTATCGCCATGCTGGTCGGCGCCCTTGACCCGATGGAGGGATCGGTGGTCATCCTTCCCGGAAGCGGTTTGGTTGCGCTCGGCGCCTTCCTCGGTCAAAACGAACGCCGGTTGATCGCCTTCAGGGTGTTGGTTTTCATTCTGATTGCGATTGGGGTGGGGGCGTTGTGGGGGCTGAGCTGGATCGGGGGCATTGGAGGCAATTCTGGACGCTCAATGTGGTGGGGAGTGCTGATTCTGCCTTACCTGATCGGCTGGTCCATCGGTATTTGGGGGCCGGGGTCACCCCGCTGGTTGTTGCTGCTGGGCATCGTGGTCGGCCTCTGGTATCTGACGATAATGATGATGGTCCTGAAGGGTCCGGTCGGACAGCACGGAGGGCATCACGGAGCCATGTCGGCTTTACCAGGCATCGTCATCGGCATCATCGGTGTGCTGACCATCGCCGGTTGTCTCACCGCGCTGTTGAGGCGGCGGACCCGGCTGAACACATCGCGCCCCAGGTCCGACACCCGCGACGGTCTGCCATAAACGCCCCGCCCGTGAGACGTGTCGAGGATCGCGTCGGTGGGTGTGTCCAGCCGCGAGCGGATGCGTCCCAGGACTGGCCGTGGCGAAGTTCATCGAAATGCTCCCCGGTCTTGACCTGAACCGAAGGGCCGCGTCCAATGTGCCGAATGAAAACGGTTCTGACGCTGTTCGAAGCGCACAGGCGGGGTGTGAACATCCAGGTCGTCCTCGACAAGAGCCAGCGCACGGAAAAATACTCCTCGGCCACCTTCGTTTACAACAACGGCACCCCCTGCTTCATGGCCGCGCAACACGCCATCGCCCACAACAAGGTAATGGTCACCGGTGCCCGGATGGTCATCACCGGTAGCTTCAACCTCACCAAGGCGGTGCAGGAGAATAACGCCGAGAACCTGCGCGTCATCCAGGACGCCGACATGGCGGCGAGGTATGCCCAGAGCTAGACGGCCCACCGCGAGCATTCAGAGCCATATACCGGCCTGCCCGGCAATGACCAGGAGCAGCCTAAAAGGCGGAAGCGTTAATGACCGTCGCCCAGCCGTAGTCGGTGCGATCTCGGGGCGCAGATCGCAAATCTCTCCGCCGTTTTGTGGACCGTTTCGAATGGTTTGGAACCGTTTCAGCATCGACCGCCGTAAGATTGCTTTATGGGCGCCCCCCGCAGAGTTTTGCGGCGGTGTCCGGTGAGCCTGGGCGTTTGAGGCCACGCGTGGCCTTGCCCGCCAACCTTCACCGCCAGCCCGCGCCGCCATTCTTGCCCTGCCGTCGTTTCGCCCTTGAGCCGGCGCGCTTGCCGGACCGGGTTTGCCACAAGACTAAATCCAGCATCTTGACCTTGGTGATGTTGGCGTCTGGAAATCTGCGCCGGAATTTGCTCACCAGACTCGCTCCGTCATCGGTTCTGAGGAAATCCGAGAAGCACTCAACAACGCGATCGTAAACCTTGCAGATGCGTTCCGCACGGTCGGCGACGTTCGTTGCGGGAAGATGGAGGCCCAAGTTCCTGAGCACGATGCTGTCGATAACAGGCTTTGAAGGGTCAAGCGTGGCGACCAGCTTGCTCGCGAACGAAGCCTCATAACGGCCAGTGGCCTCGTGCAACAGGGCCAGGACCGCGGGGAACCCCGGCCGTTCCCTGAGCGCTCGGCCCATCAGGGAATAGAAGGCATCGCGCCAAGACTCGGCGCGGCGGACGCGGTAAAAGCGGTTGAAGTGACGGCGAAAATCGGGCTCATCGTAGAAGTCATTCGACCCTTTGACCTCGCATTGTATCCCGGAGTAACTCTCAACGTCGTGGCTTGCCTCAAGTTTATCCAGGGCATGGGCTAATTGCTCTGGGGTGAGGCCGATTTTCATTCCGGGGCGCGTGTGTTGGTTATATTTCATGTCGTGCTTTGTAGGCCCGGAACGGCTGCGGGTCAAGGGCCTTAGCCGCTGGGCACCTTCTCGGATTGGCCTTGCGGGGTTCCAGCTCCCCAGGCCCGCAAAATGATTGCCGATCGTTGCGGGTAAACTTCCTTTCCGATGGTGTCACCAGTCACTTCTAAACCAGCCAGTTGGGGTGGAATCAAAACCAGCCACTCTGAGTGTTTTGTTCATGTCAGGTATTTTGATGGCGGCAAGGGGCTTTTGAATTTCTTGACCCCCGCTGGCGCAACGGCTTCAGCCAACTTTACAAGCCAGCCTCCATCCCGCCGTCTCCGGCGCGCTCCTTGAACTGGTTTGTTTTGGCTCCTGATTGCGCAGCCGCATCGTGCTGGATGAGTTGCCTGAGCCATTCGAGGTCTGGACGTTCTGCATCACTAGACAATGTCTCAACCGAAAAAGAAAGCCACCGTGGGCGCCCAAAGACCGCATCAGAGTTGATGCCGACCAGACGGCCGTCGGTGGAAACAAGCGGCCCACCGCTGTCCCCAGAATGCAGTGGAGCGTCGTGTGAAATGCAAATGAAATGTGGCAGAACGGTCGCTGACCCAGTGTCCAGCCTCAAAATCTTTCCGGCCATGCACTGGCTTTTAATGACATTATTTGAAATCAGATTGATCCCCGCAGCCACGATTCGTTCCCCGTTGGTGAATGCCGGCGTCCACTCAAAGACATCGTGCAGTGGAAAGGGAACCTGCAGGAGGGCCAAGTCCGGCTGCTTTTTTGACTCGTCACCACGCCAGACAACCCGGGCGGGTCGCGCTTGCAGTTGGCCTTTGTCGAAAAACAGCAGTAGGAACGGCCCCTTCTGAACACAATGCGCCGCCGTCAGAAAGTAGCCCTGGCGATCTATGGCCGCCGCCAGCCCGATCCCGAAAACCGTCCCTTTGACAGTGCAGTGGTCGGTGCCGGAAGCGGTGACGCTCAGTTGATCACCCTCGAACACCACGGCGGAACGGGCGCGCAGAAATTCCCGGAGACTCACTTGGCCGACTTTGGCGCCCGCATACGGCAAAAACGAATCGTCGCGTCTTGTCGATGTGGTGTAGTGCATACATCCTCCACTCAAAAAGCAGAGAATAAGCAGAAGAATTCCTGCTGCCGCGCCGATGACGATCCCGCTCTGCCCCGTGATGGCGCAGGGGGCTCGGGTTATGTGCTCAAGCTCGGTGCGATTCATATTCCCGAAGGATTGCAAGCCTTGCCTCCCCCGGCAGGATGCCGCAGAAGGGGCTGGATTGGCGCAGGCGACAAGCATCTTCATCTGCCGTTGAGTTCATTGGGTCGTGCCTTGCAAAGCCCCCCGGCGTGTTGAGCCGGCCAACGCGTGCTCAATCAAACGCCGTTCTGCCAGGCCCAACGGCAGCGCCAAGGCGCGTTCCCGCGCGGCATCGGTCATCTTCTCCCAGCTTTTCCGCACGGCGTTGATGAGCTTGTCCTCCGCTGTCCTGCGCGCCAGAGCGGCAAGCTGAAATTCCAGGAAAACCAAGCAGAGTGCGTCCTCCAATACGCGGCTTTCGGCGTCCGCCGGGAAGTTCTTTTTCAAGTCCAGGTCCCGCACCTTGGCTATCATCTCCTCGCCATAACCCACCTCCCGCAGAATCGCCCCTGATTTACTAGCGTGAAATTGTTTCAGATCGTTGCGCCACCGCAGATAGCCGGCCCGCGTGATCGGATAGGCCTCCCGTGGAATCGTCCATCGGCAAATATGCTGGCATCGAGCCGCCAAACGCAACGCCTCCGACGTCCCCGGCGCAAGCCTCAACACCCACTCGGTCAAGCGGCGTGCGTAGAGCAACTCGCGAGGGTGCGGAACCCCGCCGTCAATTTCGGCGTTGGGATCGCGTCCGTTCTCGGCATCGAATCGTTCAATGGCCTTTTGAAAGAAATCCATTGCCCAAGGTTAAAACACCCCAGCCGGCTTGTAAAACACGCAGAACTATCCGGCTGCGGCTCGTGGAGCGATATGGCCAGCGCAACTACAGCGCCGTCCAACCCCCCAGGCGGACCTCCAGGGCACCCAATGGCGGACCGGTGTGGGCCTCAATCTGGCATTTTCATCGGCTTTTGCGCTTGGCGGTGAACACGAAAGCAGATTACCTACTTACGCCAGGGGAGGCTACTCGGACCGCAAGGTGAAGCCGCCGTTGAAAAAGCCTGTCGGATTTTGTGCGGTTCGGGTGTTTAATGGTAGAAATGCACGAGATTTCCGATGCGCAACTGCTCCGGCGCTACGCCGAAAACGGCGACGAGGCCGCATTTCGCGAACTCGTTGTCCGGCACACGGACTTGCTGTATTCGGCGGCGCTGAGGCAGGTCTCGTCGCCTGATCTCGCGGCCGACGTGGCCCAGAGCGTTTTCATAGACCTCGCTCGGAAGGCCCGGGGGCTGCTGCAAACCTATACAGGCGACGCCTCGCTACTGGGATGGCTCTATCGCAGCACGCGCTTTGCAGCGCTCAAGCATCTGCGTGAGGACCGACGGCGCCAAGCCCACGAAAGGCAAGTTATGGAGCACCTCGAGCCCGCCGCCGAAGCCGACATCGATTGGGACCGCGTTCGCCCACTGTTGGACGAGGCGCTGTCCAATCTGGGCGAGGTGGACCGGCAGGCGTTGCTCCTTCGATTCTTCAAGAACCGCGATTTCCGCGCCGTCGGCGAACTGCTCGGCATCAGCGATGATGCCGCCCAGAAGCGCGTCGGCCGCGCACTGGACAAGTTGCGCGCCCAGTTTGCCCGCCGCGGGGTGACGACCACGGCCGTGGCGCTTTCGGCCGCACTCTCAGCAAACGCGGTGACAGCCGCACCCACGGGCTTGGCCGCGGCGCTTTCGGCCGCCGCCCTCGCGGAGACAACGGCTGCTGCTGCCGCGACCGCAACCATTAAAGTTATTGCTATGACTACACTGCAAAAGGCCCTTATCACGCTCACGCTCGCCGCTGCCGTCGGCATTAGCCTCTACCAAGCGCGGCAGGCCTCCATTGCGCGCGCCAAGCTCAGGACGCTCGAACAAGAGCACTCGCCGCTTCTTGAACGCCTCCAGAAGACGACCCGCGAACGTGACGACCTCGCGGGCAAGCTGGGTGGCTTGCGAGACGATAACCAACGACAGGATCGAAACACCCCGGAAGTATTGAAGCTGCGCGGCCAAGTGGGAGCGTTGCGCCAGCAGCTTGCGGATGGGAGTCAGGCGGCAACCCGGCCGGCGCAAGCGCCGCTTTCTTCGGCAACAGAGTATTACCAGCGCGCAATGAAACACTATTTGAATCACGAATACGCAGCCCAACTGGAGGATCTCAACAAGGCCCTTGAAATGGATCCCAAGATGACGCAGGCGCTGTTCGACCGCGCCTCACTTTACTCCTTGAGCTTGCCCAAGGAAGAGGGAGGCGACGAAAAGGCCGTGGCTGACTACACCCGCCTGTTGGACCTCAAGCCAAATGACTGCTCCGCGCGCCATAATCGGGCCCTTTGTTATGAAAACCTGCACCAGTATGACAACGCCATCGCCGATTACACCGCACTGATTGAGGGCGACACAGACTTCTCCCACGTCCCGAATAAAGACAAGCAACTGGCGCTGGACTATCATTACCGCGGCCGCGCATACCAGTGGTATGAGAGGGATTACGAAAAGGCCGTGGCCGACTACAATGAAGCCCTGCGGCTCGATCCCAATATCGAAGGGGTTCATCTGCACCGTGGGGAGTGCTTCGAGGCCTTGGGCCAGGCCGACAAGGCGCAGGCGGATTTTGCCGTCGAGAAGCCGAAGTGAAAATCAGGTCTTCCGGTCGAAGAACGGGCTCTTGCCCGTGATGCTCAGAGGAATGCCCAAGGCCAGCCTCACCCTGCTGCCAAAGAGGTCCAGGGCCAAGCCAGCTCGTCCAACCGAGAACATCAGGCGGGTATCAACGCGCGAATCGGCGGCAACGCTGGCCGCAGAACTGGCAGCAATGCCGAGGTCAATCGAATTGAAAGCGCATAGGCCGTTGGTCTTTTCGATTTCGGCGCAGTTGCCGTGGCCGCAATAGCCGCAGTTGAGACCGGCCGGGTTGGATTCAACCCCAATAACCACAACGGCAGAAGAACTGGCGACGCAGTTGGCATCCCGGTCGAAGCTCGGGCGATTCTCTGACTGCGCCAATTCTCTCATTTTGCCAGCGAGCCTGTCCTTGGTGTCCGTATCGTCAATTGCCACCACCCTGATATTGTCGATGCCACGGGTCTTTGGCGCCGTCCGGGCGGCGGCGGCCATCAGGCTGGCCACCTGTAAGGCAGCTTGATATTCAAGCTCAGCAGATGTCTTCATATTATGGTCGGGCGAGCGCGGTCCGGCGCTGGTTCTGGAGATTGAGTCAGGCCCGGGGCTCGCGCTTCCAGCTTGTCGCTCAAGACGAACTCTACACCTGCGCGCCGGTTCTGCACCAGTGTGTTCGCTGCGGACGAGCTGGAGGAGGCAGTTGAAGAACTCCATAACACGATGGCAGGCATCCCTGGGGGCCTGATGTCATTTCACCATTGCAAATGCTGGGTTTTCCGATTACCCCTCTTTGCATTATGGCCAAAGCATTAACCAAATCTGACATTGCAGTCTCTCTGGCTGAAACAGTTGGAGTCACCAAAAAACAAGCCGTCGAGGCGCTGGAAGCTCTCGTGGCCCTGGCATACAAGAATGCCGAGAACAAGTTCACCATCCCCGGTTTGGGCAAGCTGGTGCTGGTGAATCGCAAGGCGCGCATGGGCCGAAATCCCGCAACGGGCGCAACAATCAAAATTCCTGCGAAGCGGGTTGTGAAGTTCCGTGTGGCCAAGGCAGCCAAGGACGCGATTTTGGGCGCCAAGTAACTCGAAGCCCTCCGTATGAACATTGCGACCTTGACTCCACAGCAACTCCGCAAGGCAGCCGACCTCAAAGAGAATATTGACGGGCTGCAAGAACAACTGAGCGCCATTCTTGGCGGCGGAGCTACCCCCACTCCTGTCACCCCGGAAGAACCTGGGAGGCCGAAGAATGGGAGGAGGAAGAGGCGAAAGAAGGTCAGCGCGGAGGGTCGCGCAAACATCAGCGCCGCTGCGAAGGCAAGGTGGGCGGCGAGGAGAATGGGGAAAAAGAGCATGACGGCGCCAGCGGAACCCGAGCAGTCGTTGGAAAAGCCAAAGAGGAGTGCGGCATGGAGCAAGGCACTCTCAGAGGCGATGAAGGCGAGATGGGCGAAAGCGAAAAGGGCGGGCAGGTCGAGGCTGTAGTTTCCATTGTTTGAGAAGGCGCGGTGCAGGCCGTGCTGGTCAGTCGCCACCAAAAGCCGATGCCCCAGTTTCACGGGCGGGTGCAACTTCCCCGGGCAACCCAATCGCAGAGGTCCACAGTTTTGGATCGGATGAGAGCCTTGGGACGCTCTTGGGGAGCCTTGGCGACCTGCGGCACTGGACAAGCGTGGGCCGGGTTCAGGCCGCGGAGGGGCGCTCAATCGCCAGATGCCCCCCTTCCCGTTCACTACTCCCCCAGCAGCTCCTTCTTCCGTTGGTCGAGGGAACTCAGGGCGAGGGGAGCCCAGAACGCTGGAGCATGATGGCCCGGGCCGCGTCCGGGTTGGTTTTTGACCATTCCCGCGCGATGATCTCGATTTGCTCGTTTCTCTTGGCCTCGTCCCGGATGGAGCCGACGAACTGGGCGGCCAGATCGGGATGACTCTGGGCAACCAGGCTGACATAGGCCCCGGCCGCCGGGGCGCGAGTGTCATCGTCAGGGAGGGAGGCAAGCCATTGGCCGGCGGCAGTGGGGCTGTTCCGACACCAGAATTTGATGATTGAAGCCGACGCTTCGGCGCGGGCGGGGCCAGGGGGCAAGGCCGCGCACCACGCGGCAGCCCCTGGCGCGTCCTTCTCCACCCAGGACATGGCCAGGTCGTCGAAAGCCTTGGTCTGCTCCTTGCCCGGAGAGATCAAGAGGACTGTCCGCGCCGCATCCTCCGGGCTTTCATCGGACTGCCCGCGGCTGACGCCACCCAGGAACGCATCGCGATCCGGACCGTCGGGCAAACTCCTGGCCCACTCGACCAGATGTTCGGCTGCTTCGCCGTGGAACAACCATTGCCGGGGAAGCTTGGATAGCAGGGCCGTCCGTTCTTCGCCGGCAGGCAAGGCCGTGATGAGGAAATTGGCAGCCGCTTCGGGGTCTTTGTTGCTCCAGGAATACTCAAGGTCGCTGAGGGCTTGCTTGCGCATTGGCCCGTTGGTCAATTGCAAGATCCAGGCGGATGCGGCCTGCGGCTCCTCCCATGCCCAGCGCGAGACCAAGGCAGTGGCCAGCGCCCCGCGCAATTTCGCGTCCGCCTGAGACCTCACTAATTCCGCCGCCTTGTCCGGATTGTCCTTGACCAGTCGCTCGATCACGGCGCGCAGCGCGGCTTCCCTGTCTTCGAGCCCGGCCAGGGCTTGCGCCCAGTCAATGGCCTGCTCCACCCCGCGGCTGGCCCTTGCGTCGGCAATCGCCGATAGGCAACCGCTTCGCATCATCCGCTGATGGCTGTTCGCCAAATCGGCCTGGGTGTCGGCGCCTTCGCTTGCCGTCTGCGCCTCTCCGTTGTCGTTGTCCGAGGGCGGACGAAGCTCTCGCACCTCGTTCAGCAAGGCGGTGGCCGCATCGGGGTCGAGAGGCGCTATTCGGCGAATGACCTCGGCGGCAGCTTGGGCATAATCGTCGGGGGGCAGATTGGTCAAAAGAGGCACGGCAGCGACGGGGTCACGGCTGGCCACCCCGGAAATGAGGCATTGCAGGGCATCGTTCCGATCCAGGCCGGCGGGCATCTGGCGCGCCGCGGCCAGTGCGGTGACCGGGTCGCGCTCGCCCCACGTCGAGAAGATGCCTTCCAGCAACCTACTCCTGTCCATGTTGCTCCACTGCCTGCGCTGGTCTTGCGGGACCGCGAGTGCGGCAGCCAGCGCCGCGGATGGGTCTGTCCTGGCCCAGAAGCAGCTCAAAACGGGCTGCATACATATGCGCACGTTCCTTGGAACGGTATCGAGCATAGCCCACACCTTGGGGTAGTCGTTGGTGGAAAGAGTTCCAACCAAGACGCCCATGGACTCCCAACTCCCCGATTGGCCGCGGCGGTATTGACGGAGCTTGGCTACCACGGCTTCATAAGCATTGGTCGAGCCTGCGCCCGCGACGGTGCCGCCATCCACCGCGTCGCCGGCGATGCCTTGGCCCGGCGAGGCCACCCGCGGTTCATCGGTCGGACTAACGGCTCCTTGTCGGCCGGCTGCGGGCCCGATGCCGATGCTGGCCGCCAGGCGCCCAAGCGGTTGGCTGAGGAGGATTCCGCTGCCGTAGGCGCATACGCCCGCCAGGGTTGCGGTAACGAGGCTGAGGGCCTGGCTTTTCATTCGTCGAGCAATTGATGTTTCTTCTCCTCCGAGAGGGAGGTTCCGCGAAGCCATTTCCGGGCGGCCTCACGGTCCGTTTCCAGCCATTTGCGGGCGACGCGCTCGATCTCCTTTTCCCTGAGACCCGCGTCGCTAATGGCGTCCACCCAGGGTGCCGCCAGCTCCGGGTATTTCAGTTCAACCCCGGGCAGCGCCGCAGGCATTGGTTTCGCGCCGCCCGTCGAAACCAGGCAACGCTGGGCCAAGCGGTCTCGCGTCGGTCCGACCGGCATCTGCTGGAGCCAGCGCAGGGCCTCTGCGCCGGACGCTGGATTCTCGTCGTTGAGCCAGCACCCCAGCAGCGCCTGAGCCGCACGTTCCATCGCCGGCCCTTCGGGAAGGGACGCCACCCACTGCGCGGCGGCCGCGGGATCCTGGATAGCCCAGCGAACGGCCAGGTCTCTGGCTAATTCGTCGTGCAACCGGCCCGGTGGCAGGCCGGCGACGACCTGCGCTGCCTGTTCCGGGTGCGAGTTGGCCAAACCCTGACACAGGCTCCTTAGCACGCCGTCACTTCCGCGCCCTGCCGCCATTCCCTTCACCCATTCTATGGCTCCGGCCGGGTTTCGCCCGGCCCACTCTTGGACGAGGTTGGCCAGAACGCTTCGGCGGAGCTTTGCCGAATCGATTTCTGCGACCGCGGTGAGGGCCGCCTGGGGGTCAATTCGCGCCAATCTTGGGATTACGAACGCCAGGCGCGAATCCTTGAATCTCGCCGGAGACGAGAGGCGGACCCAGGCGAGCGCCGCTGCGGGCTCCTGCTCGGCCCACGCCCCCAGGGCCAGGTAAGAGGCGTCGTTGCCCCACGAACCGCTCCCCAACGTCGCAGCCGCCTGCACGGCGGCCCGGGGCTCCAGCAGGGCCCAGGTGCATACAAGTTCCCGCTCAAACTGGTCGCATAGCACGCTGGTCTGGGGAATGCCGTGCCGAAGTTCCCACGCCCGCGCATAATCCGCTGCCGGTAAGGACCAAATCAGGAATTGCAGATCCATCGCGCGAGCGTAGCCTCGCTCTGCATCCTGCCGGCCCAACCGGATTTCCTGGCGCAACCAAGCCTCGAGCCGCGCCAAGGCCGGGCTTGCGTTCGTCCGGGCGCTGGCGGCCGCTTCAGCAGGGGTTGAGGCGGGTTGCAGCTTTGCCCGGCCGAAGGGCGCACCGCCCGCCGATAGCTTTGAATGCGTCCCGCCCGGCGGCGAGCCAGAAAGCATTGGCGTGGCCACACCCGCCATAAAAAGCAGACCCACGGCTGCTCCTTGGAGCCTGGTCAAGCGCGCGAGCGCCTTGAGCGAGCCCCATATCCCGATAGACGCGGGGGCCGCGCCGGCAGCCAAGGAGGCGCCGGCCAGGGAGGCGGCCAACCCTGCGGGCGCCGCGGACACAGATTTGGCGGCAACCACACTCGCCAGGGCCGCCGCCGACAGGCTCACCCCACGCCGCCGGAAGAGGGCACGGAGTGTGTGCAGGGCGCGATCCACGCGTTTGCGAGCCGCCTCCTCGCTCACACCCAAGGCCTCGCCCACGGCCCGCAACGGTTTCCGCTCGAAAAAGCGCAGGACGATAGCATCCCGCTCGCGCGGTCCCAGCCGGTTCATGGCGTCGTCCAAGACCGGGGCCATCTGACTCCAGAGCGATTCCTGTTCTTCGTCTTCGTTCAGGGTCCGCATCGCCACCGCCTCTCTTTCGCGGGCCTGACGCCGCCGCTCCCCGCGAATGGCTTTCGCGGCGGTGAAGCAGGTGTGCCGATAGAGCCAGCCGGCGAGAACGACGTTTGAGGGCAGCCTCGCTGCCTTGCGCGCGAGGTCGGTGAACACCACCTGGGCCACGTCGTGGGCGAGGTGCTCATCCCCGGCAACAACCCGCAGGGCCGCGCAATAAACCAAGTCCACGTGATTCCTGACTACCTCGGCAAACGCCTCCTCGGAGCCGCTCCCCACGTATTCCCTGATTAATGTTGCACTGTCTGTCATGCCCGTTTACCTAGAAAACCCGCCCGGGTTCAAAAGCGGACAGCATTTTCACGCCTTTTTTGCCAGACTGCGGGAATTGCGGGAGGTGTCGGTTCGCGACCTCGACTTTGTCTCGCTGCTGCTGGCGCATCCAGAGGTCATGCGCTATTCGCCTAAGTGCTACAATCTTGATGAGGCGCCAGACTGGATAAAACGGCAGCGGGACCGTTACGCCAACCACGGCCTTGGAGTCCTCGGGAAACTTATCCATGACACGCAGCAGGTTGTCGCGGGCTTCGGCTGGGGGCTCCGCCTCGTGAAGGCAGAAGGACCGGTGGACCCAGCCCAACGGGTGGTCCGGCGCCACCTGAACCAGCGCCGAGGCAATTTCGAGGGCGGCGTCCCACTTCTTTGCCTTCGCGCAAATCTCCCAGCGAACTTCCAGGACAGCAGGATGCGCTTGGTGTTGGGGCGGGACCTTGCCCAGTTCTTCCTCGGCCTCGATCGGGTTGCCCAATTCGAGCCAGCCCTGCGCGGCCTGCAAATGGAGGCTGTCTGGTGGTTCAAGCGGCTTCATACTAACCGCGATTTGGGCGGTTGGCTGTGTTCGCCCGAAGAATGGCTCGCACCGCGTCCAAAAGCAAGAAGGCAAACCATCCATCTTCCAGGAGTTCTTTGAACAAAACAGATGGGCCTGTTTTTCACCCACTAATCCTCGCATCCGGCTTGATTTCCTCGTGGAACGGCCAATTCCAGGTTCAGAACCAACATCGGAGCTTTGCGACCAACAGCGGCGCAACCAAAACCCACCACATCCCTTGCTGGGAGGGCGCAAGAGGCATCAGTGGGCGATTCAAATCCGAACCAGAGGTCCGTTCTTCAGGAACTCGACCGTGATCGCTTTCCCTTCGTGATCCTCCACCTCGGCGCTGGTCTCCTCGATCTCGGCACAGGCGATCACTTCCTCGGTAATGATCACCTCGAGCTTGTGCTTGCCTCTCTCGGTCCAGCCAAGTTTGACCACCGGGTCTTCCACGGTGATCTGGCGCGTAAGCGTGGTGAAGTCGCTGTAGCGCACCTTCACCTGGACCGTATGCGCCCCCAGGTGACGGTGCTTGAGCCGGACGGCACATCCGGAGAAATCGGCCAGGAACCCATAGAGCCTGGGGGCGTGGCGCGGCCCGCAGCCCGACGCCCATGGATTAGGACGGTTGACACCACCCATTAAGCAGCGTAACGTCCTGGCACAACGGACATGAAGATCTATCCACGACTCGTGGTCATTTACGCGCTGGCCGCACTCGGCGTCCGCGCCGGTGTCGCCCTCGCGGCTCAGCCGAGCGGACACCAGCAGTCGCAGGCCCCGGCTGTGCCCGATGCGGGCGCCGGCTGGGACGCCCAGGCGGCCGCGAAATACCTGGACGAGCGGATGAGCTTGTGGTTCGAAAAGGCGGACAAGCTGCACACTGACAAGGAGCCCACCTCGTGCGTCTCGTGCCATACAACCGTTCCATACGCCATGGCCCGCGCGGCGTTGCGCAAGGCCACGGGCCAGACCCAAGCAACGCCCCAAGAAATCAAACTCCTCGATGAGACGGTCCGCCGCGTTAAAACCTACGACAGTCACGAACCGCTCTACGAGAGCAAGGACGAACAGTCGCGGGGCACCGAGGCCGTGCTGAACCTGCTTATCCTGGCCGGCGAAGACGCCCGCCAGGGCAGGCACGACGCAAGCGAGACAACCCGCAAAGCCCTCCAGGAGCTCTGGAAGCGGCAGCGCCCGGATGGGGTATGGAACTGGCTGGACTTCGGCAACGAACCGTACGAGAGCACGGACTCGCTGTGTTACGGCGCGGCGCTCGCGGCAATCGCGGTTGCGACCGTTCCCGGCTATGTTGCCGCCCCTGACGCAGATGCGCTGAGCCACATCGCGAAGCTGCGCGATTACTTGAACCGCGCGTACCCCGGTGAGAGCCTTTACAATCGAATCTGGGTGCTGCTGGCTTCCGCTCGGCTCGATGGCGTGCTCACGCGCGATCAGCGCGAGGCCCTCACGGCCCAGCTTATGAACCAGCAGAACGCGGACGGCGGCTGGTCGCTCCACGCCCTCGGGCCGTGGACCTGGTCCAAGCCCGGCCCACCGTTCGCGCCGAAAGGGGAGCCCGATGCGTCGCTGCTGTCCAAGTCCGACGGTTACGCCACGGGCCTCGTCACCTACGCGCTCCGCCAAACCGGGATGCCTTCCGACAATGCGGCCTTGAAGAAGGCGTCGGCCTGGCTCGCGGCAAACCAACGCGAATGCCAGATTGATCAGGCCCGTTGGAACTGCTGGCGGACGTATTCGCTGAACCATGACCGTGAGCATGGCGGCAAGCACGGCGATCCCTGGAGCCGCATGTTCATGTCTGATGCCGCGACCGCTTTCGCCGTCCTGGCCCTCCTGCCGGCGGAATGAGGGTTCCAGGCCAACGGCCTGGCTCATCGGGCTGATTGGGTCGCGCCTACGCCCCAAACGGCGCTGGCAGCACGTCGATCCCTCCCCACCGCCAGGGTGGCGATCACGGCTATGACCACCAACAGTTCAATGAGGGTGAAGCCCGAGGCCGGGGCAGCCTGCCCCGCCCGCAATCATCCTCTGAGGCCCGCACGCCCCCTTGCGCCGAGCGGCTATTAGGGGTCCGCACGGCTTGAGCATTGAGCCCATGGTCGGCTGGAGGTCGGCTGGCCACCGCCACCTCGATGCCGGCACTCTGTCAGCGACCGCCGCTCCATCCTCTCAATCCCCATGGCCGCCGCCTTGATCCTCCTGGGTCTTGACCTCGGGCTGACCAGGGGGACCAGTGGCGGGCGGGTTGGACATCAGGAGTAGTCCATCCGGAGCCATCGGTGGTTGAGATTCAGGGCTTGCAATAAACGAACCAGCCGTCGTATATTCAGGTCGAGTCCGGCTGATAATGAACAGCTTACGCATAAGCCTACCGGGGACTTTCGGGCTTGGATCAGCGAACCGGCCGCCGCAGATTTACAGTTAGGCTGTTCATTTGCCATGAGCAAAATCATCTCCATCGCGACTGCGATTGTCCTGCTTTTCACAGTTGTGTTGACCAATGCCGTTGCAGGTGAATCCGCTTCGCTAGATCAAATCCTCGAACAGATTCGAGCGAAGAACAAGCTGCCGGCACTTGCGGCAGCAGTGGTTCGTAATGGCCAAACCATCGCCTGCGGCGCAGTGGGTTTTCGAAAAGAGGGTTCACCGGAGCGGGTAACCGTGAAGGACAAATGGCACATCGGCTCCTGCACCAAGTCAATGACTGCGGCGATTGCCGGCATGATGGTGGAGCAGGAGGGGTGGCGTTGGGATATGAAAGTGTCGGAAATGTTCCCCGACCTGGCCCCCGGGATCCGTCCTGAATGGCGAGCAGCAACACTGGAACAGTTTCTCTCGCATTATAGCGGCGCTGGCAGCATCAACGACGAAACTATTGACACCCGGATTCTGGCGAACGCCAGCAAATCCCCAATTGAACAACGAAAGCTGTTTGCGCGCGATTTCCTAACCGGGCACGCGCCGACAGTTCTCCCCGGCACTGAGTGCAAATACGAAAATGCCAATTACATTCTGGTCGGTCATGCCATTGAACTGAAGCTCAAACAGCCCTGGGAAACCGTCATTAGCGAGCGGCTTTTCAAACCGCTCGGCATGGATTCAGCCGGATTCGGCCCGCCAGCCAGCGGCAAGGCGATTGACCAGCCGTGGGGACATATTCTCGATGAGGAAGGAAGATTGAAGCCGATACCGCCAGACCTTGCCGGGGAAACGTGGGTCTGGGACCCTGAGCAGGCACGAAAGATACGTGCGGACAGTCCAGCAGCCTTGTGTCCCGCCGGCACCGTGCATTGCCGCATCGGCGATCTGGCAAAGTATGCTGCCTGGCAATTGCGTGGCGCGCGCGGCAAAGGCACTCTTCTGAAAGCCGCCACCTTCGCGAAGCTCCATACGCGATACGAGAAGGAAGGCGAATACGCTTGCGGCTGGGTGGTGGGGTATCGTGACTGGGCTGGCGGAGATACCCTTTCCCATTTCGGTTCCAATGGGACCTTCATGACCGCGATGTGGCTTGCGCCAAAAAAGGATTTTGCCGTGGTCGTCTGCGCAAATCTTGGAGGAACTCGATGCCAGACGGTTGTTGATGAAACAGTCGGAGCTCTCGTCGAAGAGTATTTGGTGAAAAACAGTGAGGCAGCGCGCTAGGATTCTCTATGAAATGGACAGAGTGCAACAATCCACAGCCCAACAAATCGCTGCAGGCAACGCGGGATGGCGGCCCCAGTTCCGCTTCGCGGTTCGCGTCCTTTGGTCCCGCGTGCCTGAGCTCTGGGCGTTGGGCCGCTTGGCGCTTATGAGACGTTATATTCTATTGCTTACGGTTTGCGCTTATTGGTTCGTTTTGCATTCGGCGCCTGCCGCTACGAATCTGCTTTCCATTTATCTTGTCGCCGACAACATATTTCCGCAATGGCGGCCGGGCACAATGCCAGCACCTGACAGCTTACGGCTTATAACGCCGCCTGTGCTTGCAGATACCGATTTCGTAAGCTTCGATACCACAAACCAGACGTTCTCCATAACTCCCGACGCCGCGAAGCGATTGGAGGCGAGCATAAAACACGGCCCGCCCACTATCTTGCGAAACGGCGTTTTTTTGCTAATTCCTTATCCGACTCCGTTCGTCCTTAAAGCGTCGACTGAGGCAATCTATGTAGGAGCGTTTTATACAGAGGTTTCTTCCAGTTCATTCGCAGGGCCGGTCATTCTAGCAGACAGAATGTTCATTAGTGCCAGTCTAACTAACAATGTGACATTTCGCATTGAGTTAGGGTATCCCGGAACATTTCCAGGGACGCCCGATCCGCGACGGGACAGTAGAGTTGTGTCGGCTGTCCAGAAGTTGTTCGCGCATGAGAACAAATAATCAATGCCCTGACTTTCCACTGGAGCCGCCAGCCGCCGCCCTTTCGGCTTTCTGCGTCGGCAGGAGCTTCGCCGCTCCTCGCCTTCGTCGCGGCTCAATCTCCGGCGGCTGCGGCTCAGTTTGACGTTATGCCTTTGAGATTTCGTGACGGAGGCGGCTTCCGTAATGTCCAGCAAGACACCGTCACGCAATGCGTCGGCCCTGGTGTAACCAAAGAGGGGCTCACCCCAGAATCGGTCTGAAGTCATGTCAGCACCTCCTTCCCGTTGCCGGTGAGCGGCGCCTGGCGCAAATCGTGTGGCGGATAAGGTGCAGTGGAGGTGGACAGCGCCGCCGGAGGCGCGGAAACAAAGTGACCGTGTCCGTCGTTCAGCGGCCTGTTTAGGGGCATCATGATTTTCTTCATGCTTTTTCCTTTGGCGGCAAATTGCCAACAAGGGCGGAGCCGCGCCCTCTGGGTCGAAGAACCTGCTTATCCCCAACGCCAACCACCTGCTTGTGCAGTATTGGTTCCCTGGAACCGCCGGGCCGGTCAAGGCGTGGTTCCGGGAACACCTGGCCGTGCCAGCGCAAGCACAGCGCGATTGAACTCCCCATGGCGGCGGAATCGCTCGATGACGTTTCCGCCGAGAACCGTTACCGGCTCGAGCCGGCGGAAAAGGGGACACCCGAAAGCCTTTTCGAGCGTGGCTGGGGCCTGACATTGATCCGGTTGACCCGGGGTTCAAGGCGGTGGACATCATCCTTACGCCTAACCGGCAGCTTGTCGACCCCGTCGCCACCATTGATCGTATCTGGGGCAAGGAGATCGTTTTCGAGCGCGTCCCCCCCGATTCGCTTTGATCTGCCCGAAACCGGGCCGAAGCCGCCACAGTGGCCCGGGCACTGCTCCGCAGAATGTTTGTCCGCTTTTGCGGTTCCGGCGGCAATGATAGTATAAAAGGCAGAAGCGCATGAACGACTGGGAACTGGTTCGGCAATATGTAATGCAGGAATCCGAGACGGCATTCTCGGCGCTCGTAACGCGCCACGTCGATCTGGTTTACTTGAGCGCGATGCGGCAGGTGCATGATTCGCGATTGGCGGAGGAAATTACGCAGACCGTGTTCATCTTGATGGCACGCAAAGCGCGCACCTTCCGGGAGAATATCGTATTGCCCGGCTGGCTCTACCGCACAGCGCGGTTTGTTGGTGCCACTGCCTTACGCTCGGAACACCGCCGACGGCAGCGGGAACGGGAGGCCCTTCAAATGCAACAGAATGCGTCATCGGACGAAACGTGGCGGCGTCTGGCCCCGGTGCTCGATGAAGCCCTTGAGCAACTCGGCGAAGGGGAACGCAACGCGGTTGTCCTGCGCTTCTTCCAGGAGCGCCCGCTCCGCGAGGTCGGGAACCTGCTGGGGATCAGCGAGGAAGCCGCGCGGAAGCGCGTCGACCGCTCGGTAGAAAAGTTGCGCGTCATCTTTGCGCGGCGTGGCTTCAGCGTGGCTGCGGGGGCCCTGGCGACAGCCCTCAGTGTGCAGGGGGCGGAGGCTGTCCCCGCGGGGCTCGGTGGCCGGGTCGCACCGAGAGCTTTTGCCCACGGGCAAGCGATGACCAGTGCTCTCCCCGAGTTGGCCGAGAAAACCCTCGGCGCCTGGAGGAGGACTCGGGTAAAGGTGGTGCTGGCACTGAGCATTGCGGGTGTGCTCACGTGCCTGTTGGTGCTTTGCTACGCGACCTGGAGCCCGCAACGGCCACCACGGTTGCCCTTGGGCGCTGCGGCGCTCGACGTGGCACACGACCCACCCGTTTCCCCGGCCCCTGAGCACCCGCCATCACTTGCCGCCGAGACCCCCAAGACAGGCGGCTTGCGCTTCCAGGGGAGCACAGAACATCGGGCTTTCCATATCTCGGGCGAAGTTCTCGTCGGGCATCACGAACTTTTCACTCTCGATCTGGACCGGTCCGGCAAATGGACCATGGTCACCTCCACCACGGGGATCGACGACACCAACGCTTGCTTGGTGGCGGCTTTCGATGGGACGAACACGTTCCACATTGCATATGTTACCCGGACGCACCTTTACTCAGGCTCGGCTGAGATGACTGAAGCCGTCCCCTACAAGCAGGGACTTCATTATGCGCAGGTCTCCCGTGGGGCCTACCCGTTCGACGTCTTCGTAGGGGAGAGGTTCACGTGGCTGGCGTTGGCTTCCGGCTACTACGTGTCGCGGCCTGAATCCAAGCGAATGCCCGCGCCTTGGCGCGACGGTCGAAACGACATCCTTGCCTACGCCTATACCAACGATATCAGAGGGGCATCTGCGTGGCCAAACGCGCCCTTGGGAGCGGAGTTCTTGACCAACCCGAGCCTGTTGGATGGGGAACTGCCGGACCTGATGCCTCCAAAGAACGTTGTCGGGGTCATCTGCGGCAAGGAGCGGCAAGGGCCTTTCACAATTAGGGTATCTTCGAACCTCTTCGACCTCGTTGTGCGGGGCCATGAGACAGAACCTTGGGCCGCGCAGGTCGACACCAATCTGATCGATCCGCGATTTCAACGGGTCTCAACTTCGGGAGAACATGGGACCGGCGGGGAACAAGGGAAGCGCCTCCCGCCGATGCGGCCCGGGCAACTCGCTGCCCTCTACTCGGTCCAGGCATGGACGAACTTTTCGGGGGCTCTCATCCCTCTTGACTATAAACTGGAGGTCTTCCGATCTGCTTCCGAGCCTGATGCCGACAGCCGATACACGAGGGAAGTGTTCATCGGCCATATTGCGAGCATCGCGCCCATCGACTCGAGCAGCGGCCGCCCGGCGATATGGGGGAGCCTCACGGTGGATGATTATCGTCATCCTGACGATCCTGCCGCCGCCCTCAATGGGCATCTGCACTATCGTATCGCCGATGGTGCTTGGAAGGAATGAAAGCGCATGAGGTTGGAGCCGGCGGTCATCTGAATGGGGAGAGCGCGGGAAAGCCGCGCATTCCGCCGCTGTGCTCCGGGACATTCGCCAGGCTGATGTCCAGGGCCTCCAGGCGCGCGAAGTTCCTTCCGGCGGGGGTTTTTTTCAGAATGCGCGGCCCTCGTGCCGAGGCGCTATTTTGGCCCCTCGACTGCCAGGCACCGCGCCGCGAGCAGTCCGTGCGTTCGAGTTGAGCGTCCGAATAACCAATGGCTCGGAGGCGGTGCAGCGCTGGCCGGATTCCCAGCCCCGACAGAGCTACCCTACCGTCAAGCGCGAGGACGGGGATCTCGCCGAAGCGATCAGCCATCTCCACGCCGCCTTGGCGCGCGCCGGCTCAGATGCGCCATCACGTTGCGTTGATAGACCACGATGGCCGTGGCCTCGAAGATCTGAAGCCCTTCGACCAAAGGCCCGTAGAGTGTCGCCAGCCAGGGAACGCGCGGCTGGCGAGTGGGCGGTATCCCAAGCAAGACATGGATGTGATCCTCCGTGCCGCCGATGAGCAGGGGCCTCAATTGATTTTGCCGCGCGATGCCGCCCAGGTAGGCCCAAACGCGCTCCTGCATGTCCAGCCGCAGCCGGGGCTCGCGGCCTTTGGTGCTGAAGACAACGTGGTAGTGGAGACTGGTGAAGGTATCGGCCATAGTGTAATGGACGCGGTTGAGTTGCGTGAACGCGCTGGGTGTAGCAAGCGTCGCTCCGCGACGCAATACTGATTCGGG
>Ga0326727_10003971_pt1 | contig 45824 bp, 36 predicted proteins | sample MB2enrmetagenome_FD_207643 | JGI IMG/M metagenome (GOLD analysis project Ga0326727, IMG submission 207643) | Lab enriched peat soil microbial communities from McLean, Ithaca, NY, United States - MB29MY | ecosystem: Environmental > Terrestrial > Soil > Wetlands > Peat | place: USA: New York... | reverse complement strand
CGTGGTGGCGTCGCCGCAAACAACATGCTTCGTAGGGGCAGGCCTCGTGCCTGCCCTCCCGGTCGGCATGGCCGACTTCAGGGCACCCACGAGGGATGCCCCTACGAGCTGGTAGCCACGGACAGTGCTCTCCTGTCCGTGGGCTTTTCTCAGGCGCGATATCCCAAAGGCAATCTTACGTAATCAAACGGATACTGCGGCCAAATCAGGGCGTGCCAGTGGTCAGGCATCAAAACATAGCCGCAGAGTAGAAATCCCAGCCGCCCCCGCGATGCCTCCAATACGGTGAGCAGCAAATCGTTTTCAGATTCGTTGAATCGCCTGATCTTCGGACGAAGGTTGACGCTGACGAAGCTTCGTAGGGGCAGGCCTCGTGCCTGCCCTCCCGGTCGGTATGGCCGACTTCAGGGCACCCACGAGGGATGCCCCTACGAGACCTGCCGCCCATGACCGGCCTTGCCCCCGCGTCCCAAACGGTCATTTCCCGATGTAGTGCCGCGGTGCTGGTAGCCACGGACAGTGCTTTCCTGTCCGTGGGCTTTTGTCTCGATGAGATACTCCCGATTAATCTGAATCCAGTAAAGAAGGACGGGTGAAGCGGCGCGAGGATTGGCAGTGGTGAGTTATAACAATTTTGCCTTGGACAAGGTAACGGTGGCGGCATCCCCCGGGCAAATTGATTACGTAAGATGGCCCGTGGGATATCGCACCTGAGAAAAACCCACGGACAGGAAAGCACTGTCCGTGGCTACCAGCTTTCGCCGGGCCATCCAACGCGGGAGCTATGCCCGTGGTGGCGTCGCCGCAAACAACATGCTTCGTAGGGGCAGGCCTCGTGCCTGCCCTCCCGGTCGGCATGGCCGACTTCAGGGCACCCACGAGGGATGCCCCTACGAGACCTGCCGCCCATGACCGGCCTTGCCCCCTTCGTAGCGGCGGGTTTACCCCGCCATTTTCGGGTCTGTAGAGGCGGCTTTACGCTGCCATGTGGCAAGGCGGGTAGGGCCCAGTGTTATTTCAGTTGCCAAACGCTATTCCGTTTTCCATCACAGACCGCGAGCAGCTTGAGTTCACGGCGAAGCTGATGCATCCACTCCATGTCTGTCGGGCGAATCTTGTCCCGGTGTGGGCATGGTGGACCTTGACAGTCTTCCGGCTGCCGTTGGCGCGCAAGATGGTATAGCTCTCGGGCAGTCTTAGGTAGTTCCCGCCTTATCAGTTCCTCGAACATGCGATTATAATGCCTTGGTTCCCCTCACGCCGCAAGCGCGGAGGTAGTTCGCGTTCGTCTGCGGCTTTTCGGCCTTCCGGATTGAAAGACATGTGAACGCACTTCATATTAGGAGCCGCGAAGCACTGCAGAGACAGCACAACTCCGCGCTTGTATCTACCCGCTCAAAATCATTGCGCGGCAAGCGTTGCGACAGCACGATCCAACGAATCGGGTGCGGTCTCTTTGACCAATTTACACCAATGCTTCCTTTCATCGTTGCCCATGACGCTCGCAGCCCAGATAATAGCGCGCCGGTCCCACGGCGAATGATTGGACCAGGTTTCCTTCTGTGCTCGCACCCACTGTAACTCCTTGTGAGCTCTTGCGAGCAGCGCAATAGGTCGAACTCCTAAGGTAGCGCGGGAGTCCTCTGCGATTTTCATTACCTTAGGATAAAAGCGGCGCAGCGGCCGTTTTATGAAAAGTTCTAGACCCCACATCCTTACAAACGGCAATGTCCCAACGGCGCTTGAAGAAAGATGTTCAAGCATTGCATTTTGGATGGCTTCAACATTTTGGTCTTTTGCAGATAGCGATAGATACCCGATCACCTCGCGCATGATTGGGGCGAGCTTCGTGAGGTTATCCAGCACAATTTTCTGAACTGCGGTGGTCCGAAGATATTTAGCGCGCCTCAACAGATACCGAGTCAACCCTATGTGCAATGGACGATTGTTAACGGCGTCTCGCAACAGCTCTTTTAGATTCTCGCGCGTGACTTGCTTCAAGTCCGATTCGGGCAATTCCTCAAAATCGATGTGGTAGCCAGTGTTCTCAAGAATCTCCTCAATACGTGATTTCAATTTCGAGACCTTCCCCCGTTCTTCTTGCTCTTTCGGATCGAGTAATTCAACAGTCACGAACTTCTTGACGGAATAGAGCTTCGTCTTCGAGGGCGTAAGAACCAGGCGATGGGCTGTGTAGAGATACTCTGCCAGAGCGTAGGCTGCGTCAACGGCTTCGCGCTCCGACCCACAGAAAATCCTAAAGTCATCGACATAACGCACATAGCTGAGACCGCGTGAAATGAGGAACTTATCGACGTCATCAAGCGAGGCTTCCGCTAACACGATTGAGGCGGCAGGTCCTACTGGAAGCCCTCTGGAGTGCATGGCAGTTAACTTTGATAGAAACCCTTCAATATTCTTGGATCTATCGCCTGCAACTCCGGCCAACTGTAGCACATTGGTGACCCGATGGTGGGAAACCTGATTATAGAAATCCGCTATGTCAGCTATCAGCACGTGGGTGAACTTTCCAGAGTTCGCTAACTCCACAGAGCGCTCATGAAATCTCGGCCATCCATTCTCCTTCTCGAAAAGCGAGCCATCAGCAGTGACATGCAAACGAAAAGAGCAGGCGATATTTTGTGTTTCAGGCACACGGTATTTTTCAATATTCTCAGCTGCTTCGTAGATCAGCGCCGCATATACCAAAGCGTCAAGCGGGTCAAGTTGAACCGCAGCGCGGTAGCTAGTGCGTGATTTTGGCATGAGCAGTATTTGGGGCGATCGCGTGCGGTACTTCATCAAATTGATGGAGGCAAGCTCGTTTTTGATGTCCAGCCATGACGCGCGTATTGCATCAAATTCGAAAGGGACCGGAAAAATATCCGTATCACCGAACCTCTCGACGTGACGGGACGCCCACTCCAGCGAGGTTGGAGCAATTTGATCGTTTCCTACCATAGGGTACAATTCATTATATCCCCATTCGCGGGTGGCGCAGACGCAAGGTTTGATTTCTGCGCCCCAAGCCTCGCGTTGCGACCTCTCGCGCTCAAATGTTCATGGCAGCAGATAGGGGTTAGGGGTTAGGGGTTAGGGGTTAGGGGTTAGGGGTTAGGGGTTAGGGGTTAGGGGTTAGGGGTTAGGGGCTGGGGAGTCGGAGATCGAGGATTGCAGATTCGAGATTCAAGAACAGAACAGGCCCGGAGTCAGAGGTCGGAAAGACCGGGATTCGGGACACGGCGATTGTCGATTGATGATTGTCGATTGCCGATTGAGGATACAAAAGGGGCTTGGGGCGCTACGAATTCATGACCAGTCGTGCGCCACTATATGCGAGGTGCGTGCTCTGCCGTTAGGGAGTATAATCAGCGCTATGCCCAAAGACGTTATTTACGTTTCGGATTCGGAGGCAGCGAACAACCTGCCGTCGCTTCTTGATCGCGTGTGTGCCGGGGCGGAAGTCGTCATCGAGCGGGACTCGCGACCGGTTGCCGTGGTGCGGCCGGCAGACACGCCGCGTGGCCGTCTCCTCTCCGAATCGATCGCTTTGGCCAAGGCGCATGCGGCGGAGCTGGGCTATGAACCCACCATGGACCCCGATTTCGCCGCTGACCTGGAAGAGATTATCAACCGCCACCGCCAACCGTTAAACCCGCCGTCATGGGACTAATCCTCGACTCAAGTCTGCTCATCGCCGGCGAGCGCCTAGGCCAACGTGTTTGGGATATTCTCGGACGTGTGCAGTCAGCCCAGGGCGAAACGGAAAGCGCGCTGTCAGCCGTCACCGTCGTGGAATTGACCCACGGCATCTATCGCGCCCGTTCGGATGCGGATGCCCAACGCCGGCGCGCCTTCGTGGAAGAGCTCTGCTGAGCCGTTCCGGTACAGCCGGTGACCCTTGAAATTGCCAAGCTTGCCGGAAGAATCGAAGGCCAACAAGCGGCCAAAGGCATCGTTATCGCCCTTCCCGATCTCTTGATCGGTGTCACGACGCTTCACTTTGGTTATGCCGTAGCCACACTGAACCCTCGGCATTTCCAACTCATTCCAGGCCTCTCCGTCATTAATCTGTAAACGTGTAGCGCGGGTGGCAGAGACATTATGTTTGATGTCTCGGTCCCAAGCCTCGCTTTGCGACCTATCGCGCCCAGGTGTTCACGGCAGCAGATAGGGATTAGGGGTTGGGGGTTAGGGGCTGGGGAATCGGAAATCGAAGATTGCAGATTCGAGATTCAAGAACAGAACAGGCCCGGAGTCAGAGGTCGGAAAGACCGGGATTCGGGACACGGGACACGGCGATTGACGATTGATGATTGTCGATTGCCGATTGAGGACGGGAAAACGGGATACGGGGTTAGGAGCTGGGGAATCGGAAATCGAAGATTGCAGATTCGAGATTCCAGAACAGGCCCGAAGTCCGAGGTCGGAAAGGCCGGGACACAGCGATTGGCGATTGATGATTGTTGATTGTCTACCGGCGCTCGGCGCGGTGCGAATTCAAGGTCCGTCCTGTGCGGCAAATACGGCTTTCACTACTGAGGCACAGAGACGCAGAAAGAACGCCTTTGACTTTCAAGACCCAGTGCCTCCGTGGTGATAAGCATTTCAGGATTTTTTCACAGACCAACGGATTTCTATCAAGGCTGGATAGGCTCAGGGCAGGCTCTGGATCAGGGTTTTTAAAGAACTCCCCTCCTCAGATGAGGAGGGGTGGCGCGCCGAGCGCCGGGGTGGTTGCTCTTTCCAAATGACACCACCACCTCCGGTTGCTTCCGCTTGGAGAATGGGATAGAATGTCTGAGTGGATCTCTCAGGGGGATCCTGGAGGATTGCAGTATGAGGAAAATCACGGGTTATTTTGTCATTGGTTTGTTTCTGCTTTCCGGCTTGGCCGTTTCCGGGAAGGCGGCCATTAAAGGTGACTACCTGGAAGTCCGCAGCGCGGACGTTTACACGGGTCCCTGTTTTGCCAACTCGGAAGTGAATCTGATGGGCAAGGAAGCGATTTTGGCTTGGAAAATTCAGGACGGCAGTTGGAAGGGCGTCGACCTGGCGGGGATGAGCGTCGTCGGGGTCATAAAGGCTAAAGCCACGCTGGGCGATCCGTATTCCAATCCCTATCCTGCCGAGTCCGTGTTAATCTTGGACTCGCGCGCGAGCAGTGCACAGCGAACGGCGCTCCAGGATTTTGCCGCCTCGAACGCCGCGGGATTGCTGGACCACGTGGTGCGAGTGGATATCGCGGCGATCCAGTTGACGGTAGAGCATGGCGATCAGCACGGTGTCGCGAAATTGGTGGCGGGAAATTTGGCCCGTATTGAGACGCGCAGCCTTTGCTCCGGCGACCACTATTGTGGAAATGAGTTCGTTTATTACCCGCCCCTGGTGGCGCTCGCTCACTCCATGCCCGCGTTCACCCTGGACGATTCCTTCCAGGGAAAAGGCTTGGGCGTGGTTTGGAAGCATGTGGACAGGCGTAGCGCGTTTGTCGGGGCCTTCACGCTTTAAACATTCGTTCGCTCTGAGTTTGACCAACGGGAAACTTTCGAGTTTCCCGTTTTTTGTTTGTGTCATCTAATAACCAGGGAGGTTTGCTGATGAAATTGCACCGTGTTCTTGGACTGATTGTGGCAACTCAACTTCTCGTGGTCGCAAGCGCCCTTGGCCAGGATTACAAGGTGGAGGCGGTGGGCGCGGCGCCGGCCGATGTTCCGGCGGCGATCGCCGGCCTTCTCGACTCCCAGGGAACCCGCGTCGTCAATCCCCAGGGGGCGCCGCTCTGCGAAGTGTGGCTGCGCAAAACCATTCCCACGAGCGCGACCCCCTCGACGTCATCCGATATCATCTATGGAGCATTAACCGAGGGAACCTTTATAGGAGTCCTCCACTTCCCCAGTGCGGGGGCGGATTTTCGCGGTCAGGCCATCAAGCCGGGCTTCTATACACTGCGCTACGGATTGATTCCCCAGGATGGGAACCATATGGGCGTCAATCCCTATCGCGATGTGCTGGTGCTGGCGCCGGTGGCCGCCGACACGGCTCCGGATAAGGTGGTGACCTTCGACGATTTGGTGAAGCTGGGCAGGCTGGGGTCGGGCACGCCGCATCCGGGATTCCTGGTGGGCGCGCAGGTGAACGGCGGCACGTTTCCGTCGGTCGTAAAGGATGATTCGGGCCACTGGAACCTTCAGGTTAAAGGTCATACCCAAAGCGGCGATTTGCCCCTGGCCGTAACCGTGGTCGGCAAGTGGGAAGGGTAGCCGGTACGGCCTTTCCCTGGGACTTGACCGATTAGCGATATGAGATTGGGGATTTGGGATGGGCGCGGCGGGGAACCCTCGACCATCGTTGGCGCCTTGCCCCTAGGCAGCGGGTTAGTGAGGGTATTGTGGATAGCCCAAACATGGGGGCCATTGCCCAAATCTGCCCATGAAATGGGGCTAGCCAACGGGAACGCGTTAATGGTGTCAAAGAAGACAAAATGTCGATATTTCGGCCTGGGATGGGGGCTAGCGGTAGCCCTGGTCGCCGCTACCCTGACCTTCCCACCGTTAAGCGAGGCTCAGACCAAGAAAATAAGCGCCTTAGAAGGAATACTGGTTGCGACCGCCGAAAAGTGTCCCATGCTGAAATTGCCTGACCGAGAGGTGCCGCTTTCCGCCACAACTCCTTACCTTCTCGACACCTTGCAGGACAAGCGGCTTGACGGTTTCGAGGTCCGCGTCGAAGGCACCCCCAAGCCCGATGGCTCCTTCGAGGTCAAGTGGCTTTTTACCATCCACAAAGGCAAGCTCTTCCGCGTGCGCTACTTCTGCGCGGTATGCAATATCGTGGGGCTCGGACCGGGAAACTGCGTCTGCTGCCAGCAGCCCACAAAGCTTGAGGAAATACCCGTGAGCGATACGGACAAGTACCTGCGCCCGGCCTCCGAGCCTTAGTTGACACCAGTCACCGCCCAGTGTTACAAAAGAAAATGATTCTCAGCGCCGCAAGCCATATGGTGGGTGTAGCTCAGCTGGTAGAGCGCCAGACTGTGGCTCTGGACGTCGCGGGTTCGAATCCCGTCACCCACCCCATTTTTAGGAACTCCCCTCCTGATTCAGGAGGGGTGGCGCTTTGGGCGCCGGGGTGGTTACCGGCAGAGGGGTGTTTTGCCGCGCCCTGTTCACCCCCACCGTAAGAAGACGATCCAGATAATTCCCGTGTTCCGCAATGCGTGCTACCGGGCCACCGCAGCAATGGAATCGGCCCCGTCGGTAAGCCACGCGAGCGAGAAGCGCGCGAAGGTAACTCTTTCCGCGGGCCGGTGTTGTCCCCTTTCGTAGAGGCAGCCGATCTGCATATCGGGCAGAACCGTCAAGCAAGAGTAGGCCGAGCCGCCGGCATTCAGCAGTTTCGCGACGGGCCACGTCTTGCCCTCATCGTAACTGAGGCGCACGGTCATGCGAATGCGGTCCGAGCTGGCAGGGTTGGAAAATAGCAGGCGGTTTTTATTGGAGGGCGGGGACGTGGTGTAACGAATCAGGCTGGCCTCGCACGTCGGCTCAATCAGCGTGGGATCGCTCGCGACCTTCGACCAGGTCATGCCGCCGTCTTTGCTGATGGAGATCCCGCGATGGCCCTTGTCCTCGTAATTGCGCATGTTGATCATCAGCGAGCCATCGGTCAGCTCCACGATTTGATCTTCATCCATCTTTCCCTCGATTGTACCGCCCAAGTGCCAGCTTCGCCCGTGGTCGTCGCTATAAATGATGTGGTCGGTACCTACGTCGCCATGGAAATGTGTGCAAGGAATGACCAGGCGCCCGCTGCGCAATTGGATTCCCACGCCCGGGCCGGGAACGATGCGGTTCCATCCCCGCCGATTCACCGCCTGGGTGATGTCCGTGGGACCGATCCATGTGGCGCCCTCATCATTACTGTGCATAACCCACATGTCGCTCACGCGGCCGGTAGCTTTCGAAATTGCATCGTTGTCCTTGTATTTCTTGGTAGACGTCCGGATGAGCAGCAGCCAGATGGTTCCCGTGTCGCGGTCCACGACCACCGTAGGGTTGCTGATGGCGTTCGACCCGTCGCGCTTGACGAGCTGGGGCGCGGTCCACGTCTTGCCTTCGTCGGAACTCCGGCGCATCATCATTTCGATGTGACCTTGGTCCTCCCAACTGTCTTTGCGCGCCTCCACAAAGGCCAGCAGCGTGCCTTTGGGAGTGGTTATCAAGGCGGGGATGCGGTAAACGGTATAGCCGCCTTCGCCGCCAATAAACAAGTCCGTCTGCTCGGGCTCGGCCACGGTTTGCTCCGAAGGCTCCGCCTTCCATCCCGGCCCACGCACCGTCAGCAAAAGTAATAATCCCATCATGGCAAGCGGAATCACGATGAGACGCGCGAAGGATGTTTTAGTGCACATGACGTTTTACCCGGTCCTCCTGCCGCACCCATTAAGGCGTTACGCGAGCCCTCCGGCGCCGCGGTGACATTTTAATTCCCCCGAAGCTATTGCGGATGAATTTGTGGTAGGGGGTACCGCAGACGTTGGCTACTTGGTAGCCCAGGATGGGGAGCTGCGCAGAGGTGGACGCCGTTCAGTCCTCCTCTGCGGCTTTTTCGAAAATCCCCGCCCTGCCGTGTCTGCGCCCAATCAAAGAGCCGCTGAGGAGCGCACAATACGCGCACCTCATCGCTACCCCGACCCAACCTCCGCGGTACACGGTGTTGGGCCACGGGTCGCGCCCCCTGCACTGCCCATTGGCGGGACCACAACCGGGCGGGCCGCTTCCGCCAGCGTCCGGGCAATCTCCCTCGCCATTTTGCGTTCGTCTTCGGGCAGGTTGGCCAATACCGATTGACCGTTGGTTCGGACCAGTTCCAGACCGGGCTTGAGGAATTGCAAGCGCGCGCGGAGTTCTTCGGGGTCAGTTTCAAGAAGGGCATCAACCAAATTGCTCAACTGTTCGAGCGACGCAACCGTGGCTGCCGCACGGATCATGTCGAGCCTTTCTTCCAGCCTTTTTTCGAACGGCACGTCGCGTGGTTCGATCTGATGAATTCGCTCAACCCATCCGAGGGCTTCACCCACTTTCTTCTGAGCCAGCAGTACTCGAACCACGGATCGGATACCAAGGTAGACATAGGACACGGCGCCGCTCAGAGCAGCGTAAGAATAGTCCGCAAGAGCTTGTTCCATATTTCCCAAGTTCTCATGGGTTACCCCCCGATTAAAGATGACTTGTATTCGAGCCCCCTCAGAAAGCTCTCGGAACTCGAGGGACATGTTGAAATCGTGCAAGGCGGCGTCATGTCTGCCGAGCTTTTCGTTCAAGTGCCCACGCAGCATGACACCTGTTGCCCACATTTCTGTTGGCGAGCTCTGGAGTTCGACCAACGAGTTACAGTCTGCAATCGCACCAAGTAGGTCGCCTACGATGCTTTTCTCATTAGCTCGCATTAGAAGAGCAGCCTCCAATTGGCCTACCGGGGCACCTTCAAGCTCAATAGCTTCTGTGTAGCCCTCTATCGCCCCCTGGCGATCCCCTAGTTTGCTCTTAGCCGAGCCAATTTGAAAGAAAGCCCTCGCTAGTTCCATGCGCCGTGCACCTGATAACCCCACGACTGCGCTGCAGTCCAATATGGTGCCCTGGAGATCCCCGGCCTCGCTCTTGGCGATCCCGCGAAAGAGAAGGGCTTTGGCCACATGCTCCGGCGGGGCACCGTGCAGCTCCAAAACTGCTGTGTAGTCCGCCATCGCGCCGTCTGGATCACCTTTATTAAGCCTGACCTGTCCGCGGCGGTTGAGGGCATCGGCCTTTCGGTTGGCAGACACTCCGTCAAATTCAATCACCGCAGTGTAGTCCGCTCGCGCACCTTCGGAATTGCCAGATTTTTCTTTGAAGACACCGCGGAAAAATAGGGCTGACGCCACGTACTCCAGAGGTTCGCCGGGAAGTTCGGCAATTGCGCTGTAGTCCGCCAACGCTCCGTGCAGGTCTCCGGCTTGCATCTTAGCGAAGCCGCGAGCGAACAACGCCTCCGAGCGTAGACAAGCTTTCTCCGCAACTAGATCGAACTGTGCTAGCGCGTCGCCAAATCTCTCTCTTAGTACAAAGCACATCGCCAGATTTACACGTGCATCCGCATTCGTCGGGTCCTTCTTAATTGCTTCGGAAAAGCTTTTGATGGCGTGCTCCACGTCTCCTTTCGCCACGAAGCGTCCGCCCAGCAGCTCATAGCCCAAAGACTCGAACTTCTCGATCGACCTCGTGTGCATGCCCGCGAGCTCGGCGAACAACGCGGCTGCCGACGGCCAGTCACCCGCGGTGATGTACGCGTCCGCGATCCGTTCCATCTCCCTGTTACGTTCCGTGGGATCCTCCAAGCTCGCCGCGTAGTACTCAGCATCCCGGAGTGCCTTTCCGGCCATTCCGACGAGGCCACGGGAGTGGCAAGAATGAAATCGCTCCCAGCGGTCCTCAAACAGGCTTCTCCTTTCCTCCACTGAAAACCAAGCACGAAGGAAGTCAATGAACAACTCGATGCGCCGGCGGGCCACGGGCACATAGCGCATCCAGTACCACACGCTGAACATCTGATCAGCGACGCGGTAGGTCGCCCTCTTCCCCTTTCCCCCTCCTTCCAAGGTTACGTATCTGGCTTCCCTAAGCCGTCCCAGTTGGGTGGTGACAACGTTGAGGGGCAGGCGCGAGGACTTGGCGATATCGGCGGGGGCAGCCACGCCATTTAGGCGCAGGAGCGCGTCCAACGTCTTGCTCTGCTGACGGGGTATGTCGGCAAGTTCGTGCCGGAGCATGGGAGTAAGCCCGGCCACCGTTTCCCACAGCGCTTGCACGGGCTCACTCATCTCATTCTGGGCAAGAATCTGGTAAAGCACCGTGACAAACCGCGGATTTCCGCCAGTAAGGAAGTAAAGCGTACGGAGGTTCCCCTTGGACTGTTCGAGCCGTGACACAAAAGCCGCGCTCTCGTCCGCTCCTCCCAATCGGCGGAGCATCTCAACAAATTCTTCTTGGGTCAGCTCCGGCAACTCCACGGGAGAAAAGAAGTGGAAAAAGCCCTTGTCGTAAGCGTAGATGTCCTGAAATAGCTTTACGGACGTTGCGATGAGCATGAGGAAGGCTTCGGTGCTAAGGCGCTTGCGAAAGGCCCGATACTCGCTGTCGGGCTTGCGGTGTTTGGCCTCGCCGGCGGCGGTGGTGGGAAAAATCTGCCCGAAGTTATCGACGAGCAGCGCCAAGCGTTTGCCGTGACGCTGGCAGATGCTTCTGAGCCCATCCACCAGGAGCGCTGAGCTTTTTTCATTGTCCGGAATTTCCTCAGCTTGCTTTACAACCTGCCGCGCTTCTTCCACCTTTTCTTCGACGGCCAGAGCTTCCAGCACCAGTTGCCACAGATCGCGCTGCTTGTGGACGTAGTACTCCTCCTCGCGGAGCTGGACGCAGAACCACTTTGGGGATATTTCAGCGTCCCGGCGGATTCGGTCGCGAAGCGTCAAGAGGAGGCTGGTTTTTCCGATGCCGCGCGGCCCGGTGAGAATGTAATGCTGCACCGTGGCGCGGCCTTCCTGTTCCCGGATGGCCGCGAGTAGTCGATCGAGAATGGGCTCCCGGCCAACGAAAGTGGCCTTCCGTTGCTCCGGCGGGATTTCCCAAGGGTCGTAGACGAATCTCGAAAGGGGCATGGGTCAGCCTCCTAACGCTTCTTGGCCCGGAAGGTCCGATAGTAGCGCTTCCACCAGTCTTTCATCGTGCTCAGCAGGAAGTAGTACTCGTTAGTGAGACGGTCCAGGACGATGTACCAATCGCTTTCCAGGTCGGCCATGATTTCATCGAATTCCAGGCTGGAAGCGCCTTTGCCACGTGCGCGGCGGTAGGCGTCGTAAAGGCCGCTCTGGGAGATCCGTCCGGTGGGGGCTTGGGCAATCTCCTGCAGGATCGCCATCGCCGCCCGCTCACACGCCGCTCCATAGCGCCGCAGACGTTGGCGGTAATATTCAAAATAGGGGCGCGCCGTGGGGCCAATCACTCGCCGTTGGTAGACATCGTCAATATCCTGCGGCGTTAAGGGCTGGCCTTGCAGCTTCTGTTCCAGGATGAGTTGCGATACCAAAAGGTGAAGGAAGTAGGGGACGGCCGGCGAGATCAATTCCAGGGTGTGAGCGAAGGCCCCTGGGGTGAAGTTCAACTGGTACGGTCCCGCCAGGCCCTGGAGGAGCTGTTCTGCCGCCTCCGGGCTAATGGCCTCGACGGGAACGCGGAAACAGTCGTTGAGCTTGTCGGATACCTCGAGCCGCCGCAGAATAATATCGATTCCCGTCGAGCCGCCCAGAATGAAGCGGAAACGCCGCAACCGGTCCTTCTGCTTCATGCGCAACGAGCGGAACCACTCGAGGAATTCGCGTGCGCCATTCGCTCCCTGCTTTCTTTCCAGGTTTTCGATGAATTGCGGAAGCTCGTCAAGAATAAAGACCACCGTGTCGTCGGCCTTCTCCATTTCCAAAATGAGCGCCTTGGCGGTGTCCTGCCAGGAATCATGGATTGCCTCTTTCAACTCGACTTGAAAGGAGTCCAGGCTGACTTTTTGGATGTGCTCTCCCAGGAATTTCACGAGTTTCGCGGGCAGGCCTTTGGTAGCAATGAGATACTTGCGAAGTTTGTCGTGTTCCAGAAGGGCCGCAATCAACTCCGCTGCCAGCCCCTCAGCATCATGGAGGTCTTCCACTTCAAGATAGACGGGAAGGTAGCCGGCAGCAGGCCTTTTGAGAATATGGGCCATAACGCCTGTCTTGCCAAAGCGCCGCGGCGCGACGAGGTAAATGTTGTTTCCTGCCAGCAGATCCCATACGCACTTAATCAGGTGTTCGCGCCCGAACAGTTCATCAGGCTCCGGTACACCCCCGGGCAGGCTTCGGATGTTCATGAGGAATAACTCCTTCTTGCAGCGGCTAAGCACACGGTCGATGAAAACAACAAATCTGTTGCTTTCATGTCGAAAAGATAACAACAAATCTGTTGCTTGTCAATCCTAAAAGCCTGAGGCTTCGAATTAACCCGACAAGCGTGCCGTATGGAAGGGAGGCACGTGCCCAGGGGACGCCCCGGGATGTCTGTCACCAGGAATCACCCCCGGTTATCGGTGCGGCATTTGCCTAGGGGGCCAACTCCTGAATGGGCCACTCGGAGGTTACTTTCCGGTTGGTGGCGGAGGATTTTTTCGCTTGTCTCGCCGCAGCTCGCGGCCGCATAGATAGCTCCGCGATGTAATTGGTTCAGCCTGTAGAGGCGGCTTTACGCCGTCCCTTGGCGAGGTAAATCGCTGCTACAGCCAAGTGATCCACTGCCTGTCAGCCGGTAGGGGTGCAGTTTAGTTTCTTGTAGCGGCGGTCTATGACCGCCGGGCGGCGTGCCACGGGCCTCCCGCCCGTGAGCGGACATGGCCAGGATGGCCATGCCACGCTGGAGCGGCGATCTCTGATCGCCGACGGTCAGCACCACCCCGGAGGTTCAACCACTCCGGCGGTCAACCATTCGGGAGTCAACCACCCCGGCGCTCGGCGCGCCACCCCTCCTCATCTGAGGAGGGGAGTTCTTAAGAAAAACTCCCCTCCTGATTCAGCGCCTGCCCTGAGCCTGTCGAAGGGAGGGGTGGCGCCGGAGGCGCCGGAGTGGTTATCCGCGCCGGGGTGGTTATCTGCGGCGTGCCACGGGCGTCCCGCCCGTGAGGGGACATGGCCAGGATGGCCATGCCACGCTGGAGCGGCGATCTTCGATCGCCGAAATTCCCCGGATCGGATGGTAGCGGCCACTGCGGCCTATTTGCGATTGCCCGTCATCAGTCGAGACGGGCGCATAAAGGATTCAAACATCCAAACAGTATGGTGATTCCCGCCCGCCTGGACCGCGACGTTTGCGACTGGCTCCGGCGGTATGGAGCTGGCTATTCCACCCGCATCAACAACATCGGTGATGTCCAGATCACGATAGCGCGCACGGCGGTGCTTCTCTGGCGGCCGTCGGTCCGCTGAACCCATGCGCCGTGAGGATTCGCTGGGCGGGCTCGACAAACCTCAAACTACAGAGCTCTCCGCTAGGTTCCGGCACCAGGGGCCAGAACTGCATTCGCCATGGTCCTCATCGCAAAATTTGACTCAAAAAGTTCCTGGGAGGATTGGACCGGGCCTTTGATTTCAATCGACGCGACGCTTACGGTGTCATCTCCCCGAACAATGGCGCCTGCCACCTTCGCCTTCACGGGTTTTCCCGGTCGGACTATTGAAGTCTTGAGGGCTTTCATGGCTTTGACATCGCCCGCCAAATCGAATTTAAGGAGGTGGTCGCCGGAAACGACGAGCCCAAAATGTGATGTCGGTTTATTGGGGGTACACAAATTTACCTGCTGCTCCACCAGATCAGCTCTCTTCAGTTGTGCCGCCTGCATGGCCAGCTCATGCTCGCTGGTTTGCGGCTCTCCATTCGATGCTGGGGACCCGGTTGGCTGGCCGGGCGACTGGGGCGGCACTGGGGTTGCAGGCGCGCCGGGGCCCTTCCCCGGCGAGGGGTATGCGGAACTTTCCATCACCTGCAAATAATACTCTGCCAGGGGTTCGGGATAGACCAATTGCTCGACGGAGGGAACCCGGCGTAGGGCGGCGGCCATACACGTCGAGTCTACAAGGATTCCGGTCCATTTGTGGACCTTGGGCGGCTTCTCTTCGTCTGAATGAAGCGTGAGCGCCGGCGGGGCGGAGGGATTTCCAGGAAAGTAAGCGGGATCGGCAGAGGGTGCCCGCCCAGACTGGGGAATGGCGGAAGGGTCCTGCGCCGCCACCGCGAGCAAAGGAAATGCTACTAAAACACATGGTACAAGAAGATTCCTCATACTCAGCCCTCGCCTCTCCTCTAACATCAGGAAGGGTGGCAAGGCTTGGGCCAAACGGTTATTCCTCTGTCCTCGGCCGTATGTCTATGAAATTCGGATGGTTGAGCACCGCGTCAGGCGCAATGGCCTTTCACTGCGAAAGACATTTTTACAGATGGGGTGCCAGGAATTACATCCCTCAAGGGCAGGGAGTAGCACCCGAGAAGGCATCGCGGCTTTCATAACATCACAGGTACGCGTATTTTGCGTTCCTGTGCGGCTTTTCACTTGGTGCTCGCGACGAGATACATCGTAACACGGCTCGAAGTCGGGAAGATCCGCGGAGGAATTCGTTAGCGGGCAGCCACGGACAGTGCTTTCCTGTCCGTGGGCTTTTCTCAGGCGCGATATCCCAAGGGCAATCTTGCGTAATCGATCTGCGATCCCATTATTGATGCTGCCACAAGGGCCCCTGGGTACCCCACCGCGCGTACAGTCTCAGCGTCATGATCTATTTGGCGTCATGCAGCACCTGCTCGATCTGCAACGGCGACTGCTGCCAAATCAGTGCGTGCCAGGTTGCAGCCTCAATTGAACGCGGGTTGGCGTCAAGGGAGACTCCGGTATCAAGCCATGCTTATTGGGCGGCACATTGAGAAGGAAGTTGACCCCGCGCTGGCCCGTTTCCTGAAACAGCTTCAACAGTTCTTTGTCAGACTGCGGGCGATCCCCTTCGACGTAAAACCAGTTTTGCGCGATGGGATTGCAGTACTCGCCCGGGCAGACGGAAGATGCCGGCCGTTTGGTTTTTGCCATCAGCGCGCCTCCATGTCGGCGCATTCTACACCCGTTGCGGGCTGCGGCGATTTGGTTCGATGGCGGATTTTACCGCACAGGCACAGAGCTGCCCGCGGCCACAACCATAGTCGTGGCATGGCCATCCCTTCCGGCTCTCAAAATTGAGACCTCGACCCGTGCTCGGTTGTAGCAGCGGTCTATGACCGCCGGCTGTCAGCACAACCCCGGCGCTCGGCGCGCCACCCCTCCTCATCTGAGGAGGGGAGTTTTTCCCTGAGAACTCCCCTCCCGATTCAGGAGGGGCGGCGCTGGGGGCTCCGAAGGATGGAAACGCGGCTGGCCATTGCCTTCAGTGATGGTCAAGTGTATGTTGTCGGTCGGGCCGGAGTCCATTATGGAAATTCGCGACAACAGGTGAGGGGTGCTGATCATGTTCATTATCGCGCTCATCGCTACCGTTCTTGCCTTCATCCAAAACCTGGTCATGTTCGGTTTTGGCATGAAGGAAATGGCGATTTATTCCGCCCCGCTATTCTTTATCGGGATTTTCCTGGTCGAGATCGTGGCGATATGGACGGGGTATTTCTGCGCCCGCAGGTTTCTGCGTCGCAGGCGCGTGCTGGCGCTGGCGGCGTGGGTGATCCTGGTTCTGGGAGCGGCGGAAGTGGCGCTGCCGGGGAGCTTTTTCACAATCGGGATCCAGTACGCGGGGCGGCAGCACATGCTGAACCGGATCAAGGTGGCGGGCACTTCTTTCGAAGCGCTGGCCTCCGACGGGGGCGGCAGCCGGTTCGCACTCACCTACACCCTGAAATTTCCTAAAACCGGGCATTACCTCACCTACCCGGCCATGATCGGGCCGTATGAAAACCACGTGGACGGCAACTACTTCACCAAAGAGCATCCCGAATACCATGACGAAAACTATGTCTTCGAGCCCGGAAGGCCCTACAGCTTCACCGTGGTGTTCGACACGGAAGGCAAGAAGGTCGACTACTCAACGGAAAAGGCGAACATCGATGTCTGCACCGGCAAGGATTACTTCATGGCCTGCCGGGTGATCGCCATCGGCCTTGAGGGCGTTCCCGCCGCGCTGGCCGCGAATCCCGCGCCCGTTCTGCGTGAGCCCGCCGTCGCGGCGGACAACGTGCAGGACATTACGGAGAAATGCATCCGGCTGGACGAACTGCGCATGAAATCAACGGCCAGCAGCACGGGCGCGCCGGTGGAGTTCTCCTACGTCATCACCAATATCGGGAACGTAACGGTCGCCATCCCCGATAGGAATTTCGACAAAGTCATCATGATTGACTACGCGTGGGAGGCGGTTTCCGACAGTGCGAAAACCACCATGGTCCAGCCCGGCAGGATGCATATCGGCAACGCGGTACTTAACGGCGCGGCGCTGTGCGTGGGGGTGCGCAAGGCCAGCCTGGCGCCGGGCGAAAAGGTGCCCTGTGACGATAAATTCACCCCCTTCGAGCCGTTTGCGCCCGGCGCCTACAAGCTGCATGTGTTTCTGTTCAGCCGCTATTCCACCGAATCGAACAGGCCAGTACAGGATCTGGTGCAGGATTTCTCGGTCGTTCCTTAAGGGTCACTTCGAGGACCCAAACCCCGTTTGGACGCTGCGTTTGGGATCTGGTTGGCCGTGGAAGAAGCCCACACCCTTTGGCGGCTCCAGCGCTTAGAATAGGACCCCTGGGGCGGAGAAATTGAAATTGGAAACAACCATGGGACGCGGAATGAATCGACGGGAGTTCTTGAAACAGAGCGCGGTCACCGGGGCGGTCTTCCCGGCAGCGTCGGCGATGGCTTTCGGGCGATATGGACAATCGGCGCCGCCACCCCTGAGGGACGTCACCCCGGTCGATCGGGCGGCTGTCAGAAAACTCGCCTCGCAGCTACGTGGTCAGGCGCTGCTGCCGGGCGACGAGGGTTATGTGCCGGCCTGCCAGAACTGGGCTGGACAGATGCCTCTCCGTCCAGGATTGGCCGTTCGGTGCGCCGCCGCCGAAGATGTGGTGGCCGCCGTGAATTTCGCGCGTGACCGCGGCTACCCCCTTGCGGTGCGCGCCGGCGGGCACGGTTTCCGTTCCACAGAAGGCGGCGTCCTGGTGAATCTCTCGGGGATGGCGAAAGTCTCTGTGGACCCCGCCCAGCGCGTGGTGCGTGCTGATGCGGGTCTCACGCTGGGGGATCTTGACGGCGCAACGCGGGCGTTCGGCTTGGCCGCCGTTCTCGGCGAGTGCCCGTCGGTGGGGATGGCTGGCTTCACACTGGGGGGCGGGCTGGGCCGGCTCATGGGACAGCACGGATCGGCATGCGACAACCTCCTATCTGCCGAAATCGTCACTGCTGATGGGCGGGTGCGGCGTGTCAGTGCCGATGAAAACGCCGACCTGTTCTGGGGTATTCGCGGCGGCGGGGGCAACTTCGGCATCGTCACCTCCTTTGAGCACCGGCTCCATCCGGTTGGTGCGGTTCTGGCTGGGGTGCTGCAATATCCGATATCCCGGGCGAGAGCGGTGCTCGGGTTTTTCGCCGGCTTCATGAAGGAGGCGCCCGACGAGCTCGATGCTCTTATCGAAATGGGCAGCATCCTGCAATACGCCCCGGACGTTCAGGCCCCGGCCGTCGCCATTAACGTCTGCTGCGGTGGCGACCTGCGAGCGGCGGAACAAGCGCTTCGGCCCCTGCGCGCATTTGGCCCGCCGGCGGTTGACACCATCCGGCCGATGCCCTACTTCGAGGCACAAAGGCTGGGAGCGAACCTTACGCTCTTGCGCCAGCACTTGGCGCCGAAGTATTCCCGGGCTGCCCAGAATGGATTCCTGACCGGGCTCGCCGAGGGGGCGGTCGATGCCATCGCCGATCACTCCGAGAGACCGCCGTCGGCGTCGTGGCAAATGGCGTTTGATCACTACTTGCACGGCACGATCTGCCGCGTTCCCGAATCTGCTATGGCCTTCAGTCTCCGGCAAAGCGGGTATAGCTTCCGCCTGGTGGCATTTCAAGAAGGGCCGCGGCCGGCGGAAACTGCCGTGGCGTGGGTAAACAGTCTGCACGATGCGCTTCGACCGTTTTCCGGAGGAAGGATGTATCTGAACTATCTCATTGACCAGGGCGAAGCAGGCGTTCGATCGGCCCTCGGCGCAAATTATCAGCGCTTGGCGGCCCTCAAGAAGCAGTATGATCCGACAAACTTCTTCCATCTTAATCCCAATATTGCACCTGGATAGGAACCGGGGTCACGGCGGTCTCTGACCGCCGGCTGTCAACACCACGCCGGAGGTCAACCACCCCGGCGCTCGGCGCGCCACCCCTCCTCATCTGAGGAGGGGTGTTTTTGGTTATCCCCGCCACCGATTGTGGCATGGCCATCTTGGCCATGACCGCTCACGGGCAGGATGCCCGTGCCACAGCGGGCGAGACGCCCGCGCTACCTCCGCGGGATCGGCTTTCACTTCGATATCGCGCATCCTTATCAGTTGATAGTCATGCAGATTGATCTTTTGCGCGGCGGTCTATGACCGCCGATCTTATGGTTCAATAAATTCCGGCGGTCCCTTCCGCGTTAGGGTGGGCATCGATCGCCGCTTCAGCGGACTGACTCACTACCCATCTATTGGCCGTTTGACATCTCCTGGTTTAGGTGTTTTAGTAAGGGCCGTTTCCCCGGAAGCCCTTGCACGTGCGATGCGGCTTCGACGACTGAAAGCCGTCGCTGCAATAAAATGATTCAAGAATGCCTTCCGGTAGTCATCGGTATTGATGTGGGGACAAGTGGAGTGCGCGCCTTGGCCGCCGCCGCTGACGGGGAGGTCTTAGCCGAAGCCAGAGCAACTTTTTCGGAGCGGACACCTGCCGGCACGGTCCACGAGCAGGACGCCAACGATTGGTGGGGCGCTGTCTGCCAGACGGTGCGGGCCGTGCTAAAGAATTTGAGTGTGGCACACGCTGCCGCCCAGGTGGCGGGATTGGCTGTGACTTCCACATCGGGATCCCTGGTCCTGGCAGACGCGCGAGGCGAGCCCCTGCGGGCGGCAATCCTTTATGATGATGCGCGGGGAGCTGCGGTCGCCGACGACTTGAATCGCCGGATATCTTGCGAGCAAGACAAAATTAACTCGTCATACTCTCTCGCCAAAGCCCTCTGGGTTCGGCAGCAAGAACCGTCCATCTGGGAGCGTGCACGTTACCTGTTGCATCCTGCCGATTGGCTGACGGGAAAGCTGACGGGGCAACTCGGCATCTCCGATTATTCCAATGCCCTCAAGCTCGGTTACGACCAGGAGCGAGAGGAGTGGACCGCGGCGGTCGGAGTGGCGGGTATCCCTCGAGAAATGCTCCCGAGAGTGGTTCGACCGGGACAGCAAGTGGGCGATGTCTCGCCGAAAGCCAGCGAGGAAACCGGTCTTGCGGCCGGCGTGCCGGTACTTGCAGGAGCGACAGACGGCTTGGCGAGTCTCGTCAGTTCGGGCGCGAACGATGCCGGCCACGCCAACACCACTTTGGGGACAACCTTGGTTTGGAAAGTGTTGACGCGCATCAAACCTCGACTGAGCGCGGGAATGTATTGCCACCACCATCCCGGCAATTTATGGGCGCCCGGAGCAGCGAGCAACACGGGGCCCGGCAGCCTTCGGCCCGATGACCCCACGCTTGATCCTGGGGAGATGGATCGGCGAGCGGCTCCCCACCTGCCCACCACCCTCCAGTGCTACCTCCTGGGATCGCGGGGGGAGCGCTTCCCTTTCCTCAATCACGACGCCGAATCGTTCGTGGAGGGAAACGCTGCGAGCCCCGGCGAATGGTATGCTGCTCAACTGCAATCCCTCGCTTGCGTGGAGCGCTGGGGGTATGAGCGGCTGGCGGCATGTGGCGTGACCGTAGGCGAGGAAGTATTCTCAGCAGGGAGCGCCGCCGCAAGTCCGGTGCTGTCCCAACTTCGCGCGGATCTTCTCCGGCGGGTCGTGATCCGTTGCCGGAACCCGGCGGCGTCATTCGGCGCCGCCATCCTGGCCGCGGGGGAGACCCTGTACGGCGGGGATTTGACTGCCGCCATGCGCCGCATGACGCAAATCTGTTCGAGCTATCACCCCGATCCTGGGGCTTGCGAGAAATTCGACGGGGCTTACCGGCTTTTCCGCGCCGCCTGCACCGCCCGGGGGTACAAATAAACATGAGCTACGGATTCTGCTGTTTAGCGTTTGATCTGGGGGCAGAAAGCGGGCGCGCCCTGATTGGGCGGTACGCGGGTGGCAATCTATCGGTGGAAGAAATCCACCGCTTCTCGAACGAGCCCGTGGAATACAACGGCGAGTTGCATTGGGATGCGCCGCGGCTCTGGCATGAGATGCAAAGCGCCCTGGCCATCGCCGGCTCCCAAGGCATCCACCTGGATGCCATGGGGGTGGACACGTGGGGCGTCGATTACGCGTTGCTGGGTGAAGGCGGCGCTCTCTTGGGAAACCCTTTCCACTATCGCGACAAACAAACCGACGGAATGATGGAGCGGGTTTTTGCGATCGTCACCCCTGAGGAAATTTACTCCCGCACCGGCATTCAGTTTATGCAACTCAATGGCCTCTACCGTCTGTATGCGCAACAGCTCACCACCCCCCGGCTCCTGCAAACCGCAGAAAAACTGGTGACGATTCCTGACCTCTTCAACTTCTGGCTGACGGGAGTCGCGGTCGCGGAGTTTACCAACGCGACCACACTACAATTCTACGACCCTCGAAAAAAAGATTGGTCAACGGAGATCCTGCACAAATTGGGTATCCCCATCCACTTCCTTCCCTCCGTGGTCCAGCCCGGAACCATTCTCGGACACTTGCGCCCGGAGGTGGCGAAAAAAGCAGGGATTTCGGCTGTGGCAGTTGTCGCCCCCGCCTGCCATGATACGGGCTCAGCCGTCGCGGCCATTGCCGGCGCCAGTGAATCGGTCTTCATCAGCTCCGGAACCTGGTCACTGGAGGGGACGGAAGTCCATCAACCGGTCATCAACCGCGAAGCCCGGCATCTAAATTTCACGAATGAAGGCGGCGTGTGCGGAACTTTCCGCCTCCTGAAGAATGTCATGGGGCTCTGGCTTCTCCAGCGCTGCCGCCGGGACTGGCAGCTTGCGGGGAGCAGCTATACCTACCCGGAACTGATGCAGATGGCCCTCTCCGGCCCGCCTTTCCAAAGCCTCGTGGATCCTGATGACCCCTCCTTTCTTCATCCCGAAAGCATGTTGGAGGCGATCGCGGACTTCTGCCGAGCTACTCATCAACCTGTGCCCGAGGGCCCCGCGGCCGTGACCCGCACCGTGCTGGAGAGCCTGGCATTGAAGTATCGTTTCGTTCTGGACCGCCTGGAGGCACTGACCGGAAGGCATTTCGGCGAAATTCATATTGTGGGCGGCGGGGCCAAAAATGAATTACTCAATCAGTTCACAGCGGAGGCGACCGGACGGCGCGTGGTCGCCGGACCCGTGGAGGCGACGGCTCTCGGGAATATCGCCATGCAGATGCTGGCGTGCCGGGCCGTGGGTTCGCTCGAGGAGGTGCGCCAGTTGATCGCCCACTCCTTCCCGGCCCAGACCCATGAACCGCGACAGCATGCGGAGTGGGAGCGCGCTTATCGCCGCTTTAAGGAATATTGCGACGCTGCCGGCCCCCATGATCACTGAGAGGCGAACGAGGAATGGAAAGGTATAATCAATCCGCCGAACTTTTATCAACGAACCGCACCCTTATTCCCATAAGGAGGTTTTTCCCATGGAAACGCGTACGCCCCATCGATCCCGGCGTGAAACTTTGAAGTTGATGACAGGACTTCTGGGAGGAGGATTTTCCGTGGCCAGGTATGTTGGCATGGGAGGTGGGGAGTTTCGTTTGAGTTCGTTCACGGAGGATGTGACGCCTCCCGTGGGGAATCCCTTGTTCAACGGCAGCCCCGAACGCGCCACGGCCATTGTCGACCGGTTGGAGGCCAACGGGCTCGTTCTATCGGGTCCCGGCAAGCCCATCGTGCTGGTCGCCGTCGACTGGTGTGAGATTCGCAACGAGTCATACGAACGGTGGCGATCGGTACTGGCGGAGGCCGCCGGGACTGACAAGGAAAGGGTGCTGGTGAGTTGCGTTCACCAGCACGACGCCGCTTATAGCGACTTGGTGGCGCAAAAACTGTTAAAGGCGAACCACGTTGCTAAAGATCTGTGCGATCCGGCATTTGATGAGCGGACGATCCAGCACGTAGCCTCCGCGCTTCGAGACTCTCTCGCCCAATCGCGCCCCATCACCCATATCGGAACCGGGCAAGGGAAAGTGGAAATGGTCGCGTCCAACCGCCGCTATGTCACCCCGGACGGAAAAGTCTCTTGGGGAAGGGTCAGTGCCGAGCGCGACCCGGTGGTTCGGAAAATGCCCATCGGATTAATTGATCCCTGGCTGAAGACCCTCAGCTTTTGGAATGGCGAGCAGCCTGTGGCCGCCATGAGCTGCTACTCAACCCATCCCATGGCTCACTATGGAAAAGGAGAAGTCTCCTATGACTTCCCTGGCCTGGCGCGCGCCCAGCGGCGGAAGGAGATGCCCTCCGTCGCCCAAGTCTACTTCTCGGGTTGCAGCGGAGATACCATGGCGGGCAAGTTCAACGACGGAAATCCCCAGAACCGGCCGATCCTGGCGGAACGTATGCATCAGGGTATGCTGGCCGCGTGGAAATCAACCCAGCGGCATCCTTTGAACAAAATGGGCTTCCGGTGTGTTCCGATGAAACTGGAGCCCCGCCACACGCCCGGATTCAGCCTGGAAGATTTCCGGCGTACCCTCGCCGACAGCACGCAGCCGGAGTTGGACCGCTTCGATGCGGCGCTCGGATTGAGCTGGCGGCAGCGTACCGATTCCGGGCACCACATCGACGTTCCGGCCATCGATTTCGGTCCCGCGCAGATCGTTCTAATGCCCGCGGAAAGCTTTGTCCAGTACCAGCTCTGGGCGCAGGCCCTGCGGCCGGATTCCTTCGTCGTGACGTTGGGATATGGCGAATGTGCTCCCGGCTATATCCCCACGGCCAAAGATGCGGCGGAGGGTTATAACGACCATTACAGTTGGATTGCTTTCCCAGAGTGCGAAGCAAGCATGCGTCAGGCCCTTGCCGCCGCCTTGAAAGCTTAGCTTCGGACACCTTGAATTAGGAGCTCACCATGAAAACTGATCGCCGCGGGTTTCTAGCAGGATCGCTCGCCACCCTGGGCAGTTTCGCTGCGCGGGGCAACGCCCTCGCCGAACCAGGTGCGGAGCCGGAAACGGGAGTGCAGATTGCCACTTATGTGGCGGATATAACCCCTCCTCTCGGCGAACCTCTGGTGTTCACTTGCCCTCCCACCAAAGTCATCGAGCACCCTTTGCTTGCCAAAGGCATTGTGCTTCGCGATGCGGGTGGGACTTACGTGCTCTGCGCGCTGGATTGGTGCGAAATTCACAGCGCTACCCACGATCTCTTCCGGGAAAAGATCGCGAGTGCCGCGGGTGTGCCCGTCTCCCACGTGGCGGTGCAGACGCTGCATCAACACACGGCGCCTGCCTACGACACGGATGCCCAACAGATGCTGAACAAGCTCCAAGGTGATCCGCCCGAAAAAGGGTTGGAGTTTGTCGAAGTCGCCGCCACTCGCACCGCGGCGGCGGTAGGGCAAGCTGCCGCTCAATGGCGAAGCGTTGCGCAGGTGGGCACGGGCTGGGCATCCGTCAACCAGGTTGCTTCTTCGCGCCGCATCCGGCAGCCCGACGGAACGATCCTGAAGCGCCTAAGTAGCAGCGATGATCCGGAAGAGCAGAAAGCGCCGGAAGGTTACATCGACGGCTATATTCGGACCCTCACCTTTTTCGACGGCGAGCAGCCATTCGTTCGAGTGTATTACTACGCTACGCATCCCCAGACCTATTATAACGACGGCCGTGTCACCTACGATGTCCCGGGAATTGCGCGCGAGCGGTTGGAAAAAGAAACCGGCGTGTTTCAGCTTTACTTCACGGGCTGTGCCGGCGATATCGCCATGGGAAAATATAACGACGGCACTCCCGAGCGCCGCCCGGTCCTCGTCGACCGTCTGTACGACGGGATGATCCGGTCGGTAAGGAAAGTTCAAAAGGAGCCCCTCTCCACGCTGAAGTGGAAGACCCTCGACGTGCGGTTTCCCGTCCGCACCGACGGGCCTTTTTCTGAAGAGGCCTGTCGCAAGGTTCTCGCTGACCCCCAGGCGCCTTTCGGATCGCGCTTAAACGCCGCGTGGGCGATGGTGCGCGCCAAACAAGACCGGCCCATTCAACTGAGTTGTCTTGCCCTCGGTTCTATCCGCGTCTTGCACCTTCCCGGGGAGCCTTTCATCGAGTACCAACTCTGGGCCCAACACAACCGCCCGGACCTTTTTGTGACGGTGGCCGGATACGGCGACTGCACGACCGGGTACATCTGCACCAATCGAGCCTATACCGATCGGGGTGGTTACGAACAAACGGAATCATTTGTCGGCCCAAGCGAAGAGGTCCTTAAGGGCGCCTTGGGGAAGCTGCTCACTGATGTGTAGCCTTACGCGGAGGCTCCAGCAGAGGGGATTGAAGTAGTGACTCATTTTGAAGTGCCACGGCCATCCTGGCCGTGCCCCTTCACGGGCGGGACCCCCGTGGCACACCAAAATGAGTCACTACCCGGATTGGCCCTGCCTTGACATTTCATGATTTGTCATGATAGGCTGGTTTGGCTCAGAGGAAGAATTGTGTCCCAATCCCGCGAGAAGTTCGCCACCCAGGTCAATTCAGAAATCCTGGCGGTGGTGCGCGTGCTTGCGCAGAATGAAGGCCGACAGCTTCAATCGCTTGTGGATGAGGCCCTTGCCGATTTGATCGAAAAACACAAGCGCACCAAGCCGCGCGCGCATGTAATGGGCGCCTACCTGGCCAGCCACGAAAGATATGGCCCCCTCTATAAGAAGCTCGCTGAATGAGCGATTATCTTACCTTGGCCGAAGTGCTGGCCATTCACGCCGATCAAATTGAACGCTACGGCGGTTCGCAGGGTGTCAAAGATCACGGGCTTCTGGAGGCAGCGCTCTTTCGGCCCCAGACGGGCTACTACGTCGATATCATGGAGGAAGCCGCCGCACTCTGGGAGAGTCTGGGTCAAAACCACCCTTTCGTGGATGGCAACAAGCGAACAGCTTTCGCCACCACATATACTTTTTTGGCCATCAACGGGCGGCGGCTAACGGCGGACGACAACGAGACTTATGACTTTATTGCAGGGCTCTACAGGGCCAACCAGTTCAGATGCGAAAATCTGGTTTCATGGCTGCGCAGCCACGTCACACAAGAGCCGGCGTAAGCAAAGCGGAAGAGAAGGCGAAGCATTCGCGGCAGAGATTCCTGCAATCTTAGATTGCCCATTGCACAACGCCAGAGCGGTTTTGATTTAAGTGCTTACATGCCTTGTAGCGCTCGGCGCTTGGACGTTGTTGTCGCGCGGAGATTTCGTGGCACGGCCATCTTGGCCGTGGCTGGACACGGCCGGGACGGCCGTGGCACGCCGCTGGTTACGGCTTCGCCGCGCTATATACACTTAAATTAAAGACGCTCTAGACCCCGACCCCGGGACGTGTCCCCGGGACGTTGCACGCGGAGCCAGTCAGGGGTATTTTACGTGTCGGTTTGGGTGTGATACGGGCAGGCCCGGCGCGGGGAGACAGGAGAAAGTTTGTCGGTCTCCGGCGCAACATCGCCGGGCCGCGGATCAGGTCTGGAGGGTAGTGACTCATTTTGTTGTGGCACGGCCATCTTGGCCGTGGCTGGACACGGGCGGGACGCCCGTGCCACTTCAAAATGCGTCACTACCGTCTGGAGAGGGGAAGGGACCATGCTACGAATCCGAACTTTTGCATGCCTTCTGCCGTCAGTTCTTGTTCTGGCTTGGGGGGCGGCGCCGGCGGCTGGCGCGGCGGAGCACAACCCTTTGTTGCCGCAGCCGCAACAGGTTCGCTACGGGACCGGCTCGCTCCGTCTCCCGGGCTTGAGCATTCGCGTCGCGTCGGAGGCCAACGCCGAGGATCGATTCGCCGCCGAACAACTCGCCGCCGCCCTCAGTTCCCGCGCCGGGACCTCAATCCCCCTAACGGAAAAGCCCACACCGGGCCGCTCAATCGTCTTGACCCGTACGGGTTCAGGCGCCGCCCTGCCGCAGCCGGACGAACACGCGGGCCAGGATTCGCGTGAGGCCTATACCCTGACCATCACCGCGCAGGGTGGCGAAATCCGCGCCCGTTCTTCTGCGGGCTTGTTCTTCGGAGTTCAAACTCTTCGTGAAATGGTGGAAGGCGCCGGTAGCGAAGCGGCGCTTCCGGAAGTGGAGGTTCATGATTGGCCTTCCTTCCCTTACCGTGCCGTCATGATGGACATGAGCCACGGGCCCTTGCCCACGGAAGCAGAAGTCAAACGGCAACTCGACTTCCTGGCCCGCTGGAAGGCCAACCAATATTTCTTCTACTCCGAAGCCAGTATCGAATTACAAGGTTATTCCCTGTTGAATCCCGGGGATGCGCGTTTCAGCCAGGAGCAGGTGCGGCGGATTATTGATTACGCCCGTCAGCGTCACATCGATGTGGTCCCCTGCCTGGAACTCTACGGCCATTTGCATGATCTTTTTCGAGTCGAGCGTTACTCGGACCTGTCGGCGCTGCCGAATGGGGGTGAGTTCGATCCCCGCAAGCCCGGCGTGATGCCCGTCATCCGGGACTGGGTCGAGCAACTCACCAAGTTGTTCCCCAGCCCCTTCTGCCATATCGGCTTTGACGAAACCTACGAGCTCGAGATGACCGCCCAGGCGGAAAACGCGGCCCCGGGACAACTGTACCTCCAACAGGTCAAGAGCGTGGCGGATCTGGTCGGGCAGCACGGCAAGCGCGTGATCATGTGGGGCGATCACAACATCATCACGAAAAATCCCGAGATTCTTCCCGGCCTGCCGCCCGGCATCATCGCCGTACCCTGGCACAACGGCCTGCTGGAATCTTATCGGATCTACCTGGAACCCTTTGCCGCACGCCAAATTCCCCAATATGCCTCCACATCGATCTATGGCTACGCGCAGGTTTTCCCGGATTTTAACCAATCATTTGCCGCCCTCACCAACCTGATGGCCGACGCCCGGCAATACCATTCCGTGGGCCTCTTGCTTACGCTTTGGACCGACGATGCCCAGGGATCAACTCGCATGTCCCTTCCGGGTGTTGCTTTCGGCATGTCCCTACCCTGGCAATCGGAGACCTTGGCGCTCGACAAGTTCTTTCCGGAATACGCGAACCTGGTTTATCCCCCTGCCGTGGCTCGCGAAGTGGCGCCGGCCCTGCGCGATCTCTCCGACGCTGAGCAACATCTGCAAAGAGTGCTCGGTTACAGCACCATGCGGATGTTTTGGGCAGACCCGCTTTCCAGCGCCAGCTTGCAGCGTTTGAAGGCGCAACGGGAGGATTTGCGCCAAGTGCGGCTCCTCTCCGAGGATGCCCAGGAGCATTTGCAGCGGGCTTTGGAATTGAAGGGCGACCCAGAAACCCTCGTCAGCTTGCTGCTGGGATCGCAAATGCTCGACTACGCGGGCATGAAATTCCTTTATGCGACGGAGTTGGCGGATTATTGGCGGCAGATGGGTACGCACCCCACGCGCCGGCAGGTGGAGTTCTATATCGTGACGGAAATGTGCGAAGAGGATCACTCCCTCATCGCTGACCTGCGGGACACGATAGCCGGATTGCGCGATCCCTATCGTGCCGCGTGGCTCGAGGAATATACGCCCTATCGGCTGCGTGCGGCTTTGGAGAAATGGGATGCCGAGTACCAGTACTGGTATCGCTTGCAGCGCCGTCTGAGGGACTTTGCGGATAGTTTTCACGAGGGAGATGCGCTTCCTCCCTTCATATCGTTCAATCCGGGACTTTAAGGAGACCCCTTATGCGAATTCTGGTTCCCAATCTCGGATCGACCTCGCTCAAGTACCAGCTCATTGAGACTGACAGCGAAACCGTCCTGGCGCGCGGTAAAATCGACCGCATCGGCGGAAGCGAATCGCAGATCGTCGCCTGGGAAACCGGGATGGCGGAGGAGTCGCGGACCACGGCCAGGATTCCCGATCACCGGGCCGCCATCAAGATTCTTGTCGATCGCCTCAGGGGTCTGGGCGGCGGGGGCGCGTTGGGGGAAGGAATTTCCGCCGTCGGTTTCAAGGCCGTCCACGGCGGCCCGCGTTATTGCGGCAGTTTTCCCGTCGATGACCCACTGCTTGCCGCCATGCAGGATTTTGCTTTCGTTGCCCCCGTCCATAATCCTATTTACATTCAGGCCATGCAGATATTCCGCGAGCTTCTCCCCGGCGTTCCTATGGTTGCGGTGTTTGAAACGGGGTTTCACTCGACCCTTCCGGACCGGGCTTCGTTTTACGGTGTGCCCTGCGAATGGCGCGAAAAGTACGGTGTGCAGCGCTACGGCTTTCACGGCGCGTCGCACCGCTATATAGCGGAGCGCGTGCCGCAACTCCTAAAACGCTCGGCAGAAGGCTTACGCCTGGTCTCCTGCCACTTGGGCGGAAGCTCGTCGATCTGCGCCATTCAGAATGGCAAGTCCGTGGATATAAGCCACGGCTTTTCGCCGCAGTCGGGGCTGGAGCAATCCTCGCGCGCGGGAGACTTGGACGCCTTTGCGGTGTTGGCCATCATGGAAAAGGAGAAAATGAGTCCCGCTGAAATGGGACGCCTGCTGTGTAAGACGGGGGGCTTGGCAGGCATCTCCGGCCTCAGCAACGATCTGCGCGACCTCGAACAAGCCGCCGCCGAAGGGCACGCGCGCGCGGCCACGGCGCTTGCGGTATTCGTCTATCAGATAAAAAAGCACCTGGGAGCGTACGCCGCCGCCATGAGCGGTCTCGATGCCGTGGCCTTTGGGGGAGGCATCGGAGAGAATTCCTGGCGCATTCGCGAACAGGTCTGCTCCGGCATGGAATTCCTGGGGATCCACCTGGACCGGGAGGGCAACCGGTCGCCCTCCCGCGGCGACCGGATCATTTCCCTACCCGGCTCGCCCGTGACCCTTCTCGTGGTGTTCACCAATGAGGAATTGATAGTGGCGCGAGAAACATTGAGAGTCTTGGTCGCGGCCAAGGCAGCATAAAGCGAAGCCCGCTAATGACTCATTTTGATGCGCCACGACCATCTTGGCCGTGCCCGTTCACGGGCGGGACGCCCGTGGCACCTCAAAATGAGTCACTACCTGAAGTCCCCGTGAACCCCGGAGCAACTGGTGGTATAGTGACGCTGGGTGGAAGTCCCATCAAGAAATCCATAACTCACCAGGAGGTACCCCAATGAATCGCCGTATGTTTGTAACCGCTGCGCTCGGTAGCGTGGCGATCGGACGCACCGGGCGGCTTATGGCCGCCGCGGAGGCGAATGAGCATCCTGTTCCCGACACCGACCCGCGGGCGACGTCGGGCGACCCCGTCGAGCCCAAATGGTCCGAGCGTCTCACCCTGACCGTCGGCCACGACAAGGCTGACCTGGTGGGCGCAAACGAGAAGGTGATTCAAGCGGCCGTTGACTCCGTGGCGCGCTGGGGGGGCGGGACGGTGAAAATCCTGCCGGGCACCTACCGCTTTCGCAACGCCGTCTACATGCAAAACAACGTGCGCATTCTCGGCAGCGGGCCCGAAACCGTGATCATCAAGGAACCCGCGCTCCTGGCCAAGGTCGCGGATGATTCCGACTGGTTTGACCAGGAAATCACCTTCACCGACGCCAAGGGCTTGGAGCTCGGCGACGGGATTTGCATCCGCGTGAAGGATGACGACAAGGGCGAGCTCAAGGTGATCAAGCGCACGCTGGTGGCCCGCAACGGCAACCGCTTCAAGCTGGACCGCGCCCTGCGGGAAAACGTGTTTCTACTTGGTGAACCCAAGGTGGAAACCCTGTTCCCCCTGTTCAGCGGGGAGAATATTTCCGACATCGCCTTTGAGAACATCGTGCTGGATGGCAATCGAGAGAACAACGGGAATCTGGATGGCAATTACGCCGGTTGTATCTGGCTGCAAGACTGCATCCGCATCCACATGCGTGGTGTTACCGCACAAAATTATAACGGTGATGGCATTAGCTGGCAGATATGCCATGACGTGCGGGTGGAAGACTGCGCGAGCCACGGTCACGAGGGCTACGGCCTCCACCCCGGCTCCGGCTCCCAACGCACGATCATTCGGCGGAACCGCCTTACCGGCAACGGCCTGGGGCTCTTTTTTTGCTGGGGTGTGCGGTGGGGGTTGGCCGAGCAGAACTACATCGAAGGCAACAAGCAGTACGGCATTTCCGTCGGGCATCACGATACCGACAACGTCATCCGCGATAACGAAATCCGGTCAAGCGGCGAGGTTGGGATTCTGTTCCGGACGGAACCCGATCCTGCCTTCCAAGGCAATCGCAACCTTGTGGAAAAGAACCGGATTCTGGGGGTTACCCAGGAGAAGGGCGTGGGAATCGATATTCAAGGCCGGACGAATTCACTTACGATTACCCAGAACGAAATCCGCGAAACCCAGGCGCCGGGACAGCGCGTGGGTATTCGGATCGGGGCCGAGGCGAGCAAGATTACGCTGGCCGATAACCACATCGAAGGCTTTTCGGAGGCGGTGGTTGACCTGCGCAAGAAGTCTCCGGAACAATCCTGACGGGCCCGATGCCCCTCATCCGGCCTCCTACGTCGGCCCCCTTCTCCCCTGGGGAGAAGGCTCTTATCTTCTCGTGGTACCGGCCAGGAGAACGTTATTTCGTAGCGCGGACCCGCCGAATCGCCGAACCGTTCTCTGCGTAAGCCGAGGCGGCACCACCGCTTGAGTTACAGCCCTCTCCGAGGGGAGAGGGTGGACCGCCGCCGGCGTTTTCATCAGCCGGGGCGGGACGGGGTCACTCGCGGGTTTGGGGCGTTTGAAGATTCTAGAAGTTAGGAATTTAGCCCCACCCGTCCGACGGCTTGATAAAAACCGTCCGTGCTGAGGGGAAAGCGATAAAATGCGACGAAAAACTCTGACGCGAAGAGAGTTCATCGAGAAGACTTCCGCAGGAATGGCTGCGGCGGGGCTGATTCCCTTGAAAGCGGAAGCGAGGCCGGCGATCGCCACGGACGTGGCAGCGGTCAGCCCGCCGCTCGTCGGTACTCTCAAGAACCGGCGATTCCCAGGCGCATTTTCTGACCGGGCGTGGATCGCGGCCGGAGACAGGGAGGGACCCGCCGCCGCGCTCGCCGGTTTCGAGCGCCCGTTGATCTTTCCAACTCCGCAACATTTGGAGCTCGGTGGCGCGCCGTTCGCCCTGACCCCGGATTGCACCATCATCCTTCCCCTGCAGGCTTCGCCGAGCGATCGTTCTTTGGACCGTTTTCTGGCCGAAGAATTGAGCGACCACTATGATCTGCAATTGAAGAGGCAGCAACTGGAAAAGCTTCCCTCCGCCCGCAAATTCCTATTGATCGGATCGATCGAGAATCCACTGGTCCGCGAATTCTGCCAGCAGAACCACCTCGACGTGACAGCGCAGAATCCCGGTGCGGAAGGTTACGTTTTGCGCACCAGCGAAAACGCCGTCGTCGTAGCAGGCAGCGATGAGCGCGGCGCGTTCTACGGCTTGCAATCGCTACGGCAAATGATTTCCCGGGGAGAGGGCGGCATGGAGATTCCTGGCGCGCAAGTACGTGACTGGCCGGATAAGCCGTTTCGAGGCTTCAAGCTCTACCTGCCGGGGCAAACCAACATCCCGTTTTTCCGCCGCTTCGTTCGCGAGGTGATGGCGCTCTACAAATTCAATACTCTGATGGTGGAAATGAACGGTTGCATGCGGCTCGACCGCCATCCGGAAGTCAACGCCGGCACGATGGAGTATGCGCGCGACACGAACTACAACTGCTCGAATTATCCCCCCGGCCCGCTTCACAACCGCGAGCAGAATTCCTCCCACCAGGATTGCTGCGACAGCGGCTTTCTCGAAAAGGATGAGGTGGCAAGCCTGGTACGCTGGACTCAGGCGCACCATATTGAGGTGGTGCCGGAGATTCCCTCGTTCACGCACAGCTTCTATCTGCTGGCGAGACATCGGGACCTGACGGACGTTCCCGGGGACAAGTGGCCGGACACTTACTGCCCCTCCGACCCGCGCAGCTACCAACTCCTCTTCGAGGTGATGGGTGAATACATCGAGGTGATGAAGCCGCGCATGATTCATACCGGCCACGACGAGTGGTTCGCGCCCTTTGGAGTTTGCCCGCGTTGCCAAGGGAAAGACCCGGGCGAGCTTTACGGCCGCGACTTGCGCAAGATTCATGACCACCTGGCGAACCAAAACATCAAAATGGCGATTTGGGGAGATTACCTGCTGGAAACGGTGCGCGGCAAAGGTTTGCAGAAAAGGAAATCGCCGGACGGCTGGAACTACACTTCCGCGGGAGGCATGACTCCCCAACAAGTGAAGGAACTGGTTCCCAAAGACATCCTGCTTTTCAACTGGTTCTGGGGCGAAGAAGACCACGGGGTGGTGAATGAGCGGCAACTGGATGAATGGGGATTCCGGCAGGTCTACGGCAATATGGAGCCCGATATCCTCAACTACGTGGAACGCAGCAAGCGGAAAACGATTATCGGCGGGGCGCCCTCATCGTGGTCGGCGACGACCGAATTCAATATCAGTAAAGATTTGATGTTCAGTACTCTCGGCTGCTGCAATATGCTCTGGGCAAAAAAAGCTCTGGAACTCCCCGAGGTTGCGAAAATCACGCAGAGTTCCCTTCCCCGATTACGCCCCCGCTTAAGAGGTGTGGCTCTGCCCAGCGAAACGGGTGACACTGTTTTACCGATCGATATATCCAATTTCTTCAATATGTCAATGGCTGAGCCCGCGCTGAATATTGACCTGGGTGGGATGCGCACGGGGAATATCTCGAGCGGCCCGCGGGCGTTTGATTTGGCGGGCGGGGGCGCCCCTGGCGCCAAGGCCGCGATCGTCGTAGGCGTGGAAGGGCAATCGCCCAATCCTCTTCCCCGCGAAGTTACTGTAAAGGTCGGCGAAGATGCCTTGAGCCTGCTCTTTCTGCACGCTTGTGCCAAGCCGGCAACCAATAAGGAAGCCTACCGGGTGATCTGGGACATGGCCGACTCGGCGGACCTGCTGGGCTGGTATGAGGTTTTTTATGAAGATGGCTTGCCGGAAGTCATTCCCATTCGCTATGGCGTGAACATCCAGGAGTGGAATTGGGGGCAGGATAAGGCGTCCCGCAAAGGGTGTTACGACGCCGAAGCTCTGATCTGCGGCCAAGCGGCGGAGACCCCGATCACGTTTTTTGCCTTCGAATGGGCAAGCCCGCGCCTGGGGAAAGTCATCACGGAAGTGCGCCTCAAGGGTTCGAAGGGTTTCCGCGGCGCGGTGCCGGATTTCGAGAACGCCTGGGGTGAAGTCATCCCCAATAACGCGGTCATCTGGAAAGCGCTGAGCTATGTAAAGAAGCGAGGGTGAGCCCGGATTGGCCGAGGTCTTTACAGGAAAGGACGGTTAAAGTGATCGGTGCGAACCTGTTAGTTCAAGAGTTACTCCAGCGGGGAGTGGGATTTGTCTCCACCTTGTGCGGCCATGGCTTGAATCCTTTTTACGTTGCATGCCGGGCGCAGGGCTTGAAGCTGGTCGATACCCGCAACGAACAAGCGGCAGCCTACATGGCGGAAGCCTATGGCCGTTTGAGCCGCCGGGTGGGAGTGTGCGCGGTCAGCAGTGGCGTGGCTCACGTGAACGCCCTGACGGGAGTGGCCAACGCGTACTTCGATGGCTCCCCCATGCTCCTCTTGAGCGGTAGCGGGGCCGTGGCGACGATGGGCTTGGGCCACTTCCAGGATCTCGACCAGGAGGCGGTGGCAGCGCCGCTTTGCAAACTCGCCCGCACGGTGACCGTGCCGGAGCGCATTCCGCAGCTTGTCGAGCAGGCATTCGCGGCGGCGACGTCCGGGCGGCCGGGGCCGGTTCACCTCACCATCCCCTTGGATGTGCAGAACGCCGAGGTGAACATGGACTGGGTCGTGAAGTCGCCGGCCCGAACCTCCACGATCGAGCAGCATGCCGAGGGCGATTCCCAATCAATCCGCGAGGTTGTAAGGTTGCTGGGTGAAGCTCAGAGACCCTTGCTGGTTGCCGGCAGCGGGGTTTTTTATGCCGCGGGTGAGCAGGCGCTGGCGTCGTTTGCGAAGGCGTGCGCGGTACCATTCGTTGTGCCCATTTGGGACAGGGGCACGGCGGAAAAACCTTGCCAAGAGTTTGCAGGGGTTGTCGGGGCCGCTACAGGTGGGCCGCGGCTGTTGGCCGACGCTGATCTGATCATTCTGCTCGGTGTCCATTTCGATTACCGGATTGGATATCTCCAACCGCCAGCGGTGCATCCCCAGGCGCGCATTGTTCGTATCGAAATTGACCCCTCTGAGCTTAGCCGGGGAGTGAGGACCCAGATCACCATCCATGGTGACGCGCGTTCCGTCTTGACGCAGCTCTTGGAAGAAGCGCAGCGACAAAAAACGTCACCCCACACGTCCTGGCTGAAAGAAGCTGAGTCGAGACGGCGGCAATTTCGGGCTGATCGCGCCCTCGCGCGCGGGCGGGCAGCTACGGGTACGCATGCCTTGGACATTTTGTCCGCACTGAAGGGGGTTTTGACTGACGACACGGTGCTCGTGGTGGATGGCGGCAACATCGGCCAGTGGGCTCACCAGATACTTTTTGACCGATACCCGGGCCACTGGCTCACCTGTGGAGCCAGCGCCGTAGTGGGATACGGATTGCCTGCCGCCATGGCCGCGCGGCTGTTGTACGCGGAGCGTCCGGTCATTTTGTTGTCGGGTGATGGCGCCATGACCTTCACGATCGCGGAACTGGAATCCGCCGCTCGCCAGGGGCTCAATTTTGTGGTGGTGGTTGCGGACGACTCCGCCTGGGGCATCACTCTGACGGAGCATGTGCGCGCCTTTGGCCAGGGTTTGGCCAGCGAACTCGGCCCGGTAAGCTTCGACCAAGTGGCGCAGGGATTTGGAGCGATCGGCGTGCGCGTTTCGACCCCCGAGGAGATCCAGCCGGCCATTGCCAAGGGCTTGCTCGAAAAGCGGCCCACGCTCATTCATGTCCCGATTGTGAGAAGCAATCCGACGGACTAGCGGGCACGTGTAGGGGCGCTTCGCGAAGCGCCCTTTCGCAAACATGCGTGATGGGTGCCTATCCCAGCTCGCGGAGACTCGCAATTTACAATCACTGCCTACTGCTTTCTGGCTACTGCCTTCTGACTCCTGACCCCTTACCCGTCCCTTCCCCCCCGACAGGCGTTAAAATAACCGCTCGCCGCACCCGAAAGCCCGCGTAGCGGGCGCCGTCATTTGGCCCACGGCGAGCCAGCCGTGGGAAGGAACGGGGTAGAAGGAATATTGAGCCCCGCCAGGGGCGACATCGGGTCGTGGTTCGAACGCGGCCCGCGACGGCACCCGCGCGATGTTTCAGTGACCGGATGCCGCCCCGATGGGGCTGGGGATTCTCGCATGCCCTCTCGATCCCACGGCTGGCTCGCCGTGGGCCACACGATATCGTCCCTGACGGGGCTCGAAACGGTGTCGTATTCTCCTTTATTTTAACGTCTATGCCCCTCCCCCCCACAACGTGCAAAACGCGGGCCCCCTTCCCGCCCCGGCTGATGAAAGCGCCGGCGGCGGTCCACCCTCTCTCCCCGTTGTGATCGCATACATGCCAAAGTGCGGCACGTATGCGCCACCCGCGATGATTCGTGAACTCATCCTGGAAAGAATGGGCCAAAAGCGCAAACGCCGAAGCCTGGGATGCCTGGGCGCCAGTCATGACGTATGCCCGGAGGGTTGCTGCCTATCCCCGTCAATGGGCCGGCCGATTCTGTCGGGAGCTGACGGCGCTACACATGGTTCCTCAGCATGAGTTCTTTGGGGTGGGGTTCCAGGTACACTTGCCCGCGCAGATACTTGACATCGTATTTGCGGACGTAGTGGCGGATCAGCGTGAGCGGAACGATAAGCGGAACAAGACCAGCACGAAAGTCTTGGAGTAGTGACTGCAACTCCTGGCGTGAGTCCGAATCGAGCTGCTTGCTGAAATAGCCAGCCATATGTTGAAGCACGTTGGTATGCCGCTTGGTTGTGGCCATCTCCCGCAGTGCGCCCATGAATTCCGCCTCGTAGCGGTGTTGAAGTTCCGCTCGCAGCAGTGCCCTGGCTTCCGCCACCAGACGACCGAGGCTCTGGTAGGCGTGCGGAGAGTGGGCCATAAGAAGCAATTTGTGTGCCGTGTGGAATGCCACGAGGTCTCCCACCTTCCAGTGGCCTGAAAACCGCGACCGCAAGCGAGCAAAGGCAAACACCCGTGCGATAAAGTTCTCTCGCAGGCGCGGGTCGGTCAGTCGCCCCTCTTCTTCCACGGGAAGATTGGGAAAGTGCTGAAGAAGCGCTTCCGCAAAGAGTCCTCGGCCCGACTTAGCCGGCACTCCGCGGGCATCAAAGACCCGCACCCGTTCCATACCGCAGCTCGGGGAGTCTTTCTTCAGGATGTAGCCGCTCAAGTTTTCCTTGGCAAGCTCGCGAACGCGGCGGGCCGCATAGGCGCGCATAGCCTCAGTATGGTCGGTGCCGGTCTTGGGCATGATCATGCGAATATCGCTGCTGATGCGGACGAGCCGCAGGGTTTCGCGGGGTGTGCCTAGCCCCAACTCCACTTCCGGACAGACCGGCACCCATTCGACATAACGGCCGAAGCTCTCGACCAGGTAGGGGTCCCGCTTGTGGCCGCCGTCGAACCGAACCTTTTCACCGAGCAGGCACGCTGAGACGCCAATGCGAATCGAAGCAGGAGTCGTTTCGCTCATGCATTCATTCTCCAGATGGCGGCATTTAGAGCTGAGGCAAAGGTGACCCAAATAAGGTAAGGGACCAACAGCCAACTGGCCGTCCTGGAGAGAGGCCAGAATGCGATCGCCGTCGACAAAATGAATAACCACAAAAGCACGACCTCCAGGAAGGCAACGCCGGGGGACCGCAAACCGAAAAAGATACCGGACCACGCCACATTCAGCGCAAGTTGCACGGCGAAAAGGGTTAGCGGAAGCCTGGCATGGGAAAATCCTGCTTGGCGCCAGACCAGCCATGCAGCCACAGCCATGCCAAGGTAAAGAGCCGTCCACACAGGGCCGAAGAGCCAGTTGGGCGGGGTCCAGGTCGGCTTGCGTAGTGTGGCGTACCACGGGTGAAGCGAAGGGGCAGTGAGGACGGAACCCATCCCCGCCGCGCCAAGGCAGATTCCAACCGAGACCGCCAAGGCAATCGCTTGTCGAGTTGTCATCACTCGGCTCCCCCGTTCCGCGCCAACAGTTTCACGCGTTCGATGTAGCCCTTGCTATCAAATTTCCGCGAGGTGCTCGCGTAGGACATGTAACGGATCTTACCGTACACAGGGCGCTCCGGACCCCAGGCGCGGTCATGCTTGCCTCCCATGGCCCAGGCAATCCCTGTGTAGCCATTGGGGTCGCGCCCGTCGAGTTCATGGCGATCATTCAGCCGAATGGCCATATCGTAGGCCTCTTCCGGTGAGCGCGTCCATTCCAGAATTTTTTTCGCCCAGTACATTCGCAGATAGCCGTGCATCCATCCAGAAATTACCATTTGCTGCTGCGCGGCGTTCCACAGGTGGTCGTGAGTCTCGGCATCCTCAAGTTGCTTCTCCGTATAGACGTACGCGCGTTCATCTCTCCGGTGTTCTTTAAGTGTTCGGAGCGCCCATGGCTCAACGCCCTGAAGCCGGTCGTATTGGGGGTTGAATTTTACGAAGTTGATGGCCAGTTCGCGCCTGACAATGAGTTGCTCAAGGTATGCATCTCGATCTTGGCGAGGCGCACCGGCATTCTTCACCGCCAGCGCGACCGTATGGGGGCCGATGTGGCCAAAGTGAAGATATGGCGAAAGCTGGCTGGTGCCGTCCCGGTCGGGATGGTTACGCTCGGTTGCGTAACCTGGTAATCGTTCGCGCACAAAGCGGGAGAGAGCCCTCAGGGCTGCACGCGTCCCGCCTTGAAAAGTCGAAACCGGTTGGACGGAGGTATCGATGGGAAACCCCGCCAGCAAGTCCTCGTGTATGGCGAGACCTTCCAATGTTTTTGGTGGCTGCCAGGGTATTCTGGCCGGTGCATTGCCGGTCGTAGCGAGAAACTCATCGAGCAAAGCGTGAATCCGCGGGCGGATGGTCCGTGCGGCATACTGCTCTTTCTTGAGGAGGGTAGAGGGCACGATGACGTCGGCATCCACAGTCCAGAACGGCACATGGAGACGCTCTGCAGCCAACTTGCGCCATTGCTCGGGTTCGCGCAGGGGATTCTCGTCACCCACCACCAGACACGGTTGAACCTCAGTGCAAAACCGCTCGAGTTGGTGATTCGGCCACCGGCGCAATACGAATCCGACATGCTTTTGATGCAGCCCCTCGTTAATATCGCGGAGCCCCTGAACGAGAAAGGAGTAACTGCGCAGGTTGGCATTAGGATAGAAAGGAACCAAGCCGAAGAAGGCAACAACCGGTTTGCCCAGAAGATTCGCTGCCGCAATGGCCATATTCAGCGCCGGGTTATCCAGAACTCGTTGGGCACGCTGCATCCAATACACGACGCATGAACCTGCAGTGTTGGGGGGACCTGCCCTCCGCACCGGCATCCGCGCGTCTTTAGCCAATTCCTCCAGGCTTCTCATGGGCTCCTTTACACGCATTTACGTCATAACCACCCCCGAGCTTAGACCACCGACCCTTCTTCGAACATCGCTGGAATGTGCATTGCGCGGTAGTCAAAAATCCGCTCCACATCACGCCGCACCATCCACCCGGCAAAGAGATCTCCCAACACCCCGGCCGGGACTGCGTATTGGACAGTGTCCTTGATCAGAGTGCCGTCGTCGCAGGTCTCGAAACTGTGGGTGTGGCGCCAGAGGCGGTAAGGGCCCTTCAACTGAACATCGAGGAACTTTATGGGCGGGCACCATTCCTCAATGAGGGTCGTCCAGCGCATCGGAATGCCATGCCATGCCAGCTCATAATCGATCAGCGTTCCGGCTTTGGGTTCGCGGTCAGTCTGCTTCAGGACTTTGAAGTGAAGCCATGGAGGGGTGATTCGATCCAGGTTGCGCACTTCGCTGAAAAAGGAGAAGACCTCCACCAGGGGTGCCGGGATCCTCTGTTCGCGATGAAAAGTTCTAAGCTTCATAACTGCCTTGCAGGTCATTGCTTCCCGGGTGTCAGCGCTGCTTGCAGGCTGGCGGCCTTGACTTCATCAAAGTCTCCTTCCGCGCACCACAGTACTAGGCCCGAGCGATCGACCAGGATCGCATAGATGTGCTCTTCGTCCGGGATGCTCAACGCTTTCCGGAAAGAAGGCTTGTCGAGAGAATCTGATGGAATTCATCCGTGAGGGAGGATTTTTCCTGGAAGACCCCTCGTAATGCCACGGTGGTCCGTCAATCTGCACCAGACCCTCCTTCTACAAGTCACAGTTTCTGAATTGCCGGGTAGTCGGTCCGGAAGCGGTTGACGCTGTCCGGATATGAACGCAGGGTGTCGCACCCGGGCTTCAGCAACACCCTGCGAATTCAGGTTTCAACCGCGCAAACGGCCCAAGGAAGCGCCCGCTTACTTCGGAAGTAACACAGTGTCCACAACGTGGATCACACCATTGCTACAAAGGATGTCGGTCTTAACAACCTTGGCGTCATTCACCATCACGGCGCCATCTTCCGTGGAGATGGTGAGATCCTGCCCGTTAACAGCTTTGGCGGAGTTCAGCCTGACCACCTGGGAAGCCAGCACCTTCCCCGGCACAACGTGGTAGGTGAGTATCGAGACGAGCTTGGCCTTGTTTTCAGGCTTCAGCAACTCGTCAAGCGTACCTGCCGGCAACTTCGCAAACGCTTCATCCGTGGGAGCGAAGACCGTAAAGGGCCCAGCGCCCTTGAGAGTTTCCACCAGACCGGCCGCATCCAGCGCCTTGGCCAGCGTCTGGAAGGAGCCAGCCGCCACGGCCGTGTCAACGATGTCTTTCTTCTCCGGCGCGGCGACCATCATGGCGCTGGCTAAGCAAAGCACCAGTAGGGCTGCACCGGCTTTCCAGTTACGAGCGAGCGTACCAGTGAAACTGTTCTTCATGAGTTTTCTCCTTTTGTATGGGTCGATCGAGCGGAGGGGGCAACTCTGGTTGCCAAAATCTGCCCCCAGCCGCTTCCTTCAATTTCGAGCCCGCCTGTTATATGCCGGGTATGGCTTTGGTGATCAGGGTGAACGACTCGGTGCTGAGCGACCCGACGGCGTAAATGAGATACGCAGTGTGCGGAACGAGTTGGAAGTAGTAGGGCCCGATCACAGGACTCTTGGCGCCTGCGGGGGTCAAGGTCACCTGCGTTTGTGGCCAATTCCACAGTGAACCCGAGGAAAAATCCGCCGTGGCTTGCTCCCCGTTGGTCACATCATGGAGAGTGGCCAGGGGATGGACAATTTTGTGGTCCCCCACGGTGAACTGATCCTCGCTGACGGTGATATCCACCGCTGGTGCGTTAGCAGTGTGCTGAACGATGAGGCGGGACTCACCATTTTTGATCGGATCGAGGGTGGTATTGAGTTTGTTGTCGAATTTCTTGAGGGCTGGCCCACTCCCATCCGTCAAATAAGCGACTACGGAGGCATTCTCTCCCGCCTCAAAGGTCACTCCCGAGACCCTGAGCACGGGGCTGCCGGAGTTGCCACATGGAGTTAGGGTGTTGGCCAGACTGACTACCAGAGAGTAACCCGTCGTCGTATTGGCGGGTATCGTGAACGGTCCGGCAATGTCCCCAAACTTCAAACCACTCACCAGGCAAATGGAGCCATCCACTTGCACATCGACTGGCAACGCCGGGTCCAAGGCTTCGTTTACGTCATGGCCGGGAATCCCATGCACAACGTAGACGGATGCATTGGGACTCTGGGCAAAAGCCGAATTCGAGGCGAATCCGGAAAAGATCAAACAGGCACCGAGCAGAAGCACTGCTTTCCAATTCTTCATGGTTCGATCGTCTCCTCAATCTTTCAGTGGAATTTCGTTCAGTGTCCTCAGACACTTGGATAAAAGATGTTTGACTGTAGAGAAAAGTTGCGCCAGAATAAAAGTCATGTGATTGTGATTCAAATCTTGGCAGTGAATTTGACTGTCAGTAAAAGAGGAGTAAAAGACTTTGCTTTCGTCAACTTTGCAGGACGGATTGCAGCGCTACGCGATTGGAGAAAAGCTGCGAGCTCTACGCTTGAGAAAGAAAGTCGGTCTGGTGGACCTCGGACGGCACACCGGTCTTTCACCTGCCCTCTTATCAAAAATTGAGCGTGGGAAGCTTTTCCCCACCTTACCTACGTTGCTTCGTATTGCGATGGTGTTCAGCGTGGGGCTGGAGTTCTTTTTTACCGAGGAGCGCAAGCGTCGAATTGTAGCAATCGTCCGCCGCCAGGAGCGTCTGCGCCTTCCGGAAAAACCCGACGTCGGCGAAGTCGCCTTCCACTTCGAGTGCCTGGATTTTCTTGCTGTCGAGCGCAAACTCAACGCCTACTACGCTGAGTTTCAGCCTCTGGCCCCTGCGCAGGTGCGCCTGCATCAGCACCCCGGCGTCGAGTTTATGTACCTGATTTGTGGCAAACTGGGGCTGCGCATCGGCGAGGAAGAAAATTCCCTGGAGAAAGGCGATGCCATTTACTTCGATTCCAACCTGCTGCACGGGTACCGCCGGATCGGCAACGCCGTCTGCTCTGCGCTTGTCGTTACTGCCCCGTAGGTCCGTTCCATCTCGCTGGCCTCTCTGCCCTCCCTCGCCTGCCTGGCGGGAGGCGCTACGTGTAATACACACGCAAACGCATTTTCCAAACCCCGACCTCAGGGTGTACACTGGCGGCCTCGTGATTCCAGAATGGCAATCACGGAAAACCAATCTGCGATAAGTGACTCTTCACTCCGGATCTTGCCCATGAGCACCAATGATGGGGTTGGTGAAACAAACCCGAAGCCCGCGGAAACGGGACGAGCCGAAAGTGATCGCTTGCAACCCATTTTGGCAGCCATCGAATCCTTCGACTACGCGACGGCGAATACGCAACTTGGCAGCCTGGCCACGCTGCTGCCCGTGCACAAACTCATCGGCGAAGTCGTGCTTCCGCTGATGCGGCGGGTGGGTGAGTGCTGGCACAACGCTACCCTGACCGTCGCGCAAGAGCACATGACTTCCGCCATTTTGCGCAATCTTATGGGGGGATTGGTTCGCCTCCAGGAGCCATCCCGTCAACCCATGCGGATTCTGTTTGCGACGCCCTCCGGGGAACAGCACGAGTTCGGGATCCTGGCAGCGGCGATGCTGGCCGGGGCCACCGGGTTCGAACCCCTGTATCTGGGCCCGAACCTGCCGGCTCGAGAAATCGTGGCTGCTGCCGAGAGGACCTCGCCTCAGGCGGTCGTATTGGGAACCTATACAAGCGAGCCGACCCCGGAAACCACGGAAGACCTTAAGTTGGTCGCCTCCCAACTCCCGAAGCGTACGGAGCTATGGCTCGGTGGCAGTGCGGCCGGGAAAGCTCTGCCGGTGGTTCGTCACGAGGGAGTGTTCGCTCTGGAGAACTTCGCCGAGCTGGACGCGCACCTCGCCCGGCTGAAAGCAGACTGGGGCCACGCCATCGGGCAAGTGGCCTCGCTGGGAGATCGGAATCTGAAGGAACTATCATTGGCACCGCCGAAGCCCGTCAGGAGCCGGAAACCCGCTGCAACGGGACGAGTCGAGAGTAATGGTTTGCAGCCCATCGTGGCCGCTATCGAATCCTTCGACTACGCAACGGCGAATGCGCAACTCGGTAGGCTGGCGGCGATGCTACCCGTTCACGACCTCGTTGGCAAAGTCGTGCTCCCGCTGATGCGCCTGGTCGGAGAGCGCTGGCACGACGGCACCTTGACCATCGCGCAAGAACACATGACTTCCGCGATTTTGCGCAACCTCATGGGTGGATTGGTTCGTCTCTATGCGCCGCCCACTCAGCCCGTGCGGATTCTGTTTGCCACACCTTCCGGGGACCTGCACGAGTTCGGGATCCTGGCAGCGGCCATGCTGGCTGGGGCCACCGGGTTCGAACCCCTGTATCTGGGACCGAATCTGCCGGCTCAAGAAATCGTGGCGGTTGCCGAGCGGACCTCGCCCAAAGGGGTCGTCTTGGGTATTAATACGAGCGAGCCAACCGCGAAAATCATGGAAGACCTGAGGCTGGTCGCCTCCCAACTCCCGAAGTCTGCGGAGCTATGGCTCGGTGGCATCGGGGCCAGGAAAGCTCTGCCGGCGGTTCGTTGCGCCCGGGCGTTTGTTCTGGAGAATTTCGACGAACTGGACGGGCATCTAGCCAGGCTGAAAGGGGAAGAGTTGCAGTTGCGGGATCGGGCCATGGCGGCAGCGGCGGAGGGAATCGTCATCTCGGATGCGAATCAGCCTGGCAATCCCTTGATTTACGTCAATGACGGGTTCGCGCGATTGACGGGATACTCGCGGGGTGAAGCTCTCGGCCGCAACTGCCATTTCCTGCAAGGTCAGGATACGGACCCTGCGGCGATCGAGCAGGTTCGCGTGTCCCTCCGCGAGCGCCGCGACTGTCTGGTCGAGTTGCTGAATTATCGCAAGGACGGTACCCCCTTCTGGAATCGCCTCTCCATCACTCCCTTGCAGGATGTGCAGGGGAGACTAACCCACTTTGTAGGGGTCCAATCCGACATCACCGCCCGGAAGCTGGCCGAAGAACGATTAGCCACTGCGAACGCCGAGATTCTTGCCTCCAATAACCGTATGAAGCGCGAATTGGAAGCGGCCGCGAGGGTTCAGCAGGCCTTGCTCCCGACGTTGCTACCCCGCCTGGAGGGGGTTGAGTTTGCTTGGCTATTCAAGCCTAGCGCTGAACTTGCTGGCGACCAGCTCAACGTCATGCAATTGGATGACGCGCGGGTGGCCCTCTATCTCTTGGACGTAAGCGGGCACGGCGTCGCCTCGTCTCTGATGGCTGTCGCTGCGAATTTGCTCCTTTCCCGAAGACTCGACAGCCCATCTCCAGAGTCAAGTAAGTTCCCAGAGGGCCCAGTCCCCACAGTGATCTCCCCGGCTGATACTGCGTTGCTTCTGAATCAGCAATTCCCACGAGAGAAAACCGCCGGTCAGTACCTCACTCTGGTCTATGGGGTGCTCAACGTCAAATCGGGGGAATTCCAGTATGTCGCAGCGGGTCACCCCGGGCCGGTCGTTGTGCGAAGAGACGCGCCAGCTATTGCGCTGGAAGAGGCTACTGGCCTTCCGATTGGCCTCTTCCCCACATCCTTCGAAGAGCGCACTGTCCAGTTAGGCCCCGGTGACCGAATCTACCTCTATTCTGATGGGATAACAGAAGCCATGAACTCAGCAGGAGATGAATTCGGCATTCAAAGACTCCTCTCGCAGCTTGGTGAGCTCAAGTCGCTTCCCTTGGATCAAAGTCTCAACGCACTCACGGAGAGTCTTGAGGAATGGAGGTGCCACGAGTGCCTGCGAGACGATGTGTCAATGGTAGCTTTAGAATGGAGGAAGTGAGAATCCTCCCTGCTTGGCTGGCGCTTCATGCGGTGTTCGAGATGCCAATCACAGCAGATGCGTTTGATGCTTTTCATAGTCATGGCTACCAGGATCCCGGCGGGGGAACTATCATTAACCGTGGATGAAACGCACGGAGAGCTATCACGATGTGAGGGAAGAAGTGGAGGCTGCCCGCGGTCGGGCAGCCTCCAGGAGGAAACCGGGGACAGCGCGCGCGGGTTTTCCCCCTGGTTTTCCCCGACCCGACAGCCCGCGTAGCGGGCGCCGTCATTTGGCCCACGGCGAGCCGGCCGTGGGAAGGAACGGGGTAGAAGGAATACCGAGCCCCGCCAAGGGCGACATCGGATCGTGGTTCGAACGCGGCCCGCGACGGCACCCGCGCGATGTTTCCGTGACCGGATGCC
>Ga0326727_10003970_pt1 | contig 45831 bp, 39 predicted proteins | sample MB2enrmetagenome_FD_207643 | JGI IMG/M metagenome (GOLD analysis project Ga0326727, IMG submission 207643) | Lab enriched peat soil microbial communities from McLean, Ithaca, NY, United States - MB29MY | ecosystem: Environmental > Terrestrial > Soil > Wetlands > Peat | place: USA: New York... | reverse complement strand
CGAGCTCTGGATGGTTATCTTACCAGCGGCTTGTACTTGATGCGGTGAGGCTGATCCGCGCTAGCGCCCAGCCGCTTTTTCCGGTCCGCCTCGTAATCTTGGTAATTTCCCTCGAACCAGACCACCTTCGAATCCCCCTCGAAAGCCAGGATGTGCGTCGCAATCCGGTCGAGGAACCATCGGTCGTGGCTGATGACCACGGCGCAACCGGCAAATGAAACGAGGGCGTCTTCAAGAGAGCGCAGGGTGTCCACGTCCAGGTCGTTCGTCGGCTCGTCCAGGAGCAGAAGGTTTCCGCCGCTCTTTAGGATTCTTGCGAGGTGAACGCGGTTGCGCTCGCCGCCGGACAGATCCTTGACCCGCTTTTGCTGATCCGAGCCTTTGAAGTTGAATGCCGCGGCGTAAGAACGGGCAGGCACTTCCCGCCTGCCCAGGACAACGGTATCGCGTCCGTCGCTGATCTCTTCCCACACCTGTCTTTCCCCATTGAGGATATCACGGCTCTGATCGACATAGGCGATCTTGACGGTTTGGCCGATTTTCAGAGCGCCGTTATCCGGTCCCTCGTCGCCAACAATCATTCGGAACAAAGTTGTTTTGCCGGCTCCGTTCGCGCCGATCACACCGACAATGCCCCCGGGAGGCAGCTTGAAGGACAAATCGTCGATCAGCAACCTGTCTCCATAACCTTTCCGGAGATTGACCGCCTCAACGACAAGATCTCCAAGCCTCGGGCCGGGCGGGATGTGCAGGTCTGTCGCTTGGGCGCGTTTTTCCGCTTCCATCCCGTCGGCGAGAAGCTGCTCGTACGCATTCAGGCGGGCTTTGCCTTTCGCCTGGCGCGCGCGCGGGGACATGCGGACCCACTCCAGTTCGCGTTGAAGGGTTCGCCGCCGGGCCGATTCCTGTTTCTCCTCAGCTTCGAGACGCGCCTGTTTCTGATCCAGCCAGGACGAGTAATTCCCTTCCCAAGGAATGCCCTCGCCGCGATCCAGTTCCAAAATCCAGCCGGCGACATTATCAAGAAAGTACCGGTCGTGAGTAATCGCAACTACCGTGCCCGGGTAGTCCTTCAAGAACCGCTCAAGCCAGGCGACCGATTCCGCATCCAGGTGGTTCGTGGGCTCGTCGAGCAACAGCAGGTCCGGTCTTTCCAGGAGCAGCCGGCACAAAGCGACGCGCCTGCGCTCGCCTCCGGAGAGCCTGGCCACATCCGCGTCACCGGAAGGGAGCCGAAGGGCATCCATGGCGACTTCAAGGGTCCGGTCGATTTCCCAGCCATTGCACGCATCGATGGCATCCTGCACGCGTGCCTGCTCGGCAAGCAGCTTCTCCATGTCTTCGGGAGACATTTCCTCTGCGAAGCGCGCATTGATCCGGTCGAATTCTTCGAGCAGCCTCCGAGTAGCCCGGACGCCTTCTTCCACATTGCCCAGGACATTTTTCGCGGCATCCAGCTGAGGTTCCTGCGGCAGGTAGCCCACCCTAACCCCGTCGGCAGGCCAGGCCTCGCCAAGGAAATCCTTGATTTGTCCGGCCATGATTTTCAGCAGGGTGCTTTTGCCGGCGCCATTGGCGCCGATCAAGCCGATCTTTGCGCCAGGGAAAAAGGAGAGCCATATCCCTTTCAGGACTTCGCGGCCGGGCGGATAGACCTTGCGCAAATCCTTCATCACGTAAATGTACTGATACCCCACGGATCCTCCTTCGCGGACAAGAGTGGCGCAGCCTCGAAGTAATAGCATAACAAAGGAGCCGGAAGCCAGGAGCCAAAACGTCGCTTTTCTTCCGGATCCTTTTTCCTTTGGGAAGTATCACCCTGACCTAAAAACCCGTTCCTATCGATTGACCAAACCAGGAGCCGCTATGCCTGGCCCCGCCCCGGCGAAAAGGTCAACAGGCTACGCGGGCAACCGCCGCCGGCGTCCAGGCGAAACCATCGTTGCCCAGCGCATCCGCGCATCCGGAAGCGGAAAGAGCCGGGTTTCGGCTAAGGATTCGGCAGTCGCGACAGTCACAGGATGCCAAAACCGCCGGACGGCTCGGAGCAACCCATTAACGAGGATCCGCTGGCTTGCCGATTACCCTTTAGAAACGCGCAAATCCGGGTGACTTTCTCATCACTTTTGGTGTATGACATAGACACGCGCTTCCGAAAATTTAGGCAAGCCAGTTCGTCCGGTGAATTTGATTACTGAAAGGCCGGAATTAATCCGGGGGAAGGGACAAGTCGCCATGGGTTCAGGCGTGTTCTATCGGGGAATGAGTGAAGCCAGGGGCAAATCCGGCGCCGCGCCGAGAAAAGCCGCGTGGATTCTCGGTGGGACCTTTGATCCGTGGTGGGCCATTGCGCTTGATCTGTACCAGTACGGGATTGAGGCGCGGCTTCTCGGGTTCAATTCCGAGCTGAAGGGAATCGTGGCGCAGGCCGAGCTTGAAGGCGGGGTCATTGTGATCGACTTGACCAGGGACCTTGACCGGGGCCTCGCAATCATGGCTTCCTGCCACTCCTATTCCCCACGGGTTCCCCTGATCCCGATCGTTGCCGACCCGTCACTGGACCTCGCTCAGCGCCTGCGCGACCTCAGGGCGTTCTGCCTGGCGGTCCATCCCATCGATACCCTGAGAGTTCGGGGAGTGCTTGAGGAAGCATTCCGCCATGTGGAAAGGATGCGTCTGGCAGGGCATTCCGCTCAAAAGAAAATCCTTGTGATTGATGATGACAAGGACTATTGCCGCTCCGTCAGGGCTTTGCTGGAAGGGGAAGGTTACGAGGTCTGTTGCGCCCTGTCCGGCTCTGAAGGGCTGGAAAAAGCGATTTCGCTGCAGCCCGACCTGATTGTGCTGGATGTGATGATGGAGAACACGTGGGCCGGATATGAGGTCAGCCAGACTTTAAAATTCCGGAGTGGATATGAGAGCGTCCGCCGCGTTCCCATCGTCATGGTCTCGGCGATCGAAGAGCACCCGGCCGAACGCTTCGCCCGGTCAAACGATCCATCCATGGTTGGTCCGGATGTTTATATGACAAAGCCGCTCGAGGTAAAAAGATTCGTCGAGACCATACGGTCCCTTTTGAAAGCGGAGCCCGCGAAAAAGGTGCAAGCGTGAATCGGTCGTCGGCAAATTCGCGCCTTGATTCCGCTGCAGTCCCACGGCCCCGAGAGCCGTTTCTCGCCCGCATTCGCGACGTTACGGGTCTGGACCCGGCCCGCTGCTATCAATGCGGCAAGTGCTCGGCCGGCTGTCCGATGGCTGGCGAGATGGATCTCAAGACGCACGAAATCATCCGCCTTCTGCAGCTTGAAAACACCGAGCGGCTGCTTTCGTCCGAATCGATCTGGATGTGCCTGACTTGCGAAACCTGCACGACCCGCTGCCCGAACCTGTTCGATCCTGCGGCAATCATCGATGCCCTGCGGGAGATCACTCTCAAGGAACACCCCGGTTTCGTGCCGCGGCGCATTGCCGCTTTTCATTCCGCATTTCTGGACCAGATCTCGACGCATGGACGCGTTTTTGAATTTGGGCTTGTCGCTTCTTACAAGTTGCGCAGCGGTGCGCTGTTCGCCGATGTCGAATCCGTGCCGGGCATGATGGCGCGAGGGAAGCTCGCCCTGGCCCCGAAGCGCATCAAGGGGCTACGGGAATTGCGGCGGATTTTCGACGGATGCGCAACGGAGAAACCACGATGAAGCTTGGGTATTTCCCGGGATGTTCCCTTCACGCCACGGCCCGTGAGTATGAAGAAAGCCTGAAGGCCATCGCTCCTGCTTTGGACGTGGAACTTGAAGAGGTGCAGGATTGGGCTTGCTGCGGCGCAACTTCAGCCCATGCGACGAATCGCGTGCTCAGTGTGGCTCTTCCGGCACGAACGCTCGTGCTTGCGCAAAAACAGAATCTCGCCAGGATTTTTGCGCCCTGCGCCGCCTGCTATAACCGGCTTTCGTCCGCGCAGCATGCCCTTGTTCACGACAAGAAGATTGCATCTCGGGTGCAGTCAATCCTGGGCGACTCTTTGCGCGACTCCGTCACGGTTCTAAGCATTGCTCAATTGCTGAGCGAACTGACGGATAAGATTCAGGAGAGGTCCAAGACGCCTCTTAGCGATTTGAAGGTAGCCTGTTACTACGGGTGCCTTTTGGTCCGGCCTCCCGAAATCTGCAATTTCGATGACGCGGAAGCCCCGAGTTCGCTGGAGAAAATCGTACGCGCGACGGGAGCCACCCCGGTCAAGTGGGACGGGGCATTGGAATGCTGCGGGGGCGGATTCTCGCTGTCGCGCACCGCATCCGTCGTGCGGCTCAGCCGTTCGATCCTTCAGTCGGCCAGGAGCGCCGGCGCTCAGGCATTGATGGTTGCCTGTCCGATGTGCCATTCGAATCTGGATTTCCGGCAGCAGGCGATCAACAAACGCGGCAAGGATGATCCGCTGCCGGTCCTGTTCGTAAGCCAGCTTGTCGGACTGGGGATGGGGATCGACCCGGCGCGGCTCGGACTGGGCAGGCATTTCGTCAGCCCCCGGCCGCTCCTTGCAAATTTAGGAATGACGAACTGAGAGAAAACCATATGGAAATACGGGGACAGTCACTCTGTCCCGCTGCAACAGCGGCGCGTAAAGGACAGGGAAACGAGCGAAACAGGTCGGCGGTCCCCGTCGTTCCCGGGGAGCGAGCCTGATGTCCCGGATCGGCGTCTTTATTTGTCATTGTGGTGAAAACATCGGCCGCACTGTGGATTGTGCCCGTGTGGCGCAGAGCTTGGGCGCAGTGCCGGGCGTCGTTCATTCCGTCGACTATAAGTACATGTGTTCGGATCCGGGCCAGGCCCTGATTAAACAGGCAATACAGGAAGAGAAACTGGATGGAGTGGTCGTCGGCGCATGTTCTCCCCACATGCACGAAAAAACCTTTCGCAAGGCGGCAGCCTCGGCGGGACTGAATCCATATTTATGCGAGATGGCAAACCTGCGCGAGCACTGTTCCTGGATCCACGAGGATCGCGAGCTGGCGACGGAAAAGGCCATCGATCTCGGCCGGTTCATCGTCGAAAAAATCAAATTCAACCGCCCGCTTTCAACCATTTTCATTCCGGTGGAAAGGCGCGCCCTCGTGATCGGCGGCGGGATTGCCGGCATCCAGGCCGCCCTGGATATCGCGGACGGCGGGAGAGATGTGATCCTGGTCGAGAAGGAGTCCTCGATCGGCGGCCACATGAGCCAGCTGTCGGAGACATTTCCCACACTGGACTGCTCGCAATGCATTCTGACCCCGAGGATGGTCGAGGTCGCCCAGCATCCGCGAATTCGACTGTTCGCCTACAGCGAAGTAGAATCGGTCGAAGGCTATATTGGAAATTTCCAGGTCAAAATCCGTAGGAAGGCCAGGAGCGTCGACGAGACGAAGTGCAACGGCTGCGGCGAATGCCAGAAGAGCTGTCCCAATAGAAAAATCCCCAGCGAATTCGAACAGGGCCTGGGCAACAGGACCGCCATTTACGTTCCGTTCCCGCAAGCGGTTCCCAACATACCCGTCATCGATCGCGCGCACTGCGCCTTGTTCCGGGGCAGGGCGAAAGGGGTGAAGAAAGCGGTGTGCGGCAAGTGCGCCGAAGCCTGCGGCCGCAAGGCAATCGATTTTGACCAGGAAGACTCATTTGTCACCGAGAAAGTCGGAGCGATTGTAGTCGCGACGGGATACCAGCTGTATTCGATCGGCAAGGAACAGGATTCGGAAATCCTGCGCGGCTACGGCGAATACGGTTACGGGACGATTCCGGACGTTATCGACGGGCTCCAGTTCGAGCGGCTGGCCTCCGCTTCAGGGCCCACCGGAGGGAAGATCCTGAGGCCCTCGGATGGGAAAGAGCCCAAAACCATCGTCTTCCTTCAGTGCATCGGCTCGCGCGACAGGGCCAAGGGCATAGAATACTGCTCGAAAATCTGCTGCATGTACGTTGCCAAGCACACGATGCTGTATCACCACAAGATCCACGACGGCAAGGCGCTGGTCTTCTACATGGATATTCGGTCCGGCGGGAAGGGATACGATGAGTTCGTCCGCCGCGCAATCGAGGAGAGCCATGCGCTTTATCTGCGCGGAAGGGTTTCGAGCCTGAAGCGCATCGGGGGCCAGATCCGCGTTCAGGGAATGGATACGCTTTCCGGCGAAACGGTTTCAATCGATGCGGACATGGTGGTCCTGGCGACCGCGATGCGGGCACAGCCGGGAATCGCGTCCCTTGCGCAGAAACTGTCCGTCTCCTATGACCAGCACGGATTCCTGAATGAAGCCCACCCCAAGCTTCGTCCCGTCGAAACCAATACAGCCGGGGTTTTTGTGGCAGGGACCTGCCAAGCCCCCCGGGACATTCCTGATTCGGTGGCGATGGCGAGTGCGACGGCATCCAAAGTTCTCGGTCTTTTCAGCAAAGAACTCCTTGAACGCGAGCCGCTGATCGCACGGGTCGACCGGCTCACTTGCACAGGTTGTTTCCATTGCGAACACGTGTGTCCCTACGGGGCGGTAGAACGGAAAGAGCTCAGGGATGCGAGAGGCCGGGTCATCAGAATGGTGGCGGAAGTGAACCAGGGGGTTTGCCAGGGCTGCGGCACGTGCCAGGCGACCTGCCCATCAAAATCGGTCGAGCTGGACGGGTTTACGGATGAACAGATATTCGCCGCGGTGAACGCTTTGTAAGATGCAGGATACGGAAGCTCGAGATATCCGTCCTGTATCAGGCCCTTACTCGGACGGCTTTGGGAGAATTGGAATCATGGGATTTGAGCCCAAGATCGTGGCGTTCGTTTGCAACTGGTGCACCTATACGGGTGCGGATCTGGCCGGTACGAGCCGGATTGCCATGGCCCCCAACGTCCGCATCATCCGGTTGCCTTGTACGGGCCGAATCGACACGCTTTTTATCCTCAAGGCATTTGAGCGCGGGGCCGACGGCGTCATCGTCAGCGGCTGCCACCCGGCGGACTGCCACTACACATCCGGCAACTACCACGCGAGGCGCCGGTTCGCCGTGTTTCGCGAGCTCATGGAATTCGTCGGAATCGATCCGCTGCGGGTCACCTTCTCCTGGGTTTCCGCGTCCGAAGGGGGAAAGTGGGCGGAGGTCGTCAACCGCGCGACGGAGCAGGTGCGGCGGCTTGGGCCTTTTGAAACGTATCCGCGTGCAGGGCGGAGGGTCAGTTATGAGCGCCGCCAAGACGGTGAGAACGCAAAGGTGCGCAAAGAATATCTTTGAGTATTGCGCGTTCCTGGCGTCGGGGCGGCTGGCAGGTGAAACGCGATGCAAGAACTGAGAGATCTGGCAAGAAAGCTTTTTCAGGAGAGGAAAATCGATGCGCTCCTGGGATACGAATGCGATCGCCGCGGTGTGCGCCCGGCTTTTGTGAAAGCAGCCGATGAATGCGACCGGCTGATTTTCGATCAGCGTTGTGTCCACAACCTTGCAGCCTACCTCTCGCCCCGGCGGAGCCACGTCGTTGCGCTCGGCCGGCTCGCGGTGGTCATCAAGTCCTGCGATGCTCGCGCTGTGGCCGGTCTTATCAGGGAAAACCAGCTCAAACGCGAGGACGTTGTCCTTATTGGTGTGCGCTGTGGAGGAGTTGTCCTCAATCCGGATGAGCCCGGCGAGTTGGAATCCAGGAATACGGCGCCGCGCTGCGTCGGCTGCGAGCAAAGGGAACCGGCCCTCGCCGATCACATCGTGGGTGAACCGAAAACGGCTCCGGCTGGGAATCAGGATCGGGATGCGCGTCTTTCGGAGATCGAGTCGATGAATCTGGACGAGAGGCTGGGATTATGGGTGGATCTGCTTTCGCGGTGCACGCGCTGCCATGCCTGCAGGCAGGTATGCCCGATGTGCTTCTGCGAGCGGTGCGTAGCCGACAAGACGCTGCCGGCGTGGATCGAGAGTTCGCCCCATTCGCGGGGCAACTTCGCGTGGCACCTGACACGCGCCCTGCATCTGGCCGGCCGCTGCGTGGATTGCGGCGAATGCGAGCGAGCGTGCCCGGCCGAGATCCCGCTCGGGCTGTTGAACCGGAAAGCCGCACGGATTGTTTCAGCCCGATATGGATATACCGTCACGGATGACCCGTCAAAGCCGGCTCCGATCGGGACGTACCGGTTGGACGACGGGCAGGAGTTCATGGAGTGAGCAAGAGAAGATTTCTGAGCAAGCCGGATCTGGGTCCGTTTGTGCTCGATCTCATCGGCAGCGGAGCCCGCGTCATTGCGCCGGTTCGCCGGCTGGAGCGGGGACGCGATTTCATCGAATACAGGCAAGTGCGGGATCCAAACGACATTGTCCTGGGCGGACCACTGCCGGTGCGGCCTTTGAAAGAAATAGTCTTTCCTCCAACGGAGACACTATTCAGGTGGAGGCAGGCCAAATCCCTGATCGAGATCGAGGAAAGCCCGACAAGCTTTGAAGAAACGGTGATCGTGGGCGCCACTCCCTGCGACGCGGCGGCGCTTGAAATCGTGGATCACGTCATGGGGTGGGATTACAAGGATGAGCTCTGGTTCGGACGCAGGCAGGCGACAGCCGTTTTGGCGGTTGCCTGCACTCAGTGCGACGAATCCTGTTTCTGCACGGCGGTCGGACTGTCTCCGCAGAGCACCCGCGGAGCCGACTGGTTCCTGACCCCGTCCAAGGAAGGTTTCGAAATCGAAGTCCTGACCCCCAAGGGAGAACTGCTCCTGGAGCGCCATGACACTCGATGTCCTGAAGCGAGCGGTTCCCCTGCGGCTCGCGCTTCCCAAGTTGCCGATAAGGTGCAGGCAAATCTCAAAATGCAGCCGGGAAAGATCCGAAGCTGGCTTGAAAGGCATTTTGAAGACCCTTTGTGGAAAGACATCGCTCTTCGCTGTCACGGATGTGGGGCATGCGCTTTTTCGTGCCCGGCTTGCCATTGCTTCGACATCATGGATGAGCCCGAAGGGATGGAGGGAGGCAGCCGCCGGCGCAACTGGGACGCCTGCCAGCCGGCCCTGTTCACGCTGCACGGTTCGGGACACAATCCCCGCAAGGATCAGACGGCGCGGTTCCGCCAGAGAATCATGCACAAATTCAATATTTATCCCGCGCGCTTCGGTGAGGTTCTGTGCTCCGGGTGCGGACGATGCATAAGAGTGTGTGCCGCGGGCATGGACTTGATAGGAATACTCTCGGAAATCGGCCATCGGGCGGAGGAGGCGGAAAGCGCGTTATGAATTTGTACCAACCTCACCTGGTATGTATCGATCAAATCATCGAAGAGACCGCCGATACCCGCACACTTCGATTGTCGTTCCAGAACCCTTCGATTGCCGCAGAGTTCGACTTCAAGGCCGGGCAGTTCGGAGAGTACTCGGTATTCGGTGCCGGCGAGTGCACGTTCTGTATTGCTTCCCCGCCGACTCGCAAAGGCTATCTCGAGGCGAGTTTCAAAGTGGTGGGTAAAGTCACGCGCGCCATGCGGCGCCTGAATGTCGGCGACACTATGGGATTTCGCGGCCCCTACGGAAACTGTTTTCCCGTGGAGGAAATGAAAGGGAAGAACGTCGTGTTCATCGCCGGGGGAATTGGGCTGGCGCCTGTTCGCTGCTTGATCTGGAACGCACTGGATCTCAGAGATCAATTCAATGATGTGACCATCATCTATGGCGCCCGGAGCGTGGCGGACCTAGTCTACAAGCGTGAGCTCGACGACTGGGGCCGACGGTCCGACGTGCGGCTCCATCAATGCGTGGACCCGGGCGGGGAAACGCCGGATTGGAAGGGGGACGTCTGTTTCGTGCCGACCCTGGTGGAGAAGGTCGCGCCCTCCCCGAAGGATTCCTTCGCGGTGGTTTGCGGGCCCCCCATCGTGATTACGCTCACCCTGCCGCTGCTCGAGCGGATCGGGTTCGCCCCCGAGCGGATCTACACGACACTGGAAAACCGCATGAAATGCGGGATCGGCAAGTGCGGCCGCTGCAATGTCGGCCCGGTCTACGTCTGCAAAGACGGACCCGTCTTCACCTCCGCCCAGCTGAAATCCCTCCCGCCGGAATATTAAATTCATCCGCGCCTCTGCCGTGATGATTGTGCGGATGCCTTATTTCAAAGCGGAGTCGAGCATCGCAAGATACCCGGCAATAAGCCTATAGCTGTCATAGTAATCGCCGAGCCTCATTGCCGACAGATTATCCCGCTTTGTGTGCAGGATTCTGAGGGTTTCATTGGTCACCGAGTGGAGCGTGATGATCGGAATGTGGCGGGCCTTGAAGGATTGGCCGTCACTGTTGCCGAAGCCATCGACATTCATGGTTTTCACCCGCAATTTTTCCGCCGAAGCGTAGGCAAACAGATCCTCCACCAGTCCGGGATCGCTGTTGCTGACCCAGATTTCGGTCGGACCCAGCCCGAGCGTATCGATGTCGATCATGGCTTTGATGTGTTTAGTCTCTCCCTCCCCGAGTTCCGCCACGTAGGATCTGGACCCGACAAAGCCCTTCTCTTCATCGGTGAAGCTGACAAAAACAAAGGTGTGACGGCGGGGCTTTTGGCTGAGGCTCTGATAGAGGCTGGGCAGGAGTGACGCGCCGCTCCAGTTGTCGACAACGCCTTCGCCGGCGGGCACATAATCGAAGTGGGCGCCCACCACGATCACGTCGCCGCCGGTCCCGGCCAGGGTGCAGCTTAGGTTGGGGGCGTTGGATTTTGCCACCGCTTGCTCTTTCAGGCGACTGTTGCTGCATCCGGCCTCCTGGAACATGCTTTTCAGCGTGAGTTCGCGGTCGCGATTGGATCCGGCAAACTGCTTCAGCCGGTCCTCGATGGCTTTGGGCTGAAGTTGCAGATAAGTGTTTGATTGCCCGAGCGCCGCCGCCGCGCAAACCAGCAGAATGACCGCGATCGCGGCCCGGCGCAATTCCCGAATCATTTCAGAAATCATAAGAATGGTCCCAATTCCGATGTTTTTTCTGGAAGACATTTCGCGACGTATTGCCAAGAACGTCGCCTGTTTTGGTTTACCCCTCTTTGGGCCATGCCCGAGTCCGGGTTCGAGAAGCCCGCCGGCAGCCTTCTGGGCATCGGGAACAAACTTCGGGTCTGACGCAGTGCCTCGAACAGAGAACAGGATGCTGAGAGCTCCGCCCCGGACAAGATGCGCCCATCCCGCTCCCATCGTGCTCCCTGGTTTCAACCTGGCCCGCGTCGTGAAGTCGAGCGTCCGCTCGGCTCCCCCGGAGCCGGCGCAGCCAGCCGAAGACCCGAAAAGGGCTTCTCAATCTCGGGATCCTGGTTTGGCCGGAGCCCGGCCAGCGAGGCCGCAGCCGCCATGTTACCCGAAACGCCGGAGCCGACGAACCACCGTGTCTTCGAGATCTCCGCCGCACCGGAGGTTATCAATCTTTCGACCGGGCCCCCGGTGACCAGATTTGTATTTGAGAATCCCCCCTGCCGGGAAGCCCACTTTGGCAGCATGACGCCCAATGCGGGAGACAGCGCGGTCAGATCCTGCACCGGCATGCTTGCTCCCCGCAGCGTCGGTTTTAGAGCGAGATCGTTTTCCCGCATTTCATAATTGCCGTTCAATCGCTCCATGCGCGCCATGGCTTTATCCGATTTTCGCATCACCCACGGTCCCGTTCTGGCGCACCAGGGCGTCATCGATCGTATCTTGCAAAGAAACAGGGTTGCCTGCGGGCGATCCGTTCCTGGCGATATGAAAGCTATCGGCGGAAGCCTGGCCCTTTTTCCGGGCATGAGCGACGTCAGAGATTAAGGTGCCATGGAAGTCTATAATGCCGGCAAGGCCGGATTCCGTCACCAGGAAGCCCAACGCCGCGATATCAACGTGTTTCACCTCGACCTCAGTGTTCATGGGCGTCATCAGCATGTCCCGGTGATTCAGGGTGCCCTGCCGCGGCAATGATGCCGTCAGGCTGAAGGGCAATGCCGTGGTGCAGGGCAGATTGCCGGCTGCGAGGTTCCCGTGGTTGCACGCGGCCGGCTTCCCCTTCCACGGTCTTCAGCTTTCTGGTTGAGGCCTCCATAGGGGAGAGGCTGCCGGATTGGCTGGATGCCGGTATAGGTACGGAACCGCCGCCCCCCCAATCGGAGTAATTCCATTCGCCGGGCTTTGGCTTGACCGCAGTTATCGAGGGATGATCCAGAGCGATTCCGGAGATGTGACCTGATTTTGAAAAGATGAGAGGCTTCAGTTCAATGCCCGCCTGCAACGATTTGGCGCTCACAAAAGGGGAATGGCTGGAAGCGGGGTTGTCGGCGATGCTGATCTCCTCGGCCACGATACTGCCGGAGAAAATCGGGAGCTGTCTGTTGCCGAGCTCGGCCTCCCGGCCGAGCGCAGCAGAAATCTCGGATTCGATTTGAGGTCTGAATTGGTCCGCATTTTGCAAAAAAGGCAAAGCGATCATTCCCGCCGGCAGCGCCGACACGGTGATCGCCATCACTTCAAGGATCCCAAATCTTTTCTTGTCGACCGGCATAACAGCCTCATCGGCGAAGCCTGAGGAAAATGGGAATAGCCGGGAACGCGGCCCATTCCAATACTTGGACAGGCTCCGAGTCTACCCTTCCGCCGATTAGTTTAACCCATAAACCGCCCCGTTTGGTAAGGCCGGTTGGTTTAGCCCCGGATTTTACAGACTCGCTTTCGGATGCCTTTGCTGATGCGCGCTGGTTCAAGGCTCTTGACACGCGGAAATACCAGGGCTACCCTACGGTTCGCTAGCATTAAGCCCGGTTTTATTCCTACAGCACTGCGATACGTTACCCAGAAGCCGGCCAGAAGAGAGCATCTATCCCACTCGAGGCGACTATGGCGGTTAAAAGAGATTTTGGCAGCGAGAGGCGGTCGAGCGAAGCGAAGGACTGGCCGCCGACCCCTCAGGATCCCGCGAATGCGAAAGGCAGGAAACCTGAGGACATCGACAAACTGGTTTCAAGCTTCCTGGCGGAGCTGGCCGACCTCTCTTCGGGAGTCAGCCTGGACGCAGCTCCTGAAACCAGTGATCAACCTCAGCCAGTGGCACAGGACGCCGGAGTGCCTGCAGGGCTCAATTTACAGGAAGTGACTCAATCCAAACCGGAACCTGATCTGAAGGGCATTGATGAAGAACTTGAAAAGGCCCTGGCCGAACTGGAAAACCTCGGGCCCGAAATCGTTCTTCTAAAGAGGGATTCAGCGGCCCAAGCGCGGCTGAAGCCGATAGAACCCTCCACGGGGGCCGGGATCGAAACACCTGCCAGTCTGCCAGAAACTCCTCCTGTCTACAGGGAGCGAAAAACTGGAACCGAGCCGGATATTTTTCGGAGCAGTGCCAACGCCGCCAATGCGGTGCGGCGACGGCACCGGGGAATCTGGATCGCGGCCGGTCTGATTCTGGTGGCGGTGGCGGCAGTGTCGGCCATCTATCTTCACAGGCCCGAAAGCGTCCCCTTGCCGGCCCGCAAAACAGTCTCAGATTTGCAAGTGGGTCAATCGCATTCTGCGCCGGAAAGAACTCTGAGCGTGCCGCAAGTTGCAGAAAAATCTTTGGACAGCAACCCGTCGAAAACAAGCCAAGGGCCGGTTGAGCCCGTCAGATCTCCGGTCCGTGAACAGACCAAACCCAATCCGGCTGCCAAGAGTGCTGCCCGGAAAGAAGGCACAGGAAATTCAAAACCATCCGGGTCATCCGTTGCCGGACCGGAATTCAGTCGCCCCGCGCAACCCACCGGGAATGGATCGTCTCCGGAGAAGACCCATGACAACGAAGCGCCCATTCGACCTGCTCCTGCCCAGGAGGCCGTTGTGGTTCCGTCTCCTCAAAAGCCTGAGCCGGCGATCACTCCTCCCGCCGCCGCCCCTCAGCCGAGCTCAGTGGCAGCCACGGCAGAAAATTCCGCCGGCGGAAACGGCTCGGTCGCCCCGGTTACAGCTTCCGTCCGGGAGATCCCTCCCGCGGCTGCGAAACCCGCTCCGCCCGTAAACACAGAGCCGGCGAATCCCCCGGTGCAGCCTAAACCCAGAGCCCTGCTTCCTCCGGTACTTCTTACGAGATTTCAGCCCGAATACCCGGCGTTGGCCCAAAGGCAGAGGATTGACGGAACAGTGGAGGTGGAAGTCGATGTCAATGAAAAGGGGGAAGCCGTTCGAGTCAAGGCGGTGTCCGGGCCCATCCTGCTCCGTGCGGCTGCGGAGAGTGCTGTTATGAAGTCGAAATTCAGGCCGGCATTACTCGATGGTGTCAACACCGCTGGCAAAACCCGCATATCGGTGGGTTTCAAGCTGCAGTGAAACCGCGGGGGAATTGCCGATATAGCTTTGTTCAAAACTGGATAAAAGATATGACCAATGATCAGAAAACCAGATATGAAGCGATGAAGCAGATGGCCAAGGATGAACTGGATCATCTCGACAAGGAGTTGAGTGAGGAGGTTACTCGAGCCAAAAAAAGAATCGAAGAGCTCCAAAAGGCCAAAGTAGCCATCAAACAGATCTATGACAATGTCTGCACGCTGCTCGGCGTCAAGAGCGTCATAGAAATGAAAGACTACGGGCTGGGCGATGCGGAGAAGCAGGGATAGGTGAAGAAGTCGGAATTCAGGGGTTAGAAATTCGGGGGGAAGACAATCGGTCTTTCTGATTTGCAGAGCTAGAAAGCTCGACACCCCCTTTTTTCTTAATTCCGACTCCTGTATTCTGAATTCTTCCTGCTGATCGGAAAATATGGAAACTCGGTTCCTTTCCCGCTTTACCCCAAGCCTGATGCCGCCGGATGTGCTGGAAGCCATCTTTGTCCAGCGCGAGGGCCTGCTGAAGGAGATTCTAGGGCGTATCCGAACGAGTGCCCTGACTCCCGAAAGGAAAAACACTCTTCTCGTGGGGCCCAGAGGTATCGGCAAAACGCATTTGACCTCGCTGATTCACCATCGCCTCCAGTCGATGCAAGATATCCAGGATCGGATTCTGGTCGCCTGGACGCGCGAGGAAGAATGGGGTATCGCGGGCTTTCGGGATTTGCTGTTCAGAATTCTGCGTGCGATCGTTCCGGAAGATGATGCCCGGTTGAAGGGTATTTTTGCGCTTCTTCCCGGAGAAGCGGAACCGGCTACCGCGAGTTTGATCAGGGCAGTGGCCGGTGGCCGGACTCTGGTCGTTCTGGTCGAAAATCTGGACGACCTGGTGCGAAAGCTGGGGAACCAGGGCGAGATGCAGTTTTATCAGTTTCTGACCCAGAACCGTTGCTGCCTGATCGCCACATCCCCGGGGCCCACCCCACGGGTCTTTCCTCCCGGCTCTCCCTTCCGGAACAATTTCTTTCAGGTGCACCCTTTGAAAGAGCTGGATTTCGAAACGGCAGTCCTCCTGATAGCCAAGATTGCCGAATACCAGGGCAATCGGGAGCTGCTGTCACTTCTCAACACTCCTCGCGGACGCGCCCGGGTCCGGGCTTTGCGCTATCTTGCCGGAGGGAACCACCGCGCCTATGTGATCTTTGCGCCTTTGCTTACCCAGGAGTCGATCGGGACCCTGATCGGCCCGCTCATGCAGACAATCGATGATCTCACTCCCTACTACAACTCGCGAATCGCGGTTTTGCCGTGGGAGCAGCGCCAGATACTCGAATACATTTGTGAGACCCGTCATCCCGTGCGGGTGGGCGACATTGCGCGAATGTGCTTTCTGCCTGCCACGGCGGCCATGGCCCAGTCGGATACCCTCTGCGCCCTCGGTCACCTGCAAACACTCCGGATCGGGGCGGACATCTACTACGAGTTGCGTGAACCGCTGATGCGCGTTTCCTTCGAAGTAAAAAAACACCGTGGGAAGCCGATTGGCCTTTTGTTGGATTTTCTCAGGTTATGGTATTCGCCGGCTGAACTGAAGCAGAAGTTTTCCGTCCTTTCGGCCAAGAGCGTGCCGGAACAGATCTTTATTCCCGACCTCCAGACTCTCGAACAGAAGTGGGAGGATCCCACGATCGCGGAGTGTTGTCGAGACTATGCGGAGGCTGCCGGAAAGGGTGATTACGAACGAGCTCTCGAAGCCACGGAAGAACTCGTTGCCATACGCGGCTTGAAACAGGACATGGTGGCGCAAGCATCCTGCCTCGTCCGCCTCGGCCGGCTTGAACGCGCCGGCGCAGTGTGCGACCAGCTGGTCGGGTCGAATCCCGAGGACGCTTCGTTGTGGCGCCTGCGTGCTTCCATTCTCAACGGGCTGGGGCGCTACGAGGAAGCGCTCTCTTCATGCCAAGAATCGCTGGAGCTGGATCCGGTTTCAGGTGAAACCTGGAATTTTGAAGCATCGATTCTTCTCCATCTCGGCCGTTCCGAAGAAGCGCTTCATTGCAGTGAGGCCGCACTGAAGCTGAATGAAAATGATGCCGTTGCCCTGATCACCGCCGGTACCGCGTTGGCCGACCTGAACCTGTTCGATTTGTCGTCCAAGGCTTTTTTGCTCGCGGTCGAACTGCAACCGCAAAACACAACGGCCCGCCTGCACCTGTGTGCGGCGCTCATTGAACTGAATCGTTGGGACGAAGCCCTGGAGCAAGCCCAGCACGCACTCGAGATGACCCCGAACGAGCCGGAACCGTGGGTGTTGCAGGGGTCGGTTCTGGCCGGCATGGGCAGGAAAATGGAGGCTCTCGCGGCATTCAGCAAGGCTGTCTCCAATGGGGCGGATTCCGCATTCGTACGATTCAAGATAGTCGAGCTTCTGTTGTCGCAGAATCGCTGGAGAGAAGCGGCGGCGCAGCTCGACCGAGCCCTTGAGAAATTTGCCCAGTCGGAGGATCCAAACGCCGTTGACACAAAAGCCATGGTTCGATCCCTGCTGCCCAGCCTGTCCGAACCGAGAATCCTGAAGCTATTGATCCAAGTGCTTCTCCTGGTTTACCGGAAGCACAGAATGATCGGAGCGTTGGCCCAGGGCTTGATTGTCTGCATTCCCGACGTGATTTCATCGGAAAGCATCAGCGATGCAGGTTCATCTCTTTGGTCGGAGAGCTGGGACCTTATGGCCTCGGATCTTCCCGAGTTCCAATTGCCGTTGCGCCTCCTCGACTCTGCAGTCCGTTACCGCAACAGTCGCGACATGAGTGTTCTCATGAAGCTTTCCCAGGAGGAGCGCACGCTTCTCGAGGCGCTCCTTGGCGTGCATGTCGAAGCAATTGCGTAGACTTTTGAAAAGCTGTTAACCACAAACCACAATGAGCGCAAAGGTGCGCTGAGGGTGCGACTATGTTCGCACTCCTTTGAGTTCTTGGCGACGTTGCGGTTGGTGGTTAAAATTTTTGGGATTTATTTCTTGACGAACAACATCGGGTTCGACCGGTCCTTTCCCCAAAGAGCACCGTACCGATGAGGAAACTCCGGCCGCCGGCTCGCCGATGGGTATCGTTGTGCGAGCAAGGGCTGCGGCGGGGGTCCAGTGCAGGATCCGAACAGGCATTCTTCCCGTTCCGAAGGAAGAGAGCTCCGGCAAGGAATCCACGAGTCATCCTGAATGACGAGATCGACGGCTCCCAAGTGCGGACTCGCGCACCTGGTTGTACTTGTCTCCATGGACGGGCACACGGCATCTTGATGCATGGTATTTCGGTTTGTCACTCCCCTGAGACATTTGCCCTCCGGCCGGGAGGCGCCGAAGATTTCATTCTTCAGCCCGATTTGCGGAGAGGCGGCTGGTCTCAGGACCGGCACGCCCGGCGACTCCGGGGAGGCTTTGCCCCACAAAGACAGCCCCGCGCCCTGGGGCGCAACCGGCCGGTTTTCCAGAGCCAGCTCGACAGAAGACGAGGTTTTCTGCGGGATTGGAAATCCCGGAGGATGATGAAGTTCCGTGCTGAGAACGTCGAGTTCTACAGGGAAGCCGGAAGCGATCCAGTTCCTCAGGTCCTTCGGGTTCTCCATTCAATTCCGGCTCTGCCGCCATTCTTCCGTCGATCCCCCGATCCGGGCAGCCGCATGGCGAGCGGATTCTGCTGTTGCAGCTGCAATGGAGCGACAATAGCGGAGGGGCACGCCGGGCACACGAAAAAAATGGATTTTCCGGCTCTCGACGATTTACGATGGGTGTTCGCGAGTTTGCCCATGTCATTGGAAACGTTAACCGGTAACCGCAAATGCATCATCTAGCTGCTTGCATCGACCACACGCTGCTGTTGCCCGCCGCAACGGAAACTGACATCGAAGCGCTCTGCCTCGAAGCGCGCGATTACCGGTTCTTCGGAGTTTGTGTGAACGGATCGTGGGTGCAGACCGCCTGTCGGGAGTTGCGGGGCTCTGCGGCGAGCGTTGTTTGTGCTGTCGGATTTCCACTGGGCACGATGGCTTCGGAGGCCAAGCGTCTCGAAACCGAGCTCGCCATCAGCGACGGTGCGCAAGAAATTGATTTCGTGCTTAATGTCGGGCGGCTGAAGCAGGGCGACAAATCCTATGTCCTGAACGAAATAAAGGAAGTCGCCAAGGCCGCGCACGGAAGGCGCGTGAAAGTCATCCTCGAAACGTGTCTTTTGAACAAAGAGGAAAAAATCCTGGCTTGCCGGCTGGCCATGGACGGCGGAGCGCATTTTGTAAAGACTTCAACCGGATTTTCCACCGCCGGGGCGCTGGTGTCGGATGTGAGGCTGATGAGGGAAACGGTCGGCCCGGATTTCGGAGTCAAGGCTTCAGGCGGAATTCGCGATCTGAGGACGGCTGTCGCAATGATTGAAGCCGGTGCGACCCGGATCGGCACCTCCGCGAGCGTAGCGATCGTCAAAGGAGAAAAAGGATGAAATATTTTGCGGCATATCTGAGAATGAAGAATCTTGAGAAGAACAACACTTATCGCCAGCAGCATGTGGATTTCCTGGTGGAAAAAGAAAACGAGGGGAAGATCTTTGCCCGGGGGCGCTTTACAGACGGAGAGGGCGGGTTGGTCATTTACATGGCCGGTTCGCGCGAAGAAGCCTTGAAGCTGGCGGAAAGCGATCCCTACGTGGTTTCCGGGGCCAGAAGCCTGGAGCTTAACGAGTGGGACATGAAGGTCGCCCGGAAGTGATGCAGGATGCAGGTGAACGCGAGCGGCCCTACCCTGCACCCCGCGTCTGTTTACACCGGGATGCGGGATTCACAGGGGACGCCGGTCTGACAGAATCCGCAGCCATAGCCTTTCAAGCCGAGCTGCTTGTCCGCGTACTCGGCGGTGGCGCTGCATTGTTTTGCACAGGCCATTTTATTATGGCCAGACTTCGTGACAGCGCCCGCCGGGCAGCGGGTTGTGCACATGCCGCAAATTCCTTTCGCATAAAACAGACAATAGGCGTGATGATCCTGGTAGGGACGAGGCGTCGCGGCAACTTGAATTCGAGCTACGACCGCACCGCAGCGTATCGCCTTTCCCTTAGCGGTAATCAGGCCATCGCAAAGTCCAAATGTTCCCAGGCCCGCCGCATAAGCCGCATGGCGTTCTGACCAGGTCGAAGCCATGCCATAGCGTTCCGAATTCCCTATTTTGTAGCTTTTTGAGAGAACCGGGGCGACGGCCGGATGACCGGACTTTGTGAGCGTGTCGGCCACATACTTTCTCAACTCTTCGTTGAATTCCTCTCCGTAAATCCGGGCCCGGATCCATTTCTCCGAGGGAACCGTCTTCTCCTTTCGAAGATCAGCCTTGATGGATTCCGTGTGCGGCAGGATCCATGAAATCACGGACAGCTCCTCCGGTTTCACGGAAACATCGGGGAAGGTCAGGTTGAAAATTTCCAGAGGAGTCCAGTGAAAAGGACCGACGTGTTCCTTATACTGCTGAAAAATAACGTCGTCCCCTCGCGAGAATCCGACCAACGGCTCAGCCCAGGCCTTTTCATTTTCCGGATTTCTGATCGAGTTCGACGGGGACTTCGCGACGGAATCCGTGATGAGAGAAGTGATCCATGCGGCAGGATTCTCCAGCTGCGGGATTTCCGCGGCCAATGCACGCAGGCTTAGCTGGCCGGCTGCTCCAGACAGGCCGACTGCAGCCGAAACCCTCAGGAATTCTCTTCTGTTCACTCCCATTTTCATGATCAGGCTCCCTGGAATGTCCCCAGTATCGTGCATGAGGTCCTTTCCGTCAACCTGAGATCAGCTCGAGGGCTCCAAGCCTCGAAGAAGGAGAGTTTGCACCCCACGGCTAGTTCGGGTATTTTCACAGGATGCAACCGTTAGAGGTACTCCTCGTCAATCCTCCGATTCTCGATTTCACGGCCTACGATTTCTGGCTGCGTCCCTATGGAATGCTGCGCGTCGCCGGCCGGATTCAACATTCCTGTGCGCTTCACTTTTTCGACTTCATGATCTCGAAGCGCAGGGACGCATGGGGGCGCGGGCGCTTTGACTCCGAGGAAATTCCCAAACCGAAGCCGTTAGGCGACATACCCAGGAAATTCCGCCGGTTCGGAAGGCCGCGCGCGGAATTCCGCGAATTCCTGCGCGCCGGCTCGTTCGATGCCGTCCTGGTTCAAACGGTGATGACCTACTGGTATCTCGGGATCCGAGAGGTCATCGAAGATGTGCGGGAACTGCAGCCTTCCGCGAAGATCGTTTTGGGAGGCGTCTATGCGACTCTTTGCCCTTCCCACGCGCGGTCCCTGGGCCCCGACCTCGTGATCGAAAGCGCCGATCTGGAGCCGATGTGGAAACTGCTTTCGCTGAACCCGAGGGAAAGCGCGCCTTACTGGCCTTCGGGATATGCGGATTTGGGAGTGATGAAAATTTCCGAAGGATGTCCGTTCCGGTGCACCTATTGTTCCGCTCCGCTGTTCTGGCCTGAATTTGTCGCACGCCCCGCGGCAGACTGCATCGACGAGCTGCAACGGTTCGTCCGCATGGGAGCGAGAAATGTCGCTTTCTATGACGACGCACTGCTTTTTCGGGCGGACCAGGTGCTGGTCCCTTTCCTTGATTCCGTTCTTGCATCCGACATGCCGGTCAATTTTCATACTCCGAATGCGCTGAATGCGCGCTTCATCGATCCGGCACTGGCTCGCTTAATGGTTCGCGCGGGATTTGCCACCTTCTTTCTCGGCCTTGAGAGCGACGCCGCATCGTGGCAGCAATCGACCGGAGGGAAGGTGAATTCGAGCGAGTTCCAAAAGGCAGTGAAATGTCTGAAAGAGGCGGGGGCTCGATCGATCATGACCTACGTCATCGCCGGACACCCCGATTCGGCAGCGCAGGAACTGGATCGGTCAATCCGCTTTGCGCACCAGTGCGGCACAAGGGTGCTCCTGTCGGAGTACTCTCCTGTTCCCGGCACTGCGGACGGCCAGAGAAGCAGGCCATGGGCGGATCTGGAAGAACCGCTTTCTCACAACAAAACGGCTTTTGCGATCAGGCGCCTCGGCTCCGAACGTGTGAACCAGCTGAAGAGCCTCACTCACTCACTGAATTCGAATCTTCGAGTTTTCGAGGCCCGGGACTCGGACACGCGATAGCCCGCAACCCGAGGCCTCCACCAAGGCAAAACCGACGGCATCCCTGCAAGCGATCGGCCGATCATGCAGCTTTTTGCAGACTGATGATGAACGGCTCCGGCGCATTCAATCCGTGCCAGAGGGCTTGTTTCACGCGCAGCCAATGCTTCGGCTGCGGCTCGAATCCCGACCCTGCGAGACCAAGTCTGTCGTGAGCGGCAGCCGCTTTGCCGCCATGACTGCCCTGAAAATTCCGTCCGCGTCCACGTGATGCCGGTCGCGTGCTGCGAAAAGAGCTGTCCAAACGCTGCGGTCGACACGAAGACTAATTCCGCCGGCAGCAAGAAGCGGACCTTCCCCGGGATCGTGAACCAGCACCCGACCAGCGGTGCGCATGGCCGGCGACTTGGTCCAGCCGCGCTCATGAGCCCATTTCTCCAAGCGGTCGAAATCTCTGACTTCGGGATAAATCCGTAAAGGTCTCATGACAGTTCATTTGCTTATCCATGAAGCGACTGTCGAGATCATCACGAGTGCGGAACAGCTAAACTGCGCAGCGACCCCAAACAACGAAGAGGGAACCGGGAACGGTCGTCACCGGTATCTTGTTTCGAGCAGCTGAACCTTTGCCAGCCGACGAAGGTGGCGCTCTTCGCCGGAAAATTCAGCCCTGAGAAAAACCGACACCAGATCACGGGCCAACTCAAACCCGATGACCCTGGAACCGAGCACCAGGACATTGATGTTGTCGTGCTCGACGCCCTGGTGTGCTGAATAATAGTCGTGACAGAGTCCCGCACGTATGCCCGGAATCTTGTTTGCCGCAACCGACGAGCCGACCCCGCTTCCGCAGATCAAGATTCCTCTTTCCGCCTGGTGATTGACAATCGCGAGAGCTAAAGCCTCCGTGAAGTCGGGATAATCGGAGGGAGCGCTGTTGTGGGCTCCAACATCCACGACTTCGTGCCCCAAACCTTTGACGCAATCCAAGATCTGTTGCTTCATCTCAAAACCGGCGTGGTCGCAACCAAGCGCAACGCGCATATGATTTCTCCTCGAGTCATTATAACTTCAGTCCTCTCCCCGCGGCGTGAATAAAACCGCCGAGACGCACAGAAGGCAAAGATGCGCGAAGGGTGCAAATATCTTTGCGCCTGGGCGGCTGCTTCATGAATCGAAATTGACATCCGGCGTGCGGCAATCTACATTTTGCCTTTAATCCAATCCCTCTCGGATGCATCTCGAGGACCATCAATGGACGACCATTCGACGAAGACTTCCGGCACATCAACTCTGGACCAGCTTTGCATCAATTCCATCCGGTTTCTATCCATCGACGCCGTGCAGAAAGCCAACAGCGGGCACCCGGGACTGCCCATGGGCGCCGCGCCGATGGCCTATGTTTTGTGGACACGGTTCCTCAAGCACAATCCTGCCAATCCCCAGTGGTGGGATCGCGACCGGTTTCTCCTTTCAGCGGGACACGGTTCCATGTTGTTGTACAGCCTTTTGTTCCTCACCGGCTACGATCTTCCGCTCGCCCAGATCCAGCAGTTCCGCCAGTGGGGGAGCCTCACTCCGGGCCATCCTGAGCGCGGCCTGACTCCGGGGGTCGAAACGACCACTGGGCCTCTGGGCCAGGGATTTGCCAATGGAGTTGGAATGGCGATCGCCGAAGCCCACCTGGCTGCGCGCTACAACAGGCCCGGTTGCGAGATTGTGAACCACTTTACCTATTCCATCGTCAGCGATGGCGATCTTATGGAAGGGGTCGCTTCCGAGGCGGCATCGCTTGCCGGTCATTTGAAGCTCGGGAAGCTGATCTATCTCTACGATGACAATCGCGTGTCACTGGCCGGCTCGACCGATATTTCTTTCAGCGAAGATCGCGCCCTTCGCTTCCGTTCCTACGGTTGGCACACGATTACTGTCGAGGACGGGAACGACCCGACTTTGATCGCGCACGCAATCCGGGAGGCGCAGGCTCAACAAAGGCGCCCGTCGCTCATCCTGGTCAGGACCCATATAGGATACGGGTCACCGCACAAGCAGGACTCCTTTGAATCCCACGGGTCGCCGCTCGGGGCAGAGGAAGTAAAATTGACGAAGCAAAATCTGGGCTGGCCGCCTGACCCGCCCTTTTATGTTCCGGAAAAGGCTCTCAGTCATTTCCGCCAGTCGATGGGTCGCGGCACCCTGGCGGAATCGGAATGGAATGCAAAATTCGCCGAGTACTCGAACAATTACCCGGACCTGGCGCAGGAATTCCAGCAGGTGATGAAGGGTGAGCTTCCCAAGAACTGGGCTGCGGACATTCCTTCGTTTCCCGCAGACGCCAAGGGGATCGCGACGCGCGCGGCGTCGGGGAAAGTGATCAATGCGGTCGGCTCCAAGCTCACGGCCTTGACCGGCGGCTCGGCAGATCTGAATCCCTCCACCCACACCGTCATCAAGGGTGAAGGGGATTTCGAAAGTCCCGACTTCAAGCCCGCAGACGTGCAGGGAAAATCCGGAGGGGTGTGGGGTTATGAAGGCCGAAATTTGCATTTCGGAGTCCGCGAGCACGCCATGGGTTCCATAGCCAACGGCATGGGAGCTCACGGCGGCGTTATTCCCTACACCGCGACGTTTTTCGTATTCTCCGATTATATGCGGCCGCCGATCCGGCTGGCATCGATCATGGGGCTGGGGGTTATTTTTATCTTCACCCACGACAGCATCGGGGTTGGCGAGGACGGCCCCACGCACCAGCCGGTGGAGCACCTGGCCGCACTTCGCGCGATCCCTGATCTTGTTGTTATCCGGCCGTGCGATGCAAACGAAACGGCCGTAGCTTGGCGAGTTGCCATCGAAAGCCGTCACCGGCCTGTTGCGCTCATCCTCACGAGGCAGGAAGTTCCGACTCTCGACCGCACGCGCTACGGGTCTCCCGAAGGGCTGGAGCGGGGCGCCTATGTTCTGGCAGATAGTCCCGGAGAGAAGCCCGATTTGATCCTGATTGCGACCGGCTCCGAAGTGGGGCTGATTGTAGCGGCTCAACAGAAGCTTGCCGAAAAAGGGATCGCCGCCAGAACCGTCTCAATGCCCAGCTGGGAGCTTTTCGACGCGCAGCCGCAGGAGTATAAGGATCAAATCCTGATGCCAGAGGTGTCCGCCCGGCTTGCTGTCGAAGCCGGAATCTCTCAGGGATGGTGCAAGTATGTCGGCGACAGGGGGGATGTGGTTGGTGTGGACCGTTTTGGCGCCTCTTCTCCCGCTAAAGTTCTTTTTGAGAAGTTTGGCTACACCGTCGAGAACGTCGTCAACCGTGCAATGAGGCTGATCGGCAAATAAAAAATCCACTGCCGGGGAGCCGAGATTAGAGAGGTTTTCTCTGTGTTTTCTGCGCGCTCCGCGCCTCGACGCTGGACTGTGGTTATGGCGACGGACTTTGCAGCGGGGGCATGGAAGCGCGGTCGAAGCGAGGCAGCATATCGTCTCGAATGGCCAGGTGGTAAACCAACGAGGCAACCACCTGATTCCCGGAAGTCCGGCCAGATTGAAAGATCGGCTGTCCGTATTGCTGGAGTTGCGGTTTTGAATCGAATTTGCACCAACTACGCCCAGATCCGCAAAGGGCTGCAGGAGCTGCCTCAGAACGGCGGCAGCCTCCGGGGGGCCGAAAACAGAAGCCCCGCGCACCCGGCCGGTTCCTGCATCAAGGTTCACATAAGCCGCAAGGGCGGAGAATTCCTCCCCGGGGGATTCGAAATTCCCGAAGTGATCTCGCACGTACGCCCTGGATCCAAGCAGCCCTTGTTCTTCTCCGCCCCACAGAGCGATTCGGATTGTTCTTCTCGGTTTTGCGCCGAGCTTCTGCAAAATGCGGACGGCTTCCATCATGACGGCTGCACCGGTTGCATTGTCGGTGGCCCCCAGGCCCGCGTGCCATGAGTCCACATGCCCTCCCATCATGACGACCTGGCCTTCCTTGTCGGTACCGGGCATTTCGGCGATCGCGTTTAGGGAAATCGGATCGGAATAAATCGTGTTGAGGATTTCGATCTCCGCTTCGATTTCTTGTCCGTCGGCCAGGACACGGCACATCCGGCCGTAATCCTCGTTCGGGATCACGATGCTCGGCACAACTCTTGCAGCATTGTAGGTCCTGTTGGCAAAAACGCGGATTTATCCATGAGGCCGGCCTGAATCCGTGATCTTCGCGAGCGCTCCGTGCGCCAGAAGGAATGCATCGATCCTTTCATCAAAGGCTCGCGCATCCATGGGCGCGGGAGCATTGGCCGGCTGCTCGGGTGGTCGTTGAGGGGCCGGATTCGCCGCATCGTACTGCGACAGCAAATCCGAATCGTCGAACCTCTTGACCGCAGAGTTCAATGCGACCGGAATTTCCGCATGAGCGCCGGCGAGAACTATCCGGTCATGAACTCTGTCTTTGACGCCGTCCAGGTAGGCTTCCAGTGTATCCTTTGTCGGGCGGCTGGGAGGGATGATCTGCACGATTTTTGCCCGGACCGTCCCCTTTGTGCTGGGGGTCCAGGCGACGACTCTCGCGTCCAGCATTGCCCGGTAAGGTGACAGGACGCGGACGGAGTATTTGTCGTTTGCCCACCCGGGATGGCCGAAATCCCATTTTTCCAGGCGCTCGTTCTGCAATCCCCAGGCTTTCATCTGGCCGGCAGCCCACTCGCATGCGGCCTTGAAATTCGGGGATCCGGTGAGGCGAGGTCCGTAGACGTCGGTCAATTGGTGGACCATGCGCATCACCTGCGAGTGATCCGTTTCCTCCTCGCGGATCCTCCAGTTCATGCCGGAGTCTATCTTTTCGTTTGCCGCCGGAACCGGGCCGCAAAACAGGCTGATCGCCACAATAATCGCTAGCCGCTTTGCCATAAATCCCCTATGAAATGCTAAAGAGGATAAAACAAAACCATCAAAAAGAAAACTCGCCGCAGAGGCGCAAAGCGCGCCGAGAACACAGAGAAAGAATTCTGGATTTTCTCCGCGGCAAGTTCCTAGCGCTTATTGATTTTGTTGAGGAGTTTTCTGGCCTCGTCGTGGGAACCATCGACGTCTTTGAGCGAGAGCACGACCTTGCATTCCTTCGCAGCTTCCGCGGTTTGACCCTGCCAACTGAGTATTTGGCCGAGGTGCAGATGCGACAGCGCCTTCTCTCTCTCGGGGGTCTCGGGATCATCGATCGATCTTTTGAAATGCTCCCGGGCCAGATCCAATTTCCCCATGTACAAGAGCTCGGTGCCCAGGTTGAATCGATAGCTGGGAAGGGGCAGCTTGTCGAAATTCGGCTCTCGCTTCTCGATGCGCTTCTCTATCTCGAGGAACAGCGAGATCGACTCTTCTTTCCGCCCGTCCAGTTGCAGCAGTTGAGCGAGGTTGATCGGGAAAAGACAGCTCCGGGGAAACCTCGTGCTCAAATTGCTTGCCAGCGCCAGTCCGTCGGCATACCGATGTTCGCGAGCATCGAGGACCATGGAAACGAGCTTGGCCTGATCCTTCACGTACTGCCCTTTTTCGGAGGCAAGTTTTATATGATCCAGCCCCTCCTGTTTGCTGCCGCGTGCGCCGACGATGTAGATCATCCAGCGCATATACCACGGGATGCTGCCGACGGTATATTCGTAAATTCCCAAGGTCAGATAAGCGTCGTAGTATTGCGGGTCCTCTTCGGTTAACTGCCTGGCATACGAATAGGCCTTGTTTCCGTAGTTGAAGGCTTCGCGCAGATGATGGTCGATCGTGATCGCAAAGGAAGCCCTCAATCCATAAGCGGTCGCCAGGAAGTAACGGCCGTCTTTATCGCGCCGGTCTTTTTGCAGGATCGCCCGCGACAGGGCTTCCGACTGCTGAATCTCATCAAAAAATTCCGTTCGCTCCTGCGGCGGCATCACCTCGTTTGTCTTGCTGGAGAAGTAGGTGGCCGTGAGGAATCGGTTTAAGCTGAGATCCTGCCGGCGCTGCATTTCTTTGAGCCATTGAATGCTGGCCCGATACAGCGGTGGCGCCGGATGCTGCGGGTAGTCTTTTTCCAGAGCGGCAAAGTTCCGCTCGGCTTGATCGTAATCCATATTGAAAATTTCATCGAAGCCGGCCTCCGCCCGCGTCATGAAACGGGGATCGCGAAGGTTCCGAGCCTGCAGGCTGGGAAAGAACAAGACGATTGAAATTACGCCGCAAATGCCACAGATTTTCACGGATCCAGTTTTACCTAAGCCAGGCTCCGGCATACAAACCCTGCAATCGACCGAGCAAAAGATTCGAGGATTCCATCATTTGTCTTCACAGCATAACCCAATGAAGGATATATGCTAACATCCACCTTCTCAGTTGAAGTCACCCAATTTTATGAATGAGTGAAAACCAAAGGTGTTTGAGGCGCAGAGCCCGATAGTCGATGAACGCAAAGCTCTCATGGACTTATCGAATCGTGCTGAAGAAGGTTCTCTGGGTTCGTTGTGGACCGGTTTTTGCCTTAGATGATCTTATCTACCTAGAGGTAAGTGTAACGGTGCTATGGAATTTGGTGGCCCGTTGACCACGGATTCCCGCGAATCATCAAGGAGGTTTTCATGAAGGCTGTTGCGTGTGTGTCGATTATGATGCTTCTTTTTTCGGCGGCAGTTTTCGCACAGACGACGGACAGCAACCTGACTGGCATTGTTTCGGATGCCTCGGGCGCCGTGATTCAAAAGGCCACAATCGAGATCAAGAACGATGCGACAGGCGTCAAGTTCACCACAATTTCAGGGGTCGACGGGCTTTACCGGTTCAATAACGTGCCGGTGGGAACCTATACGATAACCGCAGCGGCCCGCGGGTATTCGACTCTGTCTGTAACGCGTGTGGATCTGCAGCTGAACAAGACGTCGACGGCGAACCTGAAGCTTCAGGTCGGCCAGGTATCGACGACGGTGGAAGTTTCGGGCGCCATGCTCGTTCTCGACACCACCACTCCTCAGCTTCAAAACAGTTTCGAAAGCAAGCAGATCGTCGACTTTCCGATCATCGAGAATGCCGCCGCCTATCACGGTGCCCTGAACCTTTCGCTCTTGAGCGCCGGTGTGGGGAGCAATGGCGGCGTTGGCCAGGGGATCGGTCCTTCCGTCGGCGGTCAGCGCCCGATGAACAACAACTTCACCATCGAGGGCATGGACAACAACAGCAAGGTTGTGACGGGTCCGCTGGTTTATGTTCCGACAGAAGCGACGGAGGAATTCACCCTGCTGACCAACCAGTTCAGCGCCGAATTCGGGCATTCAACGGGTGGACAGTTCAACACGATCGTCAAAAACGGGACGAACACCCTTCATGGAAACGCCTACGAATACATGGAGAACCGGGACCTCAATGCCGTGGACCAGGCCTGGGCCCGGCAGGGCTACACGAGCAATCGGAGGTTCGACCAAAACAAGGTAGGCGCGAGCGTGGGCGGCCCGATCATCAAAGACAAGCTGTTCTATTTTGGGAACTTTGAATACTCGCCGCTAGGCCAAGCGCGCACCGTCAGTACGCCGGTCAAATCTCCGACGGCGGCCGGGTTTGCGCTGCTCGACGCCATGGCTCAGAACGGCACCATTTCGCAGACCAACTACAGCATTTTCAAACAGTACGTGGCGCCGGCTCCGACAGCGAGCGACAGCACATCCGTCAACGGCGTGACGATCCCGACCGGGATCCTGCCAATCAGCGGGGCGAGTTACACGAACTTCCAGAGTGCGGTTGCAGCCGTCGACTACAACATGACGGACAACGATCAGCTCCGCGGCCGCATGGTCTATAACCGGAGCGATACCCTCGACAACGCTGCCAACCTGCCCGTCTTCTGGACCACGCTGCCGTCGCGTTACTGGGTGTTCACCATCGGCCAGTACCACACGTTCAGTCCGAAGCTCACGAACGAATTGCGCCTCGGGTACAACCGTTACAGCCAGTACTACACGGTCCCCAACTTCAAATTCCCGGGCCTGGATGAATTCCCCAATATCACGTTTGACGACGATCTCGGGCTTCAGCTGGGGCCGGATCCCAACGCGCCGCAGTATGGGATCCAGAACACCTACCAGATCACGGATAATATCAATTGGGTCAAAGGCACCCACACGTTCAAGTTCGGCGCCGATATCCGCAACTCGATCTCGCCGCAGCACTTCATCCAGAGGGAGCGTGGCGACTACGAGTACAGCACCCTGGGACTCTATCTGCAGGATCAGATTCCTGATGATATGGCCGAGCGCAACCTCGGCGACACGACCTACTACGGCAACCAGTGGGCCACTTACTTTTACGCGACCGACACCTGGCAGATCCGAAGAAACCTGACCGCCTACATGGGCCTGCGCTATGAAAGAACCACCGTTCCCGAAACGATGAAGCTGCAGAGCCTCGATTCGATCGCGAGCGTCCCGGGCCTGATATCGTTCAACGAACCCAAGACGGGCAACAAGGACTTCGCTCCCCGGGTCGGGTTGGCCTTTACGCCCGGCAAGAGCGGAAACACGGTCATCCGGGCGGGGTTCGGCATGGGATACGACGTCATATACGATAACGTCGGCTTAACGGAATACCCGCCGCAGTTGAGTTCGACGTTCGATGCCGTCCGCTACAAGAATATCTTCACAGCCCCATTCCTGGCCCACGGAGGGATCTACCCGGGCAGCATTCCCGTCGGCGCGAACCTGACGGCCGCGCAGGCGCGGACGGCCACCTCGAGCTACATCCCGGACCAGGAACTCCCGTACTCGATACAGTGGAACCTGGGCGTTTCGCGCGTGTTCGCCGAGGACTACACGTTTGAAGCGCGCTATGTGGGGACGCGCGGCGTGCATCTCCTTGTGCAGGACCGTTTGAACACGACCAACACGCCGGTAACGGCGGCACGGAACCTGCCGACTTATCTGCAGGCGCCGACCCAGGCGCAGCTCGACGCGCTGCCTTACACGCTCACTAGTCTGCAACAAATCAACCCAATAGATCCCACATGGTCCGCTGATGGTTTCACGTCAGCCGTGACCGGATTCATGCCTTGGGGCAACTCGGTCTACCACGGGATGGCGCTTCAGCTGACGCGGCGCTTTTCCAAGGGGCTTTCGTCGATCGTCTCCTACACCTGGAGCCACAACATCGACGATTCGACGGCGGCCCTCTTCTCCACCTACCTGACTCCGCGCCGCCCTCAGGACTTCGACGGCTGGAGGAACGAGCGGGCCAGTTCCGCGCTCGACCGGCGGCAGCGGCTCACGGTGAACCTGAGCTGGGACACCCCGTGGATGAATGACGAGAAGAACTGGTTTATGAAGAACCTGATCGGAAACTGGAGAGCCGTCGGGACCTACGCTGCCGAGACGGGCGAGATGGCGACCTGCCAGTCCGGCACGGACTCGAACCTCAATGGCGACAGCGCGGGCGACCGCTGCGTCGTCAACCCCCAAGGCAATCCTCACCTGGGCAGCGATGTCACGGCACTGACGAACTCCTCCGGAGCGACCGTCGCCTATCTCGCGCTGAATCCGAGCGCCATGTTCATCAAGGCCGGATACGGCGCTTACGCCAACGCCGGGCGGAACACCATCCCGATGCCGGGTATCAACAACTTCGATGTTTCGCTCGCGAAGATTCTCAAGGTCACGGAAGGGAAGTCGGTCGAATTCCGGACCGACATGGCCAATGCCTTCAATCATCCTCAGTACACCGCCGGCTACGTCGACTCCGTGAAGCCTACAAGTCAGACAATCAGCAGGGTCTTTCTGCTTCCCAGCAATTCCGCGTTCCAACAATGGAATCAGAATTTCCCGAGCAATGCGAGAAACATCCAGATGGCTCTGAAGCTCAACTTTTAGCCGTTAGCCAATCTCAGCCCTTCGGGGGGGGGGTCGAGAGCTCTCGCACTACAAATTTGCATTCGAAAGAGACTCCGCTAAACTAAGGGAAGGAGGCGAGTGCAGAATGCCGAAAAAGATCAGGCAGGAAAAGCTGCGGAAAATGCTTCAGGAGAGGAAGCGGAAGATACTGGCAGACCTTCACGCCGAGGTTTTTGAAAAGCTTGGAGATGAAAACCGCGGGGAGTTCGAACATGCCATGGATTCCGGCGATATGTCCTTTATCGACCTGCTGCAGTCTGTCGGAATCAAGATTGTCGACATCCGGCAGGAAGAACTCATCAAGATGGACGAGGCGGAACGGAAGCTCAAGGAGGGGACTTACGGCATTTGCGAGGAATGCGGCAAGGAAATCAGCGAAGAGCGCCTGGCTGCAATGCCCTATGCCGTCCGGTGCACCGAAGACGAGGAGCGCTTCGAGCAGACAAAGATCCAGGGGAAGGGGCCGACCCTGTAAAACAGGATTCGGAAGAAATCACCTGGCGAAGCTGACGGGGTCCTGGCGGTAGTAGACTCTCAACTGATTGTATAGCTCAGGATGCTGCGCTTTCAGATCCAACGGTTTGAGGAAAAAGCACTCTGTGGCCACGGCGAAAAACTCCGCAGGATTCACCGCCCCGTATTTGTCCAGGAGGCTCGGCGTTCCCATCTCGAGAGAATGGATGAGAGATGCGTACTCCCGGCTGAAAGTTCTGGACCAATCCGAATACTTCGCCCCTCTCGGGAGAATAGGCGCGCCTTGTGCGGAACCGGACTCAAAATCGAGCTGATGTGCGAATTCGTGGAATACCACGTTCCGCCCCTCTTTATAATTGACCGAGTCTCGTAACACATCCTCCCAGGAGAGAACGATATTCCCGAACGACCAGGACTCGCCGCTGCGCCCCTGCATTCCTTCACTCACTGTGCCGTCTGGTCCGCGGCTCGAATGGGGAGCAAGGTATTCGTGAGGATAGACCAGTATCGTCCGGAGCTTCGGGTACATATCGCTCTGGCCGCCCAGCAGCAAAATGCAGGCATGCCCGGCAACGGTCACGCGGATTTCGTCCGTGATCTCGAGCCCGCCGCAGCCCTCGAATTCTTTTTCATCGACAAACACCTGGAGGAGGCCCTTGAGCCTGTCCTGCTGGTCTGGCGGAAGGCAGGAATAGCCATGCACCCGCTGCCGGACGATCTCTTCCCATTGGATTGGGATTGGACGCTCCATCAAGTGGCGCCGGCGCCTTTCTCTGAGCCACAGCATATCTCCTACTGTAGCACGACAAGCCTGTCGAAGGATGAACGAAGGGCGAGCGAGCCGCTCGCCTCCACTGTAATACTTTGTCTTGCAGGGCGGCACGTAAGAAGGAATTGAATTAGGGATTCGATTCCGACATGCTATCCTTGACATGGTCGTGAAAGTATAGAAAATAGTGAGGTTCGAAAACTAAGGAGTGCATATCGATGACCAGGACCCGTGTTGAGGACTGTACCTGCGCAGGACAATATACCTTTACTTCGGAATCCGTGACGGAAGGGCATCCGGATAAGGTCTGCGACTATATTGCCGATTCGATTCTGGATGCTTATCTGCAACGCGATCCCAAGAGCCGGGTCGCCTGTGAGGTTCTCTGCAAAGAAAACCTTGTCGTGGTCGCGGGGGAAATCACATCCAGCGGCCAGGTCGACCACGAGGCCGTCGCCCGGCAGGCTATTCTGGAAATCGGCTACACGGATCCGTCCGTCCCCTTCAGCGCCGACGGCGTTGAGGTTAAGCAATTTGTATCCAAACAGTCGGCAGAAATAGCGCAAGGGGTGAATCTCGACAGCAACCTGGAACACGAGCAGGGGGCCGGGGATCAGGGCATCATGTTCGGCTATGCCACGGATGAAACACCGGAACTCATGCCGTTGCCGATCCTTCTGGCGCATCGCCTCTCCCGTGGGCTGGCTGAAGATCGACGGAACGGCACCTGTCCCTGGCTCCGGCCGGACGGCAAAACGCAGGTGTCGGTTCTCTACGAAGAGAACAATCCCATCGCCGTGACGGACGCGATCGTTTCGCCGCAGCACTCCTCTTCTGTTTCGCGCGAAACCATTATTGCTTACGTCGCCGAATCGCTTGCCCCGCGCGCCCTGGGCGGCTGGTTCTCGAAAAAGATCCGCTTTCATGTCAACCCCACCGGGAGCTTCGTGCTGGGTGGCCCCTCTGCGGATGCAGGCGTAACCGGCAGAAAAATCATCGTCGATACTTATGGCGGCGCCGGAAGGCACGGAGGCGGCGCCTTCAGCGGGAAAGATCCGTCCAAAGTGGATCGCAGCGGAGCCTATTTCTGCCGGTTTATCGCAAGGCAGCTCATTAAGCAGAAATTGGCGCGCCGCGCTGAAATCCAGATTTCCTATGCGATCGGCGAGGCGCAGCCGTTGTCGGTCCGGGTGGATACATTTGGAACAGGCGATCCGGCAGAGGCGGTCGAATACGTCAAGAGTATGGATTTCCGCCCGGCTCAGATTATCGACCGTTTTAAGCTGCTGCGGCCGATTTATCGCCAGACGACCAATTACGGCCACTTTGGCAAGCCCGGCCTCCCGTGGGAAGAGTAAATCAAAAAAATTAGCCGCGGACCACGGGTTTTCGCGGGTTTAATCCGCGCTGACCTGCGAGAATCCGCGGTTAAACCGTCAATACGGCGGCTCCCTGTACCTTCCCCTCCCGCAAGCGATTCAAGGCTTTGTTCGCCTGGGTTAGCGGAAAAACTTCCACTTCGGTTTTCACCGGCACTTTCGGCGCAATTGCCAGGAGCTCTTCGCCATCCCTGCGCGTAAGATTTGCCACCGAACGCACGACGCGCTCCTCCCAGAGGATGTGGTATGGGAATGAAGGGATATCGCTCATGTGGATGCCGCCGCAAATGACCATCCCGCCTTTCACGGTGGCCCGGAGGGCTGCCGGGACGAGAGAACCGACCGGAGCGAAAATGATGGACGCGTCCAGCGGTTCCGGCGGCATTTCGGTCGAATCTCCTGCCCATGCAGCGCCGAGGCCGAGCGCAAATTGCTGGGCATGTTTATCCCCGGGACGCGTGAAAGCAAAAACCTTCTTCCCCTGATAGGCGGCTATCTGGGAAACAATGTGTGCCGCGCCGCCGAATCCATAAATGCCGAGCCGCTCCGCGTCTTCGCCCGCCATACGGTAGGAGCGGTAGCCGATCAGCCCCGCGCAGAGCAGCGGTGCCGCCGCGGCGTCGTTATAGCCCTCCGGCACAGCGAAGCAGTACCGCCTGTCCGCAACCGTGTATTCCGCATATCCGCCGTCAAGGGTGTAGCCGGTGAACTTGGGATGATCGCAGAGGTTTTCCCTGCCGGCCCGACAGAAGCGGCATTCTCCGCAGGTGTAACCGACCCAGGGCACTCCGACCCTGTCGCCCACCCGAAAAGGGCCCGCTCCAGCCCCCGGCTGCGCCACGGTCCCGACAATTTCATGGCCCGGTATAATCGGCAGTTTCGCCTCGGACAATTCGCCGTCGACTACGTGCAGATCGGTGCGGCAGACGCCGCAGGCGTGGACTTTTATTAAAAGCTGATCGGGGCCGGGGATCGGCAACGGGATTTCCCGGCAGACAAGGGGTTGGCCGGGGGCTTGTAGCACCATCGCACGCATGGTTTCAGGCAGTTCCATGGTTTCCCTCAAGGTTGATGGTAAAATGGATCCGATGCAGGTTACAGGATGCAAGATCCAGGATTCCATAACAGCCCCTTGCATCCTGCAGCCTGTTCATTCTACCACCCATGTCGGATTAGGAAGGAGCTCGGAATATGATCTACTATGGCGCCAGGGAACTTGCCGCGAGCAGCCGTACCGTCCGCGGCAACACAATCATCGTCGCTCAAGACATACCGGAAAACAAATATAACTACAAGCCGGTGCCGGAATACCGCACGGTAACGCAGCTGCTCACTCACGTAGCATTGGCCTATCGCTTTCAATACCAGCTTCATGGGCTTGAGAAGCGTACGTCCCTGGAGGGTTTTGATTTCCCCGCATTGATGAAGGTGCTGATCGAAGAAGAAAACCATCCCCGAACAAAAGCCCAGGTCATTGATCTGCTCCAGAAGGAAGGGGAGAAGTGGGCTTCCTGGGTTGAGGGATTAGCGGATGAATTCCTGGGTCAACCGGTGCAGATGCCTGCGGGTGCCGTTCCAGCAGAGAAGAGCCGGTTCGAGATGATACTATCGGTCAAAGAACACGAGATGCATCATCGGGGGCAACTCATGCTGATCCAGAGGCTTCTCGGCGTGGTTCCTCACTTGACGCTCGAGCGCCAGGCACACATGGCGCAAACAAAGTAAAGCTTTTGCCCGCGAAACACACGAACGACTCGAAGCCTACGGATTCCTTTCTTCGTGTGTTTCGTGGGCAAGAGCTTCAGGAAGCCTAGTTTTCTGATTGGGGCGCGCTTCTGGCTTCCGGCTTCTTGCCTCTGTCCTCGGGATTTTTTATTGCGGTTTGAAGACCGGCCAGCATCTCATCGATCTGGGCCAATTCCTCTTCTGTCGCCGACTCTCTGGCCTTGTGCAATGAAGCGATTGCCAGGATCAGGTTGCCGTCGATGGCGTGGATGAGCCCCAGGTTGAAGTGAACACTGGCAGAGCCGGGTTCAATAACTTCGGAAATTTCGTAGTGAAGGCGGGCTAGCCGGAAGTCTCCGGCTTCGAAATAGAGGTGAGCCAGGTTGAAATGCGCTTCGAAGTGCCGCGGATCATGCCGGAGCGCCTTGGTAAACTGATCGAACGCACCGGGTATGTTGTTCGCCTCGTAATCCAGAATCCCAAGATTGCAGTAAGCGTCCGATATGCATTCCCCTCCTTGGATTGCTTTCACATACATGTCGGCGGCGCGCCTGTCCCCCTGTTCGTGGAGGATCAGCGCCTCTTCGAAAGGACTGAGCCTGATGGGAAGCTGAATTAACTGGCCCCCTTTTTCGGGGAAGAGGTTGAGCTGTCCGGCCAATTCGGCTTCGATCTGGCGTGTTGTCAATCCCTGGCTTCGAAGTTCCCGAGCGCGCCGGAATTGAGTCAGTGCGTGAAAGTCATAGCGCGCTTCTCCATCCGGCGAAGAAGCAATGGCCTGGATCACGCCCTCCCGCGTCCATCGTCGAATCGAATGCTCACTCAGACCGAACTGACGGCTGATTTCGCGAACAGTGTAGGTTGCCTGAACTCGCTGAAGCCCTTTGGACTGAGCCGCTGTGGAAAACTGTACGACGACGCTCATAGGTCTCCGTGGTCTCGGGTTCAGAATACAGGACGTGGAATGCGGAATTCATAACAAGAACCCTTTTCATATTTTCATTCTGAATCCCGATTCCTGGATTCTCTTTATAACACAGCCACGTTTTTCCTCAAGCCTGTTTTCTTCCCTTCACAGGTTTCCGTGGTTAAATCGGGATTCGAGTCTTTGAGTCCCGGAGTCTTCGAGTTAAACTCAAAGACTCGAAGGCTCAAAGAAGATGCCGAATATCTTTCGATCGGAACCGAGCGATTACATCCTGGAGAAAGCCATTGCCGGCGAGCGCATTTCGCCGGCAGAAGCGCTCGAGCTATACGAGGGCGCCGATTTGTTGAAGGTGATTGCCGCGGCGCGCGAAATGCGCAACCGCAGGCACGATCCGTCGGTCGTGACCTACACGATGTTCCGGATCGTGAATTACACGACGGTGTGCAGCGTCAACTGCTCTTTCTGCAGTTTCCACGAGCCGCCGGGTTCTTCCTCCGGGACAGTCCTTTCCGTTGAGGAGGTTCTCGAAAAAATGCGCGAGGCGGTGTCGCTCGGCGCGAATCAGCTGTTCCTGCAGGGAGGAGTGAATCCGGAAATTCCGTTCGATCACTACCTGACGGTTCTGCGCCGAGTAAAGGAGTCTTTCGGCCCGGGGATCCACATCCGGGCTTTTTCGCCCGTGGAACTCATGGGCATGGAGCGCCAGACAGGGATGCCGTTGCGTGCCGTCCTGCGGGAATTGAAAAATGCAGGCATGGATTCGGTTCCTGGAGCGGGCGCCGAAATACTCAGCGACCGCCTGCGGTCGATCCTCTCCCCTGAAAAAGGCTCCGTGGCGGACTGGATCCGAGTGATGCAGACCTGCCATGAAGAAGGCCTGCCCGGCAGCGCCAATATCGTGATCGGCTCGAACGAAACCGTGGGAGAAATCATCGAACATCTGCGGATTGTGCGCGAACTCCAGGATCGGACAAGGGGCTTTCTGGCATTCATCCCTTGGACTTTCCAAAAGCAGACCATGAAATTTTACGTCCGCAACGTTTCTGTGCAGGAATATCTGAAGCTCGTCGGGACCTGCAGGATCTTCCTCGACAACATCCGCCATATTGAGGCTTCGATCCTGGTCCTGGGGCGAAACACAGGCTCGATCGCACTGCACTCGGGCGCGGACGACATTTCCTCGGTTGTGATTGAAGAGAACGTTTTGAAGAGCTATGGGCTGGACACGGAAGAAAAGGCGCAGGAATTTATTCGTGAAAGCGGCTTCAAGCCTGTCAAACGGGATCTTCTCTATAAGACAGAATAAGGCGCCCGCAGGGCGCTTTGGCTATTTCTCCGTCGCCAGTTCAAGCGCCTGCTGCATCGTTTTGATAGCGCTGTCCAGATCGCCCGAATCCTTGTAGAGCAAAGCCTTGAACCTGAGAATATCCGCTTTGCTCTTGTTGCTGAACGACACGGCGGCAAGACTCTCGTCGAGGATCTTTTGAGCCAGCAGGAACTGTTTCGCTTCGGAAAGCTTGTACAGGATGTCCAGAAGACTGTCCGCGATCTGCTTTTCATACTTGGCGCCAAGTTTCTGGTCGAGGACTTTCCTCCATTCCGCTTCCACCTGGTCAAAGTTTTTGTTCTGGATAAGAAGAAAAATCATGTCGTATTGCATGGATGCGACCTGAAGTTTCTTCTCTTCCGCGGTCGGTGAGGACTGAAATGCGAAAGCAGTGGTTCGTACCGAGCCGGGCGCTACAACGATAAGAGACAACAAAAGCAGTATCTTATGATGCACCCTCAAATTTTTATTCGGTTGATTAAACATGAGAGTCCCTCATTGCCTTCATTCTGCCAAACTCAGCGCTCGTTCAAATACGCCTTGAAGGGGTTTTTTGCGGTGGTGGGCCGCAGCGGCGCTCCATTGATATCGATATCAAAAGGATTCGCAGCTTTATCCCGCGCAACCCAATCTGCTTTGAAACGGTCGATCTGAGCCAGCACCCTTCCGTCTTCAATACGGTGCTCGATATGAAAGCCGGATAAAATCAATGCAAAAAAAGCAAACGAAGCGCAAGCGAAAGCCCAGGGTTTGGACCTTCCGTGCAAGAGCTGCCCGATTCCTGCCCATGCCCAAATCCCTGAAACCTGACGGGCTTCAGTTCCGGCATCGATCCTGCTGAAAAGCTGCACTTTCATGTGAGCCGGAGCCGGTGAATCAGGCAGGGCTTCAAGGAGCAGATTGCGATCGGATTTCATGCTTTCGTAGGACGCAGAGCAATCCCGGCAGGTTACGAGATGCGCTTCAACCCCTTTGGCGGCATCCTCGTTCAATTCGCCGTCGAGATAGGCTGAAAGCGCGATCTCTTCGATGCAATTCCTTCTGCCCATGGATGAAAACCTCTACAGGCTCGAATACTTCCGCATTTTTTCCGAAATGATAAGCCGGGCCCGGTACACGTCCGTCTTGACCGATGAGAGGCTGCGCCCGAGAATTCCGGATATTTCCTGGTAACTTAACCCCTGCAACGTAGCCAGCACCAGTGTCTCCTTGTACTGCATGGGGAGCGATTTGAATATCGCCCTTATCTTCTTCCCCAGTTCGCCCGAAAGCAGCCTGTTTTCGGGATTGCCCGCCGGATCTGCGCTCTTCAGGATCTGAAGGATTCCCTTGTCCGCATCATCCAGCGAATCAGGTCTCGACTTCGTTTTCCTTTGGTTCTTGTAAATTTCATTCCTTGCTATCTTGTACAGCCACTGCTCAAAATGGGCGTGGTCCCTGAGGTTCTTCAAGCTCCGGTAAGCCAGGAAGAACGCCTCCTGTGTAATGTCTTCGGCGTCCTGGCGGGACCCGGCCAAGTGAGACACAAAGTTAAAGATCCTGGCCGCATACCGGTCGTAAATCGCCCCAAAAGCCTGCGAATCTCCCGACTTCGCTTTTCGCAGCTGCAAGTCCAGGTCGAGAGGCTCCGCCCCGGTCTGGGCCGGCGAGACTGAATTGACCGACTTCTCCGTCATTCCCATGCCAAGTGCATCCGGAAGCATCATTGCCGGGTTCTATTGTGCACAGATCGTACATCATTGGCAACTCCGGGAGTCCCGCCGATAAGGCAAACTCTTCAGACCCACTGGTATTTCGATCGTCCAAATCCAAAAAGGTCACAACTATTTTTTACGCAACGAAGTAATGAGTTCTGGACGTGCCCGGGCGCGCGTCGAACCCCAAAAAAAAGGCGGCGCCGTGAGGCGCCGCCTTGACTGAACGAAGAGATGGCAGAGAACTAGTTGTTCAGGTTCTCATAAGTCATCACCCTGGTGCCGCCAATAGGAAGCACCAGCATCATGTAACCTTGTGCTTGTGTCTCGAATAGGTTATCCGAGATGTAGCTTACTCCGTGGGCATTGGAGAAGTTCGTGAAGAAGTAGATCTGCCCCGTGAATCCAGTTTTAAATCCGGCCTGGGTGGCAAGCTGGGATACCAGAACTGTCCACGTCCCATGCGGAGGAAGGTTGCCGTTAGCATCCAATCCACCCGTGCCAGCAAATATTGTCGGGCCGGTCGTAAAGCTCACCGGTGCCGTTGTACTATTGGCAGGGAACATAACTACGGTGATGGTTCCAGTCTGAGGTACGATAAACGGCCCTCCAGCGTAGGTTGCGGCGGAGGCTCCGAATCCGGTCGTGTTGGTGATAGCGATGCCGGTGTCAAACCCACTGTCAGGTAGATTAGGCATGGGCAAAATCCAGCTATTAAACACGGACAGCAACGCGGTCGCCAGTTGGGTAACCGTGATAGGTATGCCCGCCGATACGTTGCTGACAGCATACAGATCCGGGCCGACGAGGGGTCCAACTCCGTAAAGAGGAACCCCCACTGCCGCAGGCGCAAGCGTGACAGCAACGGACGCCGCAGCCGGGTTCAATGCAAGAGTCGTATTCGCCGGCACGGTGAGGTTTATCGGTACAGCAATATTGTCAATAGTATTGGCTGACTGAGCAGTGATGTCGATGATGATCTCGCCAGCAGCGTAGAGCGCCGCTGTTTGCAAAGGATCAACTACCGCCAGCGTACCAACATCTGTCGTAATTCCGCCTATACCACTGACGGACATGCCTACCGGAAGCCCAGTTACCTGAAGGATGAGCTTGGTCGGATACGTCAAACCCTGTGTCTCAAACGCGTTGCTGAAGCTGCCGGCTTCCTTGATCGTTACAGTTGCAGCGAAGGTCTGTGCAAAGGGTTGGATCTGGGTGAAGGCGGCTGGTGCAGCCGTGGTCACGGTGAAAGGCACAACGAACAGCGCAACGGGAACCGTCGGGTTGGTCAGCGAAGCAGATCCCAGGACGCTCGAAATCGTGACGACCTGCTGGCCGCCGACTGTCGCGAAGCCTGAAACGTTGAGCCTTACCCCAATGATCTGGATCTCGTCGCCCGTAAGGAAAGCTTGGTTCGCAGTAAAGTTTAACGTGATGTTGCTTGCGCCAACAATTGCATTGATGTTGTTGCCGCCAGCGCCTCCCACAGCTACGGAGACACCGTAAATGGCGTTGGCAAAGGACGTGAGGACGACTCCGCTGCCGTTTACAGTAGTGCTCATCGACATAGTCGACAATGACGAGATCACGGCCGGGTTGTAGGAAACGTTGATGATCTCACCTGCGAGCACGGTGCCCGGAGCCAGCGCTGTCAGGACAACGTTGCCCGAAAGCCCTGTTTCCGCATTAGGCGCCATCTGGTTCAGGGTCGAACTGGTCACGAACGGTACAGCCGCAAAACTCGGGATTGCGGCAATCATGATCAGCCCGAGTGCTAAAATCAGTACTCTTGCTAATTTCATCGATGTCATTCTCCTATAGGACTTGATTGTTGGTTCTGCACTTGAAAAATTACTTTGATCGGAACACTTAGCACGAAAGATTAAACATTTCCCGCCCCATCTTCGTGCTTGAACCCCAGCGGAAAGTACTTTCTGCCGGGATCCCCGTTCGAAGGGACTTCAGGGCTGTTTTTCATGACAGCGAGCCAAAACTCCGCGCGCCAAGTAAATATAGAGATTCGGCTGCTGCCGCAAGGTCACAAAAAAAATCATTTCCAATCGCAAATTTTCATTTTCCTGCGATCGAAACCGATTTCCCGGGAAAACCTTCAAGAAGGAAATCAGTTTATGCCGATAAGGGAAAGCGTAAGGAATTTACCTCAAATGCAGGGTCCAAGGGAAGAATTTTCTTTACATTTTCGACTATTTCCTAATAATGTCTAGTGTCTGGCCATGGCTTGGTTAGGTTATTATAATTGTCTAAATCATCCGCTTGAACCCTGAGCGAGGACTGACCATGCAAGGGGGTTTTTGGGCTACCGTCGGGAAGAGGAGATTTTTTCTTCTCTGGGTCTCGCTGATCCTGCTGGTATTCCTATCCATCTCCCTGCTTAACTCCCTTGGCCAGATCCTATCGGGTAAAGATGGCGCCAATTCTAGTGCAAACGGCCCCGGCGTCAGCATCGACAATCCCGTGTTCAGCCCGCTCGCACGGGCCAGCCATATCCGCACTTTTGAGTTCTCTCCCGGCGCACATGTCATCTATGACGGCAATGCAGGCCGGAACTTTCTCCAAGACAACGCGTCGGAACCGGAGTGGTGGACCACAGCCGACCAGGCGCCGCCGGATTCGGATCCGTCATTGGAAGGGCATGACCGTTCACCATCCGGAAATGTGTCCGATAACCCTGTTCCGCGATTGCGGTCCGGCGATTTCGATCTTCAGGCGCGCGCGCGGGAGTTTATCTCGGCGGGCGTGGCCGACCTTCTGGACCTGCTTCGTGATAAGGATGTGAATCGCTCGTCGGACAATAGCGGTTCAAAGTCGAACCCTTTCGACGAGGTTTTGAAGAATTCGTCGAGCGCAACCTCCTCGAGCGCAACCTCCTCCGAGAATAGCGCAACCGCTGCCGACAAGTCCCCAAAAACCGGCAGCACCGATTCGGCGAAGCCGGATCAGACAGCGGCAGCCCCTGCTTCCTCAAGCGGAGGAACTCCCGCACAGGCCAACGGCACTTTTCTATTCATAGGCAGCTTCGGCGACGAGCAGGTGGCGACCGTTGTGGGCACTTCGCAGGGGTTAGTCTCTCTGTCAGACAACAGCGCGGCTTCCTTCAACCTGGCCGGCCTCGGCAATCAATCCTATGATTTGAAGATCATCTTGCGAAATGCCGAAAACCAGGAATCGATTGCTTACGGGGACGTGAACGGCGACGGCTACCCTGACCTGGTGGTGACAAACAAAGTGGACAACGTAGCTTATGTCTACCTCAATGACGGACAGGGCAACTACATCCTTAACTCGCAAATTGACGGCGGCTTGGGGCCGGCGGCGACGGCGATCGCAGATTTCAACGGCGACGGCTCGCCCGATATCGCTTTAATGACTCAGATCGCAAAGCAAATTGTTGTCGATGGCCCGGGATTGAGAAAGTTCATATTCCTTCCCACCTCTAAAATCGATAAAGCCTATTCTTCCCTAATCCCCTACGATTATAACGGGGACGGCCTCAATGATTTGCTGCTGACGGATTATCTCGGACAGACGGTTTCGGTTTACCTGAACCAGGGGGATGCCACTTTCGTCGAGTCCGGTTCCTCTCCCCTGGACTCGTTTCCTTATCTGCAGTCCACAGCGGATCTCAATGGCGATGGGATTGCTGATACCGTATACGTCCAGCACTTCGGGAATCAGATTTCCATCGTGGTGGTCAATGGAGCGGACGGCAGCGTCAGTTCCCTTGTGAACGCAATCTTTGATCCTTCGGTTTACTTCGTCGTGGGCGATTTCAACCAGGATGGCGTTATCGATATCGGCATCGCCCACCGCCAATAAATTCTCCGACTCCCTGTAGAGCCCGTAAGCATTGAACCCCGGACTTGACGCCGGTCCGCGTAAATCCGCGGTTCTTCGGCGAGAGAGCTCAAGAACTATTGGATGATCTGGGGTGATATGGCACTTAGCGAGCGCAAATCAGTGGAGCCGAACATCGCGAAACTTGTCAGGGGCTGGTCGCTTGTGATCCGAATGTAGCCGCCTATCTGGCCCGAGGAAGCAGGCACGAGTTCGCTGACGAGTTTGGAAAAACTGGCATTGGGATCGAGTAGCGACGTATAGCTCCCGACCAAATCCCCATCCTGGGAGTAAACCTCGACCGTGTAACGGGCTATAGCGGCATTCGTGTTTTCCACCGCGAGCCCGGTGAAGTAGCCGGCCCCCTGAGCCACATCGGAATACACGCAATCGACGGTTGGAGCAAGCGCGAGGGGGACCGCAGAGGAGGCAGATCCATCGGCGTTGGCGAACCGAACCGCTCCAAACATTCGCGAGCCAGTGGGGAAAGGTCCCACAAAACTTGGCTGCACATCGATTCGGATTGATCCGGTCACAAGCCCTGGACCTAAGTTTGGAAATAGGCTGGCGAGCGTAAGCGTGGCTTGTGATTCGGCGCCGAGAGTAAGCGTCACCGCGCTCCCGCCGGGCGAAATCGCAATTCCGCTATTGTCAAGAAGAGTAAGGGTAAGGTAGGCGGCCATCGAATTGGTGTTGACCAATGTCAACTCCGTCGAGTTTTGCCCTCCCGTTGCGAAACGGGGAACATAGTATGAAGTTGCCGAAGACGGAATCTGAGCCGAAAGGATATTGGATTCCAGTGCATTGCCGAAATAGTTTTGAAAAGCGACCGGAAGGTCCGAATCGAGCTGCACATATCCGCCCTGGAACGAACTGAGTCTGACGTTGAACAAGCCGGCGAGATCCTCTGACAGCGAGCCTAACGGCGGTACGGTTTGTTGGGATGTATTGGCAACTTGAGCTCCGCTGGCATCAAATAATGTAAGCTGCACGGTTGCCGGGCCTTCCCCTGGATTATCGATTTGGAGCAAATTGAAGGGCACGCTCCCCTGGTGAAATACCAGGGGCATAAACCAGTGGGTCGCGCTCTGCATGTTGGCGTTGCCGCCGTCGAGCTGCGGGCCGGAGAGGCTTCCGATGATGTAAAAGCCCGTTAATCCTGACGACTGGCCGGCGAATTCGATCATGCCTCCGGAGACATCATTGAATTGGGCGCCAAAGATCTCCGAGGCAAGTTTGGAGTATTGCCCGTTTGCGGGCAGAACGATGTCTACCGGGTTGGTTATGGTACTGCCGGTGATCAGTGCGCCGCTAGGGTCATAGGCTGTGAAGGTCCCCTCGACGGGGAAATCGTTGATATTCGTAATTGCGATCCCGGTGTAGGTGTTGCTGGCCTCGATCAGAAATGGGAAATCCAGTACCGTCGAGCCGCCCACGAGCTCCGCATCGGAGGGGACCAGGCGTTCCGCGTAACGAGGGATGTCCGTCGATGGGAAATCGGCGTTTGGAACCGCAGCGCCGATCGGAATCAGAGCTGCCTGGAAGCGAATACTGCCTGAGCCTGAAGCCGGAGGCTGCGTTAGGGTCATCGTGATTGCGAAAGATTCCAATGCGCTGGAACTGCCCGCTCCCGGAGTGAACACGAATACAACATCCTCGGATCCGTCGTTGCGGGGCACCGTCTCCGGGAGACCGGAAAGAGTCGCGAGCGTGGCTCCTGTTGCGGCATCGGTCACGGTCGCGTCAAAGGTAACGGTCGCTCCATCGGGAATCGGATCGAATGGGGTAATTCGGATTTGTGTCGCGACGGTTTGTCCTCCGCCGGCCCCCAAGCCTGTGAAAGCCTCCGGATAATTTTCGGAAATGGCAAACGACGACGTATCGTTCGTGACAATTCCGAAGCTGTACGACAGCGGGTTCGAAACAGCATCGTCGATCGAAAAGGGCTGCTCCACGCTGCCGATCACAACCGGAAACGTCTGTCCTGTCATGATGGTGTTCGCCGAAGAATAGACGGTCGCGGCGACCTGGGCCAAGCCCAAGGTGTCGGCAACGTCCAAACGAACTCCCGAAATAAATATCGTGTCTCCGGTGAGCCCGCCCGCCGGAACATCAAAGGAAATGGCGTTGATGGTGCTGTCGATGGCGGGAGCGTGGGCGATGCCGGAAAGATGGCCGGTTCCGACAATGGAAATATCCGAAGCCAGATTGTTCGTGATGGAGACTGGATACATGATGACGACGTGATCTGCTGAGGTTGATCCGGAAAAGACGGCTAAAGAAATTGTGCCGGCCAATTCCGTGTAGCCTATATCTGCGGCCGTGGTAGGTGCGCTGCCGACACTGAGAAGCGCCTGGGCAAAGAGTG
>Ga0326727_10003969_pt1 | contig 45836 bp, 39 predicted proteins | sample MB2enrmetagenome_FD_207643 | JGI IMG/M metagenome (GOLD analysis project Ga0326727, IMG submission 207643) | Lab enriched peat soil microbial communities from McLean, Ithaca, NY, United States - MB29MY | ecosystem: Environmental > Terrestrial > Soil > Wetlands > Peat | place: USA: New York... | reverse complement strand
GCAGAAGAAGAAACCCCGTCAAAAGCATACGCACCGGAGGGGTTTCCAAAACGGTCAGTGGCCGGCACGACGTTTCCAACGATCGTCCCGTTGTTCCCATTGCCTGTCGCGTCATTGGCATTGCCATCAAAGGGATAATAGGCCACCAAACTGTTGGTGAACGGGGCCTGGGACTCGGGCACCGACTCGTAGGCATAAAGCTGCTGGACTTCGCTTGAGGAAAGAGCGCGATTGTAGATGCGAAAATCATCCAGCCGGCCCAGGAACGTTTCGTGGTAGGGTGGGTTTATCGGAGTGATTGAGCCGATGATGCACCCGACGTTGGCGTTATATCCAGACGCAGCGGAAATGGTTTGTTGGCAATAAACCTGACCGTTAGTGTAAAGAGTATATGACGTGCCGCTTTTTGTGAGGACAAACTGATACCATGTCTGATTGGTGCATGGCTGATCTCCGTGTATAAAGAGGTCCGTCCAAGAGCCGGTGGGTCCAACTCCGAATGCCAGGTAACCCCCCGGCAGGTCAGGATTGTCAAATCCTATCCCCACCCCTGCTTGCGGCATCGTTTGAATGACAACCTGCGTTCCCTCGGTTACATTGCTGCCGGCAAACCAGCCGGATATGGTGTATCCGGGCTGGCCAATGTTAAAGAGCGTGTTGGTCACTTCGATGGCAGAAGAAGAAACCCCGTCAAAAGCATACGCACCGGAGGGGTTTCCAAAACGGTCAGTGGCCGGCACGACGTTTCCAACGATCGTCCCGTTGTTCCCATTGCCGGTCGCGTCATTGGCATTGCCATCAAAGGGATAATAGGCCACCAAACTGTCGGTGAACGGAGCTTGGGCCGTTATGGATAGTGGTGAGGCGATGTCAACGGTGGGTGTGTTTGTGTAGCCGCTTCCACCATCGGTAATCGTTATGCCAGTCACCACGCCGTTGCTGACAACAGCCGTGGCAGCCGCCCCGGTTCCACCGCCACCCACAATCACAACAGTCGGCGTATTGGTGTAACCACAGCCGCCATCGGTGACGGTCACGGCAACCACAGATCCGCCCACGACGGTTACGGTGGCCGTAGCAGGATAAGGAGTACTACAGGGCGGGGGCACTGACTCGTAAGCATAAAGCTGCTGAACTTCATTTGAGGAAAGGGCGCGATTGTAGATGCGAAAATCATCCAGGCAGCCCAGGAACGTTTCGTGGTAGGATGGGTTTATCGGAGTAATTGAGCCGATGATGCACCCGACGTTGGCGTTATATCCAGACGCAGCGGAAACGGTTTGTTGGCAATAAACCTGACCGTTAGTGTAAAGAGTATATGACGTGCCGCTTTTTGTGAGGACAAACTGATACCATGTCTGATTGGTGCATGGCTGATCACCGTGTATAAAGAGGTCCGTCCAAGAGCCGGTGGGTCCAACTCCGAATTCCAGGTAACCCCCCGGCACGTCAGGATTGTCAAATCCTATCCCCACCCCTGCTTGCGGCATCGTTTGAATGACAACCTGTGTTCCCTCGGTTACATTGCTGCCGGCAAACCAGCCGGATATGGTGTATCCGGGCTGGCCAATGTTAAAGAGCGTGTTGGTCACTTCGATGGCAGAAGAAGAAACCCCGTCAAAAGCATACGCACCGGAGGGGTTTCCAAAACGGTCAGTGGCCGGCACGACGTTTCCAACGATCGTCCCGTTGTTCCCATTGCCTGTCGCGTCATTGGCATTGCCATTGAAGGGATAATAGGCCACCAAACTGTTGGTGAACGGGGCCTGGTCCGCAGGCGCGCATTTGCCCGCGCTGCCGGCTTGGTAAATGGCGTAAATCTCCGCCGGCGCAAGAGCGCGGTTGTACAGGTCCAATTCGTCCAATTCGCCCACAAATGGCTGGCTGCCGTCGGTCCCGACGCATACGCTTTGTCCCGCCCTGAACAAATCGGCGTTGGTAAGATTGGCTATTCCAGCAGTGGTCATGCTGACATCCAGGTTGCCGTCCACATAAATCGCAAGGTTCAGGCCATTGCGGACGAAAGCGGCATGATGAAAAACCCCGTCATTGATTTGTTTGTTAGTATCAATCAGCAGGGCGTAGTCCGTGTCGCCATTACCGGCAAAGTCCATAGACAATCGGCCGGGCGTGGTAGTGGGGAGGGCTGATTCATGTCCACAATGAATATCAAAAAAGGCGAGTGAGGCGTTGCATACCTGCCTTTTTTCCAGAATGCCGTAGAGGCCGGTTGCGCTGGGGGGTTGTTTAATCCAAAAATCTATCGTGAAATTATTGGTGCCGAAATTGCCGGCGTTGGTGCCGAAATCAACTTCGTTGCCGGTGTCATTATTACCGGGACTGATGCCGCTGAAAACAAACCCCTCGCCCACTTCGCCGGGACCAAAAGTGACATCCACATTGTCTGGTATTGTTCCATTATTGGTGCCGACGATGTCGTTGGCATTGCCATTGCCCGGCCACCAATCAACGAGGCCCAAGGTCACGGGCGCACAGGGTGATTCGCATTTGCCTGCGCTGCCGGCTTGGTAAATGGCGGAAATCTCCGCTGGCGCAAGGGCGCGGTTGTACAGGTCCAATTCGTCCAATTCGCCCACCAACGGCTGGGTGTTGTCCGACCCGCCCACGCCGGGCGCGACGCAGGCGCTGTTCCCCGCCCTCATCGTGGCATTGTTATTGATATCTGCCATTCCGATGGCCGTAACGCTGCTATCCGGGGAGCCATCAATGTAAAAAGAATAGGTTACACCATGCCGGATTAAAGCGACGTGATGGAAAATGCCGTCATTGATCGTTTTCGTGGATTGGAGATGACACAGGACTTCACCGTTATTAGCAATGGCAAAGGCCAATTGACCGGGCAGGGGTGGAGGCGTCCATTCGACAGGTCCAATCCGAATGTGCCAACAGTTTATGTCTGCGTTACATGCCGGATACTTTCCGAGAACGGCATAGACGTTCGGTGCGTTGGACGGTATTTTAATCCAAAAATCTATCGTGAAATCATTGGTGCCAAAATTGCCGGCGTTGGTGCCGAAATCAACCTCATTGCCGGTGTCATTAGCGCCAGATCTTCCGTGACCACTGAAAACAAACGCCTCGCCCACTTCACCAGGACCAAAAGTGACGTCTGAATAGGGTATTGTTCCATTATTGGTGCCGACGATGTCGTTGGCATTGCCATTGCCCGGCCACCAGTCAACCAGGCCCGACGTCACAGGCGCGCAGGATTGAGAGCGGCCATTCATCGCCAAGGCCGCCGTGATGCTGAGAATTCCGAGTAATGTTCTTGTAGTTTTCATAAAATTGTTCGTGTCGTCGTGAAGCCAGGACTTTGCCGCCTTAAGTTTCATGCCAAACCGAGCCTCGCAGCCATGCGGGACATCTGCTGGACGGTTCTGTATCATTTCACATTAGATCACCCGTGTCAATACAGAAAGTGACATCATGTAACCTTATGGCGCTAAAGGTGTTAATCGCAATGTGGGCGTCAAAATGCTTTTCAGACGGCCTGTTTGCGCTATGCTGCCGGGTATGAAGACCAAGTTTCCATTCTCGGCGGCCGCAGTGGTTTTCGCCAGCACCGTTGTGTTGGCGGAAGGGCCGCCTTCGACGCAATCGCCCCTGCCCCTTTGGCCCGATGGGGCGCCGGGCGCCTTGGGCAAGGAACCCAAGGACATTCCGACCTTGACGGCGTTCCTTCCATCGGCGGACAAGGCGACGGGTGCGGCGATGGTGGTTTGCCCCGGCGGCGGCTACACGATGCTGGCGCCCCACGAAGGGGCCGGCTACGCCCTTTGGCTCAACCAACAGGGCATAGCGGCCTTTGTGCTCAAATACCGGCTGGGCAGTTCGGGCTACCGGCATCCGCGGATGCTGGAGGACGCGGCGCGGGCGGTGCGGATGGTGCGCTGCCACGCGGCGGACTGGAAACTGGACCCCAAACGCATCGGCATCATCGGTTCCTCGGCCGGCGGCCACCTGGCCTCGACGTTGTTGACGCATTTTGACTCGGGCCAGGCGGATTCAGCCGACCCCGTTGAGCAGGTCAGTTGCCGGCCCGATTTGGGAGTGCTCTGTTATGCGGTGATCACGATGGGCGGGAAAACGCACGGCGGAAGCCGGCAGGCTCTGCTGGGGGGCAATCCATCCGCGGAATTGATTCGGGAACTGTCCAATGAAGAGCACGTCACCGCGCGGACGCCGCCGTGCTTTCTCTTTCACACCAGCGACGACGAGGCGGTGCCGGTGGAGAACAGCCTGGAATTCGCGACGGCGTTGAAGCGGGCCGGCGTGCCGTTTGAATTGCACGTGTACGAGCACGGCCCGCACGGGATGGGCCTGGGCGGCGGACCGAGCGACCCTGACCGGATGCATCCCTGGACGCGGGAGTGTCAGCGCTGGCTCAAGGAACAGGGCTTCGGCAGGTAGTTTGAGGCCATCGGCAGGAAGCCGGAGGCTGGGGCGCATTTCACTGTTGGCGCTTCTCCGCTTTGGGCGAGATTTCAGCGATTGAAACGATTGAGAATTGGCCATTTGTCATGTCTTCCCATGACCAATAACAAATTTTCAACGACCAATTCTCGATCGAGAAGTTTGAAATCTCAGAGTATTCCTTCGCCAACAGGACTTGACCAAAACAGTGAAACGCTCCCCGGAGGCTGTTTCGGCCACTGCGCCTCGTTGACAGGCGGGGCGGGTGTCCATAGGCTGTGGCCGCATGTCGAGGTTGCCCTTTGAGGCCTTTTTGGCCCTTCGCTATTTGCGGCCGCGCCGGACCTTTGTTTCGGTCATCACGCTCATTTCCATCATCGGCGTGCTGCTGGGCGTGGCGGTGCTCATCGTGGTCATCGCGGTGATGAGCGGATTTGACCAGCAGTGGAGGGATTGCATATTGGGATTCAACGCGCATCTGAAGGTCTATCCGGCCAACCCGGAGGACTCGTTGACCAACTACCAGGCCATCGGACGAACCGTCGCCAAAAATCCCGATGTCATCGGCGTTTCTCCTTTCATCCGCTGCCTGGTCCCGCTCAAAACGGAGCCGGACACCGGCAAGCCCAAATACTACGCGCCGGGATTGGTCGGAGTGGATCCGGAGAGCGTGGGCAGCGTGAGTATTCTCCCGCGCAGCATCAAGGCGGGCGCATTCGATTTGGGCGACAACGGGCTGCTGATCGGGTGCGATTTCGCCAGCCGAATGGCGTTGGACATCGGCAGTCGCGTGGCGATCTATTCCCCCGGCAACCTGGAAAAAATGGAGGCCACCGCGGGCCAGAGCAACGCCGAAGTCCTGTTGCCCGAGGAATTCACCGTGCGGGGCATATTCGACGTTGGCTTTCCCGATTACAACAGCTCGGTCATCGTCAGTTCGCTGGAGGACGCCCGCAGCCTGCAAGGCATGCCGGAGAACAGCGCGCAGGGCTTGCAGGTGAAATTGCGCGATCCGTTCCTGGCCGAGAAAGTCAGGCAGGAATTGGAAAAGGTCCTGCCGGAGGGCTTGGAAGTGCAGACGTGGAAGGAGGAGTTCCCGGACATTTTCAACGCGCTGGCAGTGGAGAAAAACATGATGTTCTACCTGCTGTTCTTCATCATGATCGTGGCGGGATTTGGAATCGTCAATTGCCAGATTACATTTGTCGTCCAGAAGACGCGGGAGATCGGCATCCTCAAGGCGCTGGGGGCGGGCCGGCGGCAGATCCTGTGGTTGTTCCTGAGCCAGAGCCTGGTGGTGGGCCTTTTGGGAGTCGGGCTGGGCCTGGGCATCGCCATGCTGGCGCTGGCCTACCGGAATGAATTCCTCGTTTTCATGCGCCACGCCACGCACCAGGAATTGCTGCCGGCTTCGATTTATCACGTCTATGATCTGCCGGCCTCGATCCAGGCCCGGGATGTGGCGCTGATTTGCGGGACGGCCTTTGTGACGTGTGTGCTGGCGGGCTTGTTTCCGGCCTGGAAGGCCAGCCGGCTCCAACCGGTGGAGGCGTTGCGCCATGAGTGACGCCCCCGCTGCCGACTCCGGCCCGCTGCTGGTCACGCGGGGCTTGCGGAAGAGCTACGTCATGGGCCGCCGCACGCTGGAAGTGCTGCGGGGCATTGATTTGACGATCGAACGCGGCGGGTTTGTGGCTTTGCGCGGCGCCTCCGGGGCGGGCAAGAGCACGCTGCTCCATCTGCTGGGCGGGCTGGATTTGCCGAACGCGGGTGAAATTCTGTTTGACAGCACGGACCTGCGCGCCCTTTCCCCCGGCGCCCTGGCCCAATGGCGCAACCGGCGCGTCGGTTTCATCTTCCAGGCCTATCATCTGCTGCCGGAATTGAGCGCGCTGGAGAACGTCATGCTCCCCGCCCGGCTGGCGCGCGTCGCCCCGGCCGAGGCTGCCCGGCGGGCCGGGCAACTGCTGGAACGGGTGGGCTTGGGTCAGCGTGTGGAACACCGGCCTTACGAATTGTCCGGGGGGGAGCAGCAGCGGGTGGCCATCGCCCGCTCGCTGGTCAACGCCCCCGACCTGATCCTGGCCGACGAGCCGACGGGCAACCTGGATTCGCATACCGGGGAGGAAATCATCCAGTTGCTGGAGGCCTTGCGGGCGGAGCGGCAGGCCACGTTTGTCATGGCCACGCACGACGCGCGCATCGCCGCCCGCGCGCAACGGGTGATGGAATTGGCGGACGGCCAACTGGCAGGGTGAATTGGATTCCTGAGTAATCCCAATCCTAATCTTAGTCCTAATATTACTCTGTCGAGTAATCTCGGTGAACGATGTTCACTTTCCATCCCGCTTTCACCGGGGTAAACATGCCTGCAACTTAACAGAGTAATACTAATCCTAATCTCCTCCGTACGACCTGAAATGAGCATTGGATTAAGATTAAGATTAGGATTAGGATTAAGAGCGAAAGATGCCAAGTCTTCAGGAACAATTTGACGACGCGATGTTCGAGTTCAGCACCGGCAACTGCGAGGGCGCCATCGAGCGCCTGCGGGCGGTGCTGGCGCGGGAGGCGGATTATTTTGACGCGCAACTTTCCCTGGGCGGCGCCTATTACGCCAAGGGCGATTACGCCGCGGCCATCGCCGAGGGCCACAAGGCCGAGAAAATGAGACCGCACGATCAACTGGTCCACACCAACTTGTCCCGCGCTTACATGAAGGCCGGCGACAAGCAGAAGGCCGAATACCACGCCTTGCAGGCGCGCATCGCCTCCTGGCGCGGCAACATGGCCCCGCCGGGGGCGGCGGCCGTGAAGGAATTGGAAATGGCCAGGCCCGAAGGGCCGCCGGTGAAAGTGCCGGAGAAATTTCCGGAAATGCCCTGGAAGAAGAAGGATCCCTTATGAAATCCGCCTACGAACTTGCGATGGAGCGTTTAAACAAAACGTCGCCGATGGCCAAACTGACCGACGAACAAAGGAAACAGTTGGCGGAATTGGACGCGCGGTACGCCGCCAAGACGGCGGAGCGCGAGATTTTTCTCAAAGACACCCTGGCCGCCGCGAAGGCCAAGGGGGATGATGAAGCGGTGGAGCAGTTGGAGAAGCAATTGTCCAGCGAACGCAAATCGCTCCAAGCCGAACTGGAGGAGAAAAAGAACAAAGTGCGCCAGGCGCATTGATGGGATTCAGATAAAGCCCTTGGCGGAGTCGGCGCTTTCGCGGGTGATGCCAAAGGCGCGCTCGAATTCGGCGGAGAACTTCGCCACTTCGGCGGTGATTCTGGGCGGTTGCTGGCCCAGCGTATCGAGCATGCGGTCGCGCACGTCGGGCTTGAAGCGCATCAATTCGAGCGCCGCGACGACGAGGGACAACTGATTGTTAATCTCGTGGCGCATGTGAGAAAGATGCTCGTTGAGTTCCATCAACTGCTCGGCCGTAATGGTCACTGGCGCGGTTGGTACTGCCATTCTGGAAGTATGTCCCGAAGACGCCCTTTAGGCAAGCACTGTTAAATGCACTGTTAAACGCACCCACCGCCATCGGCGGGGGCCACAAATTGCTTTCCTTGCCTGGGCGTCTCTGTTATGCAACAGGCAAAGATGAGAAGGTTTGGCATCATCCTGTTCTGTCAACTGGCGCTGGCGGGCGCGACAGCGACAGCCGGCACGTTCCCGCTGACCGATGGCACAAAAATCATCGGAAGCGCCATCTCAATGAACGACCAAGGCGTTGTGTTCCAACAGAGCGACGGCACCGACCTGCCGCGAACGCCTTGGGATAAATTGTCGGGGGACGCGCTGAAGGAATTGTTGGCGGAGGCCAAGAAGGACTCGGATCGGGAGCGGCTGGAGCCGCTGGTGGAAAGCATCCCGCAGGAGGTGGCCAAGCGGAAGGAGATCGTGGTCAAACCGATCGAGACGCCGAAGCGTCCCGATCATCCCGGGGGGCTGTTCGCCCTTTTTGGCAGCCCGGTCGGCCTGATGATCCTGCTGGTATTGTACGCCGCCAATTTGTTCGCCGCGTTCGAGGTTGCCATCTATCGGCGCCAACCCGTGGCCAGGGTGTGCGGGCTGGCGGCCATCCCGTTCTTTGGCGTGCTGAGTCCGATCATCTATGGGGCGATGACGTCGCGGCAGGCGGCGGCGGAAGGCGCCGGGGTGGCGGGGCCGGTGGAGGAAAGCGCGGCGGCGCCGGAGGTTGCGGCGAGGCAAGGCACGCCGGCCGCGGCGAGGGAGCCGGCGGCGGAAACGGCAGCGCCGGCGCCGGCTGCTGCGAAGTTGCCGGAGCCGATTGTCTTCAAGCGGGGCGAGTACCTGTTCAACCGCCGGTTTTTCGAGACGAAATTCGCGGGGTTTTTCCGGGTCGTGCCCAGCGAGGCGGAGAAGGACCTGGTGCTGGTCATCACGGCCGCACGGGGTCAATTTACCGGTAGGCGGATCAGCCGGATCACGCCCAACGAGCTGTATCTGCAGGTCGTGCGCGAAGAGGCCAGCGCGGAGGAGATGATTCCGATGTCGGAGATCACCGAGGTTCAAATCCGCCACAAGGAGAGCCTTTGAGCGCAGAGATGGAGGCGATATGAGATTGCGCACGATCCTGCTGTTTGGCGCGCCCGGATCGGGCAAGGGCACGCAAGGCAAAATCCCGGGGAGCATCCCCGGCTTTTGGCATTTTCCCTGCCGCGATGTCTTCCGCGCGCAGACGCCGATCCATGTTCCGCGGGACATCCCGGGGGAGTTGGCCAAACCCGCCTCCTGATGCCGTTGCGAATCGTTTTCATGGGGACCGCGGAGTTGGCCGGCGCCAGCTTGAAGGCGCTGCTGGCGTCGGAGCAATTCGCGGTGGCGGCGGCGGTGACGCGGCCGGACCGTCCCTCGGGGCGGGAATCAAGGGCGCGGCCGCCGGTTGTAAAGACTATTTCTGAAAAAGCCGGCCTCCCCCTCTTGCAACCGGAGAGCGCGCGCGACCCCGCCTTTGCGGCCGCGTTGCGGGCCTTGCGCCCGGAGCTAATCGTCGTGGCGGCCTACGGCCAGATTCTCCCCCAGCCGGTGCTGGATTTGCCCGCCTACGGCTGCGTCAACGTCCACGCCTCCCTGCTGCCCAAGTATCGAGGCGCGGCGCCCATTCAGTGGGCCATCCTCAACGGCGAGGCGGAAACGGGCGTCTCGATCATGAAAATGGCGGCCGGATTGGACCGGGGCGATGTCCTGAGCCGGCGCGCCACGCCCATTGGTCTTGACGAGACGGCCGCCGGCTTGCAGGACCGGCTGGCGGCGATGGGGGCGGAGTTGCTCGTGGCCACGTTGCCGCCTTACGTGGCGGGAGCCATCACCCCGCAAGCGCAGGATGAGGGGGCGGCGACTTATGCGCGCAAAATCACCAAGGAAGACGGGCGGATGGATTGGACGCAAGCCGCGGCGGCCTTGCGGAACCGGATTCGCGCCTTTACGCCGTGGCCCGGAGCGTTTGGATATTGGGCGGGGCGGGGCGGGCGGCGTCTTCTGAAATTCTGGAGCGCCCAAGTCGAGCCTCGGCAGGGGCCGGTGGGCGAAGTGTTGCAGGCCGACAAGGCGGGGTTGGTCGTTGCCTGTGGAACCGATGCGCTTCGGGTCGGGCAAGTGCAACTGGAAGGCGGGCGCAAAATGACGGCCGCGGAGTTCCTCGCCGGCCACGAGATCAAACCCGGCGCGAGGATCGAGTGACGGATCACAAATCCGTTGAGCGGGCTTTTGGCTTCTGTGGGTCCGCAATCAGCAACTCTCAGGAACAAGCTCAGGCGTTCAAAGCCGGCGGCGGCTCCGGCCGGCAGGCCGCAATGACGTTGGGGCGTGTCATGAAATAGAGGAGCAAGAGCGGATAGGCCAGGCCGTAAACCAGCGAGAACACCGACACCATAGTCCGAACCGCCGCGGCGAAACCCGGTGGCATGCCGCGGGTCACCGTCTCCATGAAGCGCCAGACGGCCACACTGGCGGCCACGGCGAAGGCGCCGGAGAAGAGCGCAAAGACAATCGAACCGATGCGCGCCCAATTCTTGGAAAGCAATAGTCCGACGCCCAAAGCCAGCAAAGCCAGGCCGCCGACAACGCCCACAGCCAAACTGACGTTGATCCAGGCGATGCAGGAGGGATCGGAATAGAAGGCGGTCAAGGCGGACTGGCCGGGGAGCTTGATTTTCCTCATGGCCAGATTGAACAACGGACTGATCAGATACAAGAGACCAAAGCCCAAGTTGAGAATGCCGAAAATGATGATGGCCACAGGCCGTTGCCGCATAAATTTCCTCTTCGTCGAGTCGAGGGTCCAAGACCGTCTTCAAGCGGATGATCAGGGTCAAGGGCCGGCCCTTCAAGGCGAAAGTGGCCGGCGTGCGGCTTGCCGGTGCATTTCATTTTCTTGGGGCATCTCCGCCTTGGGACAGGCTTCAGCGGTTGAGACGATTGAGAATTGGTCGTTGAAAACTTGGAAATGGCAATTGAAGGGAGACTCGATTGCCAATGACCAAACTTCTCAACGACCAATTCTCAATCAAGCCTGGCCGGGGAACCGGAATCAGGTTGACTCCGCGAGGGCATCTGCGAGATTGAGGCCGCTGTTTATGGCCAAGATTCAACGCGCCTTGCTCTCCGTGTTCGATAAAACGGGGCTGATTCCCTTTGCCCAGGCCCTTGCCACGGCCGGGGTCGAAATCATCTCCACGGGCGGCACGGCCAAAGTGCTGCGGGAACAGGGCGTGATGGTCAGCGACCTGAGCGCGTTCACCGGGTTTCCCGAGATGCTCGACGGCCGCGTCAAAACCCTGCATCCCAAAATTCATGGCGGGCTGCTCTATTTGCGGGGCGACGAGGCGCATGAGGCCGCCGCGCGCAAGCATCAAATCAAGCCCATTGACCTGGTGGTGGTGAATCTGTATCCCTTTGCCCGGACAGTCGGGCGGGCCGGGGTGACGCTGGCCGAGGCGATTGAGAACATAGACATCGGCGGGCCGGCGATGCTGCGAAGCGGGGCCAAGAATCACCAGAGTGTGACGGTGGTGATGGACCCGGGGGATTACGCGGAGGTGGCGGGCCAGATCCTGGCCGACGGCGAGACGACGGCTGAATTGCGGCAGCGCCTGGCGGCGAAGGTTTTTTCGCAAACGGCCAACTACGACGGGCAGATTGCGGCTTACCTCTCAAAAGCCTTCGCTCTGGCGGGGGAGAAACCGCCCGCGCCGCCGGTGACCGGCCAGCCCTGGCCGGCCGCCTTGCGCCTGAGCCTGCCGCTTGAGCGGGAACTGCGCTACGGGGAGAATCCGCACCAGCGGGCGGCGCTCTACGGCCCTTTTGGGGATTATTTCCAGCAACTGCACGGCAAGGAACTTTCGTATAACAATATCCTGGACTTGGCGGCGGCGGCGGCGCTGGCGGACGATCTGGCCGGCGGGCCGCCGGCGCTCGTCATTTTCAAGCACACCAACCCCTGCGGCGCCGGACAGGGGGCCACGTTGCGCGAGGCGTGGGAGAAGGCGCTCGCGACTGACGGGCAGGCCGCTTTCGGGGGGATCATCGCCGCGAGCGCGACGCTGGATTTGCCCTGCGCCGAGGCGGTGGCGGAGATTTTCAGCGAAGTCATCGTTGCGCCCGGTTTTTCGCCGGAAGCGCTGGAACTGCTGAAGAAGAAGAAGAACCTGCGGCTGGTCAAGGCGCTGCGCCGGCCCGGCGGCGGATGGTCGCTGGAATTGCGCGGCGTCGGCGCCGGTTCACTGCTGGCGCAGGAGCGGGACGAGAAGCGGGTTTGCGCGGCGGACTGGCGCATCGTCACCAAACGGGCGCCCACGCAGGCGGAGCGGGAGGCGATGGATTTTGGCTGGCGCGTCGCCAAGCATGTCAAATCCAACGCCATCGTTTTCGCCGCGGCGGACCGCACGCTGGGCATCGGCGCGGGGCAAATGAGCCGGGTGGACGCCTGCCGGCTGGCGATCTGGAAGGCGCAGCAGGCGGGGGTGCCGCTGGCCGGGAGCGCGGTTTGCAGCGACGCTTTTTTTCCTTTTGCCGACGGCCTGGCTGCGGCCGCCCAGGCCGGTGCGACGGCCGCCATTGAACCGGGCGGATCGGTGCGGGACGCCGAAGTCATCGCGACGGCGGACGAACACGGGATGGCGATGGCGTTCACGGGGACGCGCCATTTCCGGCATTGAGGCATCAGCGGATGAACAGATAGACCAGCGCGACTTGCGCCAGGCACAGAGCGGCCAAGGCGAACCAAGTGAGGCACTCCCGTGGCGCCAGCGAGGCCTGCCGGACGGGGGCGAGGCTGAAGCGGAGTTTCAAAGCGCCGAGGGTGAGGATGTCGCCGTTGCGCAGGAGAGCGCGTTGCACGGGGGTGTCATTAACGTTGAGCAAGGCATCCGGTTCGATTTGGAGGACCAGCCCCTCCGGGCGCCAGTCAATTTGAAAATGCCGGGGCCAGACTCCCGGTTCATCCAGGGACAAGTCCAAGTCCGGGGCGCGCCCGGCGCGAATGGGGAATCGAGCCTCGCGAAAGATGGTTCCGCTCCGATTGCCGGAAAGAAACTGAAGCTGAATCATCGGCTAGAATTTGCGAAGGGGGACCCAGATTCTGTCGCCGGGATAGACGTCCAGGTCGAGTTTGGGGTTCTTGATGGCTTTGACGCAATTGACGTGTTCGATGGTGCCATCAACGCGCGTGACCTGCACGTGTCTTTTGTCGGCAAAAGGGGTGAAATCCCCGGCGGCCTGGATGGCGCCCATGACGGTGATCGGCCCCGTGTAGAGGATTCGTCCGGTAGTCATATTGTTGACTTGCCCTCCGACAAAGAAATAACGCGCGACCGGCGTGACGGTGACGCTGACATGCTTGTACCACGTGGGCACGTAGAGAGAATAGATCTCTTTCTCCAACTCGACCGGCGTCTTGCCAGCCGCCACGACGCGTCCGATATAGGGCAGGGTGATGGAGCCGTCATCCTTGATGTCCTGTTCAATAGGCTGGATGGGGTCGGGGATGCCGGTGAGTTCAACTTTTATCTTGTCGCCAATCCGCAGGGGCGATTGAATGTCGGCATTGGTGGCCAAGGGGGTGCTGCCGGGGGTTTTGCGTGGCGCATGGGTGCCGCAGCCCGGGAGAAGGGCCGCCAGGGCCAGTGAGCACAGGAGACACAAATATGGGGGCCTCAATTTACGTAACTGTCTCATAATCAAAGCCGTGACACGCGAGCCAATCAGTACTTGGGTTTGATTTCAACATTGGCCGTTTTCGCGGCATCACTGACTTGGACAACGGTTTGGTCTTTGCGTTGATACTGATATTCGTAATAACCGCTGTAGTAGTAATAATTCTCGTCCTGGCTCATGTTGATGTTGTTCAAGACGATGCCCACGAGGTTGCCGCCGACTTTGAGAATCATCTGCTTGGCGCGGAGGGTCATGGGTTGGGGGTAGCGGCGGTACTGGACGACTTGGAGCACCATGTCCATTTCGCTGGCCAGGATGGAGGCGTCGCTGACGCCCAAAAGGGGAGGAGAATCAAAGAAGATGAACTCATAGCGGCGCTTGAGTTCCTGGATGGTTTCCTTCATCTGGCCCGAGCCCAGGATGCTCATGGAACTGCTGGGCAGCTTGCCGCTGGCCATGAAGTCCAGCGTGGGCACTTTGGTCTTTTGGATCACCTCTTCCAACGGGCGTTGCTTGAGCAGGAAGTCGGTCAATCCGATGGTGTTGGAGACATGGAGGCTCTTGTGGAGGGTCGGGCGGCGCAAGTCCGAATCCACAACCAGGACGCGCTGGCCGTTTTGTGCGAAGACTGTGGCCAGATTGAACAGGGTGGTGGATTTGCCCTCGCCGGCTCCGCCGCTGAGGACCGAGATGGTGTTCCAACTCTCGTTCTTGCGTGAGAACAGGATGTTGGTGCGCAGGACGCGGTAGGCCTCGGCGTGCGGACTTTCGGCCCCCTCGTCCAGGATGAGGCCGACATTCTGCGGGATGACGCCCAAAACGGGGGCCTGCAGGGACCGCTCGACATCGTCAATGGTCTTGACGCTCGTATCGAGGTATTCGATGAAGAAGGCCAAGCCCAGGCCGACGATCAGGCCGACGAGGATGCCCAAAGGAATGATGATCACGGCCTTTGGACTGACGGGGAATTTCTGCGCCCTGGCGGGATTGCACACGATGACGATGTTTTCGTTGGGCTGGTCCTTCTCGGCCACTTCTGAATTGTAGTGGCGTTGCAAATCCTCGTAGTTCCGCGTATCACTTTCGAGTTCTTGTTTGAGGGTGTAGTAAGGCGCGTAAATCTGGGCGTTGCTGTCCATCGCCTCCGTAATGTTGGTTTCCTCGCGGCGGATGATTTCGAGGTAACCTTCGTCCATTTTGACGCGGGTGCGGATGCCGATCATCATGCCGTCAATCTTGTTCTGGTAAGCGGTCTGGCATTCTTCAAGCTGCTTTTGGGCCGTCTCGTAGGCGGGCATCTTGGGGCCGTAATCATGTTCGGCGGCCACCATTTTCTCCTTGGCCGACTCGAGCCGATAGGCCAATTCGGTCAGTTCGGGGTCAATCTGTTTGGCATAGGCGGTGACCAGGGCCGTGCCTAATCTGTTGGTGGGCAAAGCGTCCAAGTTGTGGAGAATATTGCTGTATTCCAGATAATCGGCTTCCGCGATGACGCGTTGGTGGTCCCACTCCTCCAGCCGCTTGGATTCGAGGAGATGGGTCACCGGACTTCCAGAGTACAGGTCCGCGATATGGAGGCGGATGCGCACGACGTCCAAATTGGAACGGGCCACGTCGAGATTGGCCTTATCCTCCTTCAGCTTCAATTCCAGGGCCTCGAGACCCCTGCCGCGGGTGCCCTTCCAGCGGCCGAGGCGATCCGCTCTGTAAGACTCGGCGATGGCGTTGGCGATGTCGGCGGCCAATTGGGCGCTTTGGTTTCTGACGGCAATCTCAATCAAACTGGTCATCCGGGTCTGTTCAACCGAGATGCGGCGCTTTAGATAGTCGAAGGTGTCATCAATGCTCCAGCGCTCGGCGCCGTTTTGTTTGGCCAGTTCCTGGTCCAGGCGCAGTTTGGCGATGACGTTGGTCAGGATGCGGTAGGACTCGATGATTTTGAGCTCGGTGGACTGGAAGAAGGGGTCGGTGCCGATACTGACTGGGCGGGCTTCGACGATGGGCACTTCGGGGCTGTCCTTTTGCACCTCGATTTGCACCATGCTGGAGTACTGCTTGGGCAGCCAGATGGTCAGGAGCGTGCTGGTCATCACGCAGAGAAGAAAAACCACCAGGATCAGGCTTCGGCGCAGGCGGATCACGCGCCAATAGTCCAGAAAATGCAGTTTGATCTCCGGTGCTTCGGTTGTAGTCGTGGCATCCATATCTGTCTGTAAAAAAAAGAAAGCTAGATCGTATGCTCAATACGTTCCAGCCTTCTTCGCAAAAGGTCAATTTTATTCTTTATCAATATGTCGCCCGCAGCCCCAGGTACATGAAGTCTCGCGTGTAGGTCCGATCGGGCAGATCGGACTTGAGCTTGCTGAAATTATATCCGGCTTCCGTCATAAACCACGGGCTGAAGTGGTAAGCCAGATTGATTTGCAGGATGTAAAAATCCTCACTCTTGCCGTCGTACCCCGACCCGCCGCCGTCGAAGGTGGACAATTGGGCCTGCCCCAACACGGTGGCCGTGATCCGTTCCGTCAGCTTATGGCTGTCGGATATGTAAATGGCCGTGGATTGCTCATCCAGCACCGGGTTGAAACTGGTGCCGATACTGCCGGCGACGTCGGTGGAATTGTGAATGTGTTTGACGCCCAATTGGCCGGAGCAGCCCGGCATGTACTGGTCGGTCAAGCTGGCGTCCACGTAAGGCGATATCCGGCTGTCATGGGAGTTGTAATAGTCCACGTACTCTCCGCCGGCCCGGATGGAGCCGTTCAAAGTGGGCGTGAAGCTCTCATCGGCCCCGACAAAGACAAAGTGGCTGTCGGAATTGCGGATGCCGCTGCGAAAACCCGGGGCGGCGGTCGCAGGGACCGCATCAGCGCCAGGATAAATGATGTACTCGGGGCTGGTATATTCGGTATGCCCGTATTGGTAACCCAGAATGCCTGTGGTTTCAGGCGTGGCTTTCCAACGCAAATCCACCGTGGCCAATTGCTCCATGCGGTCCAACAGCGCCGAACGGCTCGGTTCCGGAACGGTTAGAGCCGTTCCAGGAATTCCGTAAAGCTGCACGCCCGTCTGCTGGTAATGGTAAATGGTATTGCCGTAGCCGAGATGCAAATCAAAGTCCTTGGTCAATCCGGCCGTGAAGTCGGCCTGCCCGGTGTTGCGCACGTTGTTGCCCTCGACCCGCAACGGCTCCGCAGTCGTTTGATCAGCAGCGATGACCGTCGGCTCCTGTGCGATGACAAACGACTCGCTGAGGGACAGTTTGTATCGTTCGCTGAACTCATGCTCCAGGCGGCCATTGAACTGGTGGCTCTGGTCGGTGGCGCTGTGGTTTTCGTACCAGCGCATGTCATAGATGTAACTGGCCGACATCAGCGTGTTCTCCACTGAATGATTGACGGCCGCCGAGGGGCTGACTTCCGTGCCCCAACTGGCCAAAGGATGGCCGGTTGTCGTCACATATTGCGCTGCTGCCGGATTGTATGTGGTTATGGGGAATGATTTGGGCTCGGTCAAATAGTTGTCGTCGTAAAAGCCGCGCAGGTCGACCGAAAGCGACCAGGCTTTGGACATCTCCTGGGGGGTCAAGCCGGGAGCATACTGGGCCTGCAGCGAAGCCGCGCCCAAGGCGGTCAAACCAACAGTAGTCAAGATTTTATTCATAAGATTATATTATTCGTGTCCTTCATGCCACGCAGTCTCTTCACAGTTCCGTACTGACATTTCCCGTTTTTATAGCTTTAGGCCGAAATTGTCAAAAGAAAATTTCGCCTTTTTTTTCGATCCTTTCCGCCCCCTTCAGGGGGGCATCCGCCACCGGGCCTGGTCGCTGAGCAGCATCTGGTCGGGCAGGAAGCCCAACGGGGCCTTGGTGAGCGGAAAACCGGCGGGCACCTCGCCATGGGCCATGCACTCAAATATGAAGTGCCCCCAGCTTTTGGGGTTGACCGTCATTTGCGAGAGGAACCGCTCATTGGTCGTCCGTTGCGTCAGATAGACGGCCTTGAGCGGTTTTAGCCCGTTAAAATGGAAGAACTCCTGGTCGTCATCCAGCGGCAGCCACCCGCACTGGCGGTCTCCGTACCAGGCCACGGCCCCCGGAACGTCGCTTGCCATCAAATCCCCAGGCCCCATCCACCGCGCCACCCATTGAATCCGCGCCGGAGAGTATGGCGAATCAGGGGCCGACCCTTGGGCGAGGAGGAGCGACATCCACAGCGGCGCACACGTGATGAGGACAAACCCGCCGATGACGGCGCCCCGGGCGTCCACCGTCGGCAAATTCAACTGGTCCAGCAGGGTGTAAAACAGAGACACGCCAAAAACAAATACCAAAGGCGCCAGCAAGGCAAGCAGATTTTCCGAATTGAGCTCCGGCGCGTCGGCGCTCAGATGAGTCCGGCCGGCCGCTTGGGCGATGAAAAGCAGCGCGATCGCGCACAGGAGGAAAACTCTCAACCGTCCCAAGGCCGGATTGCGGAAGGGCATGAGCAAGCCGACCAGGAAGAAAGCCGACACCCAATTGCCGCCCAGCCGGGGCAGATCGTCGCGCCACATTTCCTGCGCGTTGGCCAGGAACTTATCCACCACGTCCAGCGGCCCCACCCGCCGCAGGCCGCTCTGGAGATCAAAGGACCGTTCCAGGCTGTCGTCCGGAAAAGGGGGCGTTTGCTGGAGCAGCGCGTAACCCGCCGTGCCAAAACACGACTGGCTGAGGACAAGATTACGGGCCACCCACGGCCCCATGACAACCAGGAAGGAGATTGCGGCGGCAGCGCAAAGCCGGCCCCGGCGGCGCGGCGCGGCCAAGGCGAGAAACAAAAGGACGGGCAGAATCATCCACCCAAAAGCATACCGGCTCAATGCGCCGATTCCCGCCAGAACTCCAGCCCAGGCCGCCAGGACGACCGAAGACACCCCAGGCGCCCCTGCCTCCCGCTCCTGAAGAAGCGTCAGGCACCAGACCAATGCCAGCAAGACCACCACCAGCCAGAGGGTGGACAACCCGGCGGCGGTGAATTTCCAAAACAGGTCCGACCCGGCGAAAAGCAGGGCCGAGAGCCACGCCACCCGCGCGTCGAAGAGCCGGCGCGCGAGGCGGAACAACAGGAGCGCCGCCACAAAAAACAGGACCTGGTTGAAGACCGTGATCCATCGTTCAGGCTGGTAGGACCAGTATTGAGTGGCGGTGAAATCAAAGGGCAACACCGCCATCAATCCCGCCAGCAGCGCCGGATAGACCGGCGGCGTGTCCAGGTCCGGCACCGGCTGGCGCAGGATTTGCGCCGCCTGCCCCGGGGCGCCGCCGCGCTGCAACAAACAGATTGACAGCGGCCGGATGGATTGCGTCGTGTAGCCTTTGCCCCGCGCCAAGTTGCGGGCCAATTGCGCCGTTTCCATTGCCTCCTCGCTGAAAAAAACCTGGCGGGCCAGCGCATCGAACAACCCGGCCAGAACGGCGAAACCCAGAACGGCCGCCGCTATCTTGAGCAGTTGCGCGCCAGCCCCCACCTCCCAATGATGAATCCACTGTTGCAGGGGCACTTAGAGGCCCTCCAAATGGTAAAGGTGCAGCTTGCGATGCAAGGTCCGGCGGCTCATCCCCAGTTTCCTGGCCGCCTCGGTGCGGTTGCCCGCGCCATCCTTGAGCGCCCGCGCGATCAGTTGCTTTTCCGCATCGGCCATCGTCAAGTCCGGCTGCGCCAGCAACCGCGCGGGAGAGCCCTCGGAGCCGGCGGCGCGCACGGCCGGGGGCAAATCGCGCAGGCCGGCCTTCTCGCCCCGGGTGAGCACAACGGCGTGTTCGACGGCGGTGCGCAACTCGCGCACGTTGCCGGGCCAGGCGTAATTCATCAACGCTTCGAGCGATTCGGCGGTGAAATCGTTCACATTTTTATCATTCTCGCGGGCGAATTCCTTCAGAAACGTCTTGGCCAGCAGCGGGATGTCCCCGGGCCGCTCGCGCAAGGGAGGCAAAACAATCTGCACGACCGCCAGGCGGAAAAAGAGGTCCTCGCGGAATTTTCCCGCCTTGACCTGCTCGTCGAGGTTCTTGTTTGTCGCGGCGATCAGCCGCACGTCGGCCGTGAGGGTCTTGTTGGAGCCGACCCGCTCAAAGGTGCGCTCGCCCAGAAAACGCAGCAGTTTGACCTGCACTGTCGGGTCAATCTCCCCGATCTCGTCCAGGAAGAGCGTTCCGCCTTGCGCCTGCTCGAATCGGCCGACGCGCCGTTCGTGCGCGCCGGTAAAAGCGCCCTTTTCGTGTCCGAAAAGTTCGCTTTCCAAAAGCGTGGGCGAGAGGGCCGCGCAATGGACGGAGACCATCGGCAGGCGGGCGCGCGGACTCAACTGGTGAATGGCCCGCGCGATCAATTCCTTGCCAGTGCCGCTTTCCCCCAGCAGGAGGACGGTCGTGCGGGCCGGGGCGACCTGGCGGACGACTTCCAGCACCTCGGCCATGGCCGGGGATTGGCCGATAATGTTGTCCAGGCCGAACTTGCTCTGCAATTGCTGGCGCAGGGCCACGTTCTCCGCTTCCAGGTCCCGGTCGCGCAAGGCGCGGGCGATGCGCATTTCCAACTCGTCAATTTGCAGCCGGCCCTTGTTGATGTAATCGTCGGCCCCCCCGTGTTTCATGGCCTCGACCGCCAGTTCCTCCGAGCCGTAGGCGGTCATCAGGATGCAGACCGGCGGCTTGGGAAGGGACTTGGCCCGGGCGATGAGTTTAAGGCCGTCCTCCTGGGGCAGGCGGAAATCTGTCAACAATACCGCAAAGGTCTGCTCCTCCAGCAGGCGGGCCGCCGCCCCGGCGTCCTCGGCCACCCAGGTGTCGTAGCGGTCCTCCAGCGCGGCGCGCAACCCGTCGCGGGTGGGCTTCTCGTCATCCACGATCAGCAGCATCGGCTTGGTTTTGGTCTCGGTGTTCATTGGCTTCTGTCTCCTTCCTGGCGCCTTCCAGCAGGCGGGGCCGCCGCTCCTGCAAGGGCAGCCGGATGCGGAAGGTCGTCCCCTGGCCCACGCGGCTTTCGATATCAATGCGGCCCCCGTGCTGGCGCACGATGCGTTGGACAATCATCAAGCCCAGGCCCGTCCCCTTTTTCTTGGTCGTGTAAAACGGCTCGAAGATGTGATTGATCTTGTCTTGCGGGATGCCGCCCCCGGTGTCGGAGACGCTGATCCAGACCGCGTCGGCGGTGTCGCCGGTTTGCAGGGTCAAGACGCCGCCCCGGGTCATGGCTTGTATGGCGTTTTTGATCAGATTGACCAGCACCTGCTTGATCTGGCCGGCGTCCAACGGCGCCAGCGGCAGGCGCCGGGCGAGGTTGTCCTTGATTTGCAGCTCGCGGTTTTCCAATTCCGGCCGCAGCAATTCCAGGGTCTCGCGCGCCACGTCGTTGAGCGAGCCGGGCGCCAATTGGGGCGGGGAGGGGCGGATGGCCTGCAAAAACTGGGTGACAATGTAATCCAGGCGCGTGATCTCGCCCTTGGCCACCTCCAGGTAATGCTCCAGCTTTTGCGCGATCTCCGCCACTTCCGCGTCCACCTTTTGCTCCCGGCGTGCGAACCGGCGCGTTTGGGCGGCGAGGGCCGGCTGGCGCAGTTTGCCCACTTGGCGGGACATCAATTGCAAATGGATGTGCAGGGCGTTGAGCGGGTTGCCGATCTCGTGCGCCACGCTGGCCGCCAGCAGCGTCAGGGAATGAATCCGCTCGCTTTCGATGGCCTCGAAGGTCTTCTGCCGGGCTTCGGTGGCGTCGTGCAAGATCAGCGCCATGCCCGAGCGGCCCCTGGCCTCGCCGTCCAGCGGCGCCGCGTAAAGGCGCAAAAAGCGCGCACGCGGATAAGAAACCTCGAACTCGTGATGAGTGGTGCGCTGAACACCCGCCGGGCCGGGCGCGCTCAGGCTCTCCCAATCCAGCTCCGGCAGCAGTTCGGAGATCGGGCGCCCCTCGACCTGTTCGGGCGCCCAATTGAGCAGCCGGACGACCGCCTGGTTAAAATAGACAATCCGTCCCGCCTCATCCACCACCACGATGCCGTCCTCGATGGCATTGAAGAGCGTTTCCAGGAACTGGCGTTCGCGCGCCAGGCGTTGGACGACCGATTGAACCCCCTCGGCATCCAGCCGCCCGATCCGGCCCAGGACACGATCAAGGAAACTGGATTTTACGGCAGCCATAGACAGCAGATTGCATCAGCGACGCTCCGAGCGCCATTTTGTCCCACGAGTAAGCGGCAACTTCTTCACTGACACAACATTTAAAATCGTCCGGAGATAGGCCGGGCGCATCTGGATGTTTCATTTTTTTATTTGGTTATATTCACTTATATTCACTTTTACTGACTTGTACTAACCGCAATTGGGCCGGGCTGAATTGCAGTAGGGCGACCGGGTGAATTCCGGGTCTTTCGAGCCGGCGTTGGCGGGCCTGTCCCTGTGCCGCGGGTTTCTCCCGGCCTATTTCCCGATGAACTATTCTTCTGCTCATGCTCCGATCATGGCACATCTGGTAACGGACAAAAAACCTACGGTAGTGTTTTTGGTATGATTTTTTTTGGAGAGGTGGAATCGCTGCTTGTCATTGAAAGGCAACGGCTTGCAACTGTAGAAACCCCGAAAAACCGGAAAAACGCGAAAAAAGGTGCAAAATAATCTCCATGGAACCCCTGTTTTTCTGCAAAAGGCCCCTCCATTTCTGCAAAAATGGAAGGGGTTTGAGCGACGGAATTCACAAGCCATTGATAACCAGGCGCTTCCCGTTATTGGCATCGATGCTCCTGACTGGGATGCAATCCAAGTTCGGTCAGCTTGTGCCGCAATTTCAAGTCAAGGGATGCGACGGTGTTTTCCTTGATTTGCTCATCAGTAACTATTCTGGAACTCTGACTTTGGAAAATGGAGAAATCGTTCGCGTGGCCGGGTCGGCCAGGAACCAGCGGCCCCAGATGGTCCAGTCGTCGCTGTGGGAAGACTGCTCCAACTCGCGGCGAATCTGGTTGAGAGTTTCGACGCGGTTTAGTTTTGTCTCCTCCATGACCCCCTTCTCATTGAGTCTCTGCCCGGAAATTGCTTCGACAAGCGCAGGCAACCATTCCGGCAATTTTGACCAACGCGACGGGCCAATATCCCACCGGCGCATCGTGTGATCGGACGCAGTGGTCACGATCTGCTTCCCATCCTTGGTGAATTCGGCGGACAGCAGGTTTGTGCTGTGCTGGAAGGGGTCTGTCAAAAGCTGTCCCGTCTGGGCGTCCCAAATGCGAGCGGTGCCATCATTACATGCAGTCACGATCTGTTTGCCGTCGGGACTGAACTCCGCTGAATTGACGCCGGTAGGATGCCACAAAGGCTGGGTCAGGGGCTGGCCCGTTTGCGCATCCCAAACTCGCGCTGTATAATCCATCGAAGCTGTAACGATCCGGCTGCCATCCGGACTGAACTGAGCCGATGCGACGATGTCGCTATGTCTCATTGGTTGAGCCAACGCGTGGCCGTCTTGGGAGCTCCACACCCGCGCGGTGGCATCTCGCGACGCAGTGACAATCCACCGGCCATCCGGACTGAGATTCGCGGACGTTATCCGCTCTTTGTGTCGCAATGGCGGTGTCAGCGGCTGATTGCTTTTTGCATCCCAGACTTGTGCTGTGCCGTCCGGTGAAATCTCGATGATCCGCGTGCCGTCGGGGCTGAAGCGCGTTGCGGCAAGCTCGTTGCTGTAGTTCAAGACTGCCGGCAGTGCTGGCGCGCCGAATTGACCCCAGACTCGTGCCCTCCCGTCGCCAGCCGCCGTCAGGATTCGCCTTCCGTCGGGACTGAATTGCGCTGATGTCACTCGTTCGCCGTGCTTCAACGGGTCCGACAGCGGTTGCCCCCTCTGCGCATCCCAAACGCGAGCGGTGTCATCAAATGAGGCTGTCACGACGCGCGTTCCATCGGGGCTGAATTGCGCCCAACAGACCTGCCCAAGGTGTTTCAAAGGTCCCGTGATCTGCTGTCCACTCTTTGCATTCCATACGCATGCCATGGCGTCCATGCATCCGGTGACGATCCGGGTTCCATCAGGACTGAATTGTGCCGAAAGCACCGGTTGGCCGTGCATCAGCGGTCCATTCACTGGTTGGCCGGTGTGCGCGTCCCAAACCTGTGCCGTACCATCCCAGGAAGCGGTCACGACGCGCGTTCCATCAGGACTGAATTGCGCTGAATCCACCGATCGGCGGTGTTGTAGAGGCCCGGTCAATGGTTGACCGGAATGCGCATTCCATATCCGCGCGGTATGATCATCTGAAGTCGTGACGACCGACTGGCTATCAGGACTAAATTGCGCTGAAGCCACGTTGCTGCCATGTCGCAAAGGCTGAGTCAGCGGCCGACCGGTTTGCGCACTCCAAACTCGAGCCGTATTATCGCCGGACGCGGTAACGACAAGCAGGCCGTCAGGACTGAATTGCGCCGACTTTACTCCGTTGAGATGGGTTAATGGCTCAGTTAATTCCCGGCCGGTGCAGGCATCCCAAAGCCGCGCAGTCCCGTCATTCGAAGCCGTGACAATCCGCTTCCCATCCGGACTGAATTGCGCTGTACACACGATGCTGGTGTGTTTCAACGGCTCGGTCAGTAGCTGCCCGCTCTGCGCATCCCACACCCGCGCAGTCCCGTCATTCGAAGCCGTGACAATCCGCTTCCCATCCGGACTGAATTGCGCTGACATGGGCCTGTCACCGAGTCTCAGAATGGGCGATGGCAGCATCCATGAGTGATAGGCCAACAAGGTTGTGAGTCGAGTGACGGCAGAGCTGTTACCTGGATCTGAAGACAAACTTCGTACCAAATAAGTCAGCGCGTCACTGCGATAGTCCTCCGCAACAAGGCGAACGGCTTGTGCCAGTTCTGCGCGGCTGGCTTGTGCTTGGGCAGCCTGCTTGGCAGTAATGGATATGACCAGGCCAATAACCAGCGCGGCAGCCACCGCGCAGACAGCGCCAAATTCCAGTTTGTTCCGCCGAACGAATTTGTGGAAGCGGTAGAGATTGCTGGGTGGGCGGGCCAGCACCGGCTCGTGGTTGACATGCCGCTGGATGTCCATCGCCAGACCGCTGGCGCTGTCGTAACGGCGCGTGCGATCTTTTTCCAGGCACTTCATCACAATCCAATCCAAGTCGCCATGCAACAGATTGAGGAGGCGGAGCGGTTCGGTGCCGTGCTGTCTGGCGGTGGTGGCGAGCAGGTCTCCGGCCAGGCTTTTGAGCCGGGTGGAAGGACGCAACGGCTCCCGCTCGCGGATGGTGCGGCGCATTTCGTCCAGGCCGGCGGCGAGGAGTTCCTTTGCATCGAACGGGGTCTGGCCGGTCAGCAATTGGTATAACAGCACGCCAAGGCTGTAAAGATCAGTGCGGGTGTCAATGTCCAAGCCGCTCATCTCCGCCTGTTCGGGACTCATATAGGCCGGCGTGCCGATGAACTGCCGGAATTCGGTATAGACGGTCTTGTCGGTCAAATGGCCCTGCGTGGCCTTGGCGATGCCAAAATCAATCACTTTGGGCACGGGCACGCCGTCGTGAAGGGTGACCAGAATGTTGGAGGGTTTTATGTCGCGATGAATGACCCCTTTCTGGTGGGCGTGCTGGACGGCATGGCAGATTTGGATGAAAAGGTCCAGGCGCTGGCGGGTTGAGAGTTGGTTTTGGTCACAGTAGTCAGTGATGGTGATGCCGCGCACCAGTTCCATGACGAAGAAGGGGCGTCCGGTATCCGTCGCGCCCGCTTCCAGCACTTTGGCGATGTTGGGGTGTTCCATCATGGCCAGCGCCTGGCGCTCCGCCTCGAACCGGGCCACGACCTGCTTGGTGTCCATGCCCAATTTAATGATTTTGAGCGCCACGCGGCGGCGGATCGGCTCCCTCTGTTCGGCCACATAGACGGCGCCAAAGCCGCCTTCGCCGATTTTTTCGAGCAGTTTGTAAGGGCCAATGGCATCGCCCGGCTTCTCGGTCAGAGGGTCGGGGCGGGACATTGCCGAAGAAGGAACCTCCAGGAAATTATCGTCCTTGTAATTGCGGAGCAAGGCTTCCACAGATGCTCGCAGGGCATGGTCGTCTCCGCAGACGCGATCAAGATAAGCAGAGCGGGCCTCTGGAGTCGGTTGATCCAGCGCTTCGAGAAAAATGTCGCGCTCTTTTGCGCTGGGCAATGATGGGTCGCCATTCATAAAAGATGCCGCCTACTTATTCAGGCGCAATCCACGGCGGCAAACCGCCAAATTTCTCATCTTTTCATGTCTTGGCCAATTTCCCGTCGAAGCCAGGTTTTAGCGTAGGCCCAAAGCCGTTCGGCTTGGCGCTCTGAAACGCCGAGCACGCCGGCAGTCTCCCTCATGGTCATCCCCGCAAAGTAATGATATTTAACAAGGTCAGCCGAGACCTGATCCTGGGCCGCAAGCCGTTCGAGCGCTTCATCCACAGCCAGAATCTCATCCGGAGGTGAGGGGTGGGCAATTTCGGCAAGTTGGGAATCCGGCAAATCCACACGTTGGCCGCCATCGCGCTTTTCGGCTCTTTTGCGCCGGGCGTGCTCAACGAGAATGCGGCGCATGGCCGACGCGGCGGCGGCAAAAAAGTAGGCGCGCCCCTTGAACTTGGGATTTTGACCCTCTGGAAACAGCCGTATCCAGGCCTCATTGATCAGGGCGGTTGGCTGAAGGGTGTGGCCGGGCACTTCGCCCGCCATCTTTGACTTTGCGATGGCGTGCAACTCGTTGTAAATCAACGGCAACAATTCAGCCGCCGCCTGCGGGTCGCCCCCCGCATTGACCTTTTCCAAAATGCGCGTCACGTCGCTCATTTCCCCAAGGATAATCCGTTTGAGGGCAAAAATGCGAATCCAAAAATGTGAAAAAAGTTGGCGGCTTTTGACGCGGCCTTGCGCACGTATCAATGAAGGGAAAAAGCGCCTTGTGAAAACGAAAAACGAAATTTGATGATATGAAAACAGTATCTATTAAAGTAAAAACGCACACATTGGCCGTCGCAGTGGTCGTGTCATCCGCAGCCTTATGGTTCAAAATGATAACGCCGCCGAAATATCCGGAGCCTCCCTCGTATCAACCGCAAGCACAGTTTCCCGAGCAGTCCATGAACGTGCCAGTCAACCGGCCGAGGTCTCCAACGTCCTCTCCCGCCATCGCCCCTCCCTCCCGCAGGATTCCAGGCCCCATTGATCAGGGCGCTTGCCTGAAGCGTTCGTTCCGGTGGGTCGCCTGCCATCTTGGACTTTGCCATAGCGTGCAACCCGTTGTAAGTCAAAGGCAACAATCCAGCGGCGGCCAGGGGGGCGCCCCCCAAAGCGGTTCTTTCCAAAATGCGCGTCCGATCCCTCACTACCCGAAGGAGAATCCGTTTCAGGGCAGTAATGCGGATCCAAAATGTGAAAAACAATTGGCGGCTTTTAGCGCGCCGTTGCGCAGGGATCAATAAAGGCAAAACCCCCTCAAGAAAACTACAAACACAGCCCATAACTTTATGAAACTAAGCATGCTCACTCCAACCTTTGCAATGAAAGTCGCTATGTTCATTGCGGCAACAATAGTAAATGTTGCCTACGCACAACCGTATTGGGCGTTGACTGTTACCAATCTGGCTGGTGGATTTAACAGCCCCTATGCCGTTGCAGTTGATAACGCAGGGAATATTTATGTGGCAGACACCGGCAATAACGCGATAAAAAGGATTACTCCAGACGGATCCGTTGCCACGTTTGCTACAGGATTTAACCATCCCCAAGGTGTCGCAGTGGACACCAGCGGCAATGTTTATGTGGCAGACGCATACAACAACGCCGTTGAGAAAATTACCCCTGGCGGAGATGTAAGCACGCTTGCTACAAGTTTCAACATCCCTGAAGGTGTCGCGGTAGATGCTTCGGGCAATGTTTATGTGGCGGATACGGGCAGCGATACAATAAAAGAAGTTGCGACGAATGGGACTGTAAGCATTTTGGCCGGAGCATCCGGTTCCCCCGGAAGTGCCAACGGCGCTGGTAGCATAGCGCGTTTTGATGACCCTGGTAGTATCGCGGTGGACAGCTCTGGCAATCTTTACGTGGCGGATACTGGCAATTACACTATTCGGGAAATTACGCTATCCGGCTCAATTTGGACAGTGAGCACATTGGCTGGACTGGCTGGTTCTTTGGGCAGCACTGATGGCAGCGGCAGTAACGCACGTTTTAATAGTCCCGGTGGAGTTGCGGTCGACTTGTCGGGCAACATTTACGTGGCGGACACTGGCAACCACACAGTTCGGAAAATTATAGGGGGAACGGTGAGCACCATGGCGGGGCAAGCCGGTTCGTCCGGCAGCGCAAATGGCACCGGCAGTAGTGCTCGATTCGATAATCCCGGTGGCGTTGCCGTCGATAATAGCGGCAACGTTTACGTGGCGGACACCAGCAACAATTGTATGCGAGAGATTATACCAGTTTCGGCAACTTGGGCTTTCATCACCTTTGCTGGTCTTGCCGGTAATTATGGCAGCAAAGATGGTAGTGGAACCAACGCCGAATTCGGTGACCTTTATGGCATCACAGCGGACGGATACGGAAACATCTATGTTGCCGACAATACGTTCGACACGATTCGCAAGATCAGTCCAATTGGCATTGTTAGCACTCTAGCTGGAAAAGCTGGACATTCCGGCAGCAGTGATAATGTTGGCACCAATGCGCTATTTAATGGTCCAAGTAGTGTAGCCGTGGACCAAGCAGGCGATCTTTATGTAGCTGATACGTATAACAACACAATTCGAGAAATATTGCCAAATGAATCTGTAAGCACTTTGGCCGGGAAGGCTGGGAATCAAGGTAGCGCTGATGGCACGGGAAGCAACGCTCGCTTTGCTGACCCGCAAAGCCTGGCCGTGGATAGCTCTGGAAATGTCTATGTGGCTGACACGGGCAACGACACGATTCGTTTGGTAACACAGGGAGGCGTTGTAACTACGATCGCTGGACGGGCTGGATATAATGGCAGCACAGACGGCACCGGCACAAACGCGTTATTCTCCGGCCCATACGGGATTGCTGTAGATGGAGCAGGCGATGTTTATGTAGCCGATACCGGCAATGACACAATCAGGAAGCTGACGCTAAATGGCGGAGTTTGGACAACAACAACTTTTGCCGGCCAAGCACATAGCGGCGGTATTGTTGACGGTATTGGCAACAATGCCCGGTTTGCCCTGCCTCGCGCTATTGTTGTGGATAGCTTGGGCAACATTTACCTTGCAGATCAAGAGACAATACGGGTGGTAACACCGGCCGGGGTTGTAAGCACAGTCGCTGGCATGAATGGGGTTCTCGGCAGTGCCGATGGTAAAGGCGGCAATGCACGATTTGATAATCCTTATGGCGTAACGATAGACCTTGCTGGTAATCTGTATGTGGCTGACACTTACAATTACACGATCCGTAAAGGAATATACGCAGCGCCGATTTATACAACGCCATTTGCGACAGTGTATTCGTTTACGCCGGGTGGTCTTGATGGCCAAGACCCTGTAGGCGGATTGATACAAGGCGCTTATGGAAATTTGTATGGCACGGCACGCTACGGCGGCACAAATGATGATGGTTCTGTATTCTTGGTCACGCCATCGGGCACATTTACCAGATTATTCTCGTTTTTGAATAACATGGCAGCATATCCCGTGGCCCCATTGACGCAGGGACGAGATGGCAATTTGTATGGCACTACACCATACGGAGGCGCAAATGGGCTGGGTGCTGTATTCAAGATAGCAATGTGCAGTGGAATCCTCACGGATCTATATTCCTTTTCCAATAATACGGATGGATTGAGACCAACCGGTCCCATAATGCAAGCTTCAGATGGTAATTTCTACGGCACGACGTTTGGAGGTGGGAGTGAAGATGCTATCTGGGGTTCTATATTTCGATTAACACAAGCAGGTCAACACACCACTTTATATTCTTTCAATGGTCAACCCGACGGCGCTTATCCCGTATCTGCATTGATCCAAGGCACAGATGGGAATATCTACGGCACGACTTCCTTCGGTGGCACGAACAACCGAGGCATGGTATTCAAGATGACTCTGAACGGCTCGCTCAACGACCTGTATTCTTTTAGTAGCGGTAGTGATGGTTCTACGCCTTTCTCCGGAGTATTGCAGGGTATGGATGGCAACTTATACGGCATAACGGAAGCGGGCGGCACATACGGTGATGGCACGATATTCAAGATGACGACCAATGGTATTCTTATCTGGTCAACCGCATTCAATGGCACTAACGGAACTCCCTCTCCAAGTGGGGTTTCATTGCCGGGACCTTCGCTAATCCAAGCAACTGATGGAAACTTATATGGCACAACATACGGTGGCGGAACAAACGGGCAGGGCACTGTATTTCAAATTACGACGAATGGACTACTAACCACGTTGTATTCGTTCCAAGCGGGCGGCTTTCCTGAAGGCCAGGAACCGTGGGGAAGCGTGGTGCAGGGTAGAGACGGCAATTTATATGGCACAACATATAATTCTACAATCTTCCGTCTCAGTATTCCATTTGCATTTCAAACGGCACTGCAAACAAACGGCACAATTGCCTTCGGTTGGAACTCAACGGGAAACGCAGCGGCAGGGCAGGTGTTTCAATTGCAAGTCAAAACCAATTTAATTTCGAGCCATTGGCTCAATGTGGGTGGTTTTATCACCGCCAGCAATTCCACAGTAAATGCATCCGATACTATTGGAACAAACCCACAGCGCTTTTATCGCCTAATGTTAATGCCGCAAGCGTGGTAAAACTGAATTCCAGCCAGCAGTTTTATCGGGCAATTGAGCAGTGAATATCCCATTGCAACCATTGGTTTTCGCGACATTGGTTTGCAGGGTTCGGCGGAATTGTTTGGTTGCGGAGTAAATTTCAGGGGAAAGGCATTTGCGACGGAATGGGCAGCCGTTCCTGCCGCTTGATCTGTGCGTCGTAGCGGGGTCAGAACAACTTATTTTCACTTCCTTCAGCCTCCTGGTTGTTTGGATAGAGCAGGCAAGCGACGTGGCCCGGCGCCCCCCTATGCAGCCGCTCGGCAATCCAGGCCAGCGTCATGGTTGTCTCGCGCCTCAGGCGTGCGGCGGCTAGGGTTGCAGCGTGAAGGCCTGGAGGAGGCCGTGATTGAGCGTCACCAAAAGGCCGCTTTGACCGGGGCGGGGGGCGATGGCAAAGGTCTCCAGACGACGCTGGTTGGGAGGGGAGGCAAGTTTCTGTCCGGCCGGGGTGGCGATGACGAGGTCGCCGGTTGCTGTTGATAGGCAATGGGTTGCAATGTGAAGAATGCCGAAAAATGGGAAAAAAGGGAAAAAATACGCAAAATAATTTCCGTGGGACCCCCGTTTTTCTGCAAACGGCCCCGATTTTTCCACCCAAAATAGACTCTTTTGAGAGCCTGAATTTGTAAGCTGCTGCCGTTGTGATGGTTAGTAAGGGTGCAAAACGGGCCGATCTTCGATCTCATAATAATAGTGTCGCCAAACGCACTGGCTTGGGCGCATCGTCATCCCAATTCTTCTATGAGCATGTTTGACACCGTCGGCAAATCGGCCGAACCGGCTGGGCGGAAGGAAAAAACGCTGCGCAAATTGGAGCGGATGAACAAGGCGCTGCGACATGAGGAGCCAGACCGAGTGCCGATCAGTGATTTTTTCTGGGGCAGCTTCACGGAACGCTGGCGGAAGGAGCTTGGATTGCCGGCGGATGCCAATCCGTATTACCACTACGATCTGGACTGGATCGCGACGGTGCCGAACATGGACCCATGGATCCGGCCCTTCCAGACGCTCCAGGAGACGCCGGAGGAAGTAGTGGTCAAGACCGGTTTTGGGGCAATCCTGCACAAACGTTTCCAGTTTCCCATGCCGGAGATGCGGGCATGGGAAGTGGATTCTTTCGAGAAGCTGGAGCGCGTCGAGTTTGACGACCCCCGCGACCGGCGGCGCTTCTTCGATGCGGGCGACAACCAGATTGCCGGCGTCGGCGACGGATTTGAGCGCAATTCTCCGGCATGGATTGACACGGTGAAATCCCTGCGGCCGGACTTTCCTGTCTATGGCAGCATGATTGAGGTGAGCGAATGCCTGACGCGGCTGGTTGGACAGCAGAACGCGCTGCTCTGGATGGGCGAGTATCCGGAGCGGATGGGAGCGGTCATCAACCGCATCGGCGCGCATTATCTTGAATGTGCAAAGGGGGAAATGGACGCGGGCAAAGGCCTGCTGGACGGTTTCGTGATTTGGGGCGACGTCGCTTACAAGAACGGAATGTTCTTCTCGCCGCGCTACTGGCGCCAGTACTTCAAGCCGTGGGTGGCGCGGATGACCGAATACGCGCACGCCCAGGGCCTGCCGGTGATCTATCACGGTTGCGGCAACGTCAAGGCGATCTTTGAGGATTACATTGAGATGAGAATTGACGCCTTAAATCCGCTGGAGGCAAAGGCCGGCATGGACTGCGTTGAATTGCGGCGCCAGTACGGCCAGGGCATGGGCTTTTGCGGCAACAGCGACATTCAGGTTTGGGAAGGCGGCGACCGCGCGGCCATCCGGCACGAGGTCTTGCGCAAGCTCAATGCGGCAAAGGGCGGCGGTTACATATTTCAATCCGACCACTCCGTGAGCAGCGCCGTCTCCGGCTGGACTTACGATGACATTGTGAAGTGGGTGCGGGAATTCGGGAATTATCCCATTCGACTTCCGGCGGAATTCGACGAAACGATCTGACCGCCACGATCGCGACAAGCAGACATTGAATTGGTGAATGCGATCACGCCCAACCCCTTGCTCGGAGTCGGCCTGCACGCCGTGGGCGCGGGTTTCGCGGCCAACTGTTACTCGCCGCAGAAATACGTCAAGCGATGGTCGTGGGAGATCTACTGGCTGGCGCAGGCTGGGTGGTGCTGGCTGCTGTGGCCGATCATTGGCGCCCTGCTCACCCTTCCGCAGCTTGCGCAAGTGCTGGTTGAAGCGCCCAAAGACCGGATGCTGATGTCCTTTCTGATGGGCGTGACCTACGGGGTCGGCGGCATGGCTTTCAATGTCGCCATCCGCTATATCGGTTTCGCCCTGACCTATTCCATCGCGGTGGGACTTTCGAGCATTTTGGGGACACTGGCGCCGCCGCTGGCGCATGGGCAAATCCATGAAATACTGGCCCGCACCGGCTCAACCTGGGTGCTGGCGGGCGTGCTGGCGGGCGCGGCGGGCATCGCCATCTGCGGGGCGGCGGGGCGCTTCAAGGAGCGCGACCTGGACGCCCATCAAGGTTCGCACGCCGGTTTTTCGCTGGCCAAAGGGCTGCTGCTTTCCTTCGTGGCGGGCGTGTTATCGGCCGTATATGGCTTCGCCTTGGATGCGGCCATTCCCATCGCCGACATCGCGGAGCAACACGGTGCGGGCATCTGGAAAGGCAACGTGGCCTACCTCTTTGCCAACACCGGCGCGTTCACCACCTCGCTGATCTACTGCGGGTATTTGATGTGGAAAAACAAATCAGCCGGGCAATTCACGCATCTGCCTTCCGGCCACAGCGGCGGCAGTCTGCCGATGAATTACCTCCTGGCGTGGCTGACGGGCACGCTCTGGTATGGGCAGTTTTTCTTTTACAACCTTGGCCACGTGCGGCTGGGAAAGGACTACGCGTTCTCCAGTTGGGCCATTCACATGATCATTCTGGTGCTGATCAGCAATGTGGTGGGCATCATTTTCAAGGAGTGGAAAGGCTGCCGCGGCAAGACAAAAACCATCATCAGTGTGGGCCTGGTGGTGTTGTGCGGCGCGGTTCTGTGCTTGACCTATGGCAATTACCTGGGCCAGGTTCCTCCGAAATAAACGCGCCGACTTATGAAACGCCACGGAACGGTCCTGATTCTCCGCCCTGAAAAGCTCCAGGAATACATCCGGCTTCACGCCGCCGTGTGGCCGGAGGTGTTGAAGACGATCAAGCAATGCCACATTCAAAACTACTCGATCTATTTGCGCCAGCTCGCCGATGGCCGGCACTATCTGTTCAGCTATTTTGAATATACCGGCAGCGATTTCGCCGCTGACATGGCCAGGATGGCCGCCGACCCGGCCACGCAGAGATGGTGGGCACTTTGCAAGCCATGCCAGGAACCGCTGGCCGACCGCGCGCCCGGCGAATGGTGGGCGGAGATGAACGAGGTTTTCCATCTCGATTAGTTTTGCCTCGATTGCCCGCGCCCGGATCGGCGGCGGCCACTCCGGCCTGACGCGGATGAAAAGCGCCATTGGACACGAGAGTTTGGACCTGTGAGATATGCAGGCTGATCCTGATCCGAATTGATTGCCAATTACAGGAAGGAGATTAAGATTAGGATTAAGAGTAAGAGCTGGAATAAGATGGAGGCACGCATGACATACCAACGCGAAATCCAACTCCAGACCTCCCAACACGGGGAGATGTTCGATTTGACGGAGAAAACGGCTCGCATCGTGGCGGAATCCGGGGTGCGGCGCGGCCTGGCCAACATCTTCAACGTCGGCAGCACGGGCGCCATCGGCGCCATCGAGTTCGAGCCGGGCCTGCAAAAGGATTTGCCGGCGCTGCTGGACAAACTGATCCCGCCCGGCCGCCATTACGGCCATGAACAAGCCTGGCACGATGGCAACGGACATTCCCATTTGCAGGCGACCTGGCTTGGCCCCTCCCTGACCCTGCCCGTCCGGGACGGGGGGCTCGTCCTGGGCACCTGGCAGCAGGTCTTTTACCTGGAATGCGACATCCGCCCGCGCCAGCGCACCATAGTCGTGACGGTGACGGGCGATTAAGCCGCGACCATGGAGCGAGGACTTGCCCGGAACCGCGCGACTGCGCGGGGAGCGCGCGCGCCCTCGCGTGCGATGGTTGGCGCCTCGCCAACCAGACCCAACTCTCAAATTCCCCTCGCCGTTCCGTGAACCTGAACACGCCACATCCCGGAACGGACAAAAAAACTCTGTCGAACCCTGACTGGAGCGACAACCGCAGGCGCCACGAAAACCAGTCACGGCTTGACAGAGTCTCGCCCCACCGTTTCGGACTTATCCGCCCGGTCGGTCGTTTGGGACCTGAGTAGTTGCGATTTTTGTGCTTCCATCAACGAACCGGCCGACGCAAAATAAGAGTCGTCAGGCAGCGTCATACGATGATTATGCTCATCCGTCATCTGCTCGCGATCGCGGTCCTTCCGTTCACAGTTGCCGTTCTCGTTCCCGTTTGGATTGCCCAGCGGTACGGCGTGGCATTGAGCCTCGGTCCCTCGGCCGGCCCAGTCCTCCTCCAAGTGGCCGGCCTCGCTCTGCTTGGCTTGGGCCTTGTCCTCTTCGTCGCTTCAGTGTGGCGGTTTGCGACCGATGGGAAGGGCACCCTCGCTCCCTGGGATCCTCCACAGGTGTTCGTCGCGCGCGGACCGTATCAATTCGTCCGTAATCCGATGATTTCCGGAGTCATTTTGATCCTGTTCGGTGAGGCGTTGGCGCTGCTGTCGCCGCCCCATGGCGTCTGGGCAGTCTGCTTCCTGATCCTCAATTTGATCTATATTCCACTGGTCGAGGAGCCGCAGTTGGAGCGACGATTTGGTGACTCCTATCGGGAATATCGCCGGCATGTCCGGCGGTTCCTCCCACGCCTTCGGCCGTGGCGTCCTATGTTGTAGATGACAACGCTGCCTGACAACAATTCGCTGCACACGAACCGCCGCCCGCGCTTTGGTTCCAGGGGCTTTGAATTCTTCAAGCGATGGATTGGCTGCCGACGCCCGTTCCAGGCGGCGAGTTTGGCCGTTAGTCCGGCGCAAAAAGCACGATGACTTCGATTGAGATCAATATCGTAAAGGCCTTTATTGCGGCGATTAACCGACACGACCTTTCTGAACTTTCCAGGCTGATGACGGAAGATCACACCTTCGTGGACTCAGCCGGCGGGACCGTGTCGGGGCGCGAGAAGATGAGCGCGGGGTGGAAGCAGTACTTCGCCATGTTCCCCGATTATGAGATACGCGTCGAGAGATTGCTGGCCGACAAAGGCCTTGTGGCCGTTTTCGGGTCGGCTTCCGGAACCTACAACGGCAGGCGTGGTCTCGTCGCCGAAAACAGAATCGCAATGCCAGCCGCCTGGCAAGCCGCGGTGGAGAACGGCAAGATAAAGCTCTGGCAGGTTTATGCCGATTGGACGGAAGGTTTCAAAACAATCGAGGCCGACAAGAGAAGCTGAAAAATGGGGCGGAGGATGCGTTGGCGCTTGCCCGCCGCCTGGGCTTGCGCTAATCTGCATCCGTTATGGATGATCAACCGCCGCCGCCAGAGCCTGCCAACGTGCCACCGGCCAACCCACCGACCGTGACGCCGCCGCCCGTCATCGGGACGCCGCCGCCCTTGACCCCGCCGCCGTTGAGCCTGCCGCCGCGCCCGCGCTCCGGGGCGATTTGGAAAGTTCTGACAGTGGTTTTTCTGGGGTTGTTCGTCTTGAGTCTGTTGGGCCATTTCGCCGGCTTGACCCGCGTGGTCATCCCGCATAGCCGGGGCGGCACCGACCGCAGCCGCAACCTGGAGGAGGTCGTCATCGAAGCGACCAACTCGGACCAAAAGATCGCGGTCATCGAGGTGGACGGGATCATTTCCAGCGGGGAGGTGGATCGGACCGGGGTGGACATGGTGCAGAACATCAAGGACCAGTTGCAAATGGCCGAAAGAGACCTGGATGTCAAGGCGGTCATCCTCAAAGTCAATTCCCCCGGCGGAGAGGTGCTGGCGTCGGACGAGATCAACCGGGCGATCAGCCAGTTCGAGGACCAAACGCACAAGCCGGTGGTGGCGTCCATGGGCACGCTGGCCGCTTCGGGCGGCTATTACATCTCGGCGCCCTGCCGGTGGATCGTGGCCGATGAGCTGACGCTGACCGGGAGCATCGGGGTGATCATGCATGCCTACAATTACCGGCAGTTGATGGACAAGGTGGGCATCCGTCCGCAAGTCTTCAAGAGCGGGCGCTTCAAGGACATGTTGAGCGGGGAACGGGACGAGAAGAACATGACGCCGGAGGAGAAACAGACGCGGGACCAGGAAGACCAAATGGTCCAGGCGCTCATTGACGAAACCTACAACAAGTTCAAAGAGGCGGTCAAAACCGGGCGGGAACGGGCCGCCAAGGAAAACCAGGGCAAGGGCAAGGCGCTGGTGGAGGATTGGCAGGATTTCGCCGATGGCCGCGTGCTGTCGGGCAAACAGGCCCTGCAGTTCGGCTTTGTGGATGAGTTGGGAGACTTGGACACGGCGCTCAAACGGGCCAAGACACTCACGGGCATTGCGCGGGCCAACGTGGTGCAGTATCGAATTCCCTTTGATCTGGGGTCGGTGCTGCTCCATCTGTTTGGGAAAAGCGACACGCCGGCCCTCAAGGTGGACCTGGGCATGGACCTGCCCAGGCTGGAGGCGGGGCGGATGTATTTCATCGCGCCGCTGACGGTCTTGCACTAAGTTGATCTGAAAAAAGAGAATCGCCGAAAATCCAAAGGACACTGAAATTGCCGCCCAAACCGATGGACGATAACGACAATCTGTTGATCGTGGCCGACAGCGAGCGCGACGCCAACATGCTCTACGCGGTGGGCTTGTTTGTGTCCGATCCCTTCATCTACTTCCGCGTGGAGGGAGTGGGCCACGTGGTGGTGAGCGACCTGGAGGTCAACCGGGTGCGCAAACGGGCGCGGCACTGCCGGGTCTGTTCCTACAACCAACTGGTGGACCGGCTCCGGCGCAAGGTCAAGCGTCCCGGTCCGGCGACGGTGATCAGTTTTCTGCTGCGGGAGCGCCGGGTGCGCAAGATATTCGTGCCGGGCAATTTTCCGCACGGCTTGGCGCGCGAGTTGCGCAATTACAAGATCAAGGTCCGCGTCAAAAAAGGCGGCGTTTTCCCCCAGCGCGAATTCAAGAGCGCGGACGAGGTCAAGAAAATCAGCGCGGCCCTGATGATGGCGGAGGTGGGGCTGGCGGAGGGGATCCAGGCGCTCAAATCGGCCAAGATCGGCCGCGACGGCAAGCTGGTTTATCACAGCGCGCCGCTGACCTCGGAAAAGCTGCGCGGGATCATTGAGACGGCCATTTTGCAGGCCGGCGGCCAGGCCGGCCGCACGATCGTGGCGGGGGGACGGCAGGCCTGCGACCCGCACGAACCGGGCCACGGCCCCTTGCGGGCCAACGAGCCGATTATACTTGACGTCTTCCCGCGCTCGCAGAAAACGGGTTACTTTGGCGACATCAGCCGCACCGTCGTCCGGGGGCGCGCCAGCGAGGCCGCCCGCCGCGTCTATGACACGGTCGCGCGCGCCCAGGAACTCGCCTTTGCCCGGCTGCGCCCGGAAATCAAGGCGGTGGAGGTGCATGAGGCGGTGCGGAGTTTTTTCGACAGCGAAGGCTACAAGACGGTGACCCGGCGGGGCCGGATGGAGGGTTTTTTTCACGGAACGGGCCACGGCCTGGGCATGGAAATCCACGAAGCGCCGCGGATCGGCCTCACTTCGCACGACGTGCTGGCGGCGGGCCAGGTGGTGACCGTCGAGCCGGGTTTGTATTATCCGGGGGTGGGCGGGGTGCGATTGGAAGACGTGGCGGCGCTGACGCCGCAAGGAGCGCGCAACCTGACCAAGTTCGAGAAGGTGCTGGAAGTTTGACGCAACGAAGACAATCGTTGTTGTTTTTTTGGGGAAAGGGGCCATCATCGCGTCATCGGTTTAATGAAGAGCGCCCTGCTGATTGACGAGGATCGGGTCATGCGCCATTCGCTGGCCCTGTGGCTGCGCCAGGCGGGATGGGCCGTTCTGGAGGCCGACGAGGGGGCGACGGGCCTGGCCATCGCGCTGGAACAAAAGCCCAGCCTCATCCTGTGCGACTTGCAGGCGCCCCGTTACAACGGTTTCCAACTCTGCCGCTTCCTTCGCACCAAACCGGAGAAGCTGCCCGGCACCCGAATCGTCCTCACCGCCAGCGGCGGCTACGGCGTGGACCGCGAAACGGCCTTCCAGGCCGGGGCGGATGAGTGCATCGTCAAGCCTATTTTGCAATCCGACCTTCTCCGTTTGCTGCGAAAGATCCCCGAAGCGCCCGGTGAGACGCAGATGGCGGCGCGCCCGGCGGCCGCCGGGGGCGGGGAGGAGGATTTTCCGCCCTTGCCGGCAGGGGCGGCGCCCGAGGGGCAGGCGGTGGTGCGGTTTTGGGGAGTGCGCGGCTCGATAGCCACGCCGGGGGAGTCCACCTTGCGCTACGGGGGCAACACGTCGTGCGTGGAAGTGCGGGCCGACGGCCAGTTGATCATTCTGGACGCCGGCACGGGAATCCGGCCCCTGGGATTGAGCCTGGCGCGGGAATTCAAGGGCGTGCCCTTGTCGTTGACGCTGTTGATCACGCACACGCATTGGGACCATATCCAGGGATTCCCTTTTTTTGACGCGGCTTACAACCCCAAAAACCGGCTGCGCATCGTGGGCTACGAAGGGGCGCGGGAAGGGTTGCTGGGCGCGCTCTCCAGCCAGATGGAAAGCCCCTATTTTCCGGTGGGCTGGCGGCAGTTGCCCAGTTACATCTCGCTCCAGGAGATGAAGCAGCCCCGGTTCCAGATCGGCCCCATCGGGGTCCAAACGATGTATCTGAACCATCCGGGGATATGCGTCGGCTACCGCTTGCAGACCAGCGCGGGAGCCATCGCCTATCTGCCGGACAACGAACCCTTCCAACGCTACAAGTATCACGCCGAGCCCAAGGCGCGCAGCGGGGGGACGGAGATCCTGGAATTCGCGCGGCGGATGGACCAGAAGCTGGTGGATTTCATCCACGAAGCCGAGGTTCTTATAATTGACGCTCAGTATGACTTGACGGAGTACCAGACGCGGGTCGGCTGGGGCCACGGCTGCGTGGACGACGTTGTGGCGCTGGCATTGAACGCCAACGTCAAGCGATTGTACCTCTTCCACCATGATCCCGCGCACGAGGACGCCAAGATTGACGCGATGGTGGCTTGGGCGCGGGAATTTGTCGCCGCGCTGGGGGACAAGCTGCCGGTGGAAGCCGCGCGCGAAGGCGCCGAGGTGACGCTCAAAGCTTCGCGGGCGGGCGGTTCTTAGCCCATTCACAAAGGTCTTGGCGGACGCGCGCTATTCCGCTAGATTGGGCTCATGGCTGCGACGCTTGAAAAACAGGCCAAACGTTGGACTTACGAGGAATACTACAAACTCGAGGACGACCAGCGTTACGAAATCATCAACGGCAATCTCCTTATGGCTCCCGCCCCCGACATGTGGCATCAGGACTGGCTCGGCGATCTCTACAGCCTGGTCAAATCATTCGTCAAGAAGAACAAGCTGGGCCACCTGTCAATCGCCCCGGTGGACGTGGTTCTGGACGCGGAAAACACCGTGCAACCGGACCTGGTTTTCGTGGCGAAAGACAATCTAGGCATCATTCAACGTCGCGCCATCTTCGGGACGCCGGATTTGCTGGTGGAACTGGTTTCCCCATCCAGTGTCCGCCGGGACCGCTACGACAAGAAGGAACTTTACGCGCGCTTTGGGGTCAAGGAGTACTGGATCGGCGACCCGGCCAACAAATCGGTGGAGATTCTGACGTTGAAAAAAGGCCGTTACGAACTGCTCTGCGCGGCGGAGGAAAAGGGCAAGCTGCGTTCCCTGGTCTTGACAGGGTTGGAATTTGATCTGGCCGAAATCCAGACCTAGATTCGCGGGCGATGAGTAAAGCAACGGTCGCCATGGTCTTGGTGCTGGCGGCTTTTCCGCTCGCAGCCAGCGGGCCTTCCCACGGCCCGGAGGCCCTGCGCAATCTGGCCGTTTCGCCCAAGATGAGCTTTACCCTCGGATACGCGTACAAGTGCCGCCAGGGACTGGAGGTGATTGTCGAAACCAAGGAGCCGTGGGGCGACATTCGTCGCTTGCAAAGGGCATTGAGAGAACAGCCCGGAAATGTGGGGCGGATGATTGAATTGGCGGAAATCTTGGATGAAACCGAAGCCACCAACGCGGCGCGCGCCGGCTGGCAGGAGGTCGAGAGGCTCTGCCGGCAACGCCTGGAGGTCAACGCCGACGACCCTTTGCTCTTGATGCAGTCGGGCGAGGCGTTGGAAGCCCTTGACCGCAGCGCTGAAGCCGAAAGCGATTATCGCCGCGCGGTCGCCGCTGCCTCCAATGACTGGAGATGTTGGGCTGGTTTGGGCCATTTTCTCCAAGCCCGCGCCGGCTCTCTGCTGGTTCCCAAATCAGCGGCCGGGCGCATTGAATCGTCACCCAACCCGGCGCTGCCCGATTGGCTCAACTGCCGCCCGACACCCGACGCGCTCCAGCAATTTGAAAAGATACGCCGCGAAGCGGGCCGGTGCCTGGATCGCGCCCTGGCCCTGGCCCCCAAGGAACCGGAGGCGTGGGTTCAACTGGCCGCTTATGCCGGTTTATCCAATTTCCAGTCGCGTCTGATCGCCCATTTCAAGGGAGAGGACCAACCGCCGCTTGATGCCGGCGCATTGGCCCTGGCGTTCATTTCCGCCAATAGCGTCGCCCATCTCAAGCGTGCGGCGGACTTGAGCCGGACCAATTGTGCTCTGATCGCCGCCGCCGGCGGGTTCAAAGTGATGGAACTGCGCAACCGCAGGCCCGAGGTGCCGCAGGATTCTCTCCGGGAATCGGTGCGCGAAGAGATTCTTCTCCTGGAAAATCTCGGACGCCAAGCGGACAAGAACGCGGCAGCCGGAGCTTTGGCGGCCCTGGCGTTTGTGCAAATGACGCTGGGCGATACTTCCGCCTCCCGCGCCAGCGCCCGTGAGGCGGCAGCGGAGGATCCCACGCTGGATTCCGCTTGGGACATCCTGCTCGGCACGTCATTTGACTCGGACTCACCGGAGGAATTCGTGGCGCTTTGTGAATCACGCCTCAAGCAGCAGGACTCGGTCAGGAATCATCTGTTCCTGGCCGAGGCTCTCTTGCGCCAGCAAAAGCCGGACAAGGCGGATGCGCAGGCCCACGCAGCGTTGAAAATCGAGCCAAACGATCTCGAGGCGTATATCCTCTTGGCGGCAGTGGAATTGAAACGAAGCGAGAATCCCCAGTTTATGGAGGCGGCGGAACGGGCCATCCGCCGCGCCATGGAACTCTTTCAAGCCGCGCCGGCCGGCGCCGACACATTGGATCGCTGGCGGGAGATTTGGCTGAATGCGGCCATCTGGGAGGGGTTGCAAGCCGGAGCCGAGCACCAGGAGGCTGCCAAGACCGGCGTCCAGGCCGTCTTACGGCGGCTGCCCGATGACCAAACGGCCAAAGACATTTTACACGCGCTGGAATAGGCCGCCCGACCCAGGCAAGACCTTTCCGAGGAAATCCGATGTCGAAATCTGTTTTGGCGACTGACCAGGCGACGACCCGTTCGCGGGCCATGGCGTTTGACCGCAGCGGCGCGAATTAGAAATCAAACGGGCACGTTGGTCAGGATGTCGTCCACGCTCCCGGTGATTTCCGGGAACGAACAACGGGTGGCGTATTCGTGCAGTCGTTGCGCCCGCTTGTCGGCCTCCATTTGAAAATCGGTTTGACGGGCCAGCCGCGACATCACGGCTTCGACCAATTCGTCCGTTGTGAAAGGCTTGACCAGGTAGTCGTCGGCCCCGCAGACCATGCCGCGGCGAAAGCCGTCACGGCTGACCAGGCCGGTCATGAGGATGAAAGGGATGGGAGCCGTCGTGTCCGACTCGCGCACCGCGCCCAGCGTTTCGTAACCGTCCATGCCGGGCATGTTGATGTCGCATATAACCAGGTCCGGCTTCTGCTCTTGCAACATCTGGACGCCCATCCGGCCACTGGAAGCTTCCTGGACGTCGAATCCGTAATTGGAAAGCACCGCTTTGATCAGCGTGCGGATGTCCTCTTTATCATCAATGACCAGTATGTTCTTCATCGAATCAGGATATGCAACAAGAATCGTGCCAAGGGCCGGTCAGGGCCGAAAAACGGGCCAATCGGGCGAAAAATGCCCCTTGGACGGCCTTTCCCGGGCAAATCTGCTCCCCTCCGGGCAAACTCTGCCGCTTTAGGATTGACTGCTTCAAAGGCTTTGCGACCGGCGGCGATCCAAGGCGTAGAGGATCCAGAACACCGCCGCCAGCCCGGCATAGACAAGCGCCGAGCCGGGCGCGTCGCGCAGCATCCACCACGTCCGTTCGCCCGTGGAGAAGAATGAAAAGGGCGCCAGCGAGAAGAAAATGGCCAGGGCCATCACGCTGGATCGCCGGCGCAGGCGGCGGCGCGCCTCCCGGAAAGCGCGAACCTCGTCCAGGCCTTTGGCGGGTGGCACCGCGCCCGAAATGGGAGTGTTGACAATGCGGTCCAGTTCGGCGGCCTGGCGCGGATTTTCCCGCAGATACTCCTGGACCAGCGCCCGCGTGTCCGCGCTGCATTCGTTGGCCGCGTAGAGCGGCATCAGGTCATGGATGACGTCTTTTGTAACATTCATAGTTTTTCTCCTGAGTCGGGGTGCAAAAGCGCGCCGAGTTTCGCGCGCGCCCGGAATACTTTCACTCTGGCTGCCGCGGCGGACAGTCCCGTCGCCGCGGCAATATCGTCATAAGAGAGATCCTGCTCCGCACGGAGCAGAAGGACCGTCCGGTCAATTTCGGGCAAGGCGTGGACAGCCTCCAGCGTTCGGCGGAATTCGTCCTGGTTGGCGGCGGCCTGGTCGGGTGGGGCCGCCGGATCGGCCATCGCCTCATCCAGAGCCTCCAGGCGTGACTGACGACGCCATTGTTTGCGGTGGAGGTTTCGCGCGATGGCATACAGATACGCCTTGACGGTCTCCGTGCGCGGTTCCTCCGGCGCGGTCCACGCCCGGACAAAAGTCTCCTGCGTGATGTCCCGGGCGTCGTGAGGGTTGCCCGTCAGCCAGTGCGCGAAGCGGAAAACATCTTCGGCGTACCGGCTGTACAACTCATGAAAGGTTGTCGGACGATCTTCCACGCTGAGACTATCCCGAAAGGGCGGAAAAGTTACAACGCCGCCCGAATATTTTTGTGGGGTTTTGTGATGCGCTGTTTATTTGGCAAGGGGGTGCTTCAATTGGTGGAGCATCTGCTGTTCGTCCCTGGTCCATCGGCTCTGCTTGAGGACCTGGCTGACGGCTTGCGCGGCGGCGGCCTCGCCGGCGGTGTGGCCAACGGCCTGCACCCAGCGATAGGCGATCTCGTAGTGGTCAGGATCGCAGCCGGATGCTTTTTGCAGAAGAGGCAGGGCTTTCTGCCACTCATCGCGACGGATGAATTGGTTGGCTTGCTTCAAAAGATTATGCGCTTCGGCCTGCCGTTGGAGGCGCGGTTTGCCTTTGATGGCGGTGGTGATGGCCTGATGCATCCGGGCGATTTGCCGGAAGAGTCCCTTTTTTGGAGGCGCCGCGGCCGGACGGTCCGTTGCCTGGATGGCTTCCCAGCAGATTCGGGCATTGCCCCAAGGTTCTCCCGCCAGTTTGAGCCAGCGGTGGTCGCCGTGAATGGTTTCCTGGACTTGATAGGCGCCGGGCGGGATTTCCTTGTGGGGCGCGCCAGCGCTGGCAGCCGTCGGGAAGAGGACCAGTTCATGCTCGATCTCGATGCGCCGGATGCCGGCGGCGGCCGGTTTTGGCGGGTCTTGATAATGTTCTTCCAGGGCGGCCAGGAGTTCCATCACCGTCAATTGCTGGCCTGTCGTTTTGCTCAGCCTGATCAAGCTCAACAGCACCGCCGCCGTCTCGTCCACCCTGCCGAAGTGGTAAAGAAGTTTGGCTTTCATCAAGAGGGCTTCATAGGTGGGCGGGTGGTTTTTGAGAAGTTGATCCAGCTCGCCAAGGGCCTGGTAGTACTGGTCCTTGTCAATCAATTGCCGGATGGGACGGAGAGCTATCTCTTCCTCCAGGGGCGTCCAATCGGACGGATCCAGGAAGTTGGACAAGGCGGCCCCGCAATGGTAGGCGATGTTGGGCGCCAGCAACAAGGCCAGAAACAACAGCATCGCCGCGAAGCAAATCACTTGTCCCACCGCTGCCCCTTCGGATGTTCCGGTTGTGTCGGGCAGAAAATAAACGCACAACACCATGACGCCGGGGACCAGCACAAGCTGCGAGAGGCGCATGGCGCGCAATTCGGGCGCGCGGCTGATGAAGTGCGCGATGAGCACCCCGGCGCCGGCCGCCAGAAGGTAAGTGAGGATCAAGTGCATTTGCCGGACCGGTTAGACAACGACGGCCATCACCCGCTGAAATATCCCAACTCCCGCAACGACACGTAATCTTTGCCGTTGGCGGCCGCGCGCCGGCCCAGGATCACGTGGTCCAGCACCTCGATCTTCAACAACTGCCCGGCCCGAATGAGGTCGCGCGTGACCCGGATGTCCGCTTCCGACGGTGTGGGATCGCCGGAGGGATGATTATGCACCAGCACCAGGGCCGACGCGTTGGCCGCGATGGCGCGCTTGAAGACTTCCCGCGGATGCACCAGCGTCGTGTCCACCAATCCCGTCGCAATGATCTCGACTCGAATGAGCCTGCGCCGGACGTTCAAGAAAACGGCCTGAAAATGCTCCACTTCGTAGGGGCGGTTTTGCTCGCGCAGGTGATCGGCGACGCTGGCCGGCGTGTCCAGCACCGGGACCTCGCCCTGCAACTCCCCCGCCATCCGCCGGGCCAGCGTGAGAGCGCTCTTCAAGGCAATGGCCTTGGCGCGCCCGATTCCCTTGACCTTTTGCAACTCTTCCAGGGAAGCGCGCTCCAAAGCGGTGAGGTTGCCGAATCTTCCCAGCAGTTCTTCGCCGATCTCGATGGCCGAGACCCCCTTCAGCCCGGTGCGCAGCAGAATGGCGATCAATTCGGAGCTTTTCAGCGCGTCCGCCCCCAATTGCGCCAGGCGCTCCCGCGGCCGTTCGCCGGCCGGAAGGTCTTTGATGCGAATGCCGCGACTCATGACGCTCCTCCTTGTAGCGGGAGACGACATGATGGGCAAGAACGAACAAACGCCGCATTCCTAATCCTAATCTTAATCTTAATCCTAGCCAAAGATATTTGAAATTTTCTGAAGAGCCGACGTGAGCCTTTTGTGGTTCTCCTGTTCGAGTGGCCGGCGGTTGCCCCCTTCCGAAAATTTCAAAT